>JAABUP010000526.1_pt1 | contig 83828 bp, 84 predicted proteins | sample 5559201 | NCBI WGS metagenome assembly JAABUP01 (sample SAMN10711887, study PRJNA513373) | rock metagenome | isolation source: Antarctica rocks | place: Antarctica
TTGAGTACATTGCTACACAGCAGAAGCGTCACGGGGTGATGGTACTTTCCGAATTTACTGGCGCGGCTCAGAGTCTGAACGGGAGCATCATTATCAATCCGTGGAACACCGACGAACTTGCCAACGCCCTACACGATGCCGTGACGATGGGAGAGGAGCAGCGTGCGATCAATTTCCAGAAACTGGATAGATATGTGTCGAAGTATACAAGGTTCGTCAATCACTCCTGGTCATATACATCTTTACACTAATTCTCCATCAATTCAGTGCTTTCTGGGGCCAGTCGTTTGTGGGCGAGCTCAGTAGAATATCCACTCAAGCGGAGAAGAAGATCCGAGTGCGAAGGGAATCGAGGGTGAATAGTGCGAACAAGCAGGTTAATGGCAGTCAAGGAGGACCTTTGGCAAACGGACTACCCTGAATTTTCCTTTCAAGGCGTATGAATTGGCTCGTATAAGCTGCTCGTTGTAAAATTCCATCAAACTGAGTCTACCTTCGAGCTGTGAAGAGTGGTAGTGCGGCTTGTTGGTTGATCGTACCTAACGACCTCGCTTCAGTAAACGGTGCAAATAGCCGAAGCTTCCATTTCCAGACCACCTACCTTAGTCTCTACCTACGGATGCAGAGCTTGATGACACCGAACGGGTTCCTGACATAGCGCCAGCCAAAGTCTCCGTGTAGGCTTCAACAACATCGTTCCGCGCTTTCAACCCTCATCCTTCCTCGCCCTCCCTCTAACACCTCCAGGGTAAAAACACCATCCGTACCCCCTCATACTGTACAACCTCAACCATCTCGGGTCCGCACCACCGCACCACCTCTCCACTCCCATCGCATCAAACCACTCTCTCCCCCGCCCCACGCAGTGCGAGACCATCATGTCCGGCATCCCGATCGCCGGCGTCGTCGTCTCGGCCGGCAAAATGATGAAGACAGTCAAAGTCCGCATCGCGCAACAGGTTTATAATACTCATATCCGAAAAGTAAATCCTCCTCTCTTTGGCCCCTTTCCCTTTCCCTCTCCCCCCACCCTCTGCTATCCAACCCCTCCCTCCACTAACTCTCGCCCAGTATTTCCCCTCCCACAAAACGCACCTGGTGCACGACCCGCGATCCTCCCTCCGCACCGGCGACATAGTGCGCATCCTGCCCGGCTGGCGCGTGAGCAAACACGTCCGCCACGTGGTGACGGAGATCGTGGCGCCGTTCGGGCCGGCGATCGCGGCGAGGCCGCGGGTGCCGACGGAGGAGGAGAGGGTCGGGGAGAGGGGCCGGAGGAGGGAGGGGAAGGTTGGGCGGAGGAGGGCTAAGCGGGAAGGGGCAGGGGGAGGGGAAGATGGACCAGAGGCGGTGGAAGCGGAGGAGGAGAAGAGGACGGATGCCGCGAGCCAGAGGCTGATATAGACCATTCTTCACCCGTCCTGTACAACACCATGGAAATTCGTTCGCGCGGGCAGGTGCATTGCGCATACGTACATACATACAAAGGCGGCCGCTATCTCGAAGCCGTCCGGGCGAGCCCTTCACTTAAGTTGACACACGCGACGCCTACAAGACCCCTCTTCGGATATGCGTCCACGATCACATCTACGACATGTACGATGATGGATCGACCTCTGAAACGTTTACAAAGAAAAAAACCCTGCTTGCCCTGCGTTTCACCCACCTACCATCGAATCAGATTGATGTCAGCTACAGTGGGTAGAGTCGAGGTCCACATCCGTACACGGGTGATGCGCTGTGGTGCGAGTTATGGTTCGGCGGGACACAAGAAAAGGGCGTCAACTTCGTACCTACGAGATTGGATAGATATCATGGGGCGTTCAAAGGTAGTCTGTGTTACAGGATCTCACGACGGTCTGAACCATGGTTGAAGAGCAAGCAGATCTGAACATCCACGGTATTATCCCATCATGCCCATGCCCAGCCGGAAAAAGCACCTGGGCTATTACTATGCCTAAATGACCCGTGATACCGACTTCCCGCCAAAAAAAAACTTCGTCATCCATCAACATCCAGGCCAAAACACTAAATGCTCCCTTTCACCCACCCCGTTCCCCAAAATCCCTCGCCCAATCCTCAAAGTCCTGAAGACCCTGTTTACTAACACTTGGCCGAATGTTAATCAGACTCGCCTCAAAATCCTCGAATTGGATCGGTCGGATCTGATCCATCGACATGTGCAGTAGTGCTTCGCCGAGACTGCGGAGAGGACCCATGGCCGCGTCTTTGGCTAGGGCTGTTATGTCTGAACCGGAGAAGCCTAGATGTCGAGACCATGTTAGTATACAAGTGCATACGGGACGCGAAGAAGCTGGGTAATGACAGGATCATACCGTCTGTTAGTTGAACCAGGACGTCGATATCTTCCTCGGTTAGACTATGCTTTTGATGACTTAGTAGCGTTCGAAGTTGTAGTGCTCGAACATGAGATTCCGGCAGTGGGATATACTGTCGCCTGACGAATCTACGCCGCGCAGCCTCGTCGATGGCCCATGGCATGTTTGTGGCCGCAAGTACTAAGACTCTGCTTGCGTCGCCTTCCTTCTTCTCCTTGTCAGATTGCTCCTTTCCGGCTGCTGCTCTTTGTAAGTCTGACCATTGGATCAGGAACTCGGTCTTTATGCGTCTGGTTGATTCGTGTTCACTGGATCCACCGCGAGATGATAGAAGCGAGTCAATTTCATCCACAAAGATGATTGAAGGGGCGAGAGCTTTTGCAAGCGCGAATAAGGCGCGTACGAGTTTTTCGGATTCGCCAAGATATTTTGACGTCAAACTGCTTGCTGAGATTGCGAAGAAGGTAGACTTTGATTCCGTAGCTACGGCTCTGGCAAGCATCGTCTTTCCAGTTCCGGGCGGCCCAAAGAGTAGCATACCTCGCGCTGGCTCCCGTAATCCCATGAAGAGGTCTGGACGTAGGAACGGGTAAACGACGGCTTCTTTGAGAGCTTTCTTTGCGACATCAAGGCCGGCGACATCATCCCAGTGCACTTCGTCGCCTTTCACAACAATCTCGTTGAAGATCTGCCTCGCTGCATTCTCATCAACACCTTTCGGCAAATGCTTGGTCAAATACTTGACTCGCTCATCCCACGCTTTGGCAGCGGGTGAGATCTCAGCTGAATTTCCGTTGGTGGATGTGGAAGATGTTGGCGAGTCGGCCAGAATAGGTTCGCCGCGGTCCTTACGTGGGCCGCGGCGCAGCCTAGATTCACTATCGTGGCTACTGCTAGTATGCTCGTCTGCGCTGCCTGAAGATCCCGAGACGTGCTTCTCCGGCCCACGCTGTTTGCTGCCGTGAGGTGTTGGGGTGTTTGCTATAGGCCTTCGAGACAGTCTAGTAGGTGGAACCAAAGGGAGTGGCTTGCGTAGAGGCGAACGTTGTCGTTTAGTAGTGGGGGTGCTAACGATATTACTAGGTCCAGATGATTTTGATACCCCAGGTGAAGCAGGGGTCTTTGAGCTGCTACTGACAGCAGGATACTCACTTCGATACGACAGATAATCCATCGGAGGCTTGGTGAGTCGCTCGGCTGGCCTTGCCTTGTTCTTATTTATGTGAGGCTCCTTAGCTTCTGCTGTGTGTGGTGGCGGCGTCGGTGACTTCAAGGAAATCAGAGTCTCCGTCGTCTGTGGGCGGACAGCGGATAAATCCTTCGAAGAAACATGTTGCCGCTCTAAGTCAGGCACATGGGAGTTGGTCGGCCGTAGCGCATCGTGGAGAGATATCATTTCAGGTGAACTAGACGTCTTGGCAAAGCTATTGTTTCTGGAAGGGCCGGTGTCCCCATCGCTGGTGTTGACAGGATCTACCGCAGGCTTAGAGTTGCAACTTGACGTATCGCGATGGACGGAATTGACTGTAGCCGTACTGCCGCCATGGTCAGCTAGGCTTCGTCCTAGCCTATTCCCCGATGTTCGCGACAGCGAGTCCCAGGCCAGCCCTGCGGCCTTCGAAGCAGCTGGTGGTCCTAGTCTCCTTCCACCTAATGGTCTAGGCGATCTCGATGGTCTTTTTCCATCTTTCCCAGGTCTCAATGTTGTCAGCATCCGGCCCTTCTTATCCGGACTTGGAGTCCTTGACGTAAGCTTTGACGGTACAGGTACCGTAGGCGGCGAAAGAGGCACGCTTGATCCTGGTGCGCTTTTCTGGGGGACGCTGTGAGACCTTGATGTTTGTAACTCCGAGCTCTTCCTCCTCGACATTGCCGGTCTTTGTGGCAGTGGTGGTGGTCGCCTTGAGAGATCCGGATAATCCACCGCAGGCACTGTTCCTTGACCAAGGAACCCTTTCCTCTCCTGCTCCATACTCTCTCTAGGAGTTCTTACCGCCGACGGCCGTCCACGCACCGTTTCACCGTCCGAAGAGGACTCTTTGCCTTTCTTCGTTTCTAGACGACTTCGGCGGAGGGCCTCCAGAAGATCGACACGGTCTTTACACTGAATCTCCATGTCACGAAGGGAGTCCTGGAGAGCTTTCTCGGTCTCTGACTTTGGCCGGTAGTTTGGAGGCGCGCGGTAGGCATTGTAGTAGTAGATTTGATCGAGCGCTGAGCGCCATGAACGGAGAGCCTCTTCTTCGTTACCCTGCAGCATTGTCGTGTCAATTCAAACTTCCAAATCGGTGCTGAGCACCTTGATAGATGCTTCCGTCGCACTTACCTGTCCTTCGAAATACACAGCAGTCGAGCAGATGAGATAGCATTCATCGTAAGTCTTCTGCATAGAAGACGAAGTTTTGTTGCGCATCATCGACTTTAAAGACGGACTTGAGACAGGTCATATAACTAAGCAGTGTTTCCCGTGGCCCTTCAGAGCTCTCGCAGAGCATCTGGTATGTAAGCTCCGACCTTGTGTGGGATTGGAGCGCCCTGTGACGTCGTGCCTTCCTAAGCAGCTACTTCAGCCACCCTTACATTCACCGCCCGCGGTCCAGGGTAAAAGCACTTGGATGGTGCAGATACTGAGATTATGTCTACCTTATGGCCGGGGATTTTCTCGGGTTTTGTTCGGAGTCGTGTGCTGCTGTTGACAATGTCGCGCTCTCGGGGTGCAGGCCAAGGCTAAAAGGTGTTGTCGATCGGGTGCCGCAACGCCTCACCTGTGGCTGGAGGTGCTACAGAAGCCATGCTTCTACGAACACACATCCCCTTCTATTCACACTCTCATCACATAAGACCTTGTCAGATCACATGCATTACATGTAGTTCCACTATTATTCGCTTGACGTTCCTAAGCTTCTTCACCACGTACCTCTGCAGGGACCTATGAGTACATGCTCAAGAAATAGACCGCTTCTCAACGCCTGATGAATGACCTTGGAAGTCATGACGGAAGGCTGAGCATGTGTGAACACCGAAAATGTGAATCAACATTGCTGCCGCCGAGTCTATCGTTATACGCGGAAGATCTGAACCGCTCAAATGGAAGACGTTGCCGGCCTTTCCAACGTCCATGGCGCTTCAATTGCGCCAACGCTAGCAAATCTGATCAATGACATTTATTGCCCCACTACCGTAATCATCCGCTCTTGGAATGGGACCTCTGGACAAGCTTGTGTGCAGAGATTGCCGCCATGATAAGCGAAGTCTTGATGAAGGTGGGATGTGGGGTCATGAAGAAGGCGAGCGTATGCGGTAATGGCCGACTCCTAGACGTCGTTCGCATGGCGTATGAAGTAGGCTTTTGCCATCTCGTATGATGTCCTGGTACGATCAGTATATCTGTGATCTAGGGAGGTCAGCCGGCGAAGGAGACACTCACCAACAAATGGCAGTGCTAGGCATTGTGGTAATGATTCTAGGTCGCCATCCTCGGAAGAATCCTCCCCAGCCGTACTGGCGCTTGATGATCGAGGCAGCCACGGCGAGACCCTTCGCTGACCTAATCTCTACATCATTGGCAGTACCTCTTGTCTGTAGTAGTGTTTTGATGACATCCAGTGGTGTTGTCAGACCAGCCGCAAAAGCTCCTGCCAGGCCCCCAGCTACACAATGCGTGAAAGGATCGTATGCTTTCGAGGGATTCATGACCTTCGAGATCGACTCGTACGCGGTAAATTGAAGAGCTGTAAATGGCACGGTCATACAGAGCGTAGTCGGGTACGAGACGTAGAATGCGGTCAGGCCCTCGTTGCGGTAGACTGATCTAGCGCACTGCGTTATGCTCTTGTACGCTGAACCGTGCACTTGCATCCGCTGTTTAATGACTATTGACAGATGTCAGAAGATCAACATTGGCACAGAGCCATCGAAGTTTACCATCGAACGGATTCATCAACGCATCGCTCGCAATCGTCGCGCACGCCCCGCTAGTGGCTAGGAGAAGTCAACGTCGATTCGACAGAGAATTGTGCCCTTGTCAAAGATCATTCACCTGCAGCCAAAGGATGATGCTCGTTTCCCTTGTTTCCACCCATGGCTTGCTTCACAGCCTCGTATGTTGCGAAGTATACAGCATGCGCCGGACCTAACAGACCCCGTCAGCAGTGGGCCGTACAAGTCCTAGGCATTCCAAACCGACCAGCTCCTACTATCACGCTGGATACGCCTCTCCATAATGATCCAAACCCCTCTATCCTGGATATCGTTGCGACTGCGTTTGAGAGACCGGTGTACAGGGCTGCTGGTGACGGGTTGATGATTTGCATGCGAGTCTGGTACAGGTCAGCAGTCCATCGGGGTCAGCGAGTAAAGAGATACTGACCTTCAGCAAGTCTATGGGATACATGACGGAGTGCTCCTAAGTCCATATCAGCATTGTGTTGGGTGTCGTCGGACGCGCCGGTGGGGCGAATATACTGCAATGCCTGCAAATGCGCCCGCGATCATATTCGCCCCCAGCGAGAAGTTTGGTGGTAGCCCTTCATAGCTGGTACTGGTTGTCAGTCACGCTGTGGCAGGATGCGAATCCCAATGGAAGGTTCATACTCATACTCCTCGACCGGTATTGGGTCGTGAGCGGCCATGGAGACCACCTCCGACACTGCAACGTACCCCTTCAGTAAGCTCTAGGAAGGACCGCGATGTCACGTTGTATTGTCCCGTGAACGGAGTGGTGGTTGGGAGGGAGGGTCCTTTTGAGAGTAATCGTCGTTGGCTTTGATCTCTTGAAATCAAACGTAAGCGTTGTGATGAGCATCGAATTTAATTGAGCCTCTTCTCGCCTCAGTTGGTTGCATCACATTGCAGCTGCCAGTAGCGCAGCCCGGCCCGAGCGACCTCTTCTTCTTCAAAATGCAAGGGGTCTAGGCTCAGCCCTTCCGGCCTGAGCATTGCATTGAAGGAATAAAATTGTAAATGTCAAGTCATAGATCTGTACCTTGGAATCATCCTTAAAGTGAGCTTTTGCTTCTACTCGCACCCCCGAGCTCAAGTAGACCAATCTTTATGTTAGTATCTTGAGGCAGGTCAAAACTGCTATTGACGAACCACGGGAGACTAGCGTACTATCTAGCGTATTTTCCCTCCGATTGTTCGACGGATATACCCTAATTATTACCCTATCAATCCACAGTCCAAGCTGACCTTTAGGTGATCTTCTGCATCGGGACTGGTGCACGCGGAACTGTGCACCGCTGGTGTGAAGAACATCTTGCCCTAGAAATATGACTGTACATGTAAAGCTAATATCCTAAAGACTAAGAGGATCAAAAGTCAACATCTCCATGCGGCCATGTTGTGAGTATCAAACAGTATACCCAATTCACCACTGATGCTTCAAGACCCGTAATGCTGACTATACTCTCGACCAACAATGACAATGCCTACAGGTAACCGGACTCCTGCATACCTTTATGCACCTTTCCAAAGTACACCCATGGAGATTCCGCTGCGCCGATGAAGACACCTGTTAAATATTGACGCCAGTCCCTCTGCCTTCCGTTTGCGCCTTCTGAAACTGATAAATGAGACCCAAAACGCCAGCGCCCTTTTCAGCAGCGACCTCCCGGACATCTTCTTCATCTCCATTGTCGTCATCCAAGGCGCCGGCACGAGTTGTCTTCCACGACTCACCCAGGTTACTATCATTAGCCATACCTCCGCTTGAAGTGATACCCTCTGATTGTTGTGTGGCCTCTGGTGAAGCCTCTTCTTCATCTTCAATGGGGTCCGACAAGACCCGACCAGCCTGCCGGAACCGAGACTGAGCTCTCGGTCTTGAGAGTGTGCGGAAGCCAGTCGTTGAAGGTTGGTGATGCGGGTCTAATAACATGGAAGGCATTGGTGAAGCATGGCCACCAGTACGCGCAAATCTAGATGTGCGATGCACGGACTGTGCACCTGCACCGGCTGTGGCTGGCCGACTTGAAGGACGCTGGTGACGGTCCCGTCTCTCCTGCCTTCCATCGCCCGGGCCGCTCATCTCGGCTGCCAAGGTAGGCGACATTAAACCTGGGAAAGCAGGCGGAGGATGGAAGTGGCGTTTATTTGTTGGATGCATGAAAGGAACGCCTGGTCGTGGATTCGTGGTGTAATTGTCCAAGAAGCCATAGTAAGAGGCTAGCATCTTGCCATCTTTCGTAGAGTAGTACTCATCCCTGAGCCCTTCTGCTCCCCCATCTTGCTGCTGCGGCCGCTGTTGTGCGAGGTTGTTGCCGCCTTTGTTGAAGTCGAACACGGCGAAAGAGCACACATAGCCCAAGCCGTCAACATGGACGGTGAATTCTCTAAAGAAATCTACAAGTCGGTCGCTGCAGTTTGGCAAGCTAAACCACAAAACGAAAGGAGTGAAAATGATACTAAGAATCTCTTCGAGAAACATGACGACCTTCATCTGGTAGAGCATCGCAAACTCTTTCCGCACCTCGTCGCTGTGAAGACGGCCGCGCCATTGAGCTGGACGATAATGCGTATATTCTATAACACTGTTCAGGGCAAATTCCGGATCAAAAACCAAGTTCTCCTCCGGGACAGCGCCTCTCGCAACTGCCCAGATTGTGCCGAAGATACCTAAGTAGAATAGTACAGTGCGATCAGGCGTAATCTCGAACCCCAAGAATAATTCTGGATCAACAACAGAAGCTAGAGCCAGGACCGAAGCCAAAGCGCCTGTGACAAAGGCGACGAATCGGGATATCTGGATGATTTTGTCTTTCGGAAACTGGTCGACATAGCGAGACGCGAAAGGATATGACATATTGATCCGCCGCTGGAAGAGGTGCCAAAGCTCATTGAACTCGCGGAACTTCCATTCAGCAAGAGGCGTGTACTGTCTGGAACTTAGTTGGGAAGGATTCTTCTGATACTCGGTGAAATAACGGAAGAAATAAAGCATCATGAAGTAGATTACGATGAACGGTGCGCAAAGGACATTCATGACGCCAGCGAACAGAAAGCGACGTTTGAGGCCATCGCTGAGTGCACGACGATGAGTATCTTTGAGGAAGAGCGGTCGGACTTGGCCTTGGTCATTGAACACGTAGTCGAGGATGCATAGATTGAGGTTCCACTCCAAAGTCTTCGAAAAGAGTTGTCGATTCCTCAGGAAAGGTACTGGTAATGTTAGATCCAAAATGTCTTTATTGAACAGGGCGATTAGGTAGTTCTCCTTCCGCATCAGACGATTCGCAATGTCATGCGCGTCCATCCGTTGCGTTGATTGGTTACCCATAAACTTCCGATGTCTTTCCGATACGCCTGCAGCTGTGGCTGGGTTTGCGTCTCTCAACGACATCAGACGGCCAACAATATCTTGCCATGAGATGGTCTGGATGTCCGTATCAGGAATTTCAAGTAGGTAATGGTAAAAGTCATGCATGTGCCGTAAACGACGAATGTCAAGAAGGTACTGGAATCCTTTCACGATCCAGAAGAAAGTGAAAAGCCACAAGAAGAAGCTCGCCGAGCCGGACATTTTCCGTGTGCATTTGGGGACCAGGATTTGAGACATAGTTGTGCTCTCAGGAACTTTCTTGAAATCAATGCACATGGTGAGGAAGGTGCTGAAGCCCACGACAAACCCCAAAGTGCTGCGAATCGTAAGTAATCGAGGATAACAACTTGATTGTTGTACGCTGGGTTCTTACAGCAGATTGAGCACCCTGCTCAGCATAATGCACCAGATTCCATTGCCAAGAAAATAATCATAAACATCTTTTAAAAAGTTGTCTAGGTTCTCGATGTTCGCCCACCTCCACAGTGCTCTTTCCTTTGGATCCACGATGGCTAGACCAAGATTGCCCCTTGATGTCCGCGTCCTTCGAGCCTGACCACCATGTCCGTCATGATAGAGCCGCTGCTGGAGTTGAGCAGTTCTCCATTGCGCTCTCGCCTCTCGGGTCGATGGACCTGGTACAGGCGGCACAGGTGGTGACCGTCCAGCCCCTCGAGGTGGCTGTTCTTCTGGCGTACCCGCTTGATGAGCTCCGCCTTCAACCAGCAAGGATGCTGGGACTTCGTCATCTGCCTCCTCGGTTTCCAATATTCGTCGAGAATGATGCAACCACCTTGGCCGAGTCATGCTCCGTGCGTGGGCTTCATTGCTCTGAGGCTTCGGTTGCCCATGTCGTTGTTGCATGGACGGACCTCTACCCATGAACGCTGTGCTTTCCGTCATGGCCTGACTTTCAGCAGCATCTCCCAGCTCTTGGTCGAGATCATAGTCATGGAAGCCTTGACCTAAGTTTTCCTCGTCCAAAGCCATGCCTGCACGTTCTTCGATGTCCGATGCGTCGGATGACTGATCGTGTTCTCGAAGGGTTTCGTAGACTGATGGTGACCCGGTCTTGGGCGGCAGAAGGCGGGAGATAAGATTCGATGCCATAACGGTGAATAAATCTGCTGGCTATGACACCAGGGGCATGCGTGGTCGTGAAAAGTGAATGCCTGGATTCGGCACCCACGGCATTCCCCGAGATCAATAAAGGGAGGGATCTATTTCAAGTATGGGCGTCATAGCCTCAAGAGAGGCTCATGTTGTCAGGACCTAGGATCCTTAAAAGCGTAGAGAGGTGCGAGTCACACTGTTGTCGAGAAGCTGCCGTCGAGTCATCTGAGAGATACCCAGCACTCAGAGGGGCACTTGACGTTCGCGTCTCAGACATGGCGGCAATTGCCGTGCCTAAGGGCTTTGATGAAGGACATTGAACGTTGTCATCTACATATACGATATTGTGCTTGTCACATTTCCGGAATGATGTCCTAAGCCTCCAACATGGGCAGCAAGTACTTCCAGCATGGCATTGCATCGTCATCTGTCGACCGGTTTGACGCTTCGTCCACTCCGCTGTCCGCCACCACTGCAAATGCGCCAAGATCAAACGCACTCTCCAACAAACTCACAAGCATTCTATCGGCATCATACACTGATTTCGAAATTCGGGATGGCCTGGAGACACTGGATAAAAGAGAGATAAAGAACACACCAGACACTAGACGGCGATTAAGACTGGATGTGCAGAAGGAGGTCATTGAGTGCAATGGAGACATCATCAAAGACTTTGGCGCGGTTGCGGAGGTACGTCTTCTGCTTTGGGGGCACTATCAATCTGATGGGCAGCGCAGCAACTTAAGCGCATCGGTACAATCATTGCCAGTCTCAACAGATGCTGTGAAGATATGCGCCGGCACATCTCGGCTGCGCATCAAGAGACGGCTCCTGTGCTGCAAGAAGCTTCCTCGCTCATGTCCCAGAAGCAGGAAGTGGAGACAAGGCAACAGCTACTCGACGCATTTCAAAAGCACTTCATCATCTCGGACGAAGATCTCACGGTCATGACCTCATCAGCAGAGCCGGTCAATGATCGGTTCTTTACAGTCCTTGCACGCTTGAAAGGCATTTACAAGGATTGCCAGGTGCTGCTGGGCTCAGCTAACCAGACACTTGGCCTCGAGATTATGGATCAGAGCTCTCGAAATCTTAACGGCGCATACCAGAAGCTTTACCGTTGGATACAGCGGGAAATCAAGACGCTCCACCTGGAGAATCCCCAAATCAACTCTTCGATACGACAAGCTTTGCGAGTCCTGGCAGAGAGGCCATCGCTTTTTCAGAGTTGTTTGGATTTCTTCTCAGAGGCCAGAGAAAATATACTTTCAGATGCCTTTTACACAGCCCTGACTGGGTCGTCAAGCAACACCGAACAACAACCTTCAACAAAGCCTATTGAATTTCTCGCACATGATCCTCTCCGATATGTTGGTGATATGCTCGCCTGGACCCATTCCGCGACAGTGTCGGAGCGAGAAGCGCTTGAGATTCTTTTTGTCTCCGAAGGTGACGAGATAGCTAAAGGTATCCAGACTGGAAGGGATAGCGAGCCATGGTCACGTGCAGAAGGAGAGGAAGGCGCAGTCTTCGACGGCCAGAAAGCGCTTGAACAGCTTGTCAACCGGGACCTTTCAGGTGTTGCGAGGGTCTTACGGCAGCGCATTGAACAAGTGATCCAGAGCCATGAAGAAGCTATTCTGGCTTACAGGATTGCAAATCTTATCAAGTTCTATCGCATTACATTCTCTAAGCTTCTCGGGGCCGAATCCGCGCTCTTGGACACGTTGACCGCGCTGGAGGAGTCCGCGCTCAGGCAATTCAGCGTGACAAGGAGAGACCACATAACCTCCATTCAAAGCGATCAAATACAGACATCGCCAGATCTCAGCATCCCCGACTTCCTGGACGCTGCTCTCAATTTGCTCCAAGCACTCCTGAAGAGCTACGACACCTCTCTTGCCCCGGCATTGTCACGAGGGGCAGATTTCCAGCCCATCCTCACAGAAGCGCTAGACCCATTCCTTTCCAAATGCGAGGAACTTGCAAAGAATCTCCAAGAGCCAGGGAACTGCATCTTCGTCGTCAACTGTCTACTCGCTACGGAAAAGACACTGGCACCATTCGACTTCACGGGCGAGAGGGTTGTGGAGATTGACGACACCATCGAAGAACACGTCGTCAAGCTCGTGGAGTACCAGCATGCGTTTTTGGTGCACGCATCTGGCTTGCAGCCGCTCATAGTCGCGCTGGCGCCACTTTCAGACTCCAAAGAGGACCTTGCTTCCATTCCATCGCTCGAACCTGTTCAACCGCAGGCGTTGTCGGACACAAGCCAGATATTGGACGATTTCCTTCCGTCAGCACTCATGGATGCCACGGACAACTTGAAGAGGTTACAGAGCTCGAGGATTGTGCAAGAAATCACAGAGGAAGCCGCGGGCAGATTCTGTGAGGACTTTGAATTCGTCGTGGGAAAGATCGTCGCTGTGGACGAGTTGAGGGCGGGCAACGGACAGGACAACGAACATAGTAAGGAGGAGGAGGAGGAACAACCTTTATTGCGAGCACTGTTCCCGAGAACGAGTGCAGAAATCAGAGTGCTGTTGAGTTGAGCTATACCCTGATACCCAATACCAACCGGGATCTTCAAGTAATCTCGTCAATCTCTCACCATAATCTCTAAACAATGTTCAGAACTCACGATTCAGTGGAACTTTCAAGCCTGCAACCAATACACTCTTCAACCCTTACATAGATGAATAAAAATCCCGAGAAAACATCACAAAAAGTTCTTCCCACGACACGAAAGACCGCATGGAAACGACCACCGTTGACGGTTCAGAAAAAGCTGCAACTTATCCATATATATATCTACTCACCCCCTGCCCCCCGCGCGGCCACCCCCCTCTCCTCTCCCACCAAGCACAACCTCATCCCTACACCCACCCCGAACCCACAACCTCTCAGCCCTAACCTAAAATCCAGACCAGTAAACCACAGTACACCTCTACCTCCACCTCCACCTCTACACGTACCGTACGAGGGCTACAGACCAGACTCTATTCCCGCCGTGCGAACCGGAACTGGACCGATGAAGTGAGTCCACTCCGGGTCCGTGTGTTGTCGTACGTATGTACATATGTACTACGCACCAGGTGGAATCATAGCCATGGCATGAGACGTGATGGGCTCATCGCCATCTCCAGCGGGGGAAGTGGGAAGGAGCGTGGAGGGTTACAGAATCCGGTCGATCTTACCCTTTTCAACCCTATGAATCACAGACATCTATATAGACATGCACATACGTAGCGGGGCGGGGGAGGGTCTACTTCGACCTCAAGTCCCGTATCGCTATCTCAACAGGGCCCGCAAACTCGACCCGCCGACTGCATGCACACGTGTGTCTTCGTGCACTCAATGCAGCCGGACGAGAAGATCTCGTACGATATGGCATTACCTTGAAAGAACCAACGCATTCCAAATCCAGATTCGTCTACCGCGCCCGCACGGTTTGAAAGGTACGTCCAAGTCATGTGCAGTGTACGAGTACAACCGGGAAAGGTTCGCACGGTATGGCATCACGTCACAAGACGAGGCTATGCAATATCCCCCATCCCATCCCATCCCATCCCTCCAAATACGCTAAATCTGCAGAAACGTTTATTCTTCGCTCATAAGTCAGCCTGTCCCTCCGTGTCGCTGGGGCCCCCTTGGGCCAAGACATGAACAAATCCCGCCATTTGCGCCGTGAGATTCGTGCTAGATGCGAGGGATATCTACAATATACGATTGCGCGCCTGGCTTCTCCGTGTGATAAAGGAGGAGACGATTGCCCTATGCCGGGAGAGAACGCGCTGATAACGAGCTCGATGAAGGAGTGATGATGTACCCTGGCAACGCGAAATAGGAACCGCCGGAAGACTGCCACATAGTCGGAGATGACCCATCAATATTATCCGGGTCTCCGTTGCATCGAATTCATCACCGAAGGATTCTGCACGAGTACGCGTTGCCGTTTCGGATCGTTCAGCATATCGTCGCCTCCGGACATGTCGGAAATCTGTCTTCTATGCTGGTTTTGCCGTGGCGCACCAAGCGGCGTTTGAGGAGATTGGTATTGGAGAGGGCTGTGGTCTATACCGTAGCCACCGGGTGTGTGGACTGCGTGCATGTAATGATTTGGAACGGTTGGAGAGACGCCTGGATATTGATTCGGTGAGTGCCAGGTGGCGATTGTGGAGGGGGACTGGCCCGGTGAGCTTTCATCTTTGAGGGATTGGGCGGTTGAGCTCTGAGCCATCGATTGGGCTGTAGGTGGTGGCAGTGCATCTATCCCTTCCGGGCCCTTCTTCAGGTGGCCGAGATGCTTCTCCAGCATGTTTAACAGACCTTCCTTCGTAAAAGGCTTAGGAAGAACGTCGTTCATGCCTGGAAAATATCAGCTATGTCGGCAGCACCTGCACATGAATGCTTACCATGCTGGAAATACATTGAGATATCATCACTACGGATGTTTGATGTCATAGCAATGATTGGCGTCGAGTCAAATTGCCGGATTAAGTGACATGCCGAGACGCCGTCAAGGTTCGGCATGATGATGTCCATGAGCACTAGATCGTACTTCGACCCGGCATTCATCTTGTTCACAGCTTCAAGGCCATCAAACTAAGCTAAGGTTAGCCGACTTTCAAGTTCGGGAAGACTCTGCTACTTACCGCACTATCGATTGCACAATGGAAGGAGTACAGAAATTTCCCACCAATCCGGCGACATGTTGGATCATCTTCTACTAAAAGGATTTGAGGTGCGCGTATCCATCCTGGATCTATATGGGTGCTCTTCTTCCGCCCATCGGCGAAAAGCTTTCGAGGATCCGACACATCAGGCTCTTTGGAGGGCATAGGGTATGGTATGTTATGGACGTGTTCGCTGTATGTTGGGTCGATGCCATTTGTCTGACCAACCGGATAGACAACATTCTCAAATTCACCATTGAGCTTAGCGTACCCCATTGAAGAGCTTGATCCGGCCGAGGTGGGTGCTCGTGCTGTGCAATTCCGTGGTGCCGAATCTGGCGGAGGCGTAGACATTGTGCCGTTCGGTCGGTTGTGCAATTCATTCATGTGTTCGAGGTTCTTGTAGTTTAGCTGCACATCAGCATTGAGGTCATTGAGTAATTTCGACGCATTCTGTAAAGGAGAAGCAGGCTCGTCGTCCAGAGGCGATATTTGTTGTGTCGCAGAAGTATCGACGCTTGTAGAGCTCTGACCTGCATCTCCGTTTTGCGCGAATGGACCGCCAACCTTGCTATCTCGCCTCCGTTGCGCATCTACAGAGTGCAGGAAGCTCATAACATTCTGCATGATATGCTCATGGTTGACAACGGCCTTTTGCACACCAATAAGCTCTTGCAGCAGCACCGAGTGGTGTACGCTTAGCTCGTTATACCGCTCCTGTAGCTGTTGTAGCTGATGCTGCGTCGCGACGAGCTGGGTATTGACCAAATCCATCTGCTGCGTCGGTATTGCTTCTTCGCTGGGCTGGGTAGGTTTCCGCGGAGCTGGAGCTTTCCTGCGAATATTATCAAGCGAGTCTTTGTTATTTGCCTTGAATTCGGGATGTTTGAACTCCCATGCCTGCACCAATCAGTCTCGCTCCAAGGGTGCATGTAGCGAACGGTACGAACCCCTGGCCCATAGGGCGATTGTCCGTTCTCCTCGTTGTTGTGCCGTACTTTGTGGAAATCGTATTTGTTGAGTTGTCGAACGAAGCTGGCAAAATTGCTATGCTTGAAATGCTTCGGAAGTATCGATTTCGTGAATTTCTCGTTCTATTCATTGTGTGAGATCCACCGTCTGTGAGCAGCCAAGGTATGGTTGATATCGCACGCACTTCTAGAACAACGAAGCTGTCCCCTTCATCACCCCAGCGGACCACTTGGGCATATGTCGGGTCCTCCAACATCCTGACGGGGGGCGTCAGCACGCAATTGGAGCGACGAATGGATAGGTTGTGGGGGTTTGTATGTTTGTAGGCTTACTTGTACAGCTTGCGGACCTGCGCAGGTAATTAGCATCATTCTGGAAGTCAAGCATCTTGCAACACAGAGTCATCGAAGGCACTGACAAAGTCGCTGGAATTATTGCTTGCCGCAGCGCCTCCACCTGGTATTCCATCCATGGTCAATATCGTCCTATCCTGTCCCGCTATCGCAATGACAATAGACGCAACGTCCCATATGCAGTGAAAGCCCCTCCCTTGCTTCGTAGGGATGACTGTCCGAGTCAATGGGTTGCGATTCAATCGTATCCGACAATGGTTAGTGGGCGTGACGTTCAATGGTGGAACTGGCTATCTCGGACAACATCTGGCGTCCGAACTTTGGGACAGATGGGCAGTCGCAAACCGCAAGATTCGGATTGTTGAATCAACCGGTCTTGGTCGAGGTCGTCGGCACTACAAAGTATGGCTGGTGGAAGAGGCTTTGGGGCGGCGCATGGATGTGAGATGTGCTCCAAGCTTAGCGAGGAGGGAGAGCAGTCGGATTCATTATCATCGAAGTTTAGCTGCGTTGCGTAAAGGAAAGTCCGGTTCAGCTGGGGTCAACGAGCGGGCGTGCGGCACAACAGAGGCACATGTAATGTAGGCGCTTTACCGGGTCTTAAACAGATGTCGGCACGTCGTGGGATTGGATCATTGATGTTGCAAATACCGGACTCGACGAAGGGTGGGGAAGCATCCATACAACATACAAGCAGAGTCAATATCGATGATTTGTGTTTCACGACGTGCAACACAATCAATGTTATCGCGACTCGTCATTATCACTCATGATTATTACTTGATCATTGCGACGATCTGCCCTGTTGATCAGGATCAAGATCGAGTCCGCGGCGGAAACCAAGGATGCGTGCCGGGCAAGGATGAGGCGTTCTCACTCCCGTACCGTCGCACCTCTCCGGCTGGCTGCTGACATGACATGACATCCAGGACGAGCACCGAATAAGTGGATGTCCACCGCTCTCGGATTTAAAGGAGCAGCATCGTCATCGACCGACGGAATGCCATGTATTGGACTGCATGCTTCCATCGTCGGGCTTCTCCATTTCCCGGGATTTCGAAGGCTATGGAGAAGTGGATGGTGGCTTGAAGCTTCCAAATAATGTGTGTAGATGATGCGTGCACCCGACATGTCCAAGTATGTACAATCGATACAGCTGAGAACGAACAAGTAATCGATAGTCTTCTTGTTACTGCGAAGTACAAGTAGGGTCGATGATTTGCGCGCAAGCTGGGACCCAGGGAGATGATCTGCTGTTTCTTTCACCTTCTGGGTAAGTCATGGAGAGACTACCTTAACATCCGGCCGCATAAGCGTCCATGCAGATGCAAACCAATCAACGTTATTGGACGACGTGCTCTCCCATATCCGGAAGTATAGATCTCCAGCATCGCATCAATCGACGTCACTCCTGAAGATCCATCCCGTGTCGGAATATTAGACATCATCTCAGCTCTCCTACGGAAACCCCGAGAACAGCACACTAAGAATGCTCACCGCTCGTAGACTGATTGCTGCCACTTCACGGACCGGTGTTACTCTCCAGCGAGCGCCTTTCCATTCCTCTGCTCCCGCATTCGTTCAAGTCGGCGACGCGATACCTGACCTTGAAGTTCTAGCGGAAAACTCCCCTGGCAACAAGATCAATCTTGCCAAGGAGCTGAGGGGAAAAGGGCTCATCATTGGAGTGCCTGCAGCTTTCAGTATGCCCCACCTTTCCACAATAACAGAAGTCTTATATGACTATGCGTATAATTGCGCTCTCGATGTGATACGGTGCTCTGTTCGTTCTTTGACTCAATTGAGCTTAGCGCTAGGGCAAACTACGATCAATAATCCCGCGCTAATCACTGACAGGTCCCTCATGTTCTGAATCTCATATACCAGGCTATCTGAAGAGCGAGGCTCTGAGGGATGCCGGCGAAGTTTTCGTCGTATCCGTCAACGACCCATTTGTGTAAGTTGGCCCGGTTCACGTATACTTCATTCCGAAGTAAGGCTAATGATATGACATAGTATGAAGGCTTGGGGTTCAACCCTCGATCCAACCGGCAAAAGCAGTGTACGCTATTTCTTCCTCACCTTTGTCAATGGACTAGTGACATCGTGCTGACATAATTTGCACCAGGTCCGCTTCCTAGGTGACCCAACAGCAAAGTTCACCGAAGCTCTGGACCTCGCCTTCGATGCTTCAGCCATCTTTGGTGGAAACCGAAGTAAGCGGTATGCACTCGTAATCGAGGATGGCAAAGTGAAGGAGGCTCACATCGAGCCTGACAACACCGGCGTTAACGGTAATACGCCCAAGTCTTTCTTGATGCGAGCACAAACCTGACTGAGACATTGCAGTGTCCACAGCCGATAAGGTACTCGGGGGAGCTCATCGGCAGTAATCGATGCACCACTTCACGATGGGATCTCGACCATCAGATATCAGCGCCGCTACTGGATGCATACAGCAGCCGCAGTAGCAGGTGATCCCGGTTTAGGCCACATGACGGTGCGGAGCGAATGATTATGCAGATACCAGATCAAAGCCATAGACATCCCGTCACAGCCAGCTATTCAGCGTTACATTCAATTACTAGGACACGCTCTCTACCAATCATGTGACTGACTATGATGGGAGCTTCAAAGAGACCGTGTCTTCCCAATGCCCACGCAGCCTTCAATCTTGAGAAGCTCCCTTCCTTTTATAACGCCGCTCTGATGGACGGTTACAATGTCTGTTCCAGTACTGCGACGTCTTCAATCCCACCCCAATGTCCATATCCCTCCACTTTCCACGGAGGCGTCCTCAAACCCCCTGCGGCATCCCCGTCCCTTCCACCGCTCTCTTCCTTTCCCACTCCTCCGGCGTATAGCATTTCGGCGTCCAGGCATGTATCGCTGCTATCTCCTCCTTCAGCGCTCCGTTGACCAATCGGTGTCGTGCGAGTGTGGTTTTCTTCGCGAATTGAGGGGAGACTATTATCGCTTCGAACATGGCACCACATCCACCTGACCATTTGATCAGAGTAGTCATGGCTTTGATTGTGATTAGAAGCAGATACCTGACATGTCTTCGATGTCGACGTATTGTGCTTCGAGCTTTTGGGTAATGGTTGCTTTGAGGGAGGTGGGGGTTATGCCGGAGGAATTGGCGTTCAAGGCGGCTTCGGTATCTGTGCGGGCGCTCATCTCAACTTTTCTGCGTGTTTCGAATCTACTTCAAGTTAGAAGTCGTGAAAAGAGGAGAGCGGTCTCTTGGATGTGTATTTTGTATGTGTAGGCCGTCAGAGGTGGATGACAAAGAAATTCTTATCTTATCTAATCATAATGTGGGGCAGATTTCGCTTGTCTGAACTCGCTACCAAAGCAGGTTTGCAGCTCAAGCCTTGTACCTGACGATCATCGTCCCTCAATGTTTCGTGCAAATTTTTGCAGAGCATACAAGATGAGCACGTACACCACCGACAAGGCATCGCCCTTCACAAGGGCGGTGGTGAGTTCTATGAGGAAGTTGTAAGTCCGAATATTCATCGAGAGTGATATAGTTGATGATTGACCGGGTTTGTTTACCTCTAGGTATCCCGAGGCACTGGCGGATTCAAGCTTCGACAACACCGGCTGTGAGCTTTTCTTGCGCTTCGGAAACCGTTTGTAAGGTTTTCTGCACCTGTTAATGAGCTTGACAGTACTTTTGGAAGCTCCGTTCGACCCAATTCGACGTCAGATGAACTCGGTCCTCCTGACCGTCGACCTGACCAAAGCCGTTGCGGACGAAGCCATTGAGCGTAAAGACTGTGTCGTTGTCGCCTATCGTATGTAGTATGATGTTACATCTCATGCGCTATCTTTATGCAAGACCAATGCTGACGCTATGCCCTGCTCAGATCCTATCATCTTCAAGGGTCTCAAGTCTCTTACCCTAGCCGATACCCAGCAACAATCACTTCTTCGACTCGCATTAGAAGGCATCAGCGTACTCATACCAGATGTTCAACGCGTGACCTATCAACTAATATTATGGTTGTAGGTCTATAGTCCCCACACCGCCGTCGACGCCGCTCCAGGAGGCCTAGGCGACTGGCTCGCAGACATAGTTACAGGCACTCTAACGGAGCCAGAACCTGAGACCAAAACAGCAAAGCCCGCGCCAAATGAATCCGAGTCAATTGAGACCAACTCTAGCAATGGCAAATCGGGGGCTTCGGAATCAGACGATCCTTTTGTCGAGAAGACACCAAGACGACCGTTCGCTCTGCACAGGGCATCGACATACTCGAAGCCAACATACCCTGCACCAATGGAGCTGGAGGCGACAGATCTGCATGCGTGCGTACATACATCAGAAAGTTATGTCAACTACTGCTAACGAAGGAGTACAGTGCATCAGCAGGCCACAAGCGCAGCGTAATAACACCCGTCAAAGGCGTCGAAGGTTCGCAAAATCTCTCTATACAAATACCGGAAAGGAAACCTGCTCAGAATAGTCCATACAGGCTTTGAAAGCGCCGGAATGGGCCGCCTAATAACCTTCTCCCACCCCCAACTCCTCACCCACCTAATCGAACGCATCGCCCGCGGCGTCGGCAATCCCAAAGGCTTCCCCGTCGCCATCCCCCAAAACAGGCAAGTCGAAGACATCCAAATCTCAACCGTCGGCATCTGCGCCGGCTCCGGCGGCTCCGTGCTGCGCTCCTGCGCCTCCGCCGACTTACTCTTCACGGGCGAATTATCACACCACGAAGCGCTCGCAGCGACGGAGCTGGGGAAAAGCGTGGTTACACTGTTTCATAGCAATACCGAAAGAGGGTTTTTGCATAGTGTTTTGAGAGAGCAGCTAAGTAGGACGTTGAAGGGGGAGTGGAAGAGGGTTAGGGAGGAGGAGAGCGCTAGGGGCAAGGATTTGAGCCCGGAGTGGGAGGATGCGTTGAAGGATGAGGAGGTGCTTGTGGAGGTTAGTGAGAGGGATAGGGATCCGTATGGGATTGTTATCTTGCAGGCGAGTGAGGTGGAGGGGAAGCCGTTGTGATGGAAGGAATGTGGGCTGGCTGTAGGTTTTTGAATTTCTGGGTTTGGAGATGTTTGGGTTGTTAGTGATATCCCGGTAGAGCATTGCATGTAGTAAGTTCTATTCAGAAGAGAAGAAGGAACACCGCTTCGTGTTCTGTTTCGTAATTTGAATTGTAGCACTCGACTGAATACAGTATAGAACTATGACATGTTCACGGTGCGCCCCAAAGGACCTCAACCTAATGGCTTGACAAGAATATCGCAGCGTTCAGCGAGATAAAGAGCAGAGCCATTTCGCATCGCATTCAGTCTCAACACACAAAGGCCTTGACCGGCTTGTCTCTAACCACAGGGTCTTGTGCGTCATATTCGGGCAAGCCAAACGAAAGAATCCACGGGATCTAAGCTGATATTGAAGGTATGTACACCCCCTCACCGAGCACTCCACTCTGACGTACGGGGGAATAGGTATTGAGTCTATGGTGTGATATTATCAAGGGCTTCTGAGTCGTGGCTTTTTCCGAAGCAGCCCCGAGAGACGAAACATCTCCTCCGTCGCTGCTGGAGGGTACATACCACACGTCTCCGCACCGGCTTCTAGCCAGAGCGAAGAGGTACATACTGCATCGTAGGAAGGAGGAGAGAGGCAGTCAACAAGGGCGCAGTGAAGCCACATGTAGGAGAAGACTTTTCAAATTTCTCGCACTCACTGTGACTGATCCACGATGGGCGCGCCGTGTGGCATCTGACGGACTGCAGGTCGTTGGTGGTGCGCTTGAAACTGCATTCCCCGATCAACGATATTGAGTTTTCTTGTCAAGGAGATGTTCCTGTGTCTGGCTTCGAAGAAGCCACGTCTGCGCGTGCGGGGTATGTATGGCATTGAGATCCCCAACTGGCACGCATCGGCCCGCAAATATTTGATGATGAGACTGGAGGACCAGCAGATGGCAGCGAATGGGATAACCGACTAGTCTTTGATTGCGTGGACTGCGAATTTCGCTCGGTAAGTCGCAATGACAGGAAGAGAGGCATCGAAGAGGCTGGTGTAATGCATTGGCAATATGGTTATTGCGAAACACAAGGGTTTTTTTGACGGCATTGGCAGGCTTACCTGGTATGGAAATGGACCATCGGGAAGCCTAGCGCATGCACGTGTCAATTAGCGAGAAGCCACGGGAACTCTATTTCAGCCGCGATAAATGCCTTTGGTAATCTCAGATCACTACCATGCAGAATAATAATCTCAACTTTCGATAATAATGCGAAATGGGTCCCAAAGGCCAGAAAGGAGCCCCCTTGAATAAGCAGAAAACACAGGAAGAAGAAAGAGAGGACTCTCTTCAGGCAGTAGTGCGACTCTTTGTTGCCATACCGAAAGAGTCATACTGACAAGTACACAGGTCCTCGCGGACTCTTTTGAAACAAGATTCAAACCATACACTCTAGAAAGGCCCAGAGTTCGTCTGAGATTCGTTCCCACAAGATTGACTGACTGATGAAGCTCTAGTGCCTCCTACCGTTGGCAAACACTCCCTTGATAGAATATACCCTGGAATTCCTAGCAAATGCCGGCGTACAAGAAATCTTTATATATTGCGGCGCGCACACCGATCAGCTCGAAGAGTACATCAAGTAATTACCATATCTCATTTCCTTCCTAGCGCTCGTTGACCTTCGTTCAGCGTCTCGAAATGGAAAACTCGCTCTTCCCCATTCACACACCTCACATTGCTCAGATCCTCAGTCACCTCCGTCGGCGACGCGATGCGCGATCTCGATAAACGCGATCTCATCACTGGCGACTTTATTGTCGTCAGTGGTGACGTTGTCGCAAACTTCCCTCTCCAATCCGCACTTGCCAAACACAGAGCTAGGCGTGCGGCCGATAAGAATGCCATCATGACAATGGTCCTTAGAGAGGCGGGGACGGAGCATAGAACAAAGGCACTGGGAATAAGACCTGTATTTGTGATAGATCCGACAAAAGAAAGGTGTTTACACTACGAAGAGATGAGGCATGGTAAGGGCGGATATGTGAATCTTGATCCGGAACTTCTAGCTACGCATCAAGAGATTGAGATAAGAGAGGATCTGATAGACTGCTATATTGACATTTGTACGCCAGATATTCTGGGCTTGTGGTCGGATAATTTCGATTATCAAACTATGAGGAAAAGTTTTCTATTCGGAGTGCTGAAGGATTATGAGTTGAACGGCAAGACCATACATACGCACGTTGTCAAAGATTATTACGCGGCCCGAGTGCGAAATCTGAGAGCATATGATGCGGTGAGTAGGGATGTGGTGAGCAGGTGGACCTATCCGTTTGTTCCGGATAGTAATCTGTCAAAGGGGCAAACGTTTCGGTTTCAGAGGGGAAACATCTATAAAGAAGAAGGAATTGGATTGGCGAGGAGCTCGGTGGTGAAGAGGAGGACGGTAATAGGAAGGGATACCAGTATTGGAGATGGAAGTGTGGTGGGTGATACGGTTTTGGGAAGACGGTGCCAGGTTGGGAGAAATGTTACGATTGAAGGCGCGTACATTTGGGATGATGCTGTCGTCGGTGATGGGTCGGTGGTGCGTAAGGCTGTTATCGCAAATGAAGCGGTCATTGGAAGGAATTGCAAGATAGAACCGGGCGCATTGATATCGTATGGAGTCAGGATAGCAGATGGTGTCAATGTTCCGGGAACAGCACGAATCACCAAGGCAAAGCGTGAGGAGGAAGAGATAGTAAAGAGTGATCCAGATGTTGTCGGTAAAGACGGGGAAGGCTACGGCTTCAATGATGATTCAGATGAAGATGACGAGGAGGGCGAGAGCATCGCATCATCAGGTTTAAGTGAGAACCAACATCCCACGTTACAAGCTGATACATCGGCTGACATTCCATAGATTACAATCTTTCCAACGCCACAACATCTGACTCCTCAATATCCACCCTCAATTCCGATTTCTCTGAAGAACCACATCACTTCGACAATCCCAGGGCGGAATCCTTTGCCACTTCCATCTCTGACGAAAACTTAGATCATGACTTTCACATCGATGCCGCCGCCTCGATATATGACTCCCTTCAGCGCGGGGATACTGCCGACGTCATCCATCTCGAGCTTATGGGTCTGCGCATGAGCTCCAACGCCTCCGATCACCAAGTACGGCATGCCGTCGTCGCCTCCTTTATGAAACGCATAGCCAATCTTATGGACACTAGCTCTATTGGCGCTAGCAAGGCTGTCAAGGCGGTGTTTTGGAATTACAAGGACCTGGTTGAGCGGACAATCTTCGACAAGGCCAAGAACGAAAAAACGGACCAGGTTGATTTCTTGATGCTGATGCAAAGAGATCTAGTCCATAGGAAGAAGGGAGAGATGATTATGTTGTTTACGGTCAGGGAGCTGTACGATCTGGAGTTATTGGAGGAAGAAGGTGTGGAACAGTGGTGGAAGGACACGAGGAGTAGCGACAGTGAGGACATGCGGAGTGTGAGGAGCCAGACGGAGCAGTTTGTCGAGTGGCTGAATAATGCAGACGAGGATAGTGATGATGATGAGGGCGAGGACGAGGACGACGGGAGTGAGGGTGATTAGTGTGCTTGGAGTATCGACGAAATTAGGATCGACGTAAACCCTATGATCCAACGATAACCGATAAAGACTATTTAGAGTACTTCGGTACTCCAACAAACCGTCCGTCCTTGGGTCGGGCGAGGTCCCATTCTATCTGCTGAAGAATTGCATGCGCGCTTTCCAACCGTCCGGGGCGGCTCAAAGTGTACAGGCTCCACTTCATCTCGTCAATTCCATTACGACGTCGATGTGCAATTCGGCATCAAACCTCCGACCTGCAATTACATCAGCATCAACGCGTCACGGCCAAAGCACACTTGATGCCCAAGCCCAGCGCGCATCAGAGTCCCGCGCACGGCCTGGTATAGCCAGAATTGGAGACTTTGTCATAGCCTTAAGAGCTTTCAACCGCGCCCAAATCGATGGTTGTCAATGATCAGCTGTCAAGAGTCTTGCCGTCGGCAGATACCATTCCAGTGAGAACCATGAGTTGACGACTACGGACGCGATACAAGAATATACTGAAATGCACTACCTAACCCGCGAATAAATATGGAGCTTCTATCTATACTCCGGCCCCTGGATATCTAGACCATTAGAGACAATTCAAATCGCCCTTCAGCCGGCAGAGTCAAGTCAGATGTACGAAGTACAACCATGACGGTGCGGAAAATGCTCCCAAGACTCTCACCGTGATCTTTCTCATTTTCTGTCAACTTCCAAGTGACTCGACTAGTAGCATCCTCGTCTAGATCTGCCGCTTCAGCGAATCCGCTCACAGTCATTCGATGGGTCCTGTCAAAAGCACTGTCCCAACTGGCGTCAGGTCCAACAGTCGCGGTGGCCGGATTGGTTATGCCGAAAGTTCCTGTAACGCCGTAGTGTTCCCGCCGCTGCTCGATTGGCTTCTCGCCCAAATGCTCTTTTGGTCCAAAGATCAGTATATCTGGATGCTGTTTTGGACCGAAGTCTTCTCGCCGACTGAAGGTGACTCGGACAGTAGCTCGAGTAAACCGTGACACCTTGCATTGAATTGGAACTTCATTGCAATCAAACATGCCGGCTTCTTGTTCCAGGAACCACATCGCACCCGCTCGAGGCGCCCTGTCACGGAAAACTTTCCCAGCTGTTAGTGGAGCATCTTTCCTCGTTTTTCCTCATCGGTGTCGCTGTTTCTTTGACCTAGCTCTCCACCGTCGGGGATATTCTCGAAGATTGTTTCCTTCACTTGATCCGCCAGAGGCTCGCTCGACTTGTGAGACACCATCGCTGCAGCGATTCGACTTCGATGGTAAAAGCAGTACCGTATACTAGCTATTACAATGGCTTTTGACACAAACTCGACTTGTGGGCCTGGCGCCTTCTATAGAGGTCTGCCACAGACACAAAAGTCTGATTTCTGCAGTCTCGTCCAGACGGCTAGTTATTTATAGTACCGCCAGGGCACATGACACTTGTAAGCGCCATCGTCAGCCTTGAGAGGCCGATCCGCCTTGTGCAGATCGTTGCTATCTAGCTTGCTAGGAAATGTGCTACAATGGCTTCCATCGAAAGCGAACTTCCCACTACGTTGCTTGATGAGGTGGACTGTCTACGAGACCTTGGGCGATTCCAAGAGACCCATAAGATCTTGCAGGCTGAACTGGCCAAGGTCCTCCATCCATCGAGACCCGAGGTACTGTTGCTTCGACAGTCTTCTCAGACACTCATTGCCCAAGGTCATATCACACAGGCCGACTCGGTCCTTCGAACGGCGTTGCCCTTGCCAGTCGCTGACCTTACCGCTATCGAGCGTACGCTACTAGATCTGCAGCTTGCCCTGATCAGCCTGACAAGCTCGGGCATCTTTCCAGATATTGTGGAGCTGTGTAAAACGGCAAAGGCACGAGCACCTTAGAAACCTGAGTGCTGGCACTATCAGCAGAGATCAAGTACACATATCATAAACATTTTGTCTGGAAGGCACTGATGACAGCTGCCAGGTCGCGTTGGAGACGTATTGTCAGGAGTTGTTGGCGTATAAGGAACTTCTCTGGCCAACCGAGGCAAACCCTGCGCTGAAGGACTGGGAGAGTCATCGCCTACTAATCATAGAGCTATGGCACAGAAACCGCTTTCATGAAACTTGGGTCCTTCTCGTGCCATTACTGGCAGGTGCAGAATAGCATCAAAGCAAGCATTTAATGCTAGAGCTCCTTGACGCATCGGCCGCTGCCCCAGATTATATCATTGGTCTGTTTTCTGTTGAGCTAGGACAATGCTCGTCGGACCAAGGTCTGTTGGAGGACACGAATCAGTACTTCGACAGAGCAGATGAAGATTTCCAGCGCAGCCAGCACAACTACGGGTTGAAGGAGGTAAGATTGCTTCGCCTATTGCTCTCGAAGGTCGATTACCAGAAAAAGGCATCGGAAATCTGTTCTGTCCTGCAACACTATTATAGCCTCGATTACCAGCTTGGGATGCAGCGTGTTGCACAAAGGCTGCAGCGACTATCATTCGCACGACGGGATATGGTCACCTCCTACAACGTTCAAAGGCTATCTGAGGTTATATGTACCGATACTGGTCAGAGATTAACCCAGGCAATATCCGACGTCGGACTTCTTGCCTCCATGGCAGTCTTGACCGGCTCCTTCGGCAAGGTCGTTGAATTTGGTGAAAGTTTCTTCCGGCAATGCCAAGCTGGACTTCTTTTTCTAGCTCATCAAGCTGCGGGTACTCTTTCTCGGGCATTTGCATCAATGAAGAGGCTGGAAGAAGCAGTATCCTGGGCCCAGTGATGGCAATGAACTTTGCAGACACTTGTGAGCGTTGGGCCAGAACTGGTGCTCTCCGACCCGGATATACTCTCCAATGTTGATCTACTCCTTCTCGACAGGCCGTAAGGACTTGAACGCCATTTAATTGGAGAAATATCTCTTGACCTCCAGCAAGGGAGCAAGGCAGAGTGTCCAGATGGAGGAAGACCTTATCATTGCCATTGCATCAAGGTCTCGCTTGATAAGTGACGACTCATCTATATGTGATCCGCGGAGCCTGGCATCTCTATACTTGCTCTTGTGGCAGTTCTTGAACAGGTTTAACGCCGAGTTGCACGAGACCACAAGGCGGAATATGGACGTCAGGTACGATTTCCACCCTCACGGCTAGGTTTGAATGCACGAGTATTTATTTTCTCTTTAGATGAGTAAAGAACAACCACTGTTGATATCTTTCGGAACCGGCAAGCGCAAATATCTCGCTGCACCATAGTTTAAAATATGGCATTATTGAATAAGAGGGGCATAGTTGGATAAAAGACAGCCTTAGGGTCCTTATGAGACTCCAGAGTGTAGGAGACTAGGAGTTCTACCAGTGACTGTGAATACCCCCCAAAGCAGCCCTTCCCCACCTAATTGCCTGGCGGGCAACTTTATGAGGTAGTTGCCTTTGAGGCTACAAGCTAACGGGCAGCACGGGATTGCCTTAGTCACCGGCCCTCTTCGGATGTTCCCGTCAGTAAGTTAGACCAACCGAGCATCGTCTCAAGTCATTACCAGCTTTGGCTGAATTGTAGTATAGTTACCGCGGACTGTCGCCACGTCCTCACCCTTTTCGTTTTACAAACACCAAAGACTATCATCGATAGACTTGCGACCGCTGAGCCTCAATCACGTCACGACCACATTACCTTTCCCTCTTCTAAGGCTCAAGCTCGTGTTTGAACCTCGTCACGGCGAGATCAAGCACCGAGCTTATTTAATCCTTCACCACGCCTCCTCTGACCAGAAAGAGGAAAGCTACAGATTGTGCTGATCTAACATACGAGAAGCCGAATAAAGCCAAGAAGATTGCGAACGCAGCATTGCCTACAACGCCGCTGACCAACGCGAGCACACCCCCTCCCAATATGGATTCAGATGATGAGTTTATGAGTGGTGCGTCAAGTCTGGAAGAGGACTTTGGAGGAACACAAGACAGTGATAATGACAGCTTGGGCGATGGTGAGATATCCGCCCGTTGCCACGGCCGTGTCTTCGTACGCCACAACACTGACGCGCTAACCACACAGACTTTGACGATGATGAACCAGATATCGGCTTCTCACAAGACAAAGACATCATCAAGCCTACCAGGAAACCTTACGAAGTTGAATTCAAGGTCTTCGGCCCTGCGGACATACAAGCCCACCAAGACATGCAAATCGATGAGGTCTCCGCCATTCTTGGCCAGCCACCAGAGTCCTCGGCCATATTACTACGACATGCACGATGGAACAAAGAGCGGCTGATAGAGGCGTACATGGATAGACCGGAGGAGGTGTTAGAGAATGCGGGACTTGGCCAAGACTATCTCGGCCAGCCGAAAACGCAGGTGTTGCCAGGCTTCACTTGTGATATCTGTTGTGAGGATGAGCCGGGGCTGGAGACTTACGCAATGAAATGTGGGCATAGGTACTGCGTAGACTGCTATAGGCAATATTTGGCACAGAAGATCAAGGATGAGGGTGAGGCAGGGCGGATTCAATGTCCAAAAGACGGGTGTAACCGAATCGTGGACTCTAAATCTCTAGATCTGCTGGTCGCAGTGGATCTCAAATACAGGTATGTTATCTTCGACTGGAACCCCAATACCACAGACTGATAAGCAGTCTGCAGATATGAAGTTCTTCTGACTCGAACATACGTTGATGACAAGGAAAACCTGAAATGGTGTCCAGCTCCAAACTGCGAGTTTGCCATCGACTGCGAGATCAAAAAGAGGGAGTTAGCCCGGATAGTACCAACAGTACACTGCTCGTGCGGGCACAATTTCTGCTTTGGGTGTACTATGAACGACCATCAACCTGCACCATGTTCATTGGTCAAGAAATGGATGAAGAAATGTGAAGATGATTCGGAGACCGCGAACTGGATATCAGCCAACACCAAGGAGTGTCCGAAGTGTGGATCGACCATCGAGAAGAACGGAGGATGCAATCACATGACCTGCAGGAAATGCAAGCACGAGTTCTGCTGGATGTGTATGGGGCTGTGGTCCGAGCACGGCACCAGTTGGTATAATTGTAACCGGTTCGAAGAAAAGTCCGGTCACGAAGCACGCGATGCGCAGGCGAAGTCGCGGCAGTCTCTCGAACGATACCTGCACTACTACAACCGCTATGCCAACCACGAGCAGTCCGCAAAGCTGGACAAGGACCTCTATCTCAAAACGGAGAAGAAGATGACAAATCTGCAAACCACGTCGGGCTTGTCGTGGATCGAAGTGCAATTCCTAGACACAGCATCCCAGGCGCTCCAGCAATGCCGACAAACGCTGAAATGGACGTACGCGTTTGCATATTATCTCGCCCGGAATAACTTGACGGAGATATTCGAGGATAACCAGAAAGATCTGGAAATGGCAGTTGAGAGCTTGAGTGAGATGTTCGAGAAGCCAACGACGGAGTTGGCGGCGCTGAAAGTCGATATGATGGACAAAACGTCTTATTGCAACAAGAGGCGCATTATTCTGTTGAGCGATACAGCGGAGAATCTGAATTCTGGTGAGTGTTGTCATTTCGGTAGAGACTGATGGTACTAATCACGTCACAGGGGAGTGGAAGTTCAATGTCGAGGTTTCTGCATGATACATATTCTTTGCAACAATTACATTGATCTACACGAGCGTAACGTCGACTACGAAACATGACCAGGGCGGGCCTTTTCCTTTCAGTTTCTTCTGTTGCATAAGAAGGGGGAATGGATGGCTGCTTGCAATGTGGCGAAAGACTGAGGCTTTTCTGTTTAGCTCAATGGCGCTCCTAGGTCACTAGTCTTAGGGGGCTCATCTCTTACATTTTGCTCGCATTAGGGAGCGTTGCTATTTTAGCTTTACGTGTATGGGTACTTTACGACCAGATTTCTGGCATACTCATGGAATCTTTGCAGCAACCAATCAATTGCTTTTGCTTTGTACTCCATGACCACTCCCCATTTCCATGCAATGTATGTCTTACTCATGCCTTCGCCGTCAATCCAGTACCTAGCTAGCTAAAACCGCACAAAAACAAAAACCTCAAACCGTTCCCTGTCTCTGTCCATCACTATCTCCGTCCAAACCTCCCTCCTCCACGTCCACCACCCTTGCCTTTGGAATTCTTATGCCGGAGTTTCAAACGCGTGTAGTTCGCATGAGCGGTTGCGCTGATCTTCCGCGCTGCCCTTTTGACAATTCCGTCTTTCCCTCCGGTAGGAGCAGTAGGAGCAGTAGATTTCGGGCCGTTCGAAGAGATGAGCTTGTTTTTCTTCTTCGTCCTTGGGGTATGTGAAGCGTTGCTGCTGTCGTCCGACGAGGCGTCGTCGCTGTGCTCCGAGTGGGTCTTGCGCGCGGGACGACTATCAAGTTCGCCATCTTTGAGAACCTCCACCTGCGTTTCCGCGACCGCGACCTCGTCGCCGCTCTTGGGATCTCCGCCTGACAGCCACGCGGGTTCGGGCTTGGGTTTCGATCGTGACGGCTTCATGATCACTCTTCTTGTCGTTCGTTTCTGCCCTTTTTTCTTCCATGCCTTGAAAGGCTTGCCGTCTCTGCTTTGCCTTTCATCCTGTTTTCCTTCTAAGCCGTTGTCGTCGTCGTCGTCGTCGTCGTCGTCGTCGTCTTCACTACCCCTATCCACGCCCAACGGCATGATACAAGCTTGACTATCCCGCACCAAAGTCGTGCCTGCTCCACCGCGTTCCTGATCTTCCATTTCGAGATCTCGCAGCACTTCCATCTCCTCGTCCAACCGCTCATCTTCCATCCGCCGCAGACCCGCCAGCATACTACTCAGTCCTCTTACGGGCGGTTTCGCTGGCGTGCGCACCGCGACCGCTGGGCTCGTCACCGTGCCGTCTTCTTCTCTTTCCGTGATGGTGGGTCTCAGGCGCTGGCTATCGCGTCGCAGGAACGAGGGGGTCGAGAATTGTAGTTTCGAGACCGAGCTCGGCGTTCCGGTCGTGGGGTTGAGGATGCGGCGAGCGGTGGGCGTGGCGAATGTGTCGAGAAGGAAGCGCTTGCCGGTGCTGGTGGGGGTTCTGCTGTGTTTTCTCTTGACTGGGTCCGAGAGGCATGGTTCGTCGCTCTTTGCACGGGATTTGCTGGGTGTTTTCTGCCCGTTCGGGAGTACAGCGCCGAGCGTGGTCCGCAAGGGTGAAGGGCCTGTTAACGAGTCGAAGAGACCGAGGACTTTCCCGTCTTTTTGCGGTGTGGGGCCGATGGAGGTGCGGAGGTGGGAGGGCGTGAAGAGTTTGCGGATGGACGAGGGGGAGTCGTAGGGATCGAGGTGGGAAGGGTGTATGGGAGTAGGCTTCGAAGGGGTGGAGTCATGGCGAGGGAATTTTCGTGGAGTTTGTGCGGGTCCGGGGGGTTGGTGGGAGAGCTTGCGCTTCTTCGAACCCGGTCGTGGTTGTGGTTGTGGTTGCGGCAGGGGAGACGAGGAGTGCTGGGAGGGCGCTTTGCCAGAGAGGATGTCGCGCAATTTGGTGTATTCTTTGTATTTAGATGCTGCGGTTCCAGATCGTTAGCTGTCTGTCATGCAATTGTCAATATTGACGGAAAAGATCTTCTGTACCAATGGTGGGGTGCTGCTTGATATCGTCGCGTCCGGCTTTGCGCCCTTCATTGGCGGCAGCGAAGGACTTCTCCCATTCCTTCAAATCTAGTCGAAGCTTTGCCGATTGTTCTCGGATGCCTGGCAGTTCCTTTGCGTCTGCGATCGACATGGTAGTTGCTGATCATGGGCGGAAGAATGTCTTGAGGTTTGGAGCAATACATAGGGAGACGCGCTTCGGCAAGCGATGACTTCACGCGTCAAGCATCGTCATTACTCACTTGTATAGTAATGTCTCTGGCTATATCTCTGGGCGACCGTAATCGCCTGCTAAAAACTCAACATGACAATCAAAGTAATCCGCTACATGATCCCAAAAGCCAAGACAGCTCCAGGCGCATTGTACCTCTTATGCCACGTCAAGCCCAACGCGGCTTGACTCGGGACAGGATATTGGGACAGGACCTCTGAATTGAATTCAGATAGGAGCAATATGAGGTGCAGGACTAGCTGAGGAGCCTCACACTACTTTGATGTCTACCTCAACTCTAAGGTACCTTCTATGAACTATGAGTTGTTAACGCAAAATCAGACACATACTCTGAAATGACTTGTGAGATGTTCTTCTTTCTGATCTTCTCTTTTCTTATCATCTTCAGTCTCTTATATAGTATTCTGCTCTAATTACTGCCCTATACGTATCTATACTAATTCTATAATGTTTCTATTGATTTTACACCGCTGCATGATGCTCACTGTCGTACCGCGGCGGTGAGCTGACAATTGACAATATATTATCCACCCTGAGTACCCCGTCCCTAGCGGATACCTTAGTCATGGCCCTTTCATGCTATCTTAGTCACATGTCTTCTTCACTAGTTCTGCATCATGTCCTTCTCCTTGCCGGATCTGTTCAGAAGGTTCTGTCCCGATGTCCTGTCCCGAGCCATTCCGAGCCCAATGCACGCAGCAAAAGAGAAGGCATCAGCGCTGTCACAGACGGGCAAATCGAGGCCTGCGTTGCCGCCCAGCCTAAAGATACCGAACAACCGGGGACCGGACTTGAACCGATAGGGCAACGAATCCTTGGCTAGCCGGCCCTTCAGACTGGGTCGGTCGGTCTACAACATTTTCACCCGCCATCACAACAACCTTCATGCAGGCCGCCTCTGCGTGCGTTCTATGTGGTTGGTTAGGGCCAACTTTGCGCTTTGAACTCATTCTATTTTTGAAAAGGAAAGAGATAAAGAGAAGAAGGAAAAGAGACGTTCCGGACTCTTGCCACGGGCACAAAAAGAAGTGTGTGTATTCTGACAGGGAAGGGGGAAACCCTCCCATCCGGCAAGTCATCTCCCATGTTCTCACTGCTTCACGACTGTCCATACCCCCTCATTCATTTCAGCCAATCCACACTTGTCACATTCCATCAATCTAACATCCGCCCAGCGTCTCTCAATTCGGCGTCGTTGAGTCTCTGCGTAGGATGATGATGTTTGATGGAATCGTCATGGTATGACGACATCACAAGCCTAGCAGACGCCCGGTGGCGTGATGTCATCGGTGAGGAGAGTTACGGCGCCATTCTCAGCAAAAAACCCGCCTACGTTCACCACGCCAGTACCGACGCCGATGGAAGTGTAGGCAATGATGGTCCCATTGAAATGGGTCGCGTCTCCGATGGTGGCCGAGCTGCCGACGCAGAAGAAGACGTTGCAAGCCCGAACTCCATTTATGAGGAGGATCTCGGCACCCACCGTGGTTGAGAAAGTGGTGCCGATCTGGAAGACGAATTGGCTGGTGGTGCTCCCAAGGCCGTCGAGAGTGAGGATGCCGTTCAGTGCTGCCGTCGTAGCGAACTTATAGACACCGGGGGTGAGAGTCAGGCCGCCGAGAGGTGTGCCCGACAAGACCTTCGTTGCCGGCAGGCCAACGCACATGCCATAAGCGGTATGGATATCGCTCTCGCATGACACTGCGGCGGGGGTACCGATTTGAATCGAGCCGGCTACACCAGGAGGAAATCCGGTAATTGAAGTTCCGGGCGACAAGCCGATTGGGCCGTGGACGACTGTATTGCCCGAGTTTGTTATCGTGGTGGCCGCGCACACGCCGAAGCCCGCCGCTGTAGAGCCAAGGCTTACCGTAGACCCAAGGTTTACCGTAGACCCAAGGTTTACCGTAGACCCAAGGCTTACCGTAGAGCCAATGGTCAATGCCTGTGCGGCCGTCGCCGCGAGCAAGAGCCCACACGCGAAAGAGAGTGGCTGAAACATCTTGTCTTGGTGGGTGAGGCGTCGAATGGTGTAGAATCAAGAAGAATTGGGCAGGTGGAAAGAGCTGTTAAATCTGGATTCAATGGAGATTGTTCAGTTGATACGACTGTTGATGGCTGGACTGACCGGGTATAGAGACTGCAGAGCGGTCTCTTTAAGTAGTCATTTGCCAGATCTCTCGGAGCACGCCGTGAGAAGTTGATGGAGCACATGTTGCGGGATCGGTGGCGATGTCCACACCAAGAATGAGCCTTTCTTCGACCAGTGGCTACCTCGAAATGGACGCCGGCCGAGCCATCAAAACGTGGTCGGTCTTTTGTAAACTCTAAGGCATCTCCAGCTCTCAATTACCTGCCGATCTAGTTCAATACAGTCAGTAGTGTAGGACGACGAGTACGAGCAGAAAACTCGAGAAGGAGCATATATGACGTTAAAACGCATGAGTGAGACTTTGGCGGAGTAGACGCGGTGTAAAGCTGAAGAAGACCTATCGATCGGAAGTGAGCCTGTCAAGTAGGAACTATACTTGAAGATTTTGGCCTCTTCCTCAGATCTAGACAAGTCTTTTGAAAGCAAAGGCGTTTTCAAAGATCCGTATCCTGCCGATCTGCCCGATTCAGGCACCCGGTAGGGAGGACGATTGGACGTTGATATCCTACACTTCGGTTCCGGTGACAGCTGGGCTTGCGATCACACCATAACTATCGATCACCCGCATGACAAGTTTCTTGTGGAGACTTCTTCAGTATCACCGGCCTTCTGACACCAACACTTTCGCCCGTGAGCAGTAAAAGAGTACAGCTGGCATTGATCTTGCTGACCGCTGCTTCCACGGCGACAAGGCCTGGGGCCATCGTTGAGGGTGCATATGCAAAAGGCAGCAGTAAAGGTTCTTTGCTACACGGATATCGCGCTTACGATCCTTCGGAACCCAGAGTCAGGGAAACAAGATCTTATCGTCAGGAACATTACTCTCTTTCATACAAAAGAAGGCCTTGGTTCAGGATAAATAAGGTCTGATTCCTAGGTTACGATGTATGTTATTGAATTGTTGACTACTACTAGCTATGAGGCCGGTTTACTTATGTGCGCAATGACTAGCTAAGCAAATGCGCTAGCGGGTGCTGCCGCTGTCAAACTCTAACCTTAACCTTATAATGAAGTAGCCACATACTTCTTTCTTAGTTATGTAAGTACTCATTACTTGCAGAAATGAGTTGTTGACTACATCATCAAATCTGAGGCTGCTGTTTGTTTGTGCGTGTATGCGTATTTGTGAGTAGCAGATATACCTGCTTTAAAGGTCTTCTGATCAGGTGATTGAAGTAAAAGGTAAGGCTACCTGGTAGACCGGTTATGCCTAGGTATGCTCAAGTAGATCATGTTTCAGACTACCTAGACAGAAGACGACGGAGGAGATGTGGACTAAATTTGGGTTTTGGTACTTTTACCAGAATTCTGAATTCCCTTATCTCGTTTTTTGACAGTCATGACGATCTTTACATTCCACCGCTCCCCAAAAACCCAATTCTGCTCCCTACCTACCTAATGAGTCGGCCCCTTCAAATCCTCGAATGATGTCCCTCGACTTTACTCCTATGCTTCTCCCAATTCTCATAGCAATCCTTCATCACATCAATACCCCACATAAAGTTCTGCCATGCCGGATCTGACCAGAGGTCTGGATTCTTCCCTCCAAGCTTTCCAGCATTGCGGATCTTATTATCGCCTTCTTCTCGGGCAGGACCGTCGGGGAGATTGAGGGCTCTTGCCGTGGTGCTGGCGGAGCCTTGAATAGCTTCGGCTCGGGTCTTACGGACTGCTTCGTAGACTTCGAGGGCGAGTGGGACATTGGAGGTGCGGTTGAAGCAGATGGTGAGGGCGCCGGCGTCTTCAATGGCTTGGGCGGCCCCTTGAGCTACATCAGGGAGCCTGTGGGGGTAATACTATTGGAGGAGTTGGAGTAACGGTGTGAGATATGGGTGTACGAACATTGGATGGCAAGCATCACCCACCAAGACAACCTTGTTCTCGATCCAAGTAGGTAGCGGATGGTGCGAGTTCAATGTCCATTCCATAACCTCACCTTCCGGCACATACAAAAGCAATCCGTGACACCATCATTCCACTCCGTATAAAAAGTCGAGCATTTCTTTTTTGTCGCCTTTGTTTGTCCAGGACTCCTCATTTTCCTTCTCCGGCTTCTGCGGATGCAGAAGCACCATTTTATACAACGTCTTTCCCTTAACTGGATATGTCATAATATGCCCATACGGACCCATCAACCGCATCCCCACATTGTACTCCAACAGCCTCAGCGCCCGCTCATCTCCCGGCATCCTGTCCTTGGGTATGAGGATACGGTATGCAGCGTCGCCGGTAGGTTGATTGCGGTCTTTGATGCCATGGTGATCGGCCATTTGACGTCTGATGTCGCTTTTGATGCCATCGGCGGCAATGATGACGTCGCCTTCGACCCACTCGCCGGAGGTTAATTGGACGCGGGCTTCGAAGCTGTCATCGCATTTGACTACTTTTGAACTTGTGCGGATGTTGACGCCCTCGTCTTTGGCACCTTGAAGAAGGATGCCTTGGAGGTCGCCGCGGTGGATTACGGGGAGGGGCGCGTGATATTTTTCGCCGATCTCGGGCATGAGTGGCACGGAACCTATTTCCTCATCGTTCTTGTGATGTCGCAAAACGTTTGCGGTGGAAGCTTTGCCTAATTTACGGAACTAATCCCGAGCGAATTGGAAGCAAGATGTTGCTCTGTTAGTCAGGCCTCGCAAATTCTAATTCGACTACAGTACTCTGTACTAGTTTCCTATCCGAATTGTTCCAATCCAACGAGATGATTTTTCAACGGACACCAGATGCGAGCCGAACAGCATGAGGGCAAGTCTAAACGCTCTTCCGAGACCGTTGTTGAAGCCGGGAGTCCTCCAGTCGATAGGGATCCGACTTTGTCCTTATCATGGGCAACACCTGCTTGATTGGTATCATGATTCAACTGACTTTATCCGTTAATCTGATCTGCACGACAGATTTTGCGCTGAGCCATCTCTATTCCCGTTTTCAGCGAAAACGTGGTTAGGGTTAATAAGTGGCGTTCTGCAAACCTTTGGGCTGATCCGGAAGACTTCTGTGACCTCCTCACTTGGCCATGACGCATCGCGATGCCTTCAAGATTAGAAAATACTTAGGGTAACGGCTTTCTGTTATTGTCAATAATTATAAACTCGTCCAGAGTCTTCAGAGTCTTTGTACCACACGTCATTTCTGTGTGTTATTCTGTTTCACATTCAGCCCTGTATGGCAGCAAAGCATCTCACAACTCATCGAAAAGCTTTATCCCTTGATGGCAGTATTCGCAGGAGAGTGACTAAGGCTTGTGATAGGTGCAGATTGAAGAAATCCAAGGTACACATTCACGGTCACTCGCTATTCTTCGATGACTAACATGTCGCCAGTGTGATAGTTCCAAGCCGTGTGGTCGGTGCAAGACGGACGACGCCATATGCATGTATGGCGAGAAGAAGAGGACCTCTGAAAAGAACTATCCCAAAGGGTACGTCTTCATTCTGCCAACCGAAATATTGAGATAGCCCTGCTGATAGATTTGCAGTTATGTCGAGATTCTCGAAAGACAGCAAGCACAACTCGTTGCCGGTCTCCAAACTCTCTACAAGCGTACGCTGGATGGACAAGGCTGGACTGGAGAGCCATTGAAAGTATCTGAACATGGCAAACCTCGGATAACTGACTTACTCGGGCAATTTGGCGCGTTGGAAGTCGATACACATCAATCATCACATCCTTTTGAGGAAGACCTAGAAGCGGTGCAGCAAAAGCTCCTTGAAAGGGAGGTGGGACCTATGCATGGCTCACCTTCGACAGACTCTGATCCGGACTATGGGCTGCCGCAGCCAGCAAGCACCGAGTTGCCACAATCTCGAGACATGAGTTTCAGCATTGGAGAACAAAACACTTCAAGTGCGCAGTTGCTGAAACTTTGGCCAAGCCTGGCCAAATTCGACATGCCCTTCACGCCACTCATACAGAACGCCTCTCTTCTCCCTACTTCCAACAACTATCCTGCTCAACTACAAACGCAAACGTGGACGGTAAACACGCCTTTCATGTTTAATGAGAACATAGATTTTGAACTCGCCAATACCCATTTCGACGACTTAACGAATTTCCATAAGACTATGACGCGATTTGGTTACCCAGGAATCAAGATCCCGGCCTCACCATGCATTCCTTTAGAGTGGAACCCAGACGCCGACCTCAGCATATTCCTCAACCAAGGAAGTGCATGATATCGACTCGCCACTGGTATATACATCTTCTGGCAATGCGTACGCCCGAATCGTCAGTGCAAGTGTGGATCATGGAAATGGACTAAGCAACATCCTTTACTGTAATGGAGGTCATTGGCGTAATGGCGTGGGAGCTCAAATTCGAATTTCAGTCCTCCGTTTCACCCGCAGAGAGGCGTCCACCAACTCCTTGTATGCCAACGCAAAAGCGGAGAATTGCTGGGGTTTGTGAGTGACATAATCCTCGACCTCATTCACCTCCAAAACAAATAACATGCTTTTTCCTTTCTTCCCCGCAGTATCACTTATTCCCCAGCGTCCCACTTCCTCGTTTTCAACGGCAGAATGCAAGAAAACACCGACTGAACGTGTCAGACCATTTCAAGCACGGTGCCCGCCAGTATATCCCAATATCCCACAAACTCAAATTCAAGCTCGATACTGTGCGGACTATCCGGCACCAGTCCAGCTCAATAACGCTAAGAATCAATCCATCGTGCAAATTTGTCGCCATTTCTCTTGACCTAAGCTAGAATGGCTTCCTGATCCAAAACCCTACATCTCGCTTGTAGAGGCGGTCAGCGTATGTGTCATTTTTACCTTACAGTGTGGACAGCCCTAGTCAAACGATCCCTGGGGTACGCTATCGTCAATAACAGAAGAGACTCCTAATACCAATGGCGCCCAACAGAACAAAGGATTGACCAGCCCGCTTCCCACATTCTAGTCGAATAGTGAATCTGCGCCATGCCCGCGATATGCGGGGGTCTCAGAAAGTTCAGACCCGTCGAGAAAACAACAAGGTCCGCTTCTAACTGCATTCATTGTTTCTCGACATGTGCCAGTTTCGACGCCGATTCGATGATTGTATCGAAAAAAGCTAGACAGATGTATCGACTCCACTTTCATCCCGCGTGCTCCGTCCTATCGAATCGGTTATTCCCTTCTAAGCCTTTCCTTGCCTATCGCCATGCTTTACTGCTATTTCTATCTTGACCAGTCAATAACCTGCAAGGCTCATGCCTAACAAGTCACAACACATCCCCGCTTTTGCCCTTTGAACGTGGCATGCTTTGACCCTTCTCCCAGAGGTCCTTCACATTCTCCAACAAGAACTTGGACAAGGGGTTCGGACCGTGTCACTATCACGTCCCCTGTGAACTTATATGCATAAGAGACTCTGCTCCACACGCAGGCAATCCTTCCCCATCCGACTCGGATGTGGGACGCTGCTTCCATCTTTTCACTGGCCCACTCTTGTGAAAGGGCCCGAGGGGGAGCGGGAGATGGCGGCCTCCTTGCTCAAATCGGCCAACAGGAATTGAGGACATATTTGTTGAGAGGAACCAGAGAGGCGAGCTCCAGGGTTATGGCGGGTTCGGTGTGACTCTGATTGCTGCTTATGGCGTGCCATCCCCTGCCTTTCAGCTTGCAAAGGCTATTTTATACTTCCCACTTACAGAACCTTTCCGCTTCCTCGGCCTTCCGGAAGAACAGCTTCGGAATATCACCCCGCATGATTTCCGTTTTTTTCCTTCTCCTTGCAGCAAGTATCTGCTCGCTCAGTCTTGCTGACCAATCAGGCCTTCCTCATGTCTGTTGAGATAGAACTTACACAACTTTTTCCGAGACCAGAGCCTTCGTCCAACCAACCCGGAGCCAAACCCTTGCTGGTTGCCGAAAGAAGAAAAACCCAATGGAAGAAAAACACGTGCTTGGTTTTGCACCCATGGAATTCTTTCTATTCTTTTGATCTGTCAACTGTAAAGCTAGAAGAAGACCCGTAACAAATCTGGCATCCTCCCCCGATGTATGGTATATATTCATGTACGTACCCGCAGAAGAAAGACGCCTCGTCATCCTTTCGTATCTGCAACCGCTCTCTTCTTTCTCGGTGAAAAAAAAAACAGACCACAGCTCAATGTTGGCTCGGCCTCCTCTTCGCAAAAAAACCCCAAGCCGCAACCCGAAGACTGGCAGCACCGCGAACACTGCGATGATCGCACACATCATTCCTGCCGAGACGGCGGAATTCGGCGTCTGGAACGTGGAGGCGAAGTAGAAGGGTCCGACCTATATCATCTCATATCAACCCCACCGCGTAATACGTTAAACGAGGATAGGAGGTCAGTAAAAGAAGACGTACTTACGAATCCGCACGTCTGCCTAACAAAGTTGATAAGAACACTGATGTCACCGGAGCGTTCGCAATGACAGTCGACTGCGAAAAGTGATCGGAGTAGTGGTAATGATCGGGTCGCCGAAACTGGCCATGGCGCCACCGATAAGGGGCGTCACGCTCCACGCACCTTCTGTAGCTTGCCGGATCCTGATGGCCCAGTCCAGCAACCCGACGATGACGGCGACGCAGTTGATGTAGGAGAGCCAGAGCCGGTAGCGAGGGTCAACGTGACGGCCCTGCTCGTCGTGGCTAGCGAGATTGCTTTCGCGTCGGCGCAGGAACCGGTGTGACAGCGGTCCGGGGAGCCGCTCGCGTAGTAGTGAGCCGATGATGAGGGCGATGAATTGGAGGCCGATGCCTTGGGTGTCGAGTTTGAACTTTTCGTCAAAGACAATAGGCATCTCGACGATGATGGCAATGTTGACGGAGCAGAAGACGATTGCGCACGGCGCAGGCGGGGATTATGACAGTCTGGAAAGCGCAGAGGAAGACAGGGGAGGAGAAGGTGTGAATGGTTAGGGGAGTGGGGTCAATGCAAGAGAAGGTGAAGTGCCCGTGTTTGTTCTGAGGAGGAGGTGAGAAGTCAGTGGTTTTGGCTCATGCTGGGCCGGACATATAGAGTCTCGGCGTCGAGGAGGAGGTAGCTGGTGAATTGACAGAAGTTGATAATTGTGAAGATCCAGAATGTCCAATGCACGCCCAGGTGTTGGACAACAAAGCTCATGACAAAAGGTCCTCCAGGTGTACCGATTGTGGTCATCAGTGTTCACCACCACATCTTCTGCGCGCACTCATGGCTGAAGTACAGTTCTGTGATGACGGCGCTGCCGATGCTGAGGGCAGGGAGATGCAGATGACAGTTAGGATTTGAGTGGTGATTTGGGTGGTGAAGGTAGTGCATCAGGCGTCGCTGATATTGCAGGTGGTGACTGAGAGGATGAAGAGGAGAAAGATGGGGCGGCAGCCATAGCAAAAGATGAGAAAGAAGAAGAGAAAGGGGAAGACACTGAGAAAGAGGATCTGTGATGTATGTTAGGATGTGATTTGATTAAGATGGAGTTGGTTCGGATTACCTGAACCGCCATTAATTAGCTGGCTTCAGGAACAAACGTCTCATACTGCTTTGCAAAGTCAACAAACCCTGGAATTATCCCAGCAGCCGTGGATGTAGTCATCATGGCATGGAAGGCAACCATGAGATTTTGGGTGTTTTTCTTCCATGTTGGCCAATTAAGTGGGTCATCAGGGCATGCGGAGGGAAGGGGCCTAAGTTCTAGAGTACGGTTTCGAATTGAAAGGTACTCTCTGTGTGCGGCCCTGATTTGAGGTTCGAAAGAAATCTTCTCGAGATGCACAGCCGCTTCGGGGGCTTTGAGGTGACCGTCAATGGGCTGTTGTTGCTGAGGGACTGTTGCCGCCATGCCTGGGTTGATGATAGGATATATTCTCTGAAGCAATTGGAAGCAGTGGTGGGGAACGAACACAGGGGTAGACAGACCTCATATACACAATCAAGCACAAGGTCCCTTGCTCGCAAGGTGGTGGAGATTTAGGGCATCCGGAGTCAATACCAGCACCAGCGTCCGAAAGCAAATCTTCGAAGCGGTGCAGTTGCAGTTGCAGTTGCAGAGCTGGGCATGAGTTTTGCTTCCACAATCATAGCATCCGAACGTCTTCCGAGGGCAAGGACAGTCCATCCTATCTATTCGGAAGCGCTCCGGAACCTCCTTTTGGTGGATACTCCGAACGCGTTTTCCGACTCAGAACGGCAATGGCTGAAGGTACAATCGTGCTTGAATTTGTTTGAGATCTCGCAATATATTCGAATTTATAGAGAGATCTTTAGAGGAAATGTTTCCAGGCTTGCCATAAGTTTGGCAGGGGTTTGGTTCGACTCGTAGGATGGTACAGTATAGTTTCCAGATCGAGCTAATTGTGGTCAGCCATCTCATCTTCTCGAATCTGTCGTGACATGCTCATCCCGCAGCAGCCATGATGAATATCAGGCCCAGAGTATGATTTGTAGAGCTTAGAAGCTGCAGAGGAAGACTAGAAGCCATCCACACTCAACACCGTCGTGCACGGACCACATCCTCTCTCTTCCAGTCCCGTCTGGTTTGGTACTCGAGTACATGTACAGGACCAGGTTCACAAACCATCCAGTCTTCTTTTCATCCTTCAAACACATAGCTTACAATAGATATGTAGTCAAACCGTTGAAGGCGATACTCATTACCATTCTTTACATCCAGCATATCATCAGATTGAACAGTCATGCCTTCCAAAAACCTCAAAATCTTTCAACGTCATCATCGCTGGAGCTGGGCTCGCTGGCCTCGGCTGCTCCATCTCTCTAGCCCGCAAGGGCCACAGTGATACCGTTGTCAAAGCCACTCAATGAAGTCGCACAGGCATCCAGATCCCGCTCAATAGCTCCTGGATCCTCAAGTCCTATGGCTTGAGGGAGAAGTTCCTTCATAAAGTCGTGTGGCTGTCAGACATCAATTTCCTGAGATATGAAACGGGGAATAATATTGAATCAACAGAGTTGCATCCTAAGATATTATCAAAGGGCACAAGTTGAGCAATAAGACTGTGGCCATCTCACACCGGGATATTCGCGATATAGATAAATGTGTTGAAGCTGTGAAGCCAAGCTACAAGATGCGGTAGTGGTATGAAGAGCAACCCCGGAATCTGAGATAAGCTTGCAGATTCAACGTCCTGAAAATATGCATCTCCATACGTCAACTCCGAACTCCGTCGCCAAGAGAAGAAGCCTGCATAATTCGCCAAGAACGACGACCTTAGAACTCCATCCCATCGCCATCATCTCGTTCCCTCTTGACCCCCTTCTCATCCTTCAGCAATCCCGCCACGAACGATTTGAAAAACTCAACATAAGGCTTCAGACTCGTCTTCTCGTAATCTTGTATCCTTTGTTCTGGGTCTTCCTCTCTCCGATTTTCACTGTCCCACGAGTCGATCTCGCCAAGTAATTCTGTTACCGTCGGCACACCCAGTGGATCAAACGTATCAACTTTCTTTACATCAATCGGGACACACACCCGTCCAGTACCAGGATGCACCACAAACGGCGACTTTAGCAAATGAATCAGCTTTTTGCTGACTTCGACATCAAGGCGTGGATACGTGTACTCGAGGACGATGTCCTGCTTAGCTTCCAGCAGTGCCTTGCCGTCGAGGGTGCGGCTGGCGCCCGTCTTCGCAAGAGCGTCGATGTCAGCCCATTTGCTAGCGCTGGATCGGCCTGGTGCGGAATCCCACTTCTTGCGGAGGGAGTCATTGAGAGCTTTGTCGGGAAGCAGTTGAAGCAATCTCTCAGCCTTGTCGGTTTCTTCCCAAGGATCTTGGTCCCTAAGAATGTCGTCTTGAAAATGGTCTTTTAAGATGTCAAGGCTTCGACTAGAATTAAATAAGACACATTAGCCAGTCGATCCAAGACCTAAAGCGTGAGGGTTACTCACGCAAGGTGCGGATGTAAAGGCCTCTTAATGTTAACCTTCTTCCCACTCTGCGCGCCGCCCTTGATCAACTCAAGGTACCCTGCTATGGCCTTCCTTCTTTGGTCGTCCATTTGCCTTGCTCTCTTATCACATATCCAAGCGTGTGCTCCTCTCCGCCCTGAGTAAACCCACATGATATGTTCGAATCCAAAGTCATCTCGCAGCGCCGCATCGACCACCTTGATAGCCATGGTGACAAATTGCCAGCACTTATGGCAGATATTGGCTTTGTCACAGCAAGTCCGGATCTCGTCGTAATCTGTCAAGTCTATATCGAAAACGAGTTCTTTGGCTAAAGGTCGGAAAGCCGTGGATTTGCGGAGGGTCTTACGATCTCGCGGGTTGGCAGTGTAGACGGGGCCAATCTCAAACCGGGAGGGGTTCAGTCGTAAGATCTCCTTGCGGAGGCTGTGTTTTTAGCAATGCACTTTCTCAGAGCGGGCATGGTGGAAAGGTACGAACAGGTCTGCTGTGGGAAATGCCTGATACCGTAGATATGCATCATTTTGGAGTGTAAAAGCGAATTCTCGGTGTCCGAAGTCATTGGAAGGCTTGATCGAGTGGTTCAACCATTGGAAAAGGTATCGAAAAGGGAACAGGCGTTGGTAGAAGGCATACATGACTTCAGGATCTGTATACTTTGCGGATGGCGCAAGCTGTCTATGTCCTGGTTAACACAATGGGGGCCCCACCAAATTCATTGCGGCGGAGAGCCATACAAGGTTTCCTGCGGTGGACTGCTTCCCATCTTAGCATCTGTAGCGCTTGACGATGGAAACTCCTCATCCTCATCCTCATCCTCGTCATTAAACGAATCCTCCAGTTTGACCTCGTCCTTTGGGACAGGCTTGACAGAGCCGTCCACTGGACTTTCATTTGCTTCAACGGCGCCATCATCATGGCCGTCGCTCAGATCTTCGTCCGGTCCCAGTAACGGCTCAGCAGGTGCATCGGGCAACATGCTGTCCTCTGCGGGCGGGGAGGCCTCTGAAGGCACCGAATGGGGCATGATAATGTGAGTCTCTCTGGTAATGTATCGAAAACGGCTCTCGAACGGCTTGAATTTGAGAATTTCCGTGATCATTGCCGACTAACCTTGAAGTTGGGCGACGCGTTTCTACCGGTGTGACGCGAATCTGCGGCCTGAGATGGCTCGTGCGCTGTTTGGCGACTGAAATCTGTACACCCCTATTTAAGATGTGTACATTTACTACGAGTAGACATACACCTAGTGGATATAAGCGTAGAGGCTTTCCGTCTGATTATAGGTCTGCTGGTAAAGGGTGTACATCTAGTAAATAGAGGGTGTACACATATTAAATGGGGTTGTACACATATCAGACTGATGCCTGGGACGTCTGATTCTCGATCAGCTGGTTGACTCGGAGGTCTACGTTGCCTTACGCTTTCACAGTATCTCCCTTAAAACACATTTTGCTTGTGCGCTTGCTAAAGTACATTCATCTTAAGTCAATTATAAGCAACAAAACTCAGTCGCCCAAGTGCCATTAAACATATGCAATTAACCCAACATCAGCCCATTTCACCAACAACGGCGCCTGTAGCCAAAGTAATTAGAGATAACCACTACTTCTTCGGGTCAAAGGTAGTTGTCGCACTCTGCGTCCCAAGAGATTTGATCTCGGCCTCCACCATATCTGGCAAACTTTCATATATCGTCGGTCCCACGTGTTTCCACCCGGTCAGCTCGACTGCGACAATTACAGCCCCAGAGCAATGGAGCCCACGGATGGACCTCGGCAGCCTTTTCAGGGGAGAGTTTCTCCACCTCTGCGGTGGGAAGCGCGCCAGCGGCGTGGGCGATCTTTGCAATTACTGCAGTTACGTCTGCCCAATTATGCCCAGTTGTTTCGGTAAAGTAGTACCTTCGGGACCCCATGTGGCAGCTCCGCCGTTGTGCTTCAGCGCTTCTTCGGTGATGGTTACGTAGGCTGCAGCCAGGTCGTTGATATGAATGACTGATACATCATTAGCTTGCCGTGCGCTTATAATAAGTACCACGCAGATTACTATCCCAAAGGTTCCTGCCTTCATTGACAGTGAATGCCTTCCCACGCTTCAAAATGGTTTGTGTTAGAAAAGGAATCTGAATACTCCTCGTCTTGATGGGACCTGCGCCCACACCATGGATGGCCACCGGGGACACTATCGTGGTAGGAACACCGTACTTCAAGCCGGCTGAGATGACTGCCGCATCAACGTCGCGATGGACATGAGTTTCGTCGAAGAAAAAAATTTCTTTAACGTCCGCCAAGTCGTGGTAGATTCTAGGCGCAGGGTTGCCGTAGCCGGTAGAAATATCCTGCAGCATACCTCTGCCGGAGGTGTGCACATAATGCCCCTTCTTGCCACCACCTAGTCCTTAGATCAAAGAGTTTCCGGCAGATATATGATCAGCTGAGGCGAGCTCTGGTCAAGATTAGAATTGTTCGGAAGCACTGCGCGTAGCTGCCGGCCTGGACCAGTGCAGCACAGAAACAGAGATATGAGCGCTTACGTAGAACTACATCAGTTTGAGCGCCTTCCCTTACAAGTAGTTTGTGGTCGTCTGAGTCGCCAATGACAGTCACAACACCCGGCCACGTCTTGTTGATAGTCTTAGCTTGATCCTCGTTGCGCACAAGGGTCACAAGCTGATATTCGGGGTGCTTCTTGCTAAGTACACCGACAATGTGGCCACCAATGTAGCCTGAGACTCCGGTGATGAAGATCCTAGGGCTCATGTTGACTGTCTGAGAGGACCTTGGCTATTCGTTAAGATTTCAAAAGTGAGGGTTCACTCCGTAAGGCCGCGGTGGCAAATCAAGAGCTTGAAACTGGACACAAAGGTCGAATGATTTTATGAACAAATGCTAAATGGTAAGATGAATATAGACTTGGACATTGTGGTAGGCTCTTATATTTTTCATCGTCTGATGTCCAACGGCTTTCGACGGGTTCGCATTTCCAACAAGGCTGATTCCTCATGCAGTGGTAGGGCTGCTTTGTCAACAAACTCGTATGATTGTACCCCTGAAAAGTGTATTGCAGGGTGACCACTTCTTCATCAATGTGAAAACTGCAACCTTGGACACGAGATAGCATTTGCAATTCTTTCCAGGCGTACATCGAGCCTTCACACATGGCTGACGCAGGTTAGCTGTAGAGCCCAAGTCATTGATCTATGACTTTGGCCGCTCAAGCGCGAGGAAGATGCCTTTATCTGAGAAACCACTGTCATCAATCTTCTCCCAACCGTTACTTTTTTTACGCATAGTATATGAACAGACCAGGTCTTGCAAGAGAGCTCCTTGAAGAAACAAAGCAGATTGCATGTGTTGAAAACTAAGTGGATGTGTCCAGTCTCTGAATGGTCAATGACAAGGTGTGAAAGACAAGCACAACCTTCTGCTGAATAGGTAGTTGTTGAACATCATCCCAGTGTTCCTTGAGCTGGAGGAGAGAAAGTGGAGGGGAAAGGGCGAAACCATAGTGGGCGCACAGAGACGGTTAAGGCGCACGGGCAGGGGTGAAGATCAGGATGAGCCATGGATACTGTAAGGTAGTCGCTGAACTGGTACAATGATTAGATTGTATAGCGGGGCCACGTTCAGTAGATGAAAGTCATAAAGGCCGGGTGAAGAAGTGGATGTTGCAGCCAGGAGTGACAGGCGGCGAGGGGCCGCCTTGCCCGATCAGGATGGGCTAACCGCGACTGGGAGGACTTGTTCCGAGGTGCGGCGTTCGCGATGCCATGGCTGACTGAATATGTCTTAACTACAATGAGTATATGAGTATGTCTGTATCACGGTTGAGTTTTTGGGAAAGACTTTAAATGGAGTTTCCTCTTTTCATGATGACTACCAACTGCGTCTGGCCTCTACGGATTCCATCGCAATGCCCGGCTCCGCTCTAGGACAACTGACAACATAATCTTCGACACCTTCGATGAGCAGAAAAGCTGAGACTAAGAGCACTGACTGCGAAACTCAGACGAAACAAAAATGGCCAGACGGTCATCCAATCGCTCCGCCCCAGCAGCGGGAGGATAATCCAATAGAGAGACAAGATGAGAAGTACTGTTTGTGATAGAAGGCCATACAGGCCTGAGATGCCAGAACCACTGGTTTCGGTACCGGTAGCGATCAAGGAAACCGCAGTAAAGACGGCGCTGATGGTGGTGCAACGTGGAAAGATGACTAGCAGTGTCTTCCTGTCTATCAAAATTTTTTAGGGCTGCGTGCCTGGCCCGCCTCTGTTTCGCCTTCTCTGAGACTAGCCAGTACACTGTTCGCAAAGGTTGTGATGCGTGCCCTAATTCCTTGAAAATCTGCCTACCGCGTTAGAATCTCGAATGTTGAGATGGTCAGAAATCTTATCTTGGCTACGCATACCAGGTGCTGTTGAGCTCATGTGAGAGTCGCCAATGGGCGCCGAGCTTGAACCAATTGCTTGACTTACATCAAAGATTCCTTGTTGAGGCCGCACTCGTCTTGGAATTGATTGCACTTCTAATATAAGTGGTCAGCAGATATTTTGACCTTCAAAGTCTCTTGTTGCTCTACCTTCATAGTTAACTTTATTGAAGTCGCTATCTCTGCTTCGCAGTATTCCTTTTACGTGATCATGAAAACTCCACAGGATCTCATCTTTCTATCTTCCCGCTTCTATGTCATCAAGAGCTTCCCTCGTCATGTCAGGGTAGGAAACTTGTGCGACAATCTCCTGTGTCAGCGCCTTGTGTAACTCTCGCGAGGGACCGGAGACGGCGTCAATGGTTGAACACTCCAGTTTCGCCTTGTTCCGAGTACCGTACAACGGTGTGCCCTCGGTAGTGCAAGCCTCGAGATCTTTAATAAGGCGGCCGAAAGTGCTTTTCCATCCATCGAAGGCGTCGACATTCCGAAAAGTAAAAAAAGGGACCGTTCAGGTGCGGTGGATTGAGCTTAAGACGTAATACCCTATCAATGCGTTCGTGATAATGGCGCAAGCGTTGAAGTGAGAGGGCGGTGTTTGGACGCAATTGACTGAAGGGTACAAATGAGCCATCATGACCTGCTATTCGCCTCTGTTCATCAGCGGTATTGCCAAACAGACGCTGGAACTCCGCGTCTGCCATGATCTCTCTCATCAACGACCAAGGGCGCTGCATCTTGAAATGGTCCCGTCACCTGGGGATATATGATGTTCGGATAGATTGGTGACCTTTGCAGCGAGGCGATAATGTTTCGTCTTAATAACGTTGATGGCGTCCAAGGTTTATTCTTGTCATTCGCGGGTTAGATAAAGTGTTCAGCGTAACCTCAGCCTTACGCAGCCTTGCGGTTCTGATGTAGTAGGGTGTCAATCTGATACATCTACGCTTGTGCTTGATTTGCTACATAGCTCATCCCATCAACGATGATTTACAGCAGAGTGACCTCATGCAATGACATTGACGGCTTCGTAGAGTCTTTATATCTTTCAAGACATCGAAAGCCGCTAAGTCTGCGACATTAGGAAGTAAATTACAGTAAGAACCTGAGGAGTGGAAGTAGAACTACACAATGCTAAATTGAAAATCCCTATCTGCTCGATGCGCGTTCTTCTGTTCAAGTTTCGATGAATGACTTGACATCTACAGATAATGTGAGCAAATGCCGGGCCGCACGACAGTTGGAAGTAGAAGACGACTTACTCGATAGCCAAGTCAGGTACTCCCGCTGCTCCTTGAAGTCAATGTAGTCCGGCACGAACAGAGCCAATGCGGTGTTCACCCCCCTCTCATCTAGATACCTCTCAAGAAGCACCTGCAGATCCTCATCCAAATTTCCAAATGGTGGTCCGGTGTACATGCCTCTCCTCACCCAGTCTTTCTCCGCTGTCTTGGCATCCGCAAGCTCGGCGTCAGGGAAGAAGTAGACGTTGTCAATCGCGATCATGCCATCTTGAGCAACGGTCTCGATCTGCACGGCGCCCCTGCCAGCCTTCTCGATGGTAACATTCACACGCGCCGGAAAACTTGGTTCTTGTTCTCCTTCCTCGCTTTCCGGAGACTCATCATCGGCGAGCTCAGGTCTGTCCGCTGGGGCTACGCTGTCTTCGGGTGCAACGTTGATGTTGCCGCCTTTCGTACGACCCTGGTTGATATTGCCCTTCGATTGCGCGCCGCCGCTTTGCGTATCCGTAGGTACATCTGCGTTGTCCTCATCATAAAGAGCTTTGTCCTCCGAGTACTGGTCAGGGTCTTGGTCGAGCGTGTTTAGGTCGGCAATGGAAAAGGTGATGCGAATGCTATGGGTATCTGATCAGTATATATCACCAAAGAAAAAGCCTGATTGCCTTACCTCTCCTCGCCAAATTGCCGTGTGAGCACGACTTCTTCTTGGCCCGGCCTATCTTGTAACTAGAGGAAGGTTAGCAAAGGACGGTAAGAGCATTTCAAACGTCTTCCTACTTCGAAAGGACCGTTCTCAAGATAATCTTTGATGGTGACGGGTAACTCCTCCGGGTCCCTCATGTCTTTCTCCATCCGAAGTTCCGACTCAAGTTTGGCAGAAAGCTCTTGGTCAACTACGCTCTGCATTAGCCATGCATGTGTATATCTGAAGGTGATCGACACACCTTCTCCTTCTTGTTCCCAGGCGATTCTTGATGTCGAAAACGCTGCGACTCTTGGTTTTGAAGCTAATTTCCATGATGGCGGTAGTAAGGAAGGTTGGCGTATCGTGGAGAGCGGTCGACGAGCTGAAGGAGCAGATAGACGAGACAATGTCCTAGGCACCGAGCGGGTGAAAGCACGAATCGAAAGCATCTCTAAACACACGGATGTTGACTTTACAGGTTTTGGAAGATGATCAACGGTAGTGGTTCGTCGAGCTCGAAGAAATTTTAGCGTCAAATGTCTCGGCGCATCCTCGTTAACCGGGTCCGGATAAACCTCCCCGAGTGTCAAGACATTTGAAGCTTGTACTTCGATCTCCAGCATATGTCAACGCATCCAGTGCAGCACATGAATCTTTACAGAATTAATCAGCGCACAAGTCTGCAAGATACAACTTCTTACTCACTGGACAAAGGCTTACATCACTTAGGGAATATAGGATCTGATCTATTCGTTTCTGAAACTGTGTGTGGAGTTCAGAAAGACTGGTTTATCTCATCAATCTGCTATGGAAATCACAAGCTCGCGTTTTGGAGAGCAGGGCGGTACTCCTGAGCAACGAGGGCGATTCAGCTATACCCGTCAACTTTCAAGAATATATTAATGACACTTTCTGATGCCTAACAGGAAGCCACATGCTGTATATATAGACTCGAACGTTCATGATCGGATTCCGACTCAATTGCTCCTTCCCGCAGCAAACCGAGCCCGAAACAAAAACACTAGAACTGATGCAGCAACAAGTAGCGAAATGTCACGATTGACCTTTTGGTGGAAAAGTCGAGCCTCTTTTATTTCCATCTCGGCTTAAGCGGACATACTTCAGCGTATTCAGGGACGTCCATTCCCCGGTCCACCTCTCCAACTGAGTTAAGTTGTCTGCATCTTCCATATCCGGGATCCAGAAACCGGTGTCGTACTCCCTATTCTCAGTGTCTATTCGTTGTTTGAGCAGATCTTCTCTCGTGCTCGAGGGTCGTCCAGGTCTTCGCTCGCTCTTCAGCTTCGCAAATTCTTCATCGTCCCGCTGTATATGACTAGCATGCTATCAGAGTGACTAGATTCCAGAAACGTAAAACGTGCTTTAGCTGAACGAACCTCTGTATAAGGTCCTGAATATTGTGCGGCGACATTGGTTCGTTGGCTTCTCTTGCCGCCCGCTGGAAGAAGGTTATCCGTTGCTCTATGATGCATAAGCTTTCTGTCCGTGCGGAGATCTCAGGGAAATTTCCAGGTCGTACTATGAGGTTGATTGACCTTTGCGCGTGCCGTTGACAGCCTAGCCAACCTGTCGTCTCTCGCCCCAGCGCGCCGTAATCGCTGAGAATCTCGACTATTCTCATGCAGAGAACTCATATTGCCACGCTTCTTGCTGATCTTCTTATGTACTTTGGCCAAGCTTTTCGGCATCTTGAATCTGTGCTGAGCAGAATGTTTACGAATCGCGAAGTTATTCAATACTCGGATAAGAAAGGAAACTTCAAATATCCGGCAGAAAGCTTCACCGCCGGCTCGCTTAGAGGGTTCCTTTACCAGCGCCCGTGCCTTCTTTAACGCGTTCTTTGCGCGTTGCCCTGCCGCTCGAAGGTAACGATGGGCATGTCAAGCTATACCCCATTCTTGTAGCACCAGCTCCATGTCTGCTCCTCGCCTCCGGTCCATCCTGTGACATTGCTCACTTCTCTAAGCTATGATTGCTGGCAACGCTGCTCTAGATCGTCCCGTGCTTTCTCTCTACGGTGTAAACAAGGTATCAACATTAGCCACACTTGCTTTGCTGCAGCTTGGACTGCCTTGCAATGGGCATTTCTGGTAAGAAACTACGCACCTTTACTCTCTAGGAGATGTTGACACCATTGTAGGCCTGCTGCCGCTCCTCAAGTCCATACATAGACCGTGCAATCTCAAGAAATTTGCTGGAAAGACCATCGGAGTTGATGCCTATGGCTGGCTACATCGAGGGACCGTGGCTTGTGCCATCGAGCTTGCTCTGGATAAGCCGACAACTAAGTAAGCCATGGAAAGCCGGCTCGTATTAATCAGATCTCATAGTGCTTTAGATTCGTGGACTTTGCTCTGAGCAGAGTACGCATGCTCATCCACTTCGGCGTCGTTCCGTATTTGGTCTTTGACGGCGATTATCTGCCCAGCAAAGCTGCAACAGAGGATGATCGGGCCAGGAGGCGGGAAGAGAGCAGACGAGTGGGGCTAGAATTGCACAAGCTTGGCAAGACCTCGCAAGCGCATCTCGAATTACAAAAGGCTGTCGACGTTACTCCACAAATGGCAAGGCAATTGATCGAGGAACTTAAGCAGATGGGCGTCCAGTACGTAGTCGCGCCCTATGAGGCCGATGCACAGCTTGCATACCTCGAGCGCAAGGGGATCATCCACGGTATACTCTCCGAGGATTCGGATCTCTTAGTGTTTGGAGCGAAGAGCCTCTTGACAAAGTTGGACCAGTACGGTGACTGTGTTGAGATCAATCGTAGCGACTTCACTGCTTGTCGAGAAATCAGCCTGATAGGCTGGACGGATGCGGAGTTCAGACGAATGGCAATTCTCAGTGGTTGTGACTACCTGGCGAGTATTAACAAGATGGGGCTAAAGACCGCTTATCGGCTTGTTCGAAAGCACAAGACGATCGAGAAGATCCTTAGGATGCTTCAATTCGATGGGCAATATCGAGTACCACCTGGGTATTTGGAGGCTTTCCGGCAGGCTGAGCTAACATTTCTGCATCAAAGAGTCTTCTGTCCATTAGCAAATGCCCTTGTCTTGAATACCGATCTCGACGACAACATCAAAGAGGACGATCTGCCATTCATAGGTAGCCATACTGAGCCAGATGTCGCCATGGCAGTTGCGCGGGGAGATCTTCATCCCATGAATAAATCCGAGCTTTTATTCGACAAGCGCAGCAAAAGCACGCCCACAACCCCATGGACGTCATCTTCGAAAAGGCAAGCAGTGAGCCCATCGTCGGAATTAAAGGTAACGAAGCCGATTGACTCATTTTTCAAGCCAAAGCGCACACCACTGGCAGAATTGGATCCGAATAGTTTTACTCCGTCACCAAGCCAGCAACGTCTGTTACAGCAGAACAATGGATCATGGTCATCTAGTCCCGCTCCATCTCGGCCATCGCTATCAGGATCCAGCGCATCTCTCCGACCATCCGTCTTTCCAACGCCACAGTCACAGCCTGTCAGGTCGCAGAGGGCAGATGAACCCACTCAGCCCCGACCAGTCTTCGCTCCTTATCCGTCGAAGCGTCAACGGCTGTGCTCCGATGTTGCGGAAGGAGGAGCAAGCTCATTGAACACTCCACGTACCGACTCTGGAAGAAGCCGCTTCTTTGGGTCCTCCGCACCGGGTCCAAGTCCATCGATCCGCAAAGTAGGATCTAGAAAGAAGTCAAAGCAGCCTGACGTCAGCATCTGGTCGGATGATTCAATTGAAGACGTTATGGCAGGTCTGCCCGACATTTCTGACTTTGCGCAACCAGTTAAGATAGGGAGGATACCCGTCTTCGCAGATGAGAATGACGAGGGAACTGGTGAGAAATACGCAGGTTACAGAGCAGAGAGGTCAATCACGGTCGAATGTTCTGGATTGTCAGCAACCACAACAGCAACGACACAAGCATCTGAATCAGTCTTCTCTCAGAGCACGATGGCAAACTCAAGTGCCAGCTCCGGGCGATCACAGTCCGCTGCGAAGACCTTAGACGACCATGCCTCGGCGGAGCTGAAAGCTCTTAGAGATAGGTTCTCCTACCAGCCCTTGTCCAAGCAGTCTCCTATCGAGACATTGAGAGAACCCGACGAAAGCCATGTATTACCGGGACATCAATCGATTCCAGGAGCTTCAAACGAATCAGCGTGGTCACTTAAGCAGCCCTATTCTAACATTCAGCCAAGAATGGAAGGCAAGAGAAGCATGACGCCGTTGCAACGACTCGCTGCAGGCGCTTTGACGAGATCAGAAGCTTCTGATGCCAAGAAACCAACATCAATGAGAAGCATTGTAGCCACACCTCGGGCTAACGCCCCTCAAACCGTTCGATGCCTGAGAACTGATGAACTAGTGGGCAAATCCCTCCAGCTTTCTCAGTCGACCAGGCGTACAAACGGTAGCGAAGACATGATCATCCCTGACAGCGAGGAGGAGAGTGACGGAGCATCTCCCTCGGATGGAGAGAACGCAGTGAAGCCGTTGCTTGACCTTGGGAGGTTTGCCTTCATTGCAACGTAAGCTATCATAGACTTGGGAGTTAGAGTGTCATGACCGCGGTGTGACGGATATGCATTGGTTTGGCGCAGGCTTGAAAAGTTGCTGATTATGTGGTTCCACTGCATTGGGGGCGATTAGAGTATTCCGTGGCTACAGGCAGATAGTGACCGCAACACTATCATCATGCCCTGCTACCAAATGACGATGCACCACGTTTGGGAGTACTCGTACGCTTTGATGTCAAGACCCTACCCAATAACAAGGCTTGAAACCATATGTGGCTAGATGGTAATCCCCGCTCCCGAAAAGCTTGTCAGTTAGCCGAGCCATAGACGTTTGCTGGTAAAGGGATTTGATTGGTTTAAAACCGCCACCAGCTGCCGTTGCCGGGACGATAGCCTTGTTTTGGTGACGTTTCGCTTCGTTCCCAGCCTCGTGCCCATATGCCAGCCACCCCGATCTATCTTGAATACCGACCTCTTCAATTTTGATACTTAGGTACATCGGAGAAAAGAGATTTACTAGGCTTTTTGAAGAGAATTTTGGTGGACGACTACCTTGAGATAGCTACACTCCTCTACCTTTGATCTTGAATTGTGTCGAGGATCTTGTCTGACCATAATCGAGTATTGCAGTCTTGACGATCCGTTTCACGAACACCTCCACGGCCGTCACGAACGCTACATTCCTCTCATTCCTCACAATACATTCCACATTTTCCAACGCTTCTCCAGCATACCTCCCCCCGCATTCCACAGCTGAGGCACGCACCCTTAGCGTTTCGAGCTCTCTCAACGTCAGCCAAGCTTCGAAGATATCCCCAAGGGCTGAAGGGACCAGACGTTCGTAGCTTCCTTCTCGGAGGGACGAGGAGTGAAGGATATCGGGTGGAAGCAAGAGATCCGAAGTGGAGGTGGTAGAGAAAGAAGGCATCAGTAATGCCGAACATACGATTTGCAATTGGTTTACAACGTATGTCCACGTCCAGAAAAACATAATTTGGGACGCAGAATTGACCATAGACGGCAGGGCTGGTACCCTTACTCGGATATCATCATGTTCTCATGATCCTGATCGCCGTCGCCATAATATTACTCTGTAAGCTTTTTCCAACTCCATATTAGGTCCTCTATTCAATGCTGACATTCAATCTTCAGCCCTCCTCTTAGCAGGCTGCTCGTCTTCCTCACCATTAATCCCCGGCATCTTCCTCATATCCCTCTACTACCAAAAATATCCCCCCGTATTCGATCCGGCACAGGTGGATCCCGGCGTCACCACAGCAATCGCCAATATAGTCGGCCGAGCACAACTCGAAGTTCGAGTAGGCTACTTCGGCATCTGCATCAACCCCGACGGCGGTGCATTCCTGTGTTCGAACAATGCGAGTTCACTAGCAAGTCAAGTGAGCGTGGATCAGGACCCCCTGAATTTGATCTGGGTGGCGAGCACATTCAAAGACTCCATCGTCTTTCCATACCTAATGTATGCCCACCCACTCACTCTTCTCCATCAGTCAACTGGCAACGCTAACGTCCATGTTTTTTCCCCCAGAATCGTCGCCATCATCCTCGCATTCATCTGCTTCCTCCTCCTCGCCACCTTCCCCGGCTGGCACGAAGAAACCGACGAGCGCGGTTCCGAGCACGACGTCAAACCCTTCCCCTCCCGCCCCGTCTCACAAGTCGCCCTCGCCCTCATCTTCGTCGCCTCCGTCTTCGTGCTCGTGTCCGTGCTCTGGCAACACACCGCCTCCATCGGCGCGGCTACGATAGCGCAAGATCTGGGCAATGGGAGCGTCGTGTCTGGCGTCGGGACGACGGCCATGATATTAGGGTGGTTTGGCTTTTCGCTGTTAATTATCGTGACGATTGGGTTGTTGGTCATGATTCTGAGTATAAGTTTGCTGGATAAGTTGACGGATGATTGATGGATGCGAAGTTGGGGGGATGAATCTGAAGAGAGACCGAAGATTGGATTGGATTGGATTTTTCAGCGAGCATCATGATCGTGCATGCACAAGCGCAGCGATACATATACCCTTTCTTTCCATCACTGTATAAACTCATCTCCAGCGCCATTTTCGTGTGTGGCATCGCATTTGCAGGGGTTCAGTCTTTTTGCTTCGTCCTCGCTGTGGTGACTGGCGAATGGGGACCTCGGGATCAAAGCGTATCTTCATGGTTGATTCAGATCAGATCAGATCAGATCAGACATTGAAAAGATGTAAATAACGGTTCATGAGGGACGTTATGTCAGACAAAGTGGTGTGAAAAATGCCTGGCATTCTATAGCTTGTGGATGCAATGACATTCACGTCTAGAAAGTGACTTGTCAGGAGCTGACTGAAACTTGATATACTGTATCTGATGTCTGGGATTGCTTGGAGAAGCTGTTGGTAGACTCGTATAGTATACACAAGGATATGAAGGTAGTTAACAATACCCCATGACATACATCTCTCTGGTAGTTATTATAGGGTAACCCTACACCGGATCCGTTCGCTAGTAGTTATGATACTGTAACCCTACACCCGGACCTGCACGCCCATTACCATTACCATTTCCATTCGCGTTCCCATTAACATACGTACCACCCAACGGAGGAAAAGCAGCATTATACCCCGTCTGATCGACGCCCCCAGGACCCTGAAATCCCCCATCATCATACGAAGGCTGCACGTTCTGAAAGGTGTTCGCCTGTCCATACATTGCTCCCCTATCCCCTACATCGTCAAGAGATTTATAGTTCCCATACCCACCACCTCTTCCTCTCCCTCGACCTCCGCCGCCTCGGATGTGGTTGTTGCCACGGCCGCCTCGTCCACCGTGTGGTGGATGTCGCTGACCTCCGCCCCCACCTCGGCCGCGGCTGTTGTGATTCCCGCCTCGATATCCACCATTCGCTCCCCCGCCACTGACTCTCCTGTTCTCCTCGTTGCCGACCCTGAAGTGTTGATTATGCTGATGATGTTGCGGTCCAAGTGGCGCTTGTGGCTGGAAATGGTAATTCTCTTCCTGCGGATGTCTCCTCTTATTATTCTTATTCGCGAAGAGACTCTCCCACTCGTTCTCTCCCTCCACCTCCTCTTCAACCCTCAACTGCACCTTCTCCCCTACCACCGTTTCGAATATGAAGGCTTTCTCTGGCGCCACAGGCTGCCAGTTCTGTATGCTTCCTGCATCGATTGGCCGCGCTCCTTTCCGCAGCGCAAGCACGATGATCGGGACGGGGTTCTCGGTATAGTATTTCTCTATCTCTGGGACGGGCGAAACGCGCGCCGCCCAGATCTTGTTCTCGTATACAGCTGTGCCGGTGATCTGCCATGTCAAGGTCTTGCCGATACCGCCGACTTTATCGAGGATAGATTTGGGGCAGGGTCGTGGCGTTATAAGTATGTTGTTTGCGAGGAACTTGATTTCACTTTCCGGCATACCTTGAGGAAGGCTTATGAGTGTTAGGAGCTTTGCAGTATCAGATGGTGAGATTAGGTAGCCTGTGTAGAAGATCGTGCGTTTCATCTGTAGGCGCCCGAACAGGGAGTGGACGCCAGAGCGGAGGGCAATGTTATGGGAGTTGATCATGCGTTGGACTTCAGCGGCTTCTGTGACTGGGTCGAGGTTTGCGACGCCTTCGGCGACTTGAATGACTTCTGCTGTAATGGGTTTACGGGGAGTTGGAGCGTTGGGCGAGAGAAGCAACTTATTGAACTTCTCGAAATACTCGCGAAAGCCCTTGACGCTGCGTAAACGTTAGTGAGTGTCTCCAGCAGTGTTAATAGGAGACCACTTACTGCCTCGGTCTATCCTCGTATACTCTTATCTCGTCTGCTTCTTTATAAGTGTGCACTAAATCTTCCAGCAACGATTGCTTGTAGCCCATGGTACTTGCAAACCGCTGGTTATTTGGACCGACCTGAGGCTTCAGGCAAATCATATGGAAGTCGAGCTTTTTACTTGCCACAATGCGCTCGATCAAGTCCGCAAAGTTATGCTCCCCTCTGCCAGTCAACAGGACATTGACGGCGTCCTTCTGCTGCATGCTGAGCTCGACGAGATTGACCTTCCCAATGGTCAGCCCATGTAGTCCAGAGTATGCTTCTCCATACTATATGTTCATTCCACCAGCCAGCCCATGCCCGCGATTCCTCTTTCTCCACGCCTTCACCTGTTGCCTCCAAGATATGATGGTCATGCCACCATCCACCATTGGCGAAGCCTTCTTGCGTCTGAAGGTGCCCGACTGTTGGCCCAGTCCACAGTTTGAGGTTCGGTAAAGGACTCAAGAAAACTAATCAATGTCAGACCTGGCTGGCACATGGCTATGGAGGCCAGAAGTACCCACGGGTGTTGTCAAAGTCGTAGACATGAATAGCTTTGATCTGCGACACAGCTGGAGAGGTTCAGTTAGTATTTCGTAGGCTCTGGCCAGTAGACATGTACGTGACCTAAACTTACCGGGAAGCTCTTTGCTTTGACATGACCATCGCTTGAGGCCAGTTATGGTATGAGAAGCCATCGTGCGTCCAAGTGTATTCAGGGATCCGTTGGTCAATGGTGCAGTCATCGTGGTTTCGCGCGATTGGGATTACAGCAGAAGGGGTCATGAATGTGCGCAATTCATAGTGTGCATCGTCTTCGAGTACAGAGGTACCTTTGGAGTCCTGGGCAGAAAGCACTCCCCACCATCGTTCGGCAGCCCATAGCGCCATATGCGCAACGCAACTCCCCGTCTTCAAAGATGCTGGTGGCAATCCACAACCTCCACCCTGATATTGCTCCACGACTACATGGAAAACGACGTCGACATCCGGCAACAGGTCTTTCAGAGCACTATCAATGAAGCAGCATTACGAACACCGAACGATGAAAACACCAGCATCACCGACCCCTGTGTGATCTGCCTCGAACCGGTATCCGAGCGGGCTGTTGCTTCAGGATGCCGCCACCACAGCTTTGATTTCCTATGCCTGGTGAGCTGGCTGCAGGAGCGGTCGACGTGTCCACTGTGCAATTCGGACGTCGCGGCCGTCGAATACGACTGGCAATCTCCAAGTGACTTCAAGATCTACAAAGTCGCATCGACACGCCCTGATTCCGCGCAGCCAGCGGGCCCCTCCGGCACCATCAGCAACTCTCGCACTGGCTATCGCCCCATCAACCGGAGATCAAGGCGACCATATCAGCCTAGCCCAGCACCCAGCGGAGACTCAACCCTCCTCCGGCGCAGACACGTCTACCGCAACCAGCTCTACTCCCTCCACGTAGGCACAAACCGCCTCTCCAAACACAAAGACCTAACACCCCAACTCTTCACGCGCGACGAAGAGCTCGTGTCAAGAGCACGCAAATGGATCCGGCGCGAGCTGCAAGTCTTCGACTTCCTCAGTCCAGACAACGATAGCGAGGAGAACACCGACCGGAGAGCGAACAACGCCGAGTTTTTGCTGGAGTACATCATTGCTATATTGAAGACCGTCGATATCCAGGGAAGCGGCGGGCAGGCGGAGGATATGTTGCGAGATTTCTTGGGGAGGGAGAATACGAGGCTTTTTTTGCACGAGCTGAGAGCGTGGCTGAGGAGTCCGTATAGGTTGTTGGAGGACTGGGACCGGCACGTGCAGTACGATGAGGTGACACGGAAACGTCTTGAGGGACACCGAGCGCCAAAAGCGGATGGTAGTGCTCGGAAATGGAGTGCGCCAGCATCGTCATCGTCACCATCATCTGCGAGGCGTCAGCATGTCCTAGACGCTGCTTCAACGCCATCCACATTGAGGAGTAATGATTATCGAAGGGAACCCTACGGGCGTTCTGACCATACGTCTTGGAGACGTCATGGATAGGATTTCAAGATACCCTTCAGTCTAACATTTTTTACATTGAGACTCAGAAGCCATGATATCTGCCTTGCCTCACGTGCTTCAACACGAGATCAAACTGCAATACGGTAATGAGTCTGTGAACGTCATGAACCATAATATGGAGCTTGCCCTGCAGGATCGAATTACAATAGTTTAAATCATCGCTGTTTTCCAGCCACTCTATACCGGCCCCAGTATATTTCCTACCGATAGCATCTGCACCGAATATGACCAAGAAACTCCCGCCGCCGTTACGCTGACGCAATATCCAGAGCCCGCAACGTCTTCACAACGCCCAGTCCAATCTCCCTTTCGCCTCAATCACGATCTCTATGATAGTCCTCGCCACTATAATCTAAAGGCTTCCACTTCATCCTTATCGGCGTCTGCTGCAACGTTGAGTTTTCGCTTGGTGGCTCAGGGACCTCGGGTGCGTGCACGGCAATGGAAGGAACAGGTCGGACATTAGCATTTACAGGTGAGCCCGGTGCGGAACCATGCGGCAAGTTGAGCTGAAACGGTCTCTGCTGCGGTTTAGAAGGTGTTCGTGGAACCGGACTCGAAGTCGGTTTTGGATATCGCAAGTCCGATTCCGCTGTAGCAGCAGGCGGTGGCGGTGATGGGACAGGTGACGGCAGCGGAGATACCGGTAGTGAATCCTTGTCTCCCTTGTTTGTCGACAGATGACGCCGCAATGGAGACTGGCGTGATGGCTGGCGCGAGCCTTTGACGCCCGCGAAATAATCGTTGGGAACGGGACTCGCCGGTAATTCCTGGAATATGCTTGGATCCATCATCTCGTGCGCGGCTGGAGGTGGTGTTGGTGACCCTTGCAACTCTCCGACAGGCGTAGTGGGTATATATTTCGGACTGCATCCTGGCATTTCCTTACCACCGTATGGAGACGGCATCTCCACCCTCTCGCTAAGATGTGCGTCCATCTCGGCTTTGTCGCTGATGGTATCTGTATCTTTACCGGATCCGGCAGCTTCGGCATGCGGCTTGCGTAGGCGATGAAACGGCCATTTGCGTTTGGCAAACGCGTAAGTGATGAGGCCAGCGAGAAGTAGGAGGAGTACACCAGCGACTGCTATGCCTGCAATAGCGCCAGCTCCAAGATGAGACGAAGAATCAAGGCTTGGGTTAGTGGTGGTGGTTGTGTTGGTTGAGTTGATGGAATGGATAGCGACGATATCCTGCCCTAAACCCTCCTGCCACTGGCATTGAGATATTGAAAAGTTGGAGCGTTCATAGTCCGCGATAAGATAACTAGCTTGATATTAGCGTGATACGAGACCCTGGTCAGTGGGCCCATGGGACAATGCTTTGGCCTATGGTGCACCTACGCTTCTTGTAAGAACGCCCTGCCAAGTGTATACTGAGTGTTATTTGCAGCCCTCTTCAGAGGAAAGTATTTTGTTGTATTCGACACCAAAGGGGGGCTTGCGGTAAGAGCGAAGCTTGCGTAGGGCAGTGTGATGTTCACGTTCGGACCGCCAGTCGCCAAGTTGCCAAGCTGAAATGTGAAGTTTAACTTTCTCGCTGCCAAGGCATTATGTAGGCTGTCGTTGACCAAATAGAGCTCACTGTTTGAATCCCAAGTCAAACCAAACTCCTTTTCGAAGGCTGAACATGCTTCGAGCGGTAGCCAAATGTACGGAATTGTGGAGTCGACGAAGGTCAGTATTCCAGACGGAAGAAGCGAAGTGATCCTGCCGTTGTTGTCCACAGATTTAATCGATTGAAGCCCAACCACGAGGTCCCGCGAAATATCTGGGGCAAAACTAAACGAAAGGCCATTTGGGACAAACCGCGAGCGATCATAACCACCTAAAATAGCACTGCCGAGTACCTGCTTCAGCCCTGGTCGTTGGCACGTTTGATTAGCATTGTAGTAAGTCCGAGCTGAGGTCAAGAAAGGCCTCACTGTATTGCGCTCCCGCAGTGTAACTCCAAGACAAACTCGGAATTAGGTCTTTTGTCTTTAGTGTGGCGAGGAAGCTAGGTCGCGGTTCATTAAAGGTGACATTCGTGGGGAAGGGTGCCAAGCCAAGCATGCCCAGGTAGTAGTAAGCATTGTTCTGAAATCCTGCAACGACCTGAGAATCCAAGGTCGGCCCCAAGGTTTCCTGAAGACCCAAACCAACCTTGCCCAGCCCATAGTCGCCGTTGGTATGATAGTCCAAATTGGTCTCCAAATCTAGCGCGTAAAGCCCTAGATCCCTCCATGATGTAGACTGGTTTGGATTGAACAACGTCCCGCGAGAGTCGGCACATCCGACGTCGCAGCCAGCTTGTGGGAGAACTACCCAGGTTGAAAATGCTGCGGTTGACATAAGGACCCGCGGATATTGCGCTGGCGTGCCGACACGCAACTGGAAGGATGACCAAGGACCGTCATTGCCCTCCCTATCCGACGCTCACCCACAGTCAGCAATAGCCCTTGAAGCATGTCATAGTCGACAGCAACAAACAAGAAAGGGAGAGGAGAGGGCTCGGACCAGTATTGGCTTGCTGGAATAATCACTGGTGCCGGTATCGTACCATTCGCGGTGCCCGCCGAACTCGCCAACGATGATTGCGCATTCAGGAGGATCGCATGGAGAATGGCAGCGGAAAGGTAACTTATGCCCATCGTGGAGGCAGGGATAGCACCCAAGGCCACAGGTGGAAGGCAAGTTGAGTACTATGCATCGGACGAAAGCACAGCAGCCAGTTTTTCTCGCTGCAATCGAAGTGAAGTGTTCTACTCGTAAATGTCTCAAAGATTGTACAGAGATTGAGTACTCTCAGATCTCGGGAACCTTGGCATGGCTGCATACATTATTAGCTTACCGCCCGCCATTGAAAGCTTCCCCAGCTGGAATTCAGAGATCGATTTCGCTCACACCAGGCTATTGGATCATGGATGTAAAGCCACCCAAACACATAAGTCTTCGTAGAGTCATTGAGAAACCACTTCGTTGATCTTTGCAATCTAATATCCCATGTAATGCTGGCGTCAAGAGAGTCGCTTACAGTAGACTATGTAATAGCCGCCCCAACATCGAATCAACTGTCAGGAATCAACTTTGAAACTTTCCGCAGATTAGCACGGCTCCTTCACGCGCCCAAGGTTGGCACAGACGGCACTGAAAGAGTAAAGAGACTTGAAGCCCAGCTGTCCTGAACCTGTACACATGATTGAGCACTTCCACTCATTCCCGCATAAGTTACATGTACCTACAAAATGGATGCACGGTCGCCTACTTGCGAAATAGGCAATTGGCGCAGCCCCAACGTCAACAGCTAGTAAAGGGACGTATCTACGTCAAATCACTCTCGGTGCGGAAGTATCTTACAGTTATACCCATACAATACTCCAGGCATCAACGTTGGTTCGCCGCTTGTATCGCATGATAGCCCTACTCATCATGTCATCAGAGAAGCACTTTAACTTCTTGCAGTAACCGGCTTTCTTTCCTTCCTCCTATAAACATTGCTGCTACTAAGCGCCACGAGGCTACAGTGACCGACGCCTTTCTATGACGGTGGAAAATCTGTAACAGGTCACTTGCTTGATTATGTCAAACATGTTGACAGAATTGCTTTCAACAGCAAGAATTTTCGGGTTACCACTCTGAGACAGAACAGTCTAATCATGCAACCCATGTCTTTTCCGTCAAACTGCTCTCCCGCTTCTTGTTGATATCAGCAATTGTTGTAAAGCTTCCCGCTCTTCGCGAGCCTGTGTCCGTTCTTGATGAAGCCAACACCTGTGCAACAAACGTTGGAGTCATAAGAGCTGACGTGAGGGATATCCTCACCAAGGCCCATGAGCGCCACGATATCTGGAATTAACATGTCAGTAGGTGCTAAACAGATCCTTTCGGCGGGCAGCAGTGCTCTTACCAGCGTTGTTGCAGCCGCCGCTATTCGCCAATCTTACACAGTTATTCCACCCATATGCGTCAACAAATGGTTCAGGCCACCTACATTAACATCCGTTCTTACCCCTCCGGTTCTCGTGTGCGTGAGCTATCCAGCATCGTCAATTAAAAAGCTTCAAGACAAGACAACAGCTTGGAGAGCCACAAACCTCATGCAATAGCACATGGTCGAGTAACGCCGCGGCATCAATCGGTGTTTTGTCAATCTTCGAAAGAGTCTTTTCAATTGTCTCTTCAGCACCGCTGAATACGTTCCATCTCGAAATTCCGTTTTTACTTTGACGATACTGGTACCATCAGCCCCTCAAATTCCAAAACTCATCCAACTCCACGCTCGCATTCTTTAGCCAACCATGCACGAAGCCCTCCGCATCTTCCTCTCCATACTCATCCTCCCCTGCAAATGCCTCTTGCTCTGCTGCCGCCCCGGCCGCAGATGTGGTACCCTAAGCCCAAGAGAACGTGTCGAGCACCGTCAGAACCACGCCCCGCGTCCGCTTCCTTCGTTGCGGAAACGCGCCCTTACACTACCACTTCCACCACCTAGACTCCTTCATAGGACGAGACAGAGGACTAGGGATCAGGTGCAGGCGAGTTTATCCAATGAATTGTCCTTGTATGTGCGGAGGCTGCTTTATGAGGAGATTTTTGGGGGAGGGTCGTGCATGTTGTGAGGTTACACAAGAGGCTGGGGTATATTCGGTGTGGGGCGAAAGGGGAGCGGGACACATCACAACATGAACGCTGGGGATATGGGACAGAGGATGCAATGTATCTTGGGACTCCAGAGGGAGACTCTATAGATCCAGGGCTGTTACCGCCGCTCAGAACATGTCGGCAGGTGTGCGTATAACATCATGTCCTTGGCACGGAGGCATTCTTGAACATGTCGAAGCTAACGCGAGCATAGTTATACAGAAGCGATTGATATCCTCTACTCCCATAACACGTTCGACGTCAAAGACCTGGACAGCATCATCTACTTCTCCTCCACCATCCTACCACAACGTCTGAACGTTATCCGCTCCCTCCAACTCTACTGGGTTTCACTCTCCCTTGTGTATTGATCCTATCAATTCAAAATACCCTCCGGACAACGAGGCTACGTGGGAAGAAACCTGGCGGATCATCGCAGGCATGAATGAACTTCAAGACATACGCATACAGCTCTGGATAGCACCAAGCTTGGTTTCTATGGATCCCAATTCAGAGGCGAAGTTGTTTGAGCCGCTGAGAGCGGTGAAGGGGGCGAGGATATTTGAGGTGGAGGTTTCGTGGCCGGCGAGTGAGCGGGGGGTGAGAATGGCGGATGTGCCGTTTCAGATTAATCGAAACTCAACATTGTGAGCTGCCTATTGTGCTGGGCTGCGAAGAGATGCATCACCCATAGATGCATCTCAACCAGTTGTAATACTTATTCGGTCTTCATGGATAGCAGTACTGAGAAGTATCAGTGTGTATGGAGACTCAATCAGTGTGGTGAATGGCAATTCCTTTGCTCACAGCTTTATCTTAGGCTCATCTGGACTCCTCGTTGGCAGCAACACCGTCATGATCATACCTGCGCGCCACGCTCATCCGTCTTCACAGTCGCTGGCCCAACCTTCACCGCAAATCCGACAGCCTTCTCGGTCGCCGGTACGAACGTTTCTCAAGGTGGACCCGGCATCATGATTTCTTACACCAATACGCTGGGCCATCCGGCTCTCTTGTCATCGGCTCGACCACGATAGATCTAGCGATCGGTAGTAGTGGCTGGCTTGGTGGAGCCATAATCTCTGGACGTGGACCCATTGGCCCAGATTCTGCGCCAACGAGTGGAACTTCGGCCATCACAGTGGTCACAGGAGGCGCGCAGCCGAAGTTGAGTAAGCCGCCAATAGCAATGCCGTCTTTGGTGATGATGCTTTGTACTTCGTTAGGAGCTGTGGTGTTGCCATAGAGGAGAACTCCCAGGTTGCATGAGTTGCGTGGCAAGTTCTGGAATCTGGTGCGATATCCTATTCTTGTATAGCCTGGTCACCGCATGCGTGTATCAGAAATAAAGGAAAGGTGTTGGCCTTGATTGGAGAGTCCGATAATAGAGTCATATTAATAGATATCCTCCATGGTTCTCACAATCCTGACAGTTGCTAGCTTCTGAGAAAACAGTACTGACAAACAAGCACAGTAATAGTCATTGAGTTGGGTTGTTGTTTTTGGTTTCTCTGTGTTGGCGCTAGGATTCCTAGCACTTGAAGACATTGGCCATGAAAACAGGAGATTATGGCGCCATGACAGTTGATTTTAGAAACGGTACCTATGATTTACCTTACCAATTGGCATCTTCATGAACCGGTGGGACTTTTGCTCCGCCTTAGGGTGCAGCGCGTCTAGAGGTGAACTTCCCGGGGTGACTTATTTCACCGACGCATGGTCTCAGTCCCGGTTTTCACGTTCCAGTCGGCTCGTGATGCGAGGGACAGAGGGGGGCTGAAAACATTGAATGTTTCTGTCATCATCGCCATAGGTAGTGGCTAACACCATTTCTTTGTAAGGGTACCTGTTAATTTGAGGTCCTACTGTAGAGTACACGGTACAGTATTACAAGATCATTAGCGCAATCGCGTCTATCTCATATGAAGTCCTACTATCATAGGTGGCTTAATAAGTGGTGATCGCTCTATCTGGCGCGCTTCTTACCCACACTCTTCGTTATGGCCGCCGGCAAGGACACGGGAGCAGATGGCAGTTCTCACCTTTGGCACAACCCTCTGTCGCTATAAAAAGTACCAACACAACCTGCCGAGGCAGAGGATATGTGGGTATGTACCCCACAATTCGTACATGTACCTTACCCGTTGACGTGGACGGGAACGCTAAGTGAATACAGATATTCCTCTCCACTTCCTTGATACCTTGAACTACCTTATAAGGACCTTACTTGTCTACGTTTCTCAATCTCCACCTCTGTCCATCACTGTCTGCGGTCTTATCCTTGCTCAAAGCTTTCATGATGCATTCATACCTTTTCGCCCTTATCTGGGCTGCTTTAGCATTTATCCTCTATAGACTTGTCTCTAACATTCTCGCCAAACGTCATCATGCCGCTGAAGCCCAACGTCTAGGCTGCAAGCCTGCTACGAAGCAAGAAAACATGCTTCCGTTCGGCATTGATCGGATACGAAATGCCATGAAGGCAGATCAGAATAAGTCTTTCCCGGATTTCGTTATTCAGAGATTCGAAGAGGTGGGAGCAGACACATTCCAGTTCAATATACTCGGCGACCAGGGATACTTCACCGCCGACCCGAAGAACATCCAAGCTGTGCTTGCCACTCAATTCAATGACTATTGTCTCGGGCCAAATCGAAGGGACAGCTTCTTCCCATTATTGGGTAATGGCATCTTCACATCTGACGGGAAGGGCTGGGAGCACTCCAGAGCAATGATCCGACCATCGTTCGTGCGAGATCAGGTGTCGGATCTCGAACTCGAGGAACATCATGTCCAGAACATGATGCGCGCCCTCCAGGCTAAGCAAGATGGATGGACCAAGGAAGTCGACCTGCAGGTCCTTTTCTTCCGCCTTACTCTCGATTCTGCAACCGAGTTCCTCTTGGGTGAAAGCGTCAATTCACAGGTGGCGAACCTACCTGGGGAAGCTCAGCTCAGTGGCGCTGCTGAACCCACTCAAGACGAGAAAGTCTTTGCAAGTGCTTTCGATGCCGGTCAGAGATACCTTGCTCAACGGGCTCGATTTGTGGACAAGTGGTGGATCTACAACCCACCCGGGTTTCGCACAGCGTGCAAGCAAACCCATGACTTTGCCGACCACTTTGTCCGATTAGCCCTGAACCACGAGCTCAAAGAGAAGGTGCTCGAAACGGGTAGTAGCAAGGAGAAGTATATCTTCCTAGAGGCTCTCGCAGCACAGACCCGAGACCCTGTTGAACTCCGCTCCCAAATCCTCCACGTCCTCTTGGCGGGCCGTGACACAACTGCGTCTTTACTTGGCTGGCTCTTTTACCTTCTGGTCCGTCATCCGGTCATCTTCGACAGACTCCGCTCCTCCATCATTGACGACTTCGGCACCTACAACTCCTCCCAACCTATCACCTTCCAGAAACTCAAATCTTGCCGGTATCTCCAGCACTGCCTCAATGAAACCTTACGGCTTTACCCCGTCGTTCCTGTGAACTCCCGTCGTGCGACCAAAGACACGACACTCCCTCGTGGTGGAGGTCCGGATGGCAACAGCCCGATCTTTGTGCGCAAAGACGAGCAGGTCGACTATAGCGTCCATGTCATGCATCGCCGGAAGGATTTATGGGGGCAAGATGCGGAGGAGTTCAAGCCGGAAAGGTGGGTGGGAAAGAAGGTCGGGTGGGAGTACTTGCCATTCAACGGGGGCCCTCGAATTTGCCTCGGGCGTAAGTGGTCCTCTCTACCAGCCAGGAACTGGTAAAGAGATCCACCTGCTGACTACATGAATGGGTAGAGCAATTCGCATTGACGGAAGCATCCTATGTCACGGTTCGATTGATGCAGCGGTTCGATAAGATGGAGAATCTGGATACGGAGCCGATTGCCAAACACAATCTCACTCTAACGAGCTGTAGCGCCACTGGTGTCAAGATTAAGTTGCATGAGGCGGAGAGCGCAGTCTAGTGTTTACTACGGTTTTCGTCTTTACTACTCGCTTCTCAAGACGGGTACATACTGTGCCTTTCACTTGCTCACTGCCTTGAAAAAGGCCTGGTACTCGATATAACTGCTCACTGCTTGCAAGCATTGTCCGCTCATCATTACCCTTGAAGTGCGCTCCAGTGCAATGATTTAAAAAGTTCTGTCCCTGTGTCTTCGAGATGACTCCCGCCTTCTTTAACTGTGGCTCTACATGACTGACGAAGACATTTTCCGTTCCTGCCTCAGTCTAGCTCAGCTAACTCCGACTCCGACAGTCAGCAAGAAATCGGAGCTGTGGACTGTCATGCTAGGGAGAAGATGGTGTCTACAGCTATGTCACGGCTGAAAGCGAAAGCGGATATCAAGCCAGTCCGCAGAACTCGAACCCAGCTCTCCCGCCATATGATGATCTGATAGAAGGAGATGTCGTTGACGAACACCATATAATCTGATCCATTCTGAGGCCCTGAGAATCTACCTATATCACAGACTCCAAAGGCAGCGTGGCCCTCGCGATATGAGGAGAAGGTCTTGCGGTCACGAATCCGGATGGAGTCGTTCGGCTTCAGTTCCAAAGATTCAACGACCAGCGCCGTGCTTTATTGTTGAAAGCATCAATACCTATCGATTACCGCATTCTCTCCGAGCGATCTCTGGCCTGCTTCTTTGCAGTGTAGCCATAGCACACCACAGAGCCTGTGAAGGTCCACAACACAGCATCATGTCTCACTTTTTCTGCTTTCTTACATAGTACGAAACCAAATCTACGATTCCGCTTTTTGCAAAACAGGTTCCTTCAATCCCTGACCATAAGAAATCAAAGACTTGCACCAGTCCTGAGATCGCCCAGTATATCTCTAACAAGCCTACATGTCCGCAAGCATCTATTCGTCAATCTCGTAGACAAATGCCGTCAAGTCTACCATTAATCCGCCAGTCATTATTAGAGCTCTAACGCGTTCTTCTCCAGCGGCGTTGATTCCTTGGAGCCTCTGCTCGATTGTCTTCGCCAGATTGAACCAAGCAAGCCGTTTCCAACACGCATTAGGATACATTGACCTACTGCTACCTTTCAGTGTCTGAAACCCTACAATCATTTGTTGCAGCACTGCATGGTAGACTTCCCCGAGATCGAGCCGCACCTCTAAATTTGATACCGAACCGCGCGCGTGGGTCATGGTCAGTGCTTTGGGCACATATGCTATGTGCGTGGTGGCCACAACCCATATTCCACGTTGACCTCGTTCCCTGACTGAAGGCCCCAAATTGTTCTGCTTCCCGCTAGACAAGTCCACTACAATTCGGAGACAGCCAATACCCGAACAGGTTTCGGTCCACCGCTCAGCGCATTCTGAAGCTGGGCACTTCGACGGTTCACGGCTTGCGCAGCTTGACACTCTGTCATGGTTGATGGGTACGGAGCACAGTCGACCTGGAGATGTCTTGCCAGACTATGGACTTTCTCGTAACTGATTGCCGGCCGCGACGGGCGTTTTCGTCATCGCGGGCCGATTCGTCGATGATATTGCCGGTGTACTCCAAAGGCCATCAACTGAGCCAGGACTCTCGAGGTGTGGACTTGCTGTATCTTGAGAAGCCTGCTAAAGGCAATACCGGACGAGTAAAATTGTCTGTGCTTCCAGTATTCTTTTTTTCGAAAACAGGGAACTGAATGAATGTCGCCAATCCACGATGGGGCGCCCAGAATTTCAAGGGCCCATGCCATTGAAACATTGAGGGACTCGTTTGATCCGATTATACTGTCGTCTATAGACATCGACATCATGGATGGCTCGGTGTCAAGAGGCACTTCGACCCTCTGGCTGCTGACACAGAGGTTCTATGGCTAGGGCAGGCTTGTTTTCCGGGATAGGCGTGTAGGTCCGAATAGCCCATTTTCGAGACGTAACCTGCATTTGGAATGGACGGGACTGTGTTTCACACTGAAGATTGAAGGAAGGTCGTTCATCAACGGTGAAGATAACGAAGAGCTAGTGCATTCGTTTACTTTGAATTTCAACTCTTGAGAAGAACAGCCACAGACAAGCTTGGAAAGAAGCCACGACAGCACTAGCAAGCAAGATATGAGAATGTCTGTATAAAATGAAAGACGTCCACCGACCTTCCACGCAGCCCGAAAACCCTCTCCTCTGTCTTCCGGCCATGTTTGAAGAGCCCTCCATCCAGGACCATACCTCAGCATAGCGAAAATGCCGGCTGGGCAGCGAGACGCAGCTCCCCGAAGATTTCAGGACTCCCGGCGAGCGCCGGTAGTGTTTCTGGCATCTGCTCGCTGTGTCACCTCCCAACAAAGGAGCGCGTTCCTTCGAGACCCTGCTTCGACATGACGTATCTTTTTCCGGACGTACCACATCCTGCACTGCGTACCTTAGTCCTTGCAAAACGGAGACGGTCAAGGGACTCAGCTCGGATGACCGATTGCAGAGCACTCTGCGTGTCGGCGTTCGAACCACACTCAATACGTGGAGGCTGTCTCGCAGCACGTGAAAGGCTCTCAGAGTCGGACCGACGTCGTACTAAAGGAGACGAAGAACCTGCGCCAGCGAAAGCATCTTCGATGCTACGTCAGATCCCGTCCTCAACTCTTCCCTGAAAGCCTGATCATTCTGTCGACTGGCAACTGATCTCATCGCACTTCCGCATGCAGGACCTGCCCGAATCAACGTCCGTAATGGTAACGAAATACGTTGGATACGAGTTTATCCGTCGTTCATAAACTTCGTACCGCTGTAATGCAAAAACAGGATCCCGCGCGCGTTGCAATCAAGAGGTGATGGGTTCCCACAAATGCCACTTTCGGCGTTTGGGGGAGATACCAAATTATGAAGATTTCCTATCGTCGTTGCCAACAAGGTGGCCCCGTCCTCGTATGCTACATCAACGCCCCAGAACTATCAAACCAGAAGACGATACCCCGACCTCACGCCCTCCCAACGATATAATCCCTATTCTCAATCGTAACGCTCTTGGTCATGTGGTTGACCTTATAAACCCCTACCAGCCGAGAAGCGAGCTCGAACATGTTGTTTCTCAGGGAAATAACGATGAATTGAGCGTTCTTCGTTCGTTCCTTGATGTAGCTCGCCACGATAGAAACCTGGCAGTCAGGGGTTAATGAGTTTTCCTAGATTATGGATGTGTTCAAACACCAATCAATCGACTTACGTTCCGAAAGTCCAACGCAGCATCAATTTCATCCATCACGTACAGCGGCGTAGGTTTGTAATGATGCAGCGCAAAGACCAAAGCCAAGCTACTCAACGTCTTCTCCCCACCGGACAAGTTCGAAATATTCTTCCACGACTTCTTCGGCGGCATGACGCTGAACAGGATCCCTTCGGAGAAAGGATCCAACGAGTCGACCAGCTCGAGCTCGGCGTTGCCGCCCATGGTGATCATCTGGTACATCTCCTTCAGACGCAGGGAGATGGTGCTGAAGCCTTCCATGAAGCCTTCGAGACGAAGGGCGCGGAAGTCGTCACAGCGCTTCTTGGCCGTATCTCGCGAAGTGACCGCTGTCTCGAGGTCGGTACTTCGAGCGGCGTGTTCTTCGACTCGGCGGCGGTACTCGGCCAGGACGCCAAGCTCGACGTTGACGTTTTGCGTCTTCTCCTCTAGTGCGGCGATCTCGGTCTTGAATGAAGCCTTGTCGATGTCTGCGAGTTCGTCTTTGGTGTACATTGGGAGCTCCTCGGCAGCTTGTGCTTCACCAAGACCACTGCTTTGAATCAGCAAATTGTGCTCGTCGCATAGCCTGCTCGGGCATAATCACCTTATGCTCTGTATCGAGAGTTTGCCGAGCTTGTCTTGCCAGTATCGCAGGCGCTTTTGGTTCTCGTGTAACATTTTATTGTTCTCTTCGAGCTGATTACGCATCTCGATCTCAACACGGCGGATTTCGTTGAGTTGCGCCGTTTTCTCGTCAAGTTCGGCCTTGAGAGCAGCGAGCTCTTCTTTCTTGGTCTCCAAAGCCTACCATGTCGGTTCAGTACATACATGGACATTTCCGCCCGTAATGGACTCCAACGGCTTACCTCTTTAGCTTCCTCGGCCTTTCGCTTGGATCCCGAAGCATCCGTTGACTGATTTTTGATCTCCTCGCAGAGCTGGGCTAGCTCCTCTCCGGCAGTGGCAAGTTCAGTCTCTGCCTCTGTATGGCTCTTCTCATGCTTCAACTTCTGTTTCTCTGCTTTCGTCTTACCAATTTCAGCGTTGGAGACTTCTTCACTCAGAGTGTCGATCTGCTCCTTCAGGCCGTCCACTTTTGCCTTCTGGCCTCGGAGCCTGACACCACCAATTTCCATAATCTTATCCTGAAGCAACTTGATCTCCTCCTCAACGCCGGCAGTTTCGGTGCGCAGCTTGTCGACCTCCTTCTCGAGGGTGGCGATCTGCTTTTCGAGCGTGCCAACGCGAGTGTTGTCGACCTTCGATGGTTGATGCTCCGCACTCAGCTCATTGACCCGACGCTGTGCATCGGCGAGGTTCCGAGCTGAGCTGTCGATCCCCAGACTGATCTTTTGCATCCTGATCTCAAGTTGGGGTAATTGGTCGTTGAGATCTCTAAGCGTTGTCTCAAGCTCTCGTTGGCTTTTTTGGAAACCCTGAAAATCTTGCTCCAACTCATCACGGTTGACCTCAAGCTTTGATACTTGCTCCTTTGTTATCTCTGCGACTATCTTAGAGGACATACCGCCTCTGGCGACTCTCGTCCCACCTCCACTCATGGTACCAGATACGTCAATCAGTTGACCATCGAGCGTGACAACTCGCCACCTCCTGGCGCCGTAGGCAATGCGGTTTGCTTGATCCAGATCTTTAGCTACTAGAGTATTCTGTAAGACGCTGAAAAACGCAGGTCGAAACTTGTCATCTTTGGCTTTTACGAGGTCAAACAATCGTGGGACGTTCTCAGGTGTATCGATGGCCGAGAGATCCCTTCGAGCTAGACGGTCAAGTAGGATGATGTTGGCTCTTCCAAGATTATTCTTCCGAAGGTAGTCTATACATTGCTGACCAACCTCGACCGAATCAACCACAAGATTTTCTAGAGAAGGGCATGCCGTAGAGATTGCCACATCATATTTCTGATCGATGGTTCCGAGGTTCCCGAGCCGACCATGGAAGCCCTCGATTCGACCAGACTCCTTCAATCTCATCAAGCCAGTCAGAACATTGCCTTGAGATTGAGTACTTGACAGGCTTGCCCGTGCTTCGTCGGCCTTCTGCCGAGCGGCTGAAAGTTGGGAACGTTTATCGGGCTCTTTGTGCGTAAGTTTCATCAGCTCCGCTTGCACTCTGCTTGCCTCCTTCTCGAGCTTCGTCTTCTGACTCTTGCATTCGTCCATCTCGGCTTGCTGAGCTGTCCGAACTTGCTCAACGCTGCTGATCTTCGCCTGGATATCTTCAAGCGCAATGGCACCGGCATTACTTTTCTCACGGAGGATGTCAAGTTCGCTTTGGGCTAAGGCAATCGCGGACTGCTTTCCATTGATTTTCTCGTTCCAAGGCTCCAGAGACTTTTGCTTCGCGGCAATCTGGTCAGAGAATGCTTGCGTCTTGCCCTTGAGGCTGTCTCGAACGCTTGCCAGCTCCTTCTCCTCGGTACGTATGCTCTTTTCCAACGCAGCAATCTGCGCCGCGTTGCGCTCAATATCGTCTGAATGCTTCTGGATCAGACTGTTGGATTCAGACGCTGCGAGCCTACTTGTCTGTAAGGCCTTCTCCAACTTCTTCTGTTTCCCGGTCAAGAACTTCTTCTTCTCCTCGAACTTGACATTCTCTTTGTCAAATTTTGCCATTTCTTTTATAACAGCCTGAGTAGCCTTCTCAAGAGCATCGATATCCTTAGTACCACGCTTGTACTGCTTCTCGAGTTCCTTGATTCCATCTTCGTTGCCTTGGTGCTTCTCAAGCTCTGCGTTCAGCTGCCCTTGCATCTGATCAATAGCTTCCTCGGCGACTTTGATGTTGTCGCCACATTCATCCATGTATACCTGGTACAGCGCGGACTGCTTGACAGCTAATTCATTCTCATCCTTAATGTATGCGAGAGCGCGGTTTTTCTTATCTTCTAGGCTGTTTTTCTCTTTTTCAACATGCTGCACCCGGGCGTTCTTCTCAACACAAACTTCGTTCAAAACCTCCACCTCTGCGGCCGACTCCTCGATGGGGGTCTTGTATTTTGAAGTACCAATGATGTCTTCAAGATACTCCAGCAAACCATCATCATGCTCATTTGCTGCCTTAGGCTTCATCTGTGCAATCGACTCAACTTCTCCCTGCAATATCAGAAAGCGCTTATGGTCCAGGTCTACGCCACGATCGCGCAGAAGTGTGGTGACTACCGTGAAGCTCGATTCTCGATTATTGATATAGTATTTGCTGGCATTATTCTTGAAAGCTTTTCGAGAGATGATCAGGGTCGAATCCGGAATAGTCTCGTGTTTCCCACCAGGCTGCGTTCGTATCAGCCTGAGATAAGTCATACATAGTGCTGTATTCACTTACCAGATCCATCACCTCCTGAAAATGCACTTCAACCTCACAAAAGCCTAGATCGGGGAATGCGGATGAGTTGTGAATCAGGGCCGAAATCTTTCCTTGTCTCATCTTGCTGGCTCGGAAGCCAAATACAAAGAGAAGCGAATCAATGACGTTGGATTTGCCGGATCCATTCGGCCCCACTACCGACGAGAAAGATGCATGGAAAGGTCCAACTTCCTGTCTCCCGGCGTAGCTCTTGAAGTTCGTAAGCACTAGATGGGTGATAACTATCCTGGCCTTAGGGCCTGTTGGCTCTTGAGGTACAGGAACCGCCAAAGCTCTTGACCTCACCACAATGTCCATGGGCTTCTCTAGCACCCTCTCCACTGGCTTGAGCTTTACTGATTCCTTCTGGGTCTCCGCAGGATGCCCCTGCTCGTTGATCGTAGCATTGGTGATGTCGGCCAATGGTGTGCCATGTAGCTGTGGTGGCTCTGGTGTCTCAGAGGGCTTCGGTGTAGGTAGCGGCGGTGGAAGCTCAGGCGTCACAGAGGCACGCCCCTTCCTCGGCGCCGGCACGCTCTTTCTCTTGCGTGGTGAGGTCTTCTTCGTGGGAGATACTGGCTCTGGTGGTAGGGTTTCCGTGGGGTCGAAGATTTGCGAAGTCTCGATGGTCTCTCCAGTCTTTACTCTCCGACCTCGGGCAGCACTTCGGGGTGTTGGGGGAGCTCCGGTGGTTTTTCTTCTCGTCTGGCGCCGAGGACTACGGCTGGACGCGGGGGTGAAGTCCTCCTCACTTCCCTCGTCCTGTTTCTGGGTTCCCTCATGATCTTCGTCATCGGAGTCTTCAGCTACAACTTTCCGACGCGTAGCAGCTCGCCGTGATGGACGCGTAGGTGAAATTGTGGCCATTGCGGAGTGATTTGCGCGAGATGTACTCAAGGTTGCGAGATCGCCTGTCAAGCTGTGCATGCGCTAGTGTTGTTGATGTTTTCCCTAAACGATCTTAGCGTAGCCGTTTGCTTGACACCCCACACTAGGATATTGTAGTGCAACTCTTCTTGCTGGGGCACACCGAGCTTCAACGCGGTAGTTGTTGTGATGGACGAGTTCGAGGACTTCGATTCTGTATTTGACTTCAAAAATGATTATGCCTATGACCACAAGATCATCGAAGCCATCCTAGCGAACAGGCGCACTCTCGAAAATGAGCTCTTTCTGGACAGGTTGTTACGAGTCCTGGGCGTGAAGCAAGGTGAGTTCCTAATCACTCCAAAGGCTTTATGTATAGCTAATAACTATACCCTTGCGTAGCCTCAAAACTGTATCCGCCACGATCAAACCAAGATCTGCGAATCTTACATGAGAAGATTGTGTCCGGCGGATCTCCAGACCACCACAAGCTGTCGTTACTCTACTACATCCTCAAAGACTGCATACATTTCCCAGATGCTGCTGAGAAGTTTGCCGAGAAGTACTACTTGCCAGACAAGTACAGAACGTACATTGAAGGGCTGTGGCACCTGGATCGACTAAAGTTCGAGGTGATTTGGTCTTCTGAGCAAGTCCGGGAGTAACAACGGACTAATTAGACTTCAAGAGAGCCCTAGGCTATCTCACAGAACCGTCGCTCACACCAACCTTCCCAGAAGAAATCCTCTATGTCCTTTGCCTCCACGCCGCTAAAGACGACCTCACTCTCCCTTTGGCGTATTACCATACCGTCGCACCACCTCTGAAGTCCACCAAAGCACTTAATGCTTTCTTCTTCATTCTTTGCCGATCCAGCGTCACTGAGGCATTTTACTTCTCGCGTGGTCACTCAGAGGACATGCATAGACATCAGCTCGAGCATCTGGTGGGATTCGTCCATTCAGGGCCATCCGGCGAACTGCGTTCAGATAAAGGGGTAGAGCTCATCAACCTACCCTTCGACGAGGAGGAGGAATCTTGGTTCGAAGAGTACCTCCTGACTGGCAAGGGCAGGACACTCTATGGAGCGAAAGACACCGTTATAATGAGGCGAATAGCGAGCGGCAAAATCACAGAAACTTTCCATGACAGCACGGGATTGAGTGGAAGGAAACTGGATGGTGTCAATTGGGACACTTTGAAGGATAGCATTCAAAGGGGAGCAGGACCAAGGATAAGCCTGCTTGACCTGACTAGTCGATGACCTGCGAGCGACATTGGTCTCTTCTGTAGTTTGGCAACGCATAGCAACGGCGTTGGTGGATTTTCGTGATAATTTGGCGGCCTTAAATAGTACACAAGTTCCCTAGTATCCAGGAACACATAACGAAGGTCGATGACAACACAATGCCTACCCTGGTAAAGAACAAAGAGTTATAAAACATAATTGACAGATACCTTTCGAAGCCTTTCGCACAACTATGTCGAAAATGCTCAATAATTCAGTCGAACAGATTCCAAATTTGAGGGTCCGTTGATTGTGAGAATTCTTTCGCCTGGGATGGCTGTCATCAACAGAACGCGTAAGTAAGAGGTATTCGGCACTTCCTAGATCGAAGCCACTATGGTAGTCTGCAAATATTGGCAGCAAGGCAGTTGTAGATTTGGAGGTCAGCGGTGCCCATGATTGTTCGAAACCTCCTGGGCGCGAAGCTAAGATTTTATAGAGAGATGCAGGTTCGAGCATCCCAGCAAGAGCCTGCAGTCACAAAACCGATTCGGGGTCTTCCAAAGTCCGGAGAGCAATGCGACGAATAGTCCTGCGAACGGACCTTTTAAAGGTATGGTCGGTCCATCTACTTTCTCGTACCCAAGGCATTTCGATGCTCAAAAATGTCATTGGCTTTGAAGCCGGCTATATGGTCCCTGAAGCTGCGAATCGTTTTCTTCATTAGGCATTTCATCATTTCTCGAGCAAAGGCCAGTACTGATCACAGCTATCAGATTCATCACCGAACCGTACTCTACCGTCAGCTCTGTCATGCCTCCCAGGTCAGGTGACAAAAACTGATCTCAGTATTTAGATATTATCTCAATAAGGACATCATCATAAATGATCTGTCCAAGGAACGTCCGCTCTGGATCCTCTCCGCGTATGGACCTGGCAGAGATGCGCCCGCTCAGCTCTTCGGCGGCCTGCCAAGGGAGCAGAGCTTCGAAGAGATGCGGTTTCACCACTACTTGGCAGCTGCTTCCGGCAATCAAACACAAGCCATCCTTGAAGCCCAAGGTCTAGTCAACAATGCCGAGCAGCAGATTCAGACTGTGTTGCGGGACATTGACGGCGCTATTAACTACATTGTTGAGGGCGCGAACAAGCACCCAAATCGAATAGACATCTGTAAACGACAAGCGGGCAGTGTACCCAATGAAGCATCAGCCTTTGGAACATCTCGACCAGCGGGTCCGGCACCCAGTCAGTCATCAGCTTTTGGAAGGCCATCTCCCATCGGAGGTGCTCAGCCTGCCACATCGTCGACCTTTGGACAACCTTCAACCTTTGGCCAGCCATCATCCACCTTTGGTCAACCTTCATCAACCTTCGGCCAGCCATCGGCATTTGGCAAACCGCAACCAACAGCTTTTGTTCAACCCTCAACCACGCCCAGCCAGTCCTCATCAACCTTCGGCCAGCCATCCAGTACTTCTGGCAGACCTTCAACAAGCTTTGGTCAGCCGTCCGCACCTTTCGGTCAGCCATCTTTAGGCAGCGGTGCGCCGGTCTCAACCTTTGGCCAACTTCCGGCTTTTGGCGCTGCCAAGCCAACTCCATCAGCCTTTGGCCAACCATCGGCCTCTGGAACCGTACAGCAATCAACACCATCATTCGGTCAGCCCAGCAATCCCTTCAACCAAGGGGCAGTAGCTCCGCCTCCTCAAACCACACCATTTGGTCAGCCATCGCAACCTGCGCTGCCGAATGCGTTTGGTCAACCAGCAAGTGTGGCACCATCGAATCCATTCGGTCAGCCTCCAAACCCATTATCATCCAATCCCTTCGGCCAGCCTGCCGCACCAAACACGAACGGCATGTTCGGAAAACCACAAAACACTCCGCCACCAACCACGAACGGACCATCAGTACAGCGTGACGCTCAGAACAAGCTCACAGCATGGCATGGCAAGCCGGTGTCATATATCGGGGGCGATCCATGCTATAGGCGAAGTGATGGCTCATGGGAGAAGATCTGGTTTCCAAATGGCCCGCCAGGCAATTACAAAGATACACAGTTGCCAGATGAAGCCTACGATGAGAAGATAAAGGAGGTTTATATGTTTATGAGAGAGCATAAAGCGTTCAAGGACGGGATTATGCCAGATATACCACCCAAAAGGGAGTGGTGTAGTTGGGATTTCTAACTGCGGACAAGGAGGAGACGCATGCTTCACACTGTATCAGAGCATTGGACTGTAAGAGTATCCCGCAAGAAGTGGCGCAATTGATTTCGTCAGTAGCATACCCAAGGCGCATGCGCAGCCATTTCTGTATATTCTGGCTGTACCCTAATTTTGGAAGTGGCTTTAATCTGGTTCTACTACAAGACAGTAGTAGCTCAACCTTCCGCTCTCCACCATCGTGCCTCCATATGTTCCTGTTCCCGTATCATCATGAAGTGCCTAAGCAGCAATTGTGACCTCAACCTCCACGCCCGCCTCGATATTGATAATAATCTGCTTCACGACCTCAGTGGGAGCATTCAAACTACCGCAACCAGTTAGTCAATCTCGTCTAAACCCCAACCCAACCCGCCCGTCATCCTCCTCCTCCTCTCAGAACGGGAAAGAAAAACCTACTCAATCAACCTCTTATGAATCCTCATCTCAAACATATCCCACGTCTTACTCCCCTCGCCACAAGGCGTCTTTCGCGTCGTGACCTTCAAGCACTTCGTCGGCAAGCGCACGGGACCCTTGACGCGCAGGTCCTTGGACTTGGCGCGCTCGATCAGCTCCTGGCAGACTTTCTCGAGGGACTGCACTTTGCGCGAGGTCAGGGTGATGCGGATTTTGTGGATTTTCTGTCCGCGGCTGTTAGCATTCGAGAAGTAGATGCAGATCGTGGTGTGATGATGGGAGACGAACGGGGCCTTCGCCGAAATCTTTCTCGGGCTTTTGGTAGGACATTGTTCCGATTTAGGAAGAATGACGGTTAGGTGAAGATGGTAATGCCAATCAAGACCTGAACAGCGGGGTTCGGTAAGGTGATGAAAGGCTGTGTTGAAGGGTTGTTGGTTGGAGGATCGATATCGCGAATTGGGATTGTGGGATTGAAGTCTTGGCGAAGCAGTCCGAGTTCTGGAAGCTTACCGCTTATGGATGTTAGTGCGGTTTGCTCTCAGTGACTCCGTCATACTGTTGACAGTCCTCTGTCATAGATCAACTGTGTGATCAATTATAAATTCGCCTTTCTTTAAATATCATCTGTCCGCTGCAATTCCAGGAACCACTTCTGAAGACGCAAACCAAGTTCTGTTCCAGTACATCAGGTAGGGGAATTACTTGTTAGTTCAGTTTGAACTTGAAACGAAGATGGCATTACCGTCGTGGGCGCCATTTCCGCCAGCATCGTTGCGCAAAGACATTGTCGCAGAGGAGTGGGAAGCATGTTTGGAAGCGTGGATCAGCCTTGCTCAAGCTTACCTTCTCTTACCTGCCAATGTATTCCGTTTGAAATCTACAAAAGATGGCTCTTTAGTTTTGTTCCTATCTTCTTATTTCCAAGAGGCATCTAGAACCCCAAACTTGGCGTTTGAAAGTGTCAAGTCCAGTAGCTTGCGTCAAGAATGTTTCCTCTTAGCACATCGACTCCTGACCGAGTTGGACGTTGTTCCTCCACCGATAGATTGGAGGTTTTTGGGAAACCTCAGCACAGTCTATGCTAAGAGAGGATCACTCCGAGCGTTAATGGATGCCACAAATCTGCGGAAAGAACTCGATCCTGGTTTACAGAAGCTGAAGAGGTCACTGGTCGCAGAGCTCGAGAAATCGGACTTAGGAGGATCGCCTGACCTCGACGATGCTCTTAGAAGACTTTGTGCCCTGATGCACGCTTCTCCAAACATCGGCCATTTCTTCATGATTGGATCGGATTTCATGGATGCTCTTGTCTCCTCGCACAGAAGAGCTCCATCTGGTCTCCAGAAGAAGCTGGTTACCATATCATACCTAGGTCTCACTAGTCTTACAGAAGGGAACAAGCCGAATGTATCCCTTCTAATCGATCATCTGTACAGCCTGAAGAGTTCAGCAGAAACCGAGCCCAAGGCTAATCAACAGCAGAGCTCCCTAGCCTCTGCTCTGGTCACGGACACGCCGCTGCTCCGCAAGCTCCAAGACCGCGTCAAAGGAGCAGAAGCTTCACGACTGAGGCCGGTAATAGCAGCATTGCAAGCCTTCCGCAGTTCATCAGTAACAAGAAAGAAGCGGCTCGTCCGCCGCAAGATCGACAAAGGCAAGGCGCGCGATCACGATGAATACGGCCATGGATCATTTGGCGGGATCCACGTCCATCGGATGAGTCTTGTTACACAGGTGCAAGACCTATTCCCAGACCTAGGTTCGGGGTTCATCGTCAAGCTCTTGGACGAATACGACGATGATGTCGAACAAGTCACCGCACATCTATTAGAAGACTCCCTGCCCGCTCACCTCCGCGAAGCAGACCGAACAGAGGAAATGTAGGCCTCCCTCTTCTCACCAATCAAATCCCTGCAACACTGACAAGCTTCTAGCCACCACACCAGCACCAACACCCACACCTCCCTCGCCCCGCATCTCGCTCCCCGTACCACGCCCCCCCTCCT
>JAABUP010000525.1_pt1 | contig 83825 bp, 78 predicted proteins | sample 5559201 | NCBI WGS metagenome assembly JAABUP01 (sample SAMN10711887, study PRJNA513373) | rock metagenome | isolation source: Antarctica rocks | place: Antarctica
TGAGTAAGTAGCAGGTGGGGGGGACTCACAATAATTAATTTAAAAGGTGGTGTTTTGGTGTAAAATCACATATTTAGTGCGCCGTTGGTAGGGGCTGCGCCGCTAGTGGGTGGCGAGTCCTACTCCTTGCCTCTTACCCCTCCTGGCTTCCTATCTCCAGACGTAACAATGTATGTCTAGGCTCGTTGTGAACGACGAAGCGCTGGTGAAATGGTTTCTCGACCATGGCGCCGACCCTAACCTCCATGGCGCCCGCAATTTATCACCTCTCGACACCGCGGCTTACAGCTCCACAATTGCCGTCATCGCATTACTCCTCGAGCACGGCGCGAAGCTTCAGAACAGCAACGCACTGCACGCTGCGACGCGGAGGCCCAACGGAATCCCAATGATGGCGTATCTGCTCGATCGCGGGTTCGACATTAACGCGATCGAGCATCAGTATAGTCCGGAATATTTCGAGCGAATGAAGGTGCACGGGTTCGGGACCGCTCTACATTCTGCCGTGCGGAAGGGGAAGAAGGACAGAATCCAGTTTCTGTTGGATAGGGGCGCGGATCGGGAGATAAGGAGCACGGGAGGAAAGACTCCGGCACAATGGGCGAAGAGATATCAGTTGGATGATTGTTTTGAAATCTTGAACGGTAGCCCAGATTCAGTGTGAAAGAGCAGATTACGATCGTGGAGGAACGCAAGGAGTATCGGCAGGCATTGTCACTTGGGACTGGCGTTTAGCTGGACTTCCATTCACGAGGAATCACTGTAGGCCGGACCTTGTCCTGTGGAAGGAGTGCAGCTTCTCAAGGGGATTCAGCCCTCAGGGAGCTCAAACGGGGTTCATCTGAACCGAGAATTCTTGATTAGAATCTCACTTTAAAGTTATCAGAGCTAGAAAACCCCAGTAAGGAATGCAAAAACCTGGACACGCATCTCTGGCTGATATCAACACTGGCACGAGATTCTTCTCATTTCAATCTTGACTTTGTCGGCTCGCTGCCTGGAAACATTGTCATCTTGCTCAGCGACAGGAGGCCATGAGAATGAAGTGATAGACAACAAATGTTGATGTCTGAGAAAGGGTGAAAGCGATTGTATTTATACATTCCGAATGCCTTTTTGCCGTCATCTATGATTTACAAGTAATCTTCGTCGGCGGCCACCTTGACCGTCCACACTCAACTCTACTGATCCTCGTGCTTGACGGCTGCCTAAATGCACTACGCCTCCACCATGTGCCTCAGCCCCCGCCCACTCATCTCAGCCCTGCCGATGTACATACCAATCAACGATGACATCAGAGAAGCACGGCACAAGGTTGATCCTCTGCATCTCGCAGGACAAGGGTTCAGGTACAGGAAGATTACCACGTAGATGACGATTCTGCCCGACATGAAACGCTAAATATGAGTATGTTGTAAAACTCTCAATTGCCATCCAGATGGCTTTTAGATTTTGTAAGTAATGACAGATCTGCTCATAACTGGCCCCAGCTTAAACCCAGTGATGAAAACTCTACACGACGACTGAGAGCATACAGTTGTTCCTCCGAAATGTCTACGACGGTCAACACTACAGTCCCAGACCAGAGCTTCGAGTTAAAGTACAGTGACTAACAAGGAAAGTTACACTGTAGATTCTGCAGCTCAGTCGGGGTACCACCGAAGTCATACGAGAAGCAATTAGCGCCCTGGGTATAAGTCGTTCCTCCAACGGTGAAGGTAACACCGCTCGTAGCATCATATCCAATAGAGGTGGCGTGAAATACCAACGATGGTTTTCCGTCCGTGGACAGCTGCAACGTGCCGCCAAACCCATTCCCGATTCCCTGAGGGCCGACTTGTCCCGACGTGACGATGTTGTTGCAATTGGTATCCGCGACCTGGACGTAACCGTCCGATGAAGGGCTGGTCCCTGGTAGGCCCGTCGACGATACAGAGCTCGTGACCATCACAGCACACTGGGTTGACCCTGGTGCTCGTTGGCATTGGGAGATGTTTCCTCGCTTGGTGAGAACAGTGGGGATGGATGCAGATCTGCTGCAACATCGCAAAAGACATAAGTCAGTGTTGACTTTCCGGGAGCGAACCGATTATCATGAGCTTCATGAAACTGTAACGTACGCCTGTTTGCCGGGAAGAGCTGCTGCAGTCGTCATGCCGGCAAGGAGTGCGGAGCACGCAAGGAGCTGGGTAGTGAATTGCATCTTGCTATTTGCTGTGATTTTCCACTTTAGCCTTGAGAAAGCCAGCACCGGTAGAGCGTCACTTACGGCTCGATGTTCTGGGCCTTCAAGGAGTCTTGTATAGCTGGTAAGTAGTGGTGGTACTGTTCTTGCAGTATGTAAGGTATTGCTGTAGGTTTAAGTTTGATGTCAAAGGTTGTTCTCCTATCGCGGTTGTTGTTGGTACTGTTGGGAAAGTGAAGGACAGATTCTTGAGCTTTGGACTTTTCTTTATATATGTGAAATCCGTCCTGCTTTGTCGACGCCTTCCCAACAGGCGAACGGCTCACAAAATCGGGTGACCAACATCAGCTGAATGATCATGACAGCATTGAGAACCAGATGTGTCAGGGTTGGCGAGGCAGATTCTTCCATGGCAAGGCAACTTCTTGACAAAAACCGAGGAGCCCGAGATCAAATGACGATCATAGCAGCATTGAGACTCAATGTCTCGGAGGTACAAAGGCGTTTCTTGTCTGTAGCGAGGCAGTTTCCGGCAAAGGGACCTGGGAGCAGGAGTTCAACCAACGATCGCGTCACGTTGAAAAAGCCGTGATTTCAAGATGGGGCGATCGCGCGATGGACGATGCAGCGGGATCTACTGCCAGGGTCCTCCCGTCTTGCGATGACAACATACAGTCAGCCCTGTCATATTGCATCCCGTGCTTATGCATAACCTCCTTAATTTCATAGGAATTTGATCCACACTTTTTTATGTATATTTGAGCCGAATTGCATACGGTGGTTGCGACTTTTGTGGGAAATGCGGAAAAGGAAAAAATCCAGTTGAGAGCGAGAGAGTCTTTGAGGGCGGCGCTGGGTGAAGAACGGGAGAAAGAAGATAGATTGAAGCTGATCAAACAAACTTTCCTCGATATGATGGATGAGGATCTCTCACCCTTTCCATTTCTTCATGCGTGTTATACCCATCTTTGTGCTGATGGCATGAATGGTTGTCACATGTAGTCCATCAGTGCATCTTTAGTGGCTTTTTTTTGGTGGTAATACTCGGGTGGGAAGAGTGTTTTCGAGGTCTGTTCTGGTCTCTGTCCACACCCCATTATCTCTGTTGGGTTTGACATTGAATGGTGGAGAATACCTCTTTATGTCTCAGAGAAGGGTGGAGGCCACTGTAACTATGCACCTTGGAATCTGTCTTGGAGCCGCAATTGGTGTCCCTGTTGAACGGCCTTTTTCGAGGTTTGGTCGGCTTTAGCGCAAGCACCCTGAGTGCGGGGGCCTTCACCTACTCTCAAGAGTGGTCGGGTGGCAAGACGTTGCCAAAAGAGCATCCACAAACGGCGTCAAAATCCTTCAGTCGTCAATGTCTTTCTGCCGTCATCTACCGTTTCCCAAACCCAGGGGGAAGAAAACCCAAGAAAAGTCGCACTCCATCAATCAGAAAACCCACCACACCACTTACTGTATGCCGCCCTTCTTACAGGTATTAGTTTTATTTTTATTTGTATTTGTATTTTCAACTACCAAGGAGCCCACATCCGTAGCTTATCCGCTTCTGTTGTTGTTGGCATCTTTGATGTAGGACTCTTCGGGTGCTATTTGGGATCTTGTGAGGGTTTGGGGGGTTTGGTGTCTGTGGTTTTCGTACGATCTGGGTTGATTGTGGGGTGTGCGCGGATGAGGTGAGGTCTTCGACGACGACGTTTGCCAGGATGAGAGTTCCAACGGTGCGCTCTGTGGGGATTTTGATACGGGGCCGTCTTCGCAAACGAATGCGGAGTCTACCAGTTGCGTCAAGCAAGTGCTCTTGGTGCTGCGGGAGCTTTGGTGACGGCCAGCTGTGAATGTAGAGTTACTCAATCGCCCACAGAAATAACTAGCTACTCAATGAACAATCTTCAACGAAAAATCAACATGTTTAACCCCCTGATGGATACTACTCGTACTGATAACATCCACATCCCCACACACAAACCCCTCCACATTCTCCTCCGTCAACCCTCCCGAAACTTCGATCAAAAACTCCCTCCTCCCATTCCCATTCTCCTCTGCGTTCCACTTCCTCTTCAGATTCCTTGCAGCGACTTTCATCTCCTCGGGCGTAAAGTTGTCTAGCATGACTACGTCCGCGCCCGCGCCGATAGCTTCGTCGGCTTCGATTTCGGATTGGCATTCAACTTCGACTTTGATGGCGAAGCCGCCGGCTGCTCGGGCGGCGTGTACGGCGGTGGTGATGGAGCCCGAGGACCAGATGTGGTTATCTTTTAACATCGTCATTGTACTATCTCAGTCGGTTGTCAGTTGGTAGAAGCGGGATGGGCGACTAGGCCTGACTTGGGAAGGGAGGTTGGAGACGGACCTGAGGTCATGTCGATGTGGATCGCAGCCGCCGGCGAGCACACCGTACTTTTCTACTAATCGGAAGCCGGGTGTTGTTTTGCGTGTGCCGGCAAGGGTGTTTTGGTAGCCGGCTTTACGGACTAATTGTAGGAGGCGATTTGATCTGCGTGCGAAATAATGTTGTCAGCCATGCCAGTACTCAATGGCAAGGTCGTCACTAGTACAATGGCAATAACGAAGTCCTGCTAAGAAGAAGTAGCAGTACGACATAGGAAACCAGTGCATAAAACTAAGTCGATGCGTGCAAAAATCAGGTGCAGCAGGGCGGGTTCGACGCAACAACCAACGCCAAAAGAAGGAAGGACAAAAGTTCAGGTCGAAACATCTCTTACCGCGGTAGAGGTGGTTCGACCCTATGAAGACCCGAAGGTTTTACGTCGTTCGTATGCGTGTACATATGCGTGATCTGGTCTACAGGGAGCTAACTGGACCGATCGATAACAGCAAGCCAAGTAAATGATTTATATTGCAAAATCAAATAGCAAAAAGCAACAAGTACTGGAGGAAGCCCAGATCAGGCACCTCCCGGAAAGCAACAAATCGCACTCTAGAACTCTCGTCCGAGTTTCGAGTCCCCATGAAAGGAATTGTCATTGCTGCATAAGCAGGAACAAATGCCGCACTTGGGACCCAACATTATATGACCCAAAGACTCTAGTCCGCATGGCCAAAGTGAAAACTAAAGATGCACCCAACGTAAACACAAAAGGAAAATCGTTACGCACTTGGTAGCAATCCCGGAACACCTGGCCAGCGTATTCAGCGCCACTCTCTCCCCGAGCAGAATCTTCCTCACCGGACCCCTGACCGTAGCAACATGCTTGACAGGTTCAAACGCTTCACCCTCTTTGACATGCCATTCCACTCTCCTTGACGTCAGCTTGCTCTCCTCATCCGCTGTACTGACACAACAAGTCTCCTGACAAGAAAGGAGGGGAAATAGGGGCATGACTCACGTGCAATCCAGCTGCCTAAACACCTCCTCGAAAAACGGTACCCCAGCCACAATCCCAGGGCTCTTTCCCAATAATCTCGCCTCGCCCATGCCTTCGCCGACGACAAAGCCGCCGTAATCCATGCTCGGGCAGTCTTCTTCCAGCCATGAAGATACCATGCGTTTGTAGGTCTGTGGGAGGAGGTGGGAGAGGGTGCCGTGGGCGGATGCCATTGTTATTAGTTTATTGTCTGAGATGATGCGTGACTGTAGTATGGTTAGAGGGCGGGGTGATTTTGGGGTTAGGGGTTGGTGGGGTTTGATTCATGGGATTGAGGATGGGAGTCAGTGATGCACGATGATGGCGGGCTAAAACTATCGTCATGCAGGGTCCAATTAGCGGCTTACTAAGTACAATAAGCGGCATATCAAACCTACCCAACTACCTTCATGTAACGTAGAAGAGAAGTCAGAACTAAACAAGAACCCAAATCCTAAGAATGAAGACTACTTCTGGGTCAGCGCATCAGAAAATGCTACAAAACTTTCACTCCCCCACGACCACCACAAGACAGAACCATCATATACCCTACAACCTTTATGCGCTCAGCGCTCGTCGAAGCATCCATAGTCCCAACTACAATCGATAGGCTTCCATGGCGCGGCATACTCACTAAGCCCGCAACCCTTCGCCCGTGCGTGCCCCGTCTTCAAAACGCTCTACCCAACGACACCCACTTCTTTCTAGACATCAAGCCCACCAACCACAATCACCACCTCTTCCGCTCATAACCAATGAGATCCATGTCATCCGCAGTCCACCACGCCTAGCACTCCCCCAAACGCCAAAATCCCCTCCCCTCCCCTCTCCTCCCCAAAACAGAGGAACAACAACAACCCACAGCACCAACCAACCACCCCTCTCCTCTCCCAGCAAAACCCATCAAACCCAACGATCAACCCCTAGACACCAACAGATCCAACACGAAAAGGAAACAAATCATCCGTCTCAGGCCCTGACTCCTAGCAACCACAAGAGGTTTTCAGCTACGTTGTTTGATTAGCGTGTGCGTTCAGGCGGCTAGGATGGCGAGGTTGAGATGGACGGATCGTGTTTTGTGAGAGGAGAAGATGGGACCGATGAGCGCGAGAGTAGTAGATGGGATTGGGCCGAGTTTGGTAACGGAGGTCGAAGGGCGGAGAGGCGCGAGGTCGATTACCAGAGGTAGGCGGACGGCACTGATGACGAAATCAGTCATTGGGATGGTGAGGAGTGATGTGCTAGCTTGATGATAGTCAAGGTCATCTCTATAGTATTGACGGCCGTCTAATTACAGAACCTGAGATATTACACGACGAATAGAAAGACGCAACAGCTCGAGTCGCTGTCGACTGTTGCTTGCTAATGTCAACGTCCCTTTCGGGCAGCCCTGGACGATAAGATAGATATATAGATCGACGCTATCAGAGTCGGAAATCGAAGATGAAAACAACAAGAACATAGAAACGTATACAAACACTAAAGAATGATTTTGCTTAGAATCCTACCAGCACTTCAACCGTGCCCAGAATCCGTCCCTTTTCGTCCTGCCACCCGGTCGATCGGCAAGATCGAAACTCGCCAGCCTCTGTTGCTTTTCCGTCATCGGCGTCAGCTGTTGTGTCCTCGAGGATGAATACGCGTGTCTGCCATGTTGCGGATATGACCCGCCGGAGGCTTGTATCAGTCGTGCTTCGACTACCCTTCTGACTATCACTATTCCAGTTACGTCCCGTCAGCATAGCATTGCGGCGTAAGAACGAAAGCAGAGGGCACTCGAACATACGCGCGAAAGTCTCTTCGATATTGACCATCTCCCTCGCGCTAGTCTCCATAAATCCACACCCCCTCCCCCTCGCCCACTCTAACCCTTGTCGACTACTTATCACCCTGCCCTCTTTCAAATCGCATTTATTCCCCGCGACAATCTTCACCGGCGGCACTCCAACTTCATCGATCCTTTGTTCGCTTTCCATATCGATCAGCTGCATAAAGTGGTCCAGGGTGTCGAGGGAAGAGGCATTGGTGATATCGTAGACGAGGAGGAAAGCGTCGGATTTTAGATTGCTAGAGGCCCAGAGACCGCGATATTCTTCTTGGCCGGCGGTGTCGGTGAGGGAGAGGTGGTAAGTCAGGCCGTCGATAACGCGCGTTACAGAGTACGAGTCCTCTGTGGGTTTATCAGTGGCTGCGATATGACATTGTGGTTGACGAGGCGGAAGGACCTATTGTTGGATCGTATCTGGAGAGCAGCACTGTCAATTGATGGGCCTCGAGATTGAGTGGCAAGATTCGACTTACTCATGTGTCCATTCGCTCCGTACTAACCGCAATGTAATTGATGACTTTCCTATCCATCGCAGCACATTGTCAACATGGTCCTCATCATGGTACTGTTACCGCCGCCATTGGCTGATGAAATGCCCAACGTACCACATCCACCATCTCCGCATACTGTAATGGATATCCTATCCGCGTTTGCCATCCTCGCCAACTCGCCGTTTTCAAGACCTATTGTACGTCCCGCAACCCTCAACGATGCGCATAGGGCCGATGCAAGGACGACAATGGTTAACGATTGCTTTAATGAAGGTCGATGTTTCTTAATTTCAGAAGCCGATGCGCCTGCTGAGAGGGCGTTTTAGAACCCCTTAACGGTTGGTTAACGAAGATGTTGATAAACTATGGTCTATCGTTTGTCGAGCAATTAACAGCGAGGAACGAAGTGATTGCAAACAATGGCGCCAGAGGTCGGGGATAAGATACAGATGTCAAACCCCGAAGCAACAGCAGTACTGAGGGATTATCAACAATAGCGACAGAAAAACGTGTCTCCAGCCAAGAGAAAAGAGAAACCCTCGTGCTCCAAGTTAGCTTAGCAAGCTTCCAAAAGCCAATGATGCACGACAATAATCAAGCGAGTCGGAGGTGCAGACTGCAGCAAGCCAGCCAGAAGGGGCGCGCCGGTCGGGCTTGTTTGGGCACGGACGCACCCTTCCACGAGGCGGGATGGTAGCCACGTTTAACTTACACTAATGCAGGGGAAGCAAACACGAGAAGCCACTCAAGCCAGTGAAGCTTCAGATGAACGTTTGAGCATCAACACCTACATGAAGTGGGTGGTCGGGCTGACATACAGCAGACATGCTGATCTCGAGATGTTGCGAACGGCTCAAAGGAAACGCTGTATTCGTACAGCGTGTCGGATTGCGAAGTCCTGAGCCCCCCACATTCACCTGCAGCGCATACCCCGCAGAACGTTCGTTGTTGGTTGCCTCACATCCAAGGCCGTCTCCCATTAGACTCTCACCCATCCGGCGAGTGGTCTTCAAGGCCAGCATCTTGGTGTAAGGACCTGAAGTGTGCTCCATGGCGGCGACATTCCGTCAGAGGTTTCACATACTCTACCCCACGCATCTCCGAGGCTCGTGGAGAGGTCGGTGTCTTGCTTCATAATGACGGGTTTAGGAGGAGATAGCCAGTGGTAAAGGGACATATCTCACGAAGTACACGTGTTACGAACTCAAAGCTTACCCTAAGTATTGTCCTGACGATTATCTAACGCTCGGAGGCCCTACCTGTGCAGACTACCAGTTTGATAGAGCGTGGAGAGGCCTACAATGGCAGTTGGCGAGAATCAATTCATCAATCATGCTGAAGCGCTATGGGGAAAGACAACTATACAAGACTGCAGCCCCAACCCTAACAAGCCTAGCCCGTAGGCCATCCCTGCGCCAAGGCCACGTACGCTCTGCTCGACAAGCTGGAAACTGTTGAAGATCAATAGCACAGCACGAACAAAAGCGGTGCGATGAATGGTGTAGTAAGAAGCCGGCGCCGTACCCAACAATTAAGACAGGCTCCTTCGCGCCAAACAGCAGCGTGGTATGATATGAGTCTTGAAATTTTTTTCGGAAGAAAAACAAGGAAGGGAAGAGTGGAGGAGGCTTGTGAGATTATATGATCGATAGAACTCCTTCACGCGGTTCCACACCCTCCTCGATCTTGGGAAGAATGCCACCTCCATAGCCTTGCAAAGCCATGGCCTCCATCCGCTTAGTCTTCGCACCGTGAGAGTCTGCGTTGACCGATTGAGGGGGTCTTTTCTCTGGAAATGGCAGAGATGACGGCGGTGGTCGATTCATATTATTGAACACGTATTCGCCAACAACCGGAGAAGAGTGAGCGGGTGAAGCGTTTTGCTTATCGCTGTGTTGCGACGAGGTCCGTGGTGAAACACGACCGTTCTACAAAAGACATAAGATCAGCTCCTATCAAGTGTTGGAACGGATGGCGATCATGCTTGAATGTACATTGGAAAGAATTACTAAGCCAATGTAAATCCACAGCAAAGTATTCAAGGAGACGCTTCGATTGAGAGGTCGTTCACCGAGAGCGGATTGCAAGACAGCCGAACTTCTCAGTGGATTACATGACTTATAAACCGTAAGACTTGCGGATGAATGAAGAGTACAAGCTAGTGGTCACATGTCAACAGCGAAGATGACAGGATCGCAGAGGTGATGTTTTGTTATAGCGATAGTGTATGGAAGTGAACGATGACAGGGCATAGTTCCGGGGGGCAATCAAGAGACAGGGAACATTACATAGTAATGTCATTATGCGAATAGGCATGGCGAAGGCGTACAAACTTGACCCACGCAATCGATGATGACGCATTTCGCGATGGCGTCTGCTCCTACGAAGAGAGCATATCGGAGCTTACCTGTTTAGCCCACCGCAACCCACAACTATTACAGAGGTCCCGATTGCCACTGGGACCTCTTCTCCACTCAGGTGTGACTCTCGTGTGACAATTCGCGCAGTCCTTCTGTGATTGGCCTGCACCTTTCCGCCGCTTTCTCTTTTTCTTTGAGCTAAGGAGACTCTGCAACTCCTCGGCCAGCAGACGATTCCGCTTCTCCATCTGTCGCAGTTCGAACTGCCAGCTGGTACTCCTCGTTGTTTTGAGTTCATCGAAGACATTTTCCTCTGAAGCAAGAGCTAAATCTTGAGTGCCGATGGCGAGACCATTTCCGCCGGCAGTCGTTACCACTCCTTCAGGGTAGACGGTTGATGTCGATGACTGAGGCGTAACACTTGTTTGTCCAGTCAGCTGTGGTCCAGTCGAGCCTGGAGAGAGATTTGTAGAAGGTGTGCCAGACCCGGCGGAAGCTTGATCAGTCCAAGATGACATCCCTGCTCCTTGTCTATTCAGTACAGGCAGTGAGCGCGACAGCTTTAGAAGTCTTGTTTGCGCGACCAAGAACGTAGGCTTTGACCCTTCTACAGCGTCTCCGGGATATATGGTGGTCTGTGCTGATAAGACTTGGCCCCGCTTGTTTTGCATGTCGTGCTTGAAAGATGCTCTTTTGCCAGTCCTTGCAAGCTCGAGGATCCGCCCAAACTCAACCTTAGAATCCGGCCTCATCAAGGTCTGAACACTGGTCCCAACCAAGTCATCAGGCTGACGATCGAGTAATGTTCTCACGTTGGACGAGACGAAGAGAAACATGCCGGACGTCGACATTTTCGTCCATAGCTCAGATTCACCAATGCCACCTGCTGAGACAATGTCACCTCGTGCAAGCGCATATACTGGCCTTTCCCGGCCCACCAAAATGATGCATTTCCTGCCCTTTCCTTGCTCCGTGTGCAGAGATCCGTGGCTTTCGAACCACGTGTAGCCACTGTGCTTCCGTCGTATCCTAAAGACGACATTCACAGAGGCGCCACTCGAGGTATCCTTGAGTTCTCTTGTTACTGGGACAATGTCGCTCGGATGACAAACAGATGATAATGGCGTTCCAATAAGCTCGGCCGGCTCATATTCAAGCACTTTGCGACTAGAAGGCGAAAGATAGAGAAATAATCCCTTTAGTGACAGGACGTGTACAACATCGTCGGTATTCTCGAGAAGTACCTTGTCCAGGATACGTTTGGAGAGTTCCGACTCTTCGGCAGTGCCAATCGTGCTGAGGACAGTTGAGACTTCATCACGGGGGATTGTCTGACCTAGCTCTGCATGCTGGTGATTATTTTCAGGTGTACGGAAAACGTATCTTGGCAACAGGCCCCGCTGATAATTGATCGCGTAGGAGCCGTCTGTTTCGTGTTAGTCAGACGTCCTGGGTTGAGTAACCATCAAGTCAGCTTACCAGGGTTCTTGTTGGTGACTGAATTCGGGGTCTCCACAAGATCCACCTGAAACCCAACATAGTACTTGATCTCATCCGAGTTCCACGTGATCGGGATCATTGTGAGCAGATTCATGAACGGCTGCCCTCCTTTGCGGTAGTTGATCAGGCTAGTTTGAACTTCCGACCTCTTATTGACCATATTCTTCAAGTGGAAAATGATATCGTCGTCCACGTATTTTCTTTTTACGCCTGATTGCACCTTGCCATCAGGTGCTTGTAGAAATCGACAATTCCTCCCTAATATCTCATGTTTGCTGTAGCCAGTAAGACGCTCAAATATATCGGAGCAGTAAACGATAGGGATATCATGCTCGGTCACATTGCACACCACGAATGCACAAGACATGTCAACTGCGCCAATGTTAATCTGCGGATTAGGCCGAGCGGCCACACGCGAAAGCACACCCAGCATATCAAATCCACTCGAAGAGTACGCGTTTGGGAATTTCGGTAAGTCTGCTTGAGTCCCACCGGTATTCGCCCCTGGTTCTCCTGTACTTAACGACATCAGTTTTGGGTCTGGCGCAGAGACAACGGGCGGGTCTGGCTGAGGCTCGTTCGATGCATTGAGGTCCCTTAACCCACGGGGTTGACACACTGGACTATTCCTCTGTAATAAAAGTTTGGGCTGCCCTAGATTTGTTTGCAAGCTCTGCATCTGATCCGACATCTGCATGTTTGGCATCTTCTCCATCATGTCTTGCTCCTCCCTTCCGCCAGCGTTACCGGCCCCTGGGTCCTGTGCGAGACCTCGTAACGAAGACGGGAATGCCTGATGCAGCGGAGAGGTCGTCATCGTAGGCTGGAAATCACTCTGCGTATACATGTTCATCGGCGTCATATCACCGCTGGCATCCTGTTCTAAGCCGCTCGTGGAGAAATCCATGCCCATGGGTAATCCCCCAGGCAAGTGTGTACCACCAACGTCCAGGTTGAGAGTTTCTGAAGGGTTGAGCTGCTGCTGGTAAGGGCCCGACTGGGGCATAGGGTTGAAGGTCGGGCCTAGATCGTGAAACTGGGCATTCAAGCTAATGTCTCCCCTGGACTGTCGTCTTTCTGCAGCCCTGTGGCTTTCAGTACGTCTCGCGGCAATGCCCCCACCACGCCCTATCCTTCCATTGTTGGGTACCGGGGAAAGGTCGAATTGAAACCCATCAAGATCGCTATTGCCTCCTGAGCCAAAACCCATCATCGAAGCTCGGCGCATGTCCTCCTCGTTTGGGCGACTCGAATCGTAAAGTTGCTGGTAGCTCCTCCGTCGTTGGAGCTCCTTATTGTTCTGGTTAATGATCTCGTCCAACGTTTGACCTCCCACCATACTTGGGTCCATGCCGTCCGAGCCCATCAACCCCATCAGGATGTTCCTGTTGTGCTCCTGGTCCCGCTCAACATTGTTTCCACAATATTGGTGGCCATAGAAGCCGTTCCTGATGCTGGTGTGGCCTTCATCCATCTAAAGCACGATGATTTGAAGCAAAGTACTAGCTAGCAGTACAGTTATAACCCGAAGTGAGATTACTTTTTTAGTGCGGATCTGACTAAGAGTGGCAGCGTCTCAGCATTCCGAGCGGGAACTTCGTAGAATGACTGGTGCGTCAAATGTGGATCAACACCGAAGAATGTGGGTGAGTACTGTATTCTTGCGCAGTGAAGAGCGCGGTCGCAAGGGCGCTGATGAAGAGCACAGACAATTGAGAGTTTGGAGTGGCGCAATTGACTCAGCGGAGACAGTTTGTTCGGGATTGCAAACGCGGCGGTGATTCAATGTCGACGCAGCATCAGCCGGCAAATGATGCAGGGCCGAGTAGATCACTAGTCCGCGATGGAAGGCTCGTGGCAATAAGGTGTAGTGCTTCGTAGTCGCGAGTCAATCAACAGCCGTTCGAATACGCTGGAATCCTCGACCCGCATACCCCATTGATGATGGGTGGATGTCGGGGTGCGGTTGTGGATTGCGAATCTGGAGGCATCCACTGCGTAGCCATCATCACGACATTGACCATGTCTCACTCACAAGTGGGGAGCCTCTGGCGTAGCGCAGGATGTATTTGGCTTGGCAATTAAGGCCAATCCTCGGCCCAGAGCCATATAATATTGCCGCGCTAATCAAACTTCCAGATGAAAGATGTGGTAAGGGAACCAGATGTGACTGTGACCTGCTAACCATCTACTTATCCACAGCCATGTAATGAGCAAGATCTGCAATTACAGCATCACTTGCATAGCTTAAGCGATAAGCACTTAAACATTTGATACCTAAATCCGTTGGACACCAATGGACACAATGCTTGAGATAATCCTGCTTGCCGTTATGGTCTTTGTTTACTGATGTCAACGCTCGAGCTCCTGCCTGAGTCCAGACTAGGTCGCATCGAACTGCTGCTACTTCGACGTCTCTGTCTTCTTGTTTCGTTCGGATCACTTGGACTTAGACCACTGGCGCGAGCGTAGAGGTTGAGGATGTCTGTCAGAGATACGACACCCGATAACCTCCCTGACATTCGTAGTCCAGGTAACGACGCAGCAGAGATGGAGGGACTCGAAATCGCAGCAAATGGTGGCGAGGAAGGTCGGAGCGCAGGCGATGCGATAGGTTGCGTGTGAATGCCTGTAAGGGCTGGCGGTGGGACGAGGACCGCTGGCTGAGAGGCGGGCGTCGGTGGTCCTGATGAGGAGGGGGAAGGAGAGTCGACAATCCACATTCTACACAACACAGAATCAGTGACAAGCGATTCGATCGAACTGGCTAGCGAAAAGGCCATACCTATGCGATCTTGTCGCCACGAGTTTCGCTACCGTGTGCGCCAGCGTCGAATAAGGGGAGACATGAAAGACTGGGAAAGAGTCTTTGCCATCGTCCATACCTCTGGTTGATAAGATAACGGAAACGAAGTGGATGCAAGAAGATTTTAGTAAATGAACTTGGCTTGACTTGGTAAGGAGCTATATCAAGTTGACGTCAGCTTATGGCGATGACTAGACTTCTATTGCAACTGGCAAGCATACTTTGACATCAACTGTAGAGATATTACCAACAACGTTGTGCTGGTTATCGACCACAGCAAGAGAGGTGATACCCTGGCTGTTCATAATCTCAAGGGCATCTGCGAGGGGTCTATCGCCACTGGAGCTTACTGTCAATACTAGAGGATCTGTTAGGATAATAAGCTTGACTTACTTGATTGAGATAACCTGCTGCGAACCCACGCCGAGGTCTTTGAGGTATTGAGGATATAGCTGGTCAATGACTGGAAAGCTTTTTCTATTCTCCCATAGAAATGTCACCAGTCTCAGCTGGCTCAAAACCCCAACGACGTTGTCAGTACCTTCTTTGACAACTATGATGCGATGCACACCTCCGCCAAAACACTCCACAGCCTTCGTCAAATTGGCAGTGTGCGGTAGCGTGACGAAGGGCTCCTTGTTACCGAGGTCCTTGACATCTTTCAGAGGGACTTTGTTCCCTCCACGTGCCTTCTTGGCAAGTTCTTGGAAGGAGTGAAGATGAGCTTCGTCGGGATGTACGAGTCCAACAACCAGGAGGAGGTAAGCATTAAGGTCGCTGTAATCGAAGGTGCCAGCTGCGGATTTGCTAGTTGATGTTTCACGAATCAGGAGAACTGGAACTCCGGAATCAATCAGGAGCTATGGTGCTGTCAACATATGTTCGCCAATAGTTCCGCAAGATGCTTCTCCTACGTTTGTTGCGGCTTCAACACCTGTGTCAAGCTCCACAAACCGTAGGTCTGCCGCTGTGACCAGTTCTCCTACCTGTATGGTACGCCAATCGCGTCCGACAAAGGCTGGATCTGCCGGAGCTGTTATGGGAGGATTGTTCAGAAGGTCTTGAACAGCAGCTTGGGATAGCGATGGGTGACGCTGTGATCGAGGTGAAGGCGGAAGGCCGCGAAGGCTCTCGCTGAAGCTTTGGCGGTGTGCGGATGCTGGATTTGGCATATAACCAAGGCGTAAGGAGGGATTTTGAGAAGGAGAAGAGCGAGAGTCTTCCATGAAGCGAGGTGAATGAGGACCTGACTCCTTTGGAGGCTCCTCACTGTGCTGTCTGGCGCCTTCGGCCATGTGCCTCTTCCTCCAGGTAGATGTCTTGTCGATAAAGCTGGGTATGGTAAGGTCGACCTACTTGTAGTTCCAGTTTGACGCCCGGGTGACACGACTTTGTGTGGCTTGCTGCATGTGAGGAACAACAATTGAATTCAATGGCGCGGATCTGTGAAGTTCATTGAAGAACGTCGACTCAATCACTCTATGAATCTGGCATATGACATGCTTGGCGGTCACTTCGCCTGCGCCGAACTTTGGCAGGAGAGAAGCATAGATGCTCTGGTGCCGTCTAGCTGTCTTGTGGTTACAGCCTCATGGCCTACAAAGTTCTATAACGTACACGTTTTGTCATGACTACGTTGCCCGAGAATCTAGTATATACAGCCCACGGTGATTCTTGTAAAAATGGACAGAGACCAAGAACTCCCCAAACGTCCAGTGTGCCGGAAAACCATCCGCTTCTATGCAGCCGGGCTCATTGTAATGTGAAGACTGAGGGTCGCAGTAACAGTCACAACACTCAAAGAAGCTTGATGTAAACTTTGAGAAAGGAAGGATACAAAGATGATTCTATTATGATGATGCCGTCAATGCAATCGAGCTGCCCTGCCTTTCAATTGCCCTCATGTGAGACTGATCCTCCTATTCCCTGTGGCGAGAGGGAGTGGAAGGGGACGGAAGTCGTGCGCCTCGAGGGTAACCAATGCCATGCCGTGGCACCTATGGCACAGCGGCGGTAGATCTACGAAGCTGTATTCGTCTGAAGCGCCTCAGAATGTTACAGGTGATGGATTCAATAAGATGAGAAGAGTATTCCCAAGGAAATGTAGATAAGCCTGACTTTTGGAGTCCACGTGTGAGCGCCCCAGCTCCAGACGGTCAAGTAAACCAATCAAAGAAGCTTACATGGAATTGTTTCGGTCAAATCAAACTGAAGTGCGTCATGCTTCGATGAGCTTTTCCAAGCTGGTGTTAACACTACCGCATGCGGTCTGACTCGAAGAATGTCGTTCGGCAATTCGTCCAGCATTCATCCGGCCAGCAACAACTCGTCCGCCTTCTGGCTAATCGAGTCGGAATACTTCCAGAATTCTGTATTGGCCTGGCTATCGCAGTCACTGTACTATGCTTGACTGCTCGTGCTCCCTTTCCTCTTTGTTCGTGCGAGCTTTCCCCTTATACTACTATTCCTCGCTCTTTCGCTGCGGCTGCTTCTTACTTTTGCTCCTGCTTCTGTACTTACGCCTAGTTAGTCGGTCACGAACACAGCATGTTCGCGTTCATTAAGCTTAGCGCAAACCACAATGTGCTGCCTTTGATCTTGTAATTATTTAATCAGACAATGAGGAACCGTAAACCTCAAAGAGTTTGGCTGGCCGCAGGATCGCTAGCTTCGGTCCCTAATGAACCCGGCGGCTTCAGCCCTGTGGTTGTCGGAAATGTCACCTCCCCCTTCTCTGCCTTGGCCCTCCTTCTTTTTTGTCCTTCTTCCCCCGCCTTGCCCAGTACTCCTGCAATCACCTGCACGCATCTCATACTGTCATCATTTGCCGGAATAGGATAAGTAACCCACGTAGGGTTTGCATCTGTATCAATGATTCCTATCGTTGGAATGTTGTTCAGGCCGCACTCGTGCAGCAGAACGTAGTTCTCGAGAGGATTTAGACAGACGACTAGGTCTGGTTTCAGTGCCGCACGATCAATAAGCTGTTCCCCAAAGCCCTGCAGCTCCTGATCGAATTCGTCCACAACTTTCAGTCTACACTGGCCAAGAATTTGCTGTCCGTTTGTAATACTCCCTGGGATCCATCTTTCGAAAAGATGGCAACCACCGGCTAATCTCGCGGAATTCACCACACACCTATCCTGACCACTCCGTGTTCCCACGAACAGGACAAGCCCTCCTTTTTCTGTGACCCCTGACACAATTTTGCAGACGCGGCGTAGATAGGCAGCAGTGACATCGAGCGAAATTATGTGAATACCTTCTCGAATGCCGAATATATAACGCGAGTTTGCAGGATTCCAAAGGGAAGTAGAATGCCCCATATGTGATTGAGAGGCAAGGAGGAGCTCAAGGGTGATATCTTGAGGTGAGGGAGGATGAGTGAGAAGAGTATGCGGTTGATAGTGAGCCGAGAGAGCGGTGCCGAGTTGACCATTCGTGTTTTCTTGAGTGGCTCGTCAGTTGGATTGAAAGACATCAACTTGGAAGTGTTCAAGAGACGCACTTTGTCTCTGAATGCCGTGGTAACTGCCGGCTAAGGTGTTCATTTCTGCCGTTGCGTGGGTCTTGGTGTCAATAGACAGGTCATTGATCGAGGATCGGTTGTTTGTTTTCGTTTCAATGGAGTACATCTCCTGGAGACTATTATCGAGAGAGGCATTGAGATTGTCGACCTCAGCGGTCAGGGTACGGAGCCATGTTCGAGAAATCGGCGCTGTGAGAATCCTCCGACCTTGAGCGCATGATGTCAGCAATTTTGTTCAGACAAATGCACTGCCAGAAGAGACTGACCTTGTCGTGATACTAGTTGTCTAATTATCATACTTCCGACTGGCATATATCCAGCAATGTCCCTGGGTTGTGATGATACTGCAAACCTTGAATACTGTAGGCGATGCAGTCCTTAACGTGGCTTCATCGCACGTGGAGTGATGTTGCCCTACAGCAGGAAGGCTTCCAAGTTTTGATTCCGACGCCGATGCGCTTTCTTGAATGTGATTAATTACAATCCAAAAATGATCCAGGCATTGGTTGGTTCCACCAGGTGAGGCTCTGCTATGAGGCTCTTTGATCTCCTGACCTGGGTAACTCCGTCTTACTTTAAGTAATAATACTGCTTCCGCTTACCTAGACCGTAGCACTCGTACCCAGCACGGTCAAAAGCCATGGCCACGGAGAATAGACTTGCCAAATCTAGAGAGTCATGGTGCCATTCTAAATGCCCTTACACGGTCAGATTGATCGCAGTCTTGCCGTCTTCGGGCGGATGAATTCGTGGCTCGGACACCACGCCTAAAAATACCCAGTCATCGGGTTTTTCTCAACTTTCCGTACTTTGTACTACTACTGCAAGCTTGATCACTGTCAGCACCGCTTTGTCTATCGCTCGCATAGCTGATAAGAGTGCCTGTGTTGCTGACATGAACCCCTGTATCTCGTATTGATGATGGGGCCGAAAATCCGTTCTCAGCTCCAGTGTTAGGGTTACATTTATTGCGTCCAGCTCTCATTTCCCCTTGCTTATAAAATGGCATTCTCTCCCTGCTTTAATCCGATGATCTTCATCTCACTACCATCATCCATTTTCCCATTTCATCCACCCGGAAAAGATGCACGCCTCTCTTGTCACCATCATTGCTCTCGGCCTTCTCGCCCCCATGGCCCTCGCTAGCCCGTTCACTCTGAATAATCGCCAGGTCCCGTGGGGTCCCGGTCAGGTCTGTGATGGTCTGATCGGCAAAGCGCCGTATTGCTGTTCTCCAAGCTTTAATGACTGCCATCCAGGGAGTATGTCTGAAGTCCATACAACCGATTGCCTTACGTCTCATCTGGGAAACTGTAACCCCACGTTCATAATTGGTTTGGTCATGGTTCGGGAATGTATCGCTGAACATTTACTGTTCTCTAGTTTGTCCGACTTGTGTCTCCAGCGGTAAGGCGACTTATTGTTGTTACGGGACTGCTGTAAGTCATTCCAATCTTGAAGTATGTTTTTAAGCAGTTCGCTGATCGAGTGACAATCTCAGGGGCCGACAACTTCTGGTATTGATTGTCAAGATGCACCCGCTACCAATGCAACGCAACATTGATCGGGTGGAGAGTCAGTAGCCGTGGTTGTCACTGTCATTCATGGGTAGCATGTGCCATGGAACCGGGGTACAATGTTGAGGTGGCTCCAATAGATGGTTCTCTAGCTTGGACTCGAAGGCGGCTGCGTGCAGTGAAAGCGGACGGATCATGTCGGGGTATGATAGAGTACACAGAAAATTCCTTGACGTCTCTTCCATGATGATGTTGCTCAGCAGACCTCCGGTTCCTTCACAAACCGTGCAAGAAACATTTACCTATCAAAGGTCAGCTGACGTGAGAATGTGGCATCTGCAGATCAACCCTTTGTTGCGAACATTGAATTGTAGTCCAATAACAGGCCGATATTAAGGCACTTGCGTCCAGTGTCTCATCAATATCGTTAAAAGGTTTAGCTTGAAGGTAGACTGAGATTGCTTTTGCTGTAGTTGGATGGGAGATGCAGTAAGGGTCAGGGTCAAGAAGTCGTGGCACCGCAAAACTCGCTACTCACCAAAGATTCTCGCGATGTCTGCGACCACCGTTATTCTCATGGATTTCCCAATAGCGGAGTAGAATTCTAAAACCCAGTGATCAGATTGAGAAAATACTGTTTTGGATTTATAGAGAGATTGAAGACCTTGCATCTACTTTCAAGGTTTTGCAATAGTTTAATATCATGATATGAGTCCTTTCGCGGTTCAACGACTCATTGAACCTTGGTGAGTAATCTTGCCATCTTCAGGGCTACATGTGATGTAAAGAAGATTGGCCCGTTTCTAAATTGTCCTTCACGGTCCTTCACCCCAAATACTTAGAAAGCTCTTTATGGCGTTTGAAAAGAGATCTCTTAGTGGCTGTGAGGGAGATTAGACTACGTGTTGTTCCTCTTACTTGTGAGGATATCACCACGATCCATTGCAAAGAAGAGGTTATACCAACAGATTGCATGTTTAGCTTTGAGGATGCTACCTGTACCTTGTTAAGGTCAAGGAAGTAAAGATCATAAATTGAGTCTCCTTGGCGATAGTAACCTGTTGGAGGCCCTTGACGTGTGGTGTCATGGCAAGGCTAATAATTGCCTTTGCCCTTGCGGCCTCTTGACCTCCTCGTATAGGGCCATCTGACTAGTGCTTTGCCAGCCGTTGTCCCCATTGCGTCGAGGGCCCCCCGGCCTTCTCATTTCCCTCATTCTTTGTGGCTTACCTGTCCGCCGCATGCTCTGATGTTGAGTCAGTGTTCCTGAGTGCACCTTCCTCACTGTGCTTTCCATCCACTATTTGTTGTTCGTTCAAGCAAGCTTCGGATATGCAGGAGAGGTCCACGTATCTGGAAGTGGCGGCTGCCCTAGCATTTGTCACATATGTGGGTACTACTGCGCAGCATCCTCGCCGAAAAAATTAGCTGGGAAATGGTATGAGGTACTCTTCATCACATATCAATTGCTTCTTCACTCACTAGCCCAGTATCCGGGACCTTTCATGGCAAAAATAATGGATGGACATGGAACCTAGCATACTTGGAAAGGGGATCTTCATCTAAGTTTTAGAGAAACCATGAACGTTATGGTAAGTTTCTGAGAGACAATCTTAGGCAGAATCCGGTGTTCACCATTATTCTCCAAGGAAAGTTGTTCGTTACGGCCCAAACAACATAACCATGAACAGCAACACCGCCCAGTCAGAACCTATGGCTGTATCCCTGGTCTGATCATGCCCACCAATCCTACATGCGCCATAGTTTCTTCCGAAATTCTTTTCTACGCTGCTGACAATCGCCCAAGTACTCTTCCCCGTGTTCAATCTCGTCATAACAAACATCATCCCCAGCAACATGCAAGCCCTGGCCGACGGCGTCTTCAACACAATCTCCCAGCTGGGCAATTCAGTCAGCCTCGCAATCATCGCAGCCTCGGTCACAGCCCACAAGACCCCTGCTTCTGACGAGAATGCGAGTAATTCAGAGACGTTGATAGCTAGGTATCGGGCTGTTTTCTGGACCCTTTTCGCTAGTATGGTGGTGGTATTGCCGTTAGTGGAGTGGGGTTACAGAAGATTGGGAAGGTGGGCTTGAAGAGTGACTAGTCTGATGTGCATGTATACGCATGGGACAAAAAGCTTAGAGAATAACCCACTATCCAAGTCATCAAGAGAAACATTTATGGCACAACATATCCAAGTTGGGCATACGCCATCTTCAAAGACGGGTCGATCCTCAATGACCCGCAGACCTACCCGCCACACCGAATAACTTTTGACCCAAGCGCTCACCAACATTCCCGCGCGCACTTTGACCAACCCTGACAATCTGGACTGGGAGATAAGAAGACATTTTTAAAGATATACATGAATTGCCAGAATCGTCTTGGTATGGAGATCTCCCTATCCACGAAGATTTCACCTCAGTCCTCACACGCACCTCTTGCTTCCTGGATTTCCCAATAAATCCCCCCGCCATGATGACCTCCCTGCTCTTAGTCACTATCCCCTGCTGCTCATTCGGCTTATTGTAATACGCGTTCAACTCGTCCTCTGCAAAACTCCCCAGAATCGCGCCGCCACTAGTCCCCGGGATCCTGTGCGCGGCCTGACGTTGTACTTTGGTCGGTGAGGGGGTATTGCGTGTACTGGTCAGACATGTTGATTGAACAGGAAAGACAGCCGAAGGTATTGAAAGGGATAATTAAATTGGATGAGTTTTAAGAACGTAGAGTGAAGAAGACGAATAGAAGATGATGGAGCTGAAGGACGATATTATAGTCAGTCAAGAAATTGGCAATCATCCACTTTGCTTTATATTCAATTTTCTGATAGGAACAACGCCACTTGACTCTCTATTCTTGGGAATCTGATAGTTTATTCCAGACATCTGAATTCAAGGTCTTGAGCGGCCAAAAAAGGTGTTTCAGTCGACCACATTGAATAGATAGCTTGGATAGATGATTCCCGAACCTAGTGCCCGCCCTCTGTTAGTTGATAGCCCTCATGGTCAATTCTACCCTGCGTTCAAAGTTAGCTTCGACAGTTTCTATAGTAGGTCCAAAGCAACTTACACGGCAAATGTGCCTGCGGAGACTGGCATCGCCCTGAGAAGAGTCGGTCCAATTCCCTTCCAGAACCCCCTCAGGCCTTCTCTCGCATATGTCTGCGCAAAGCAGTCGCTCATGCCTCGGTACCTCATATTCGGCCCGAAACCATCGCTCTGCATCTTGCTCTTCACCACGTCGAAAGGATAGCTCGCCAACCATAATGCCTCGCCGGCCAAACCGCCATAAGTTGCCACCTTGACGGTAGAGATTTCTTCTCTCTTGATTCTGTTACGCGCAGCATCCGCGTTCATCAAATACTCGAAAGTTAGGAACCACACCCCATACGCCTGCGCTTCTCGGAATATGGTAACCAGTTCTCCACGGTAAAGACCTTTCAGGACGCCTTCATGTGCGGACAGTTTGCGAATGCAATCAATAGGTCCTGAGTAAAGGCGAGCCGCGCCATGAGGCTGAGTTTGAAGTCGTATACGTACATGCTCGATTGGACCGGAGATGACAGAGTTGGCAACTCCAGCGAACGCACCTGAAAGATAGTACTGGGTGTAGGAAAACCCAGGATGTAGAGGTGACCTTTTAGAATTCGCTGCTTCGAAGCGTCGCCGTGCTTCGTGGAAGGCTCCGAATTGGACGCTGACCTTTAGAATAATATGTCAGTCATGGATAGCCGAGATCGTACTGGACAGTGATCCTAGGATAATGAAATGCGCAGGTATGTTCGGGAGTTGTCCTGGCACCAGACACAATCAAAGGAGATCGAAGAGGAAAAGTTCTGAAAGGCGCTTATTGGGCTTTAAAGATACAAGGGACAGACTTACGCAAGCCCCAATTCCGACTAATGGCGTCAGTGTGCCCTAAGGAGCATTAGCATGTGCAAAGATCCAAAAAGCACAAGTCCTCGAAAAGATGGTATTGTCCAACCTTGTAGAACGCAAGAGCACCCTCATTCTTGAAGATCTTGCTCGCACACTCTAGGGCATTGGAGTATTCCGAACTAGTCTGTAGCCGCACTTTCACAATGTCTATTGAAAAGAAACATCATTGAGTACTGTATCCCGGTCTTCAGGCAACTTGCTTACCAAACGGCTGTCCTGATACGGAAGCAGTGTCAGCGAGGCTTCGATAAGAAGCGATTTGCATATATGTTAGGTGGAACAACAGAAACCGCGAGTGGGTACTAGTGAGGACCCAAAGAAAGATGATCACATGGCGGCGGTTTTGAGTTTGAAAAGCTCAAAGCACGAATGGTCAGCACGAAGCCTTGGCAGCCCTAATGCGTACGAACAAGCAAGACAGGAGAAGCAAAAGGCAGAGTTGTAACGTAAACTCTTCGAGGAAACTGTATCACAAGTATGAGAAGGTAATGCTTGGTGACGTTACTGACCGAGAAGCACTTGCGCGATACCGCCAGCTGCACCAGCAAACAAGTCTTTCAGTGTCCGGGTCAACCCTCTCTCCTCTATTCTCACATCTGAAGCCGCCATGGATAGATCCGACAGAACCTCCCCAATCCACGCCTAAGTGGGAACAAACCTAGGCACGAGCCATCAAATAATAGCTTGTTTATACCGCGCTTTAAGATGAATGGACATAGAGGTAGTAGACAATTGTTGTGCTGAGCTTGGTTGACGTGCTTCGCTTAGGTAATAGCTACTAGCCTGCTTTTAGTCAAGGTTGGCATGCGACGGTCAACTTCAGGTAATGCTTACGAATGAGAGTTAGCAGGTAGAGGACAAGAAAAGCTGATAGAGTCTCAAGCTGAGATGAAGATGAAGTTGCAGCATCGCCGTTGTTATGCCACACACGCATCGAAGGTTTTTCGTCCTTGTTCACCCTTGGCGCTACTCTCAGCCTTGCTTCCTCTTGGAAATACCATCTCTTCCCACCTGTGTCTTGTTTGAGGTCTATTACTTTGCCTTGCTATCCGCTTCCACTTAGAAGACCAATCCGCTCGACACTTTGAAATTGGCACCACTTAGACTACCCAATGATATCTATTCTTATCTCATACCACAATGTCATTTGGCAGGTTAACTGCTGCGGCCGTTTCAGGCACAGTTGATAATACCTTGGCCTTAGCCAGCCTGAACTTCGCTTTTTCGCTCGTCAAAGTGGAAGCCCCCAGCGAATACAGAGAGCTCGGAATGTCTCTCTCCGCACACCGCAGTGAAGAAGCTGAGAGTGGGATAACCCACATCACAGCTAGAAAGCTCGGAGCTCTGTTCGGGGATGTTATCATTCCTGCCCCAAACCTATTCCGCGCATATGGACTTCGAGTTAGCGAGATCGCCAAATCTCCGAAATTCAATCCCAAGGGCACCAAAACAGACGGGATCTTTGCCGACCAGATCGGAGCTGACGGTACCACTATTTGGGCTGCTGCAACTTCAGGAAACGCAGCAATAGCTGTACACTTACTGGCCTGTATGCTGGCACGAATATGGCCAGGTCCAGAGGCTATTTCTATCTGGGTGGAAATGGTTGCTGAAAGGAAGCGGGCATTGTCTACGCCCAACGACAGAGATTCGTTGAACATATCTTCACTTACGGCAGCACGGATCTGTTTGACCAGAGAGCAACTGGCAAAGTGGGATGCTAGTGCTAGGGCTTGGCTTCTTACTGCAGATGAGGCAAAAGAATTTTCGCAGAAGCAATTGATGCTCATCGTTAACAACATCGGAACACCTGTCAATGGGAAGTCGACTACTTATGAAAGCGTTATGCAGGCGTGGAACGCAGCAATGAGCACTATGGATAATCTGATAGCTGGTCTGCCTCAAAGTGTCCATATCGGTGCACCTCTATTAGGGCTCTCCTCTTGGCACTTGTATCCTGATATGCTCGTTCTTGGGAATACCACTAAAGACGTCAAACAGAATGATGCGCTCATTGCTCCCGGAGGCCTCATCACCGTGGGACTTCAAGACACCAAGTTGGGGATCGACGGTGTTTACTGGTCGCTCCCTCTAGCACATCTACGATTTTACGGCGATCCTGTCTCTTTGATGAGCTCAACCGGCTCCAATACCTCACGAGTTTCAATTGATCAACTTCTTCAAGTCGCACTAGGGACTCTCCTGAATTCCTGGATCACAACGGCTGCCGACTTCGATCTGGCAGCGGAAGTTCTAGTACTTATGTGGGACAACATTGCCCATGGAACTCACGGCGAGAAGCTACAAACAAGCTGGCTTTGCATCTTGGCAGATGCCGCCAGTTTTTTTGTTGGATCGACCGGACTTGGGCGGACTGAGTCCTTGCAGCTCATGAAAGGCGGCCGCAGGCGATATGCTTCCTTTCTGGCTGAGCGAAGGGACTGCCCACCGCCAATCTTGGGACTTTCCATCTGTACAACATTTTTGGGTGTGTTAAGAAGTGACGAAGATCGGATATGGATGCTACGAGAACTTGCACGCGGCTTTGCTGGAAAGGCAGACAACATGGTAATTCAGTACAAGCATACAACCTTCGCTATCGGGCATTCTAGTTTTGAGTGCGCTACCGTAACGCCAAGCGAAGTTCGGCACCGTGGCTATGAGAGATCTAGCGAAGGATCCGGTTTTGTCCCAAACGGCCATATTCGTTGGATAGAATCTGCCGTTGTGCAAGGCGCGAGAGGAAGATCGAAGCACCTTCTCAGCACAGGCGAAGAGATTGTACTTCTGCAGTCTGGCTCAGTTATTCCTTGCTTTCAGTCGGGTCCAGGATTTTGCTGGGTCAATGCGCCAAGCATATTTTCTGATCAATTTTCTCCTGGTGATCACACAAAGTCCATTCAATTCCAATTCGTTTTTGGGGACCCTCAAATTGCCGCGCTATATACGCTTCAAAAAACAAAGATCGACACGACAAACGTTGTCACGCTCCAATATGTCAAACAAGCCTTTGTCCGGGGATCTGTGGCGGCAGGAGCTTTCCAAGAACACTTGTCGAACTTGGCCAATCACACCACGTCCACAGGAGAATCATTCATACCTCCGATACGGAACCGTCCTCGTGCTGTTTCGAAAGTACATCATGACGAGGATGAAGTTTTCGAACCCTTTACAGCGAACGATATCGACGGTATGCTAAAAAGAGACAGGTTTCCTAAATCAAGGAGCGGCCGTTTCATGCAGTCTTTGAAAGCACTTGCCACCGTCGTGGCAGTCTATAAGTTTCTGCCAAAGGCTAGTGTTACCTTGAGAGTCGCGTCACGACCACTTTATCAATCGAAATGGGTTCCGGTGTTGTACAGTCACCTTTACGGTCCGAAACTTCCCCTCGGAGATCTTCAGCCCCACGTCTTAAGCCGAGCGCAAACGTTTGCATGCATTGCCATGTTTGAGTCTGGGTCTTTCAATCTGGACCCAGATACATTGGGCGCCGTTATGGCAATGTCGGGCGGAAACTCCATCTATGTCGCGGCCCATTTACTTTCTGATCCATGGGAGAAATCCCAAGGTGGCAGGGTGAAAAGGGTTATTGGTAACGTGGGCAGGCCTGGAATTGCGATGATGATACCACCACAGAACCCCAGGATGCGAGTATTGGAACACGACAGCTGGAATTGTATCAACCATAACGAGTTTGACGGTATGCGCGAGGACTGCTTCCAGCATACTACACTGCACCTGTCGTTCTCGGATTGGGAAATGCCAATGGATGTCGGCACTCATGGTGTTCGAGATACTGAAGTGTTCTTTCTGGAAGCGCCAATGTCGGTTCACGATCGAGGAAGTTGGGTTGCAGACCTGGACATCCTTAGTATGTTTTCGGACTCGAAATTCAGTCGGGTTGATATTCCCCAATGTTCTTGCGACCACGATACTTCGGACGCCGTGCAAATGTCCTTTGACATGGCTTCTATAGATAGTTGGGAGGAGCTCCTTGAGAGCCCTGTGGAGACTGGAGTGGTGCGAGCCCATGCAAATTGGCAGGGTCGTTTAGCAGCCGCTGCGCTCAGCGTACAACGAGGCCACGATACGCGTGTTCTTCCAGAACATGTGTGTTGGAGATGCTTTTCTCAGCAGCGCGGCATGGAACGCGGCATGGACAAACCTATCGAAATAGAGAGCTCCTACGGAGATGATGAAGAATTCAGGGAAAACAGATGCGACGATGATGACGATGATGACGAAGATGACGAAGTTCAAGATGATAACGAATACAACAGCGAAGTTAAACTTAACACAAAACAATGTAACGAGGCGGGAGACTCGGGAATCCACATCACTCCTAATGTTATATACATCATGTAGAAGCAGGCAGGCCATTGGGTCAAGTCAAGCTCTAGTACTATTGATGTGAGGCGCCTGCTCCATCCAGGCTACTCGAGGTGCAGTGGTACGAGGCACCGATTGTTCAGGGGCGTTCGGCCTGTTCGGGTCACTAGTTCAGCACGATTCCTCAGCTACACGACGTATCTGTACAATTGACTGATATCCTTGTTTTTGTGGAAATCTCTTTCAACAGATCCAGATAAGGCAGGGAAAATGGAAAAGTTGCCTCGGCGTCGAAGCAAATAGTTGCTTTCTCAACAAGAAGGTTGACAAGTTGAGGCATGCTTGCTTGATCAAGGGGTGATCACGACATCTCGACAGAGCGGGCGGAACGGACGGCAGCGTTATTGTAAGAGTTCATATTTCACCCTATGGATAACTTTTCATTGAGGAGAGGACTCCCTCACCATCTTGAGTTGACGACTACAAAGCGTAACAGATTCGGTCAAACGCCTGAATATACAGCGGTGATATTCCTTCCACACTCTATCCTCTGCTCCATGCTAACTGTCCGACCACTGACCTTGACCGTCTGTCTCGGCGTAATCTGAAATCGATGCTCCTCCCTCCTTCCCTTTTCCTTGTCCGCCATAACGTCCATTGGTGCTATATACGTCGGATTCGAGACGTTGTTCCGCTTGCCTGTTCCAAGCTGGTAAAATTCATTGCCTCCCCACCATAACACATCACCACCCCAGTTTGTATCGTTCTCGGAGCTCTTCTCTGACGCGCCTACATGCGTCACGTTGTCCATGACCGCCGCCGCATGTGTAGAGCCGACGGAGAGGTGCGCTAGCCGGATAGGCACGGCCTTGTTGGCTTTCTCATCCCACTCAAACAACCCACTGAGGGCCTTGACCTTGATCGGTGTGCCCTGTACATGTGTCCACCTGCCGTTGCCAAGTCCCCCCCATATTCCTTGCCCACAACTCCATGTATCTGCTGTCACGCGGCCAAGTCCTCGCTGCGACGAGGCGTCTTTCTCTTGGCCTGCAACACGCGTGGCGTCGATAGTGAAGAAGCTGTTCACGCCGCCAGCGGCAACACTGGTTACCTTTGGCTGCTGGTTAGTGCCGCTGTAGAGTTTCTGGATTGGGAGGAGTGAAGGTGCGTCGATGCTGGGGGATTCGGAGTTGTAATCAAAGCCCAATTGGCCGACAGAGTTGTCACCGAACGCGAAGACCCGACCTTCTTTGTCAAGGGCCAAGGAGTGGTAATCTCCTGCCGCAATCTTCGATATCTCGAATCCTCGAAGTGTGCTGATCTCGTGGCACATGTCATACGGACCCTCGGGACGTGTCGTCCAGGTAAGTCCAGGTACGCCCAATTGGCCTCGAGAAGGGAAGTCTTCGCTGCCCGAGGCTGCGGAGAAGAGACGACCGGTAGAGGTGAGGAGAAGGAGGTGTTCCAAACCGCCACTGATTGCTGAGACTTTCTCACCCCAGCCTAGGTCCTTGGGCTGCAATACCCTATAGCTGACAGAAGATGGCGAGCTCCAGAAGGGGATCCAGGTGCTCTTCTGTAGTTTCGGCCCTGAGGCTTGATCGGCTTGCGATACTGGTAATGAGTAGACCTTGCCGTTCTTCCCTAGACCTATGACACGATCCCGTGATATTGAGATTGAGACTAAATTTTTCCCTCTGAGTGTCATTGTTGGCTGAAGGTTGTCCTTAGAATAGCTTGTGCCCCACTGTAATAGATCTCCATTTTCGGTCACAGCTGCTCCAAAGTTCCTGTCCAACTTGATATCCCGGAGCAATACACCGTCGAAGAACGATATCCGTCGTGGGGTCTTGATACAGTTTTCATCAGAGTCTGGTGCCGCAGTTCTCCCACTATTGGAACCCCATACAAACACGCCTGGATTTTCCCAGCTCTTCTTCACTTGTAGATGCTGTGAACTAATCAAATCCCGATTGTCCTCCTTCGATAATCCCTTTTTCTTCTTCGGCTTCTCTGTCTTGATTTCGAGTGGCACTGCCGGTGATTCAGCGTGGGCTTCTCTAAAGCCTATCTGCTGGGAGCCGTAGAGAAATGAAGTGCCTGTCCCAATCGCAAGAATCGTTCCCAAGGACCGACCCCATCGTTTTTGGTTAGTATTGTCATGTGGCATTGAGGATTGGTAGTTAAGTCTTCGACATTGCTGCCATGCTTGTGCATTACTGTGGAAAATCGGCGGTACTCTGCATAGCTCTTGAAACGCTCTCGATCCATTCCTCGAACAAATCATGGTTAATCCTAGGACATATCAGTATTTGGCATACATCACGTCTTGACACAAAGACGCACGCAGCCAATGGACAAGGTGAAGATACCTGATATTTTTGACACGCTCCGCAATCAAATCCTACATTGCCCTATCGATCGTTGACAGAGACGAAGGACGTCATCACGCTCTGGAATCTCCCGGCGCTTGTTCTTCACCGCCTAGGCTAGTAGATTAGCACTAAGGTAATACTTGTAGGGCACGTTCACACTAACTCTGGATCCGTCGTCTATTTTGCCTCGCCATGTATGATGATGCTTCATATTATGCTTTCATTCCGGTGCAGAAAGATCAGGCACACGTGTTTAAGCACAGAAGGAGGGAGTCGTTGCTGAAGCAGCCCAACGTAAGATTCAAGTCTCCGTATTGAATTAAATACGTATTGATGGCATGCTCAGGACAATGTTCAAGCTGACGCCAGTCAAACAGATGGCGTTGCAACTACGGAGGAGCTATGGCTTACTAAAGATCCACCGCAAGCCAACCTGACGCGACGTGCGCAGTCGTACAGTGACTTTTACGATGCTGTGAAGGCACAGCTTGCGAAAGATACGGCGATCAACAAGCCTGGAGATGGTGCTATTAAGGATATCAAGACTGAATTGGATTTTGGCAGTTGGCATCACAAGCTGGAAGATGGCTTGCTGGATGCGAGCCATGAAGAGTACCAGTACGCTCGTGGCCCTTCTTTTATTGTTGGCATGCTGTAATCGATCTGGCAACGCTGGCAAGCCTCTGACCATTACAGACTCTATTATGACCAGCTGGACTTATCGCAATCACATCTCGACTCATTACTTGCAAGCACTATCTCGACCCTTGATCTTCTTTCGAACCTCTCTGCATCCTTTAAGTCTGTCGAGGCCCAGACGACCGCCTTTCAGAACCAATGTGAAGGACTTCTATCAGAACAGAAACGTTTAACGAAGCTGGCGGATGAAATTGGAGAGAATGTGCAATACTATAACTACCTCGAACCCCTCACGAGGAGACTTAATGCGCCAGGGGCCGGAAATTCCGTGGGGAGCAAGAATTTTGCACAGATGCTGTCGCACTTGGACCAATGCTTGGATTACATGCAAGCTCATGTACGCCACAACAAGGATCACACGTATGAGTATAGCTGACCTTGCTCAGCGCTCTCATCACGAAGCACAAACTTACCGTGCCCGCTACCGCCTTTTGTTGACACGTGCACTGACCCTTATTCGAGTGCGTTTTGTTGGTGCACTACGTGACATTGCTGCAGATGTATCGAAGCGAATTGCCGATAAGCAACTCAACGACACCACTATGTCTGCCTTGCTATACGCAAAGTCTCGAGTCGGCGCCTCTGAGCTCAAAGATGTGGGGCAAGAAATACAGAAACGGGTAGTTCTATCCTCCGGAGCAGAACCAGGTGCAGAAGCCGAATATCAAAGTCTGATGAACGAGCTGTATACGAGCTACTCCGCCACTCGAGGAAAACTGGTGATCCCCCTTGTGCGAAAGAAACTTGGTGAGATTGCGATGGCGCCCAGCACATCCAAGAACCTTGTGACCTTCGCACGAAGTAGCATTAGCTACCTCCGTGGTATTTGCTCCGACGAATTCGAACTATGGGGCGAGTGGTTCGAGGATCACACTGGCTTATACGATTTTCTGGAATCGGTCTGTGAACCTCTCTACGACCACTTGCGTCCCCGAATCATCCACGAGAACCAGCTGTTGAAGCTATGTGAGATGTGCACTCTCCTACAGACAAGGTACATGCAAGACCAAGACGAAGATGCTGAGCCAATGGATATGAACCAGCTCGACTTCTCCGCATTGATTCACCCAGCCTTGGAGGACGCTCAAACAAGACTAGTTTTCAGAACGCAGGCAATCCTACGAGACGAGATCGAGCATTATCGTCCGAAACTCGAGGACCTCGATTATCCAGCTCGCAATCGAAGGGTATCGCTGTCTGGTACGAAAATCAATGCAACTGCCACGACGGGAAGAAAAGGGTCGATCGCTGAACCCATGACCCCCATGCCGAAGACGCCAATGGTCGTCGAGGAGAACGCAGATTCACCAGAAGGCAGAAATCCTCGCTGGGGTTTCGACACGGAAGCGGTATTTGAAGGGTGGTACCCTACCTTGAGAAAGGCAATTTGGCTTCTGAGCCGAATATATAGACTAGTCAATGTGAGATCGACCTTGTGATGACGATGTTCAATTTAAGCTTACAGAGCCGTGTAGTCCACCGTCTTTGACGACCTAGCTCACCAGATCGTTCATCAAACCACATTATCCCTTCATCAAGCCGCCTCGCAAATTACTGCTAAAGCAACATCTATCGATGGACAGCTTTTTCTTCTCAAGCATCTTCTCATCTTGAAACAGCAGATTGTGGCCTTTGACATTGAGTTTGTAACGCCAGATGTGTCCTTTGACTTTTCCGGTATGACGAACACTTTTTGGGAGCTCCGAGAAAGAGGTGGGCTCTTCGACCCGCGGAATCTCTGGCGAATTATGCGTGGGGGTCTTCTACCACGAGTCGTTGAAAACATGTTGGATGCAAAGGCGGAGCTAGACGGAAGGCTCAGGACGGTAATCAATGACTTTACCAGCGCCTTTGCTGCACGGATGACAAACGCTATTTCTGAAACCGCCGCTGGCAAGCGTGGATTTAACGCCAATACAGCTGTTAGATCTGTGCGAGACAGCACCGAGAAGGAGGTATCGCTGCTCAGACGAAAGCTGGACGTATATCTTGACGACGTCAGAACGAAGGAAACGCTCGTCGGCGCTGTGCAGGATCATGTCATTCAGAACTATGAGGACTTCTACGAGAGATATAGTAAGAATAGTAGGATCAACGGGAAGCCCGTTAGCAGGAAGGGTAAGGGGAGGGAAGACGAAGTGTGGGACCTCGATACTTTTGCCGAGTGGACAGGTGGTGTCTTCAGGGTTGGGAGGTCTGGCATGCGGAATGTCGACGATGAGAGCAGAAGTAGGAGTATCAGTCGCAGCGGAAGTATCTAGACCTAACCATGTTAATCAAGCATCTATGGAAGCTTAGCCTGTACACACCCCGAATCTGAAATGAGATGGACGTCTGGACATTGCTCGTAGTGCATATCGCCAGGCAATGTCTCGTTTGCGGTTTCCATCTTTCCGGAAGCACTCCCCACCCTTCCCCTCCCCATGTCATCCACATTCCATTCCATACTCCTCTCAGTCCTATCTCCCGAGTCACCCTATCCATCTCAACCCCACCTTACCCGCACGTAACCCGGCTAGTTACACCAACACCTCATCCACCCTCCGCCGTCCGCCCTCCACTCTCCGCCTCATACACCACATCTCCATTCAACAGACACCGATCCAGAGCCCACAACCTAATCAACCACAGAGACGGACACGGATACAGATAGTCTCACACACACCTCAAGACCCTGTCCAACACCTTGAATTGTATCAATCTGGCTAAGGCAGGGCATAGGCTGGCCGTCGGGTTGGGTTGGATCGGGGTGAGGCACATAGGGCCCAGACCATATGGGGTTTCAGGTTGGGGCAGGTTTTCCAAATGCGGTTAAACCCACTACCGGTTTGGTCTGGTTTCTGTGGCGTAACCCAACAGGGGTCTTTGCCACAGTGGCGCTCTGCATAATCAGCTGCATTAGAACTTTATACAGTAACTAGTATAACTCTTATGCATGCATATTAGCGTGAATAATGCAGTATACAGTCACATATATCTGCATAAAATTGTCTTGGCGGGTTGAATCTCTGAACCCTATCTCAGTCCAAACCGGCTTGACAGAATCTGAACATCCAGCAACCCGACCCGCATCGGGGCCTCGAACCTAACCCAACCGGGTCAACCCAACCCGTGCGGCCAGCCTAGCAGGGCATAATGTAGTCCCCAAGTCAGATTGAGCGTTGTTGTCGTACTCATGTGAATATCTGATGCGGAGAATTATATAGACATGCAATACCGGGTTGGCTTTGAGGGAGTTGTTGTAGAGTACTCTACACGCACTTCTACTTGTATTTGTTCTTGTACTCGTATTTGTACTTGTACTCGTACTCTACACGTACACGTACTCTACATGTACGTGTTTTTATATCCGATAATCAATCATAATCACCCTCCTTCAGCAGCCGTGCGATGAATGTGTAAAGCGAATAGGGCAGTAAAGTGCGCAGAGGAGAGTAGAGTAGAGTATACGGTAAGGGTACATAGGTAAAGGTAGGTCGGGTCAGGCGGGATTGCGTTGATGGGTTGTGGGCATTATCGTATCGCAGAGGTGGGAGAGAGTGCAATTCAAGGGGCAGTATTACAGTAGCTTTCGTACGGATATCGAAGGGGTGGACGAGTGGTCATCTAAACAGTTGGAATTGAAGGTTGTACCACGAGATAATATTCGAGCAGTAGATGGCTATATAGAAGCTGTAGCTCCCGAGAATTCAGTCGCAGTCGATCGCGAGGTACGGTTTTTTTCATGTCGGGCTTCGTTCCGCGGCGTGCGTGTATCACGTCCCATGCCATGCAATGCCGTCCATCCATGCCCAATCCTCCCAGCAAATCAACGCAATAGGAGAAAGGGAATACCCAACAACATCCATATATAAAGATAACTGCGACGGAGAGATGGACGTCACCGCCCAACAGCCGCACCCCATAGGCCCCGACTCGTTTCCTGCACCCTCCTCTCCTGCTCTCTAATCTGCTCCTCGGTCTGCCCTCTTGCATTGCCCCGACTATCGATATCCATCCGATCACCAGCATCCCTATTATCGACCGGTTTCTTGGCATCAACCATCATCGCGGCCCCGCCCTCTCTCAACTTATTGATCGCCCGGATGGTATCGATAGCAGCATGCAGCGTACGTCTGGCGTTGAAATTCTTCTTCACAATGGGTAAGAGGTCGCCGCCTCCACCTTCCTCGTCTTTCCCTCCGCGAGATAACTCTTCGCTCACGAAGCGGTGGCTTAGCGCTTCGTGCGTCGTCATGCGCGCTTTAGGATCGATGGTCAGACAGCGTTTGATGAAGTCGCGCGCGCTGAGCGAGACCCCGCGCCAGTATTCGATCGGGGTGAAGGAGTAGTCGGCGACGAGGATGGCTTGCATTTCTTCGAGGTTGGAGTCGCGGTCGAACGGAGTGTAGCCGCAGAGGAGGAAGTAGGTTATTACGCCTATTGCCCACACATCGCTACATCCACACTCATGTCAGCGGGGTTTGTGAGAGTCCCAGTGCATAGAGCTTACACAGGCTTGCCGTGTCCAGATTTCTTGAAGATCTCAGGGGCCATATAGCCCGGCGTACCGCACGTCGTTGTGAGTACATGGAATTGTTCCTCGTCCATTATCCGTGACAGTCCAAAGTCCGCTATCAGCAAGTCTGCGTTGTCTTCTGGTGTGCGGAAAAGGAGGTTCTCGGGCTTCAGATCACGATGAACAATGCCGTGGTCATGGAGGTACGCTACGGCAGAAAGGGTTGCTCGAATTAGATCGGCCGCATCAGATTCGTAGTAGCTGCCTTTTCTACAGATACGATCGAAGAGCTCACCGCCGAGGGCAAGGTCCGTAACGAGGTATACTAAGAATTGAAAGGAAAAGATCAGTCTCTGGCAGCTGGCTGGGTTTGGCGTCTCCGGACATACAATTGTTCATTGTCTCAAAGTAGTCCACAAGGGTCAGGATATTTTGATGCCCCATTGAGACTCTCTTAAGCACGGCGATCTCATTTCGAACCTAGTATTGGCAATAATCAGCCTTCTAATTCTGGAGCCCCTTTCTACGCATTGCGACAAAGCTCACCATATGCTCCCTCCCCGCCATCAATCTCTTGTTGATGACCTTCGCGGCATAGTACCTTCCGGTGTCAACGTGCACACATTCCTTTACCACGGAGTATGATCCTGCGCCTAATGTCTTTCCCGTCTTATATCGGCATGGTTGGACTTGTGGTTTCGCCATCTGACCGTTCGGCAAATTGTGCCGACGTTGTGGTTACAGTGACAGACCCAAGGCTGATTGATGCGACAGTGATTGTGGTCTTTCTAGGCTTCCCAGGTCCGGCCAAGGCGTGATAAGATAGCTGTTGTCAGCCTTTCCGGAGGAGGTGCGCCGTGCACGACCAGGTTGTACGAGCACAAAGCCGTAGCCTCAGGCGTCCTACACAGCGTTTTGATTTCGGCTTTGAGCAGGGTAGACGTGGCCTCGTAGGATTGTCGTGGCCATAGATAGAGACAGATTTTAGGGTACAGTCCACACGAAGGAAGGGTCCGAAACCCATGTGCTTGGTGGGGTTGTGCTTTGGCCTAGCCGGGATTAGTATCGCGGGGTGGAATGACTGGCTGGGCTTCATGCATACGGAGATCACTACGATAGGAACGGTGATGGCAGCAACCGACTGAATGAGACGCCATGTAGTTCAAAGCTAGAGCCTGCGTACACTCAGGACTGTTCAGGCTTGCAATCCAGCCAACCTGAATCTCGAATAGTCCCATTTGAGTATCGAGCTATGTACGTCAGAAATAATGGCGAGCATGTAATGCAACAGGTTTCACAGAAGCCGGCCTAAAGAACACATCGATCAAGCCCGAACCTCTAGCGTCCTCACCTTGATAATGCTGAGCAATGGCTTCAAGGGCATCCGAAATTCTCCTGCAGCCCCATGTAAGCAGGATCAAAGGTAGCGGTAGAGGACTCTGCCAGAACACCATTGTGTCGGAGCTTGGCTGTGTGAGCAGCATTGGTAGATATGAAGCCTGGCGATGGTGAAGGACTTTACTACTCCGAAATCCGGATATAACAGCTTTGGACCGATCCCGATACAGCATCGTAACTCCACATTATACGGACAAAGGGGAGTTCGTTTATGGCAGGTTCTGTACCCCGACCGTGAGCGTCTCTAGGAGTGGACTGAGGTGCAAGGAACAGCTTTTGTTGTAGGTTGCGGGATCTGCTGATTATAGCCTTCCAAGCTGTGCAAGTTCGTTGGGACAGCAGGAGGTCCTGAAAGGAGAGATGTGACAGGATATGCTGAACAAGCTCGAAGATCGCCAGAACGCGTGATGAAGCTGAAGTAGATATGGTTGGATGGCGCCAACTCAGGCCAGCAGCCAGAGAGAGACATCTTATAAGAGATCAGTCCCTCCTCATCAAATCGGACAAGACATCGGCCGATGTAAGGATCGGTGCGCAGAAAGTGTAAAAATGTACCAGAGCACGCACAAAACCTTTCCGTGTGATTCTGTATGAGCAGGCCGTAAAGTCAGCAGCAGGCTACTGTGAGTCACTTAGATTAACTCGAAGGAAATAGATCAATCTGCCGCAGACGACATTCATATTAGGCCTAATTTGTTGGTCCAATCTCTCCATCTCTTCCAGTCTCTGTAATCTGATGCGGCCTTCTTCCCCTGGTATCTCACACACCTCAAATCCCCCGCTTTCCTCCAATCACTACTCCTCCCTGACCAACCCGCCTTTCTCATCAAACTAATTATAGTCTCTTCTTTTGTCCAGCCTTGTTCGAGAGCTACATCGGGCAGGTAGGTGGCACCATACCGTTTCGAATGGTAGGTAAACGATATCCTAAGACCATGTCTCCCAAGCGTCCAGTCTAATGGAGTCGAGCAAGGCTCAAAATCCGTAAGAAGCGTCACGCCAACGGACAGGGAGGGTAGTTCGGAAGCGATGATGGGTGAGAAGCGTGTATCGTCGAAGGCGCTGGACCAAGAGATTGCAATCGTTAGAATCGCACCAAGTCTTGTTATCAAGCCGTATAGTAGACTTACGAAGTTCGAGCGTAGCTTTTCAAGCCACTTTCTATTTCCTGCGCTTCGAACGTGCCGATACAGCCTCGTAGGCTCTTGCGCCCACGACTATCGAGAGTATTCCAGGTTATAAATAGTGGGTACTCCTCTTCGCGTTGTCGTGACGGCTTGTTCAATATTCTGCCGAATGAGAAGAAGGAGGAGTTGGAAGATGATTTCGACGAGCCGCCGAGTGCTGCCTGAGATGAGGTGGTCGAAAGGGAAGAAGGCGTCGATGAGCTTGAGGCCGAAGAGGGGGAAGAGACTTGCAGACGATGTAATGAAGACGGCTTGAGGCTCGCGGGAATGGGGTCCATGTCGTCTTGGTTCCCATCATCCATATCCATAACTTCTGCATCATATTCGTCGTCGTCCACTGTAACAGTCTGCTGTTGCTTGTATTGTTCCCACAGCTCTTCTACCTGGGAAAGACTTAGTGGCTCGCGATTCTCAAGGCTGGATGAGAGACACTCGAAGCAATACAGGCAATATGCCGTAGTCGCCATCATGAGGAAGATTTGATTCCGGTGGTTAGAGTATGTAGAACGAAGATCGACCGCCGCGATATCAAGACACCGCAGCCTCTCGCCACTTTCCACAGTCTCTTGCCACTTTCCACAGTTCTTGTCCTAATCCAGCACGGTCTAGCAAGGCCGATGAGGAGAGTCGTCTCGCAGGGTATAGATCAATCTGTCACTGGGAGTAAAGGGTGTCCAGGGTCTACCTACCGATTCCAGGTACTAAACGATGGCCTGTTGTCCTTGACACGCTCTGACTCCCCGACGCTCCACGGTGGATCCCAATGAAGGTGACGTGGCTTTCAGTGCCACCTCAACGCTGATGGGAGACGCCGAGGAGTAGAGTTGGGGTTATCTATGTGTCCCTGACATGGCTTGCATGTGCTTTATGCAAAGCATGGTCGTCGGTTATGCAACGCTAGGCTCGCGCCGTCTTTCCAAAACCCATCTCCGTTTCTGATGAAGATTGCCATTATGCTCCCAGATATCGTCACTGAAGATAAAACGACTTCTAGGAGCTCGTCATAGAGCGTATTTCCAGAAATTCTCCCAGCTTACCCTTCATCATCTCGAGCATTACACAAGTGATATCTTGAGCCTAAAACCTCGACTGTTCCACCCAGTTTCAGCACCGTCTCACCGCCGCCTAAGGCCTTGATCGAGACCAGGGTCCAGATCTTCGCAAAGCTGCAGCATCAAACCTCTAATCTTCCATCGCTGTCTGGAGATAACGTCAATTAACATGCTCGGCCAACAGCCAGCGTCTCCAATCCGCGAACTGCATGGTTGACTAGCCATGAGAGGCCTTCATGGAGGACTCTTCCTACAAGCCTTTTCTCATCCCTCCATGGCTCTAATTCGCTTTCTCATCATGCCGGTTTCGTCCTTACAGCGGTATACATATAATTCAGGTCCACTCCTAGAGTCGACTCTTCTGTTATCAATAATTGAAATCTCCTTTCCGTATCCAGACAGTTTTGAAAGTTGCAACTACTCTTCTCTCGTCGCGGGCCGACCCTTCACGCTCTTTCACTCCTGAACCATCTATAAGTCCTCCTTCAACAAACCCCATCTTTCGACAAAATTTCACCAACCATCCGCCTACGACAGCTACCTTACCCACCCACCGTGAAACCCACCATCCTGCCCCTCTTCTTCCTCCCCCTCGCCCTCGCCCTCGCCCTACCCCTCAGTCTACCCCGTCTCGATGGTACCCCTCCCTCTATCCCTCTTACCTTCTCTTCGTGTCCCTCCGTCCATCCAAAACCAACACTAACATTCCATCCCCCAGACACCACCACCCGCAGCGACACCGCCCCAGCAATGACGGACGTCACAGGCGCCGACGTGCCATTTGATACCACCGCCGCCGTCGTCAACGCCAATGACTAGCCGTTCACCCCCAAGGCCAATCCGCACGGGCCGAAAAGCTGAAAGCTATCTGGTAGACGAGGCTTAACATGGCCGCTCCGAGCGTACGATACGGCTCCGGGATCCTAGGGTGGCCGTGTCCGCATTTTTTTCAATTGCATAAATGTACCCTCGCAAGAGCATCAACACGGAACGCACTCGTCTGTTCACCAGGTACACCCCAGTTTCCAGCTCAGCTGTCCAGACTCAAGCTTGGCTTTACCCTACCTCGAAACCCCCCAAAGCTCCCGATCGACTTCCCTCCCCAGCGCACCACTAAGCCGAACCGCCGACCCGAACACGATCCCAGAAAACTCACAACCAGCAAACACCCGAGCCCTCCTTCGATCGACCTACATACCTTGAACCCTTCTAATACCCACCTCCCCCAGAAAAGCCTTTCGATAGAGTGACAAACCCGCAACACATCATTCCCATCACCGTATCCTTTCCCACCCCATCTCTACCTCGACCTTTTCTTTTCCATAACCTACTGCCCAACCTTTGAAGAAAGCCCTTCCACTAACTGCCTAACATTCTCCCATCAGATTCTCACTGTCAAAGTCTCTGAACTTCGGAGCCGCCCATTTCAAGGGAAAACATTCCATCCCACCCCTAACTTGACCTAGCCACCTGCACCCTCTGTCTGGCCAACGTAACTCCAACCCTACAAGTCTTACCGACGCATACGCTCACACAAAGCCCCTCTACCTTTTCCGAACAGTCCTGCCCACCTACCTATCTCCTGCGTTGTTTGCTATGTTCATTTACTCAAGAAGTTTAATATTTCGATCACTAACACCAGCGAGAAAGGTCTTTTGTTGTGCCAAAAGGCAACTTCGAATTTTCAATTATTTTTGGCTTTTCTCATTTTCTCTCGCAGATAACAAAATGAAAGACCAAAGCCACCGTAATCTAAAGTGAACATAGCCATCGCTCCCCCCACAATTCCCCCCTAAAGCCTTATTCTACAGACTCGAGAAAAGTCTAGTAAATAAAAGCCTAGAAGAGAAAAGCCCTACCGATCTGCCCGACCAACCATTCCAGAACTATGTCAACCTGTAAAGTAATCACCGGAGTAAACTACATGGAAGGTGAGACAATGGATAGGACAGGAAGGGTGAGATAAGTACACGAGGTTGAGGGAGCGAGTTGAGAGTGTAGGAGTTGAGAGTGTAGACAGAAAAATGAAAGATTGACAGGCAGAGAGATCGTGAGACAACCATTGTTGGTAGGTTGCCGGTGCTGATCGCCGCTGTGTTGGAGGCATCAAGACGTATCAGCAGACGAAACGCTCCGGGAGTCCAGACGCACGTCCTCCAGATGAACGCTCGCTGGCAAAGATGGATGAAACCCAACCGGAAAGGGAAAGATGAAAGCAAGTATCGGCCGAGTTGTGTAAGCATCGCACGATGAGCTGAGCAGTGAGTTGCCAGTCAACGAGACGAGAAGAGAAAGGACAAAAACCAGGAAGCCCCACAAGTTAGATTTAGGTGCGAAGACGGGGTACCTTCAAGCGCCAACAATGTGGATGAGACTGTTTAGATGAACCACATCTCGGGGAAGATGTTTCCTTCAGGGGAGAGTGGCATGAGACGAGGAGCCTCAGTCGGCATCTTCTCAGAGGATGTAGTGGAATGCTTAGGCTTGCTTCCTGGAGTTTGGAAGCTTGCATGGATATTCTCATGCGAACGAGCACGATTCGATGCCAGGTGCGCATAATACACGGCGGGGACTATGAAGATGTTAACTGTTGCAAAGGCTAGATACAACACATGAATGCTTACAGAGAGAGACCGGCGTCGTGGACCGCATATATTGGTAAGAATGTTCGTAGATCATCTTCTGCAACTGATTGGCAGTAAGACCGATCTCGTCGATAAGAACATGGTAGTGGACGGGACGCGCAGTACCCTGGATGGCGGAGTGTGAATTCAAATAGAAATCATACTCAAAAGGATGAGTGACATCACGCTCCACCAGGGTACCTGGATGAGGATTTCCGTTCTTATCGCCATTTTTCCCTGCAGGGAAGAATCGGATGTGGTGTCGCTTAGAAGCAACAACCACAACAAACTTGCCCTATTCCGAGGTTAGATACTGGATCAACGAAAGGATTGATAAGAGATACTCACGGCCCAATTAGCCTGGACGCCTTTGATCATGTTCCTCATATCTTTCACTTCTTGCTGAAGGACATGCTGATACTGTCCCTCAGAGACGCCATCTCGAAAGTAATAGATATGCTCTGGGAAACGACCCTGGTTAAGGTTCTGCACCCAGTGCCGAAGGAGTGGCTTCAGCATAGAATCTATGTTTGCCGTGGTAATCATCTCTACACGGTACCCGTTAGTCTCGCAAGCCGCAGCATAGCGTGCTCCGTAATTGTCCATTGAGACGGTCATAGCTGCCATGGACGCCTGTTCGCTACCAGGTGCAGCGTGAGAAACATCCGCTCCAATGATGACGGTGGGCTTCGTGAAAGGAGCTGCGTTATTGGGCTGCAGCCAACGTCAGAATCATCCTCAAAGGCGAACACCCAAGGGTATGAGCTCACAGTTTGGACACGAGCGGTCGTTCCGCCTAGCTTGGCGTTCACCTTCATGCACACATTGGACATGTACTGCCCTTTAGCCTCTACCACGTGCTTGTTGTTCATGACCTGTGATACCACTCCGTAGCGGCAGTCACAGGACTTCTTAATACGCAGATATCCCGAGCGGTTAGGGACCATGAACACCAGCAGCTGGGGACGAAGTTTGGCTGCATAGTCAGCTTTGATTTCTTTCAAGAGAATGGGCGCAACTGTACATTGATTGCCCGCTGCTAACCAAACAGTCTCCACAGCTTTGCCTTCATCGTTGATACCCCCGATGACAACAGGATTCGTGTTCTCGACCTGGCCTCCATGACTGACATAGGTTTCTATGAAATTCTTGATGAAGTTTTTCGCTTCCACCTCGTTGCATCGCCACTGGCTATAGTTGAAGATTGCGTTAGCGATGGCTGGAATGAGTTGCATTCTGGGCTCGTACCCATTATTCATGACGCAAACGCCCCATGATTTCAACGGAGTACGGTTCGGATAGAGAAACTTCTTCCCTTTAAGATCCCAGCGTCCAGAAAGTCCAGGAGCTTCCACCCTTCCGGAAAACTGCACTTTGGGGGCGTCAAGTAGTCGAGCTTTTGTCTGCAACCCAGACTCAGCAGTGTTCAGGGATATAGATTGTAACCCAGAAGCTTACGGTTAGCATATTGTCGGAGATCTTGATGCCATATCTATTGAGAATGGGATCCTCGTTCCAGTTGAGCGTTTGAAGCCCATGCTTAATGGACTGCATCCGCTCAGCTGGCCTTGACACTGCGAATTTGATCATGAGTCTGGTCTGTACTCGAGGTCAATATAAGTCTGCGCTACCAATTCACGCCACGTACCTGCTCATCATCAAGCTTGTATAGATAGCGTTGATTAGCCGCAATTATGCAGCACTCCATTGGAAAGACTATCCCTTTCTTGGTAGTTTCCACGAGCGGCAGATTCCAATATTGCAGCATTAAGTTGTACCGTCGCTGGAAGTATTGGTACACGGAGACGTCCTTGGTAATCGCGCCGGTGGTCTTGTCTTTGACGTCAAATTTGCGCTCCTTGGCGTTCTCCTTTGTGAAACCGGTGATGTAGAAAAGTTTACTCTCTTTTATCATCGTCAACATCATCAATCAAGAGCACCACAAGGGAATCAAGAACTTACCCATCTCAAGTCCACGGTGCTTCACGTAGAACGCAACCTTCTTGAGACGCCTGAGATCACGTCTAGCTTCGGAGTCAACCCAGATAACTGGATCGGCGGTCAGGTCCTTCGCAACGTCCTTCATCTTGAATTGTATCTCGTGGATGTCCCCTAGATTTCATTACTTGTCAGCTCTTAGTAGATGGGTGCTAAGCGGAGGTAATATACGAGATTTTGTCATGGCAAGCACTGTTGTCCAAAGTGTTGACTCGGTCCAGAAGGTTCCGTTGGACACATCGAGGTTGACAATCAGACGGTTTCCCTATTGATGGGGTTCTCAGCATATCCTTCATCTGAGAAAGCATCCTGATGCTCACATGAGCCAGACGGATAGACTGGTAAACTCCCTTCATGGCTTCAACTCCATTCCCAAGACGAACACGCTGTTCTGTGCGAGCAAAGAAGGAGCGCTTGATGGCGACGAGATTCTTTGACGGAGTCTCGCGAAGGACATGATCAAGGAAGTCTAGGATTGCCGTAAGTTATCTAAGCGGTCAGGCTAGAGTGTAACATACTGATAGCCTCTAGGACGGAATTGTCAAAGGACATTTGACCCTTCAGGTAGGCTTCAAGTGCAGCAAGGTTGACCGCTCCAGTCTTTCGGATATTGACACGGTGGCTGTTGGGATTTTGCGGGCGAGCAGGGCGACCCCTCTCGGCATCGAGGTCGACCACCATGGACAACTCGGTTTTCATGTCGGCACCGGACCTAAAGTTGTCAGCAAAATATTGAAATCATTCATAGTTAGACGTACCAAGCAAGCTTATTGCCGTCGAAAATCCAGCCAGATCCGAGCTTCGACTGAACGGCTTTGGATTCCCAGACAGCTTTGATTAAGCCACGCTTCTCCGCCCCTTTACCAATCAAAACCTAAGATCAAAGATTTGGGTTAGTTTTTGCTGTCTTTGTTCCGAAGATGATATGAAAGCAAAACAGTATTGAGGGCGTAGCAATATCTGTATGTGAAGGCCGTCTGATGCCTCAAGCAATCCACGTAGTGAGGACTGATGAAAGAGATAGATAGGATCCACTTACATCGTACTGATACACTTTGACGGTTGGGTACTTGAGGATTGGAAAGGAGTTGATCGACGTGAGCATCTCCTTGCCAGAAGTATTGTACCCGGGTCGTTTCATGAGCTCGGTCGGCAAGTCATACTTGACGGCGTTAGTGTCCCGATTGTAGTGACGAAAATTCTGAATCTCCATCTTTGGTGGTGGATGAGGGTATGCGTGACTGGGTTCAAGACTTGTTGAAGTAACGAATGAGGGAAAAGAGAATCAGAAGATGAGGTGACAGAATGAGGCAGTAAAAGGTGGGTGAAGTAAGTCACAAGGACTACCGATGAGTTTGCTGATTGAAGGATATGCTCGTGCTGCAAAAGATGTTTGTGATGTGCTTGACGTGATTGAAGTTGAGCTTGGTAGTGCAATCAGAAGAAGAACGGGAAGAAGAGAAGATATCCACGACCAAAGGTATGTTGGGAGGATGTAGAAGGAAGGTCTCTTATGGATGAAAACGGTGGTTCTTATACCCCAATGTGATTGTGTAAAACACGCAGTGAATACACGGGATGTGTTATGATGTGAATCCCCGATTTAGCGAAATGAGTAGGATGAAGTTAATAGCAGTGTGTAACAATGAATGCTGGAGTAGCGAAGGTGTGAATACGCTGATGTAGTATCTCTTGCTGTCAATGTGCCTCGCATCACATGGAGGGAAGCGAGCAGCGACATTAGACAAACTGATGCAGTGCGGGCAGGTATCATTTGAAAAATGAGAAAGAAAGGTAGAACTAACTTCGCTGCCAATGTTGTAGGCGTTGCCAGGCAGATCCAGACGTCGGTTGACATCCCCAACCTTCATTGGTTTAGGTGCGTCTCGAGCAGAAGGCCTCGACATTACCGATGGTGGACCATAAGAGCTCCCAGGACGACTGCTAGTACCACCGGCAGGAGGTCCATAAGCAGGAGTGGCATTGGATGAGTGACGACTATGTCCGGAATGTCCGGGAGGCGCACCAGCGGACGAGGGTGGACGGCTGCCACTACGCGAGCGGGTGTCCAAAGGATCACCCGGACCGTCAAAGCCTCCAGGAGACGGCCTAGAAGCTTGAACGCTGGAGGTTTGAGCTGAGGCCTCCTCAGAGGCTCGGTGGGCCTGACGTTCTTTCTGCGCCCGCTTCTTCGCAGCTCCCGCCATCTCGAAGGTTTTGCTTATACTGGCTGACATATCCAAAAAGAGTTAGCGAGGGTATTAGACGTAAGGAGACTTGGACAACTTTGAAAGGGCATGCTCTAGTGCAGGTGTTGAGCTGGACAGACATGAAGGATGCTGGACTCACTTTGCGTGGTTCGAGGTTGGAGGTTGGAGGTTGGAGGCTGCAAATCTTCTTGAAAACAACAACAGATCAATACTTGGAGTCAAGCAACGTAGCAGATCAAACGAAGAACTTGCATCAAGAGGCAGAACGCCAAGGCAGCACTCCAAATCTAACAAAGTGGACACTATCCTGGTCGAGAGCTGAAAATGTAGGTCTGCCTACTCGTACTGTGTGATGAAGGAGAAGAGAGAAAGGCAGGCTTCTGAGGGAAGTGGGGCTTCCACGCGTTACCTCCGAACAAATGTGAGTGAATCCGTTTGGAACAGACTTCGCGCTCATTGGCTGGATCTCGCGACAATTGCAATGTTTACACAGTCCAGAGGTTCTTGCTTAATTACTGGCATGTTGATCTGAACTTTGTCCATTCGTCATGGGTCAACATGAGTACAAACAAACGCAGGAAGTGACGTTTAAGGCTGTCTGTCTCGCTACCAAGGTTGATTACGGACACTAAAGTACCTTACGCACCCTCTAGCCGAGCCTCAGCTTTACCAAAGGAAGACCATGAAGCATGATGACGAGGAACGATGTATTAGATATTTGTTTAAATCTACATGATCACGACTATCGTAAACTGCTCAACACCTAGTGTCTGATGCCTGATGCCTAATGCCGATTTCTAACGTCTCGATGGACGAGAGCGGAACATAGCACGCCGGAAAACGGGTGTAAGAGCCGTAAACATGGAGTTCTCTGGGTACCACGGAGACAGGAAAGAAGAACAGAGCCGTCAAAGCGAAGGAAGCATTGTCTCGCTATAGAGACCTCGCTATGTACATCTTAAAGGGTAGAACATCACGAGACCAACTAATATCATCTCATCAAAGCAAGATTCACAACCGCATCGTATGACGAGTTGAGAAAATATGATAGCATCGAGAAGAGAGACGCAGAACGCCGATTGCACCACGTCGCGCACATCGTAAGATGGTTGTAGGGATTCTATCGACCAAAGTGGTAAGGTCCTGCCACATGGGTTAACTTTGATGCGCTTGCCTACTCGTCTTCCAATGTCCTATTGCTCAAGACCCAGTCTGCTTGTAGAATTGGATCCAAGCATTAATGTTATTGGGGGAAATGGAGGAGAGAAGGTTGATATTTTGTAAAGAACGAGGCAAAGGTAATGGATATCTCGCCGAGACGTCTTGGTTCGAATGACGAATACCAAGAATCTCGCGATCATGATGGTTGGTATAGGGTTGCTCAACATTCTGACCTGAATGGTCGAGACGCTCATAGTGATTATGACGGCCATCAAGATCGTAATGGCCCCCTCTATCGGGTTGGCGTGCGTGGCAATGAAATAGATTGGCTGAGGGGCGAAGGACGATAGTACTGAGTAGACTTGGGATACCCACCATTATGCTGACCCTGCATCATTTGTGGCATCTGTTGCATCTTCATCTCCATCGGCGGAGGTCGCAGCTGCGGCACCGTGCTGGGTATAGTCGTCTCTCTGAGAAGCCTTACCATCTGATCAGGCTTGAATCTTGTTGCGTGATACGTCTCCGCTTTTGGAATGATGCTGAGTAAGAAAAGGACGTCGCGGGGGAGTAGTGGCGGGGGTGGAGCCTGTTGGATATGCTGCCCTTGGTTATTCGGGGCCTTGTTCGGCTGAAGGTTTCGCTTTTGCTGATCTAGTCTTCGACCTGCTGCGCCTTTGAGGGGCGATTCACCTCGTGGGACTTTTCGTGGTCTGTTGGCTTCGTTATCAGATTCGTCAGCAAGAAGAGGACGTTTGGGCGAGTTTGAGATTTGTATGAATCGACTCGGAGGGGAGTTTTGGGCAGACTGTGGAGTCTCAATGGAAGGTAGAGCCTTTGGTTGTGCCTGCGTGGCCGGAGAGATGATGGGTCGGATAGCTGTTGGGTCAAACCCATGAGTAATGAAGCGACGAGCGAAATGCATAAGCATGGGGTCTTCGGGAAAGAGGTCATTCATCCTTTTCTCTAATTTGCTGACTTGAGTAAGCTCGCCATAATGAGCCTCGTATTCATGGAAGAACACGTATATGGGCTTTGCTCTAGGTAAGGTCTCTGGTTTCTGGGTCAGTCTGCTGACGGTCGTCTCGAACACAGCTCGGGCATCTGCTTGAATATCAGCAGGGCACAAAGAGCCACGAGGGGAGTGAGCTGACTGGTAATGTCATTGACAGCTATAAGATGCTTCAAGTACTCCAATGCGAAATTCTCGTCGTCTGGAAAGAGCTTCATTCCACGCTCAAAAATCTTCGTTGCTGCAGGATCTTTGTAGCAGTGATGCTCAAGCAAAGCACTAGCCACATATACATCACTTGTAAGCCGACCTCTCTTCCGGGCATCAGTGAAGATCTGCCGGGAACCGCCAACGTCGTCGCCAACCTTGCCTTTGCCTTGTGTTCGCCGCATGGCTCTCATCAATGCAATCCATGCGAATGACACGGTCCTCGATAACAGTCGAACCTGAACTGCGTTGACATTCTGTACAGCTTCAATTTGAGCCTTTTTGGCTGCTTCTTTTGCCTCCGTTACGGTATCGTCAAGCTCGTCGTCGTCCTCCGGATTTGAGCTGAATGGTATTGCTGGGCTTGTATTTGCGTACTGCTCTTCAATGCGTGCGATGTCTTGCGCCTCCCTCGTCTTAGTTTTCGTGATCAAATCGTACAGAGCGTCCAAGACTTTGTCATATGGTTCCCGTACTGCCATCCCTCGACGCTTGGCACTCTCTTCACCTTCTTCATTAGAAGTCGTGGTCTCTAAGCGATCTGCACGCTTAAAGGCAAGAAGACAGCTTTCTGGATTTGCAGCAACACCTTGGGTGAGGAAGTCATTGCCATCTGTCTCTAATCCGTTTTGGAAGCAAAACTCAGAAGCATCAAACCACATTTCGGGCCAAAACCTCAAAGCCATCAATGCTTGCTTGTAGACATACAGTATCCGAGCTTTGAAAGCAGCTTCATCTTCTTGCTTTAAAACTAGAGGATCGTCCTTCTCCCACTGTATCCATCGCTTCCATATATCAAGCTGCTTCGAGAATTCAATGTCCCCGTCAAAGCCGAATGCAGGTGGCAGACGTGGCAATGTGGTCCGCTGTAGATCCCTTGTGATATTTTGGAGCTCTGTATTAGAGCTACGGGCAGTCATGTAAGCAGGTGACCTTTCTTGTAGAAATTTCCGTCCCTAGAAGAGTTAGTCCAGCGGGTCTGTCGTCAATTTTTTCTGGTAAAGCCCACTCACGGTCATCTTATTAAGACCCATCTCGAACGCATCATACTCCTTCCACAAAGCATTGACAGACTGGGTTGGGATGCAGATAGCGCGTTGATAAGTCTTTCTCAAAAGATCCATCTTCTGCTGATCCTGCCAACTGCTCCCTCCAATGATTCCCGGCCCCGAGCGGATGAATTGCACGTAGTCTTGCCATATTCGGCCCGAGTCTTTATCTATACCGATGTTTTGAAGTGCAAAATCGTAAGCTTGAGATATGATCTGCCGGGCATTGCCGGAGGTGTCGGTTGTAAGATTGTTACGGCGACGGATGTAATCTAGATAAAGAGACCAAAGCTGGGTGTTAGGAATCGTTAGGAGAGACCTATTGAAGAGCTGCTCGAGGCGGAAGAAATCATTGTTTTGAGATTCCATAGATGCATATGCGACCCATTGCTCGGCCTACCATTTGTCAGTATCGTATGTCTATACAGTATAATCGATGACTTACAGCTGCTGGAAATACTTTGAAGAACCGTTCGTACACATTACGGGCGTCGTCAAGTTTGTTCCGTTTTCGATGCTCGTTGATCAGACTGATCCAAGCGTCCATATCCCCTCTGGCATCTTGCTTGATCCTATCCTCCAATATGCCCACTCGGTCATGAGGTAGCCGAGCTTTCGGAACGGCCGCTGTGAGGGTAGAAACTGCTGGTGTGACAGGAGACTCAGGAACAGTAATCTGCGGAGCTAGCAGAGTCTGGATAGGATTGACTGTGCTGACATCATGGAATGAGGCACCAGTATCAGGGATGACAGCAGCAAGATTAGGCACACTATCAGTAGCGCCACTTGGAACAACAGCTGAAGCACCCTGGTTTTGTGCAGCATTTTGTATTGATACATCTGGTGTAGAACGATCAGGTTTTGGAGTATGAGAAACTGATTGTAGAGTATGTGAAGAGTCACCAGCCACGTTCGAGACCCCGTTCAGTCCCACTGTTTGCGCTGAAGTGTCATCATCACTGTCATCATCGACAATAAAGCCACCGATAGTACGGCTCTTGATGGGCTTGCTCGGGTTAGCCGACGTTTGCATGGAACCTCGAGAATCTGTTCTTGATGGGACCTGTGAGCTGAATTGGAAGGTAGATGGGTTGTCGGTAACCGGAGTGCCTGGCTTTGACGTAGGAGCCATCATTTGAAGTTGGGTTGTAGGATCTGGGCGAGCTGTTTCGTAAGACGAGATTGATGGAGAGAGAACGTTTGAAACAGAAGCTGCATGTAATGTGGTGAAACCATCGTTCACTGCTTGCGCAGGATCATATTCTTCTTCTGATTGAGAATCTGACTGTTGTTCACCAACGCCCCCATTTATCTCAAAAGTTCCAGCTGTATCATTCATCGCTTGCATTGAACTGAGAAAAGCCATCTCCGCATCCAGGTCTGCCATAATGGCGTCGTGCGCCGGTGATGTCGAAGATAGGTGTGGCTACTGTGAAGTGAGGTTGCCTGGACACTTCAGTAGCGCAGTACTTTGCTAAGTCTGAGGAACCTACTGGAGGTAAACACGGTCCAAGTAAGTCTTAGAAAGGATTGTTGTCAGAGCTGAAAGACGGCGCAGGAGGATGTGAAGAATTCAAAGTAAGTTAAAGAGAGGTGTTTGACTACTTCGCTTGGATGTCCAGGTCACGTGCACGTTAAGAGGCTCGGATCAAGACTAGCTTACGATCGAAGCACTCTACGCGTGCGAACGCGACTTCCATTTGCAAGACCTGAATGATAAGTACTTTACAACCTTACACTGTATCAATCTTCCTGCTTTACAGATAATTCCAGACCAATTAAGTGGCCATTTATTTACTACAATCACAATCAGAGCATCCTCGAGTTGAAACAAAAAGCGTAGTACTTCGCAAACATGTCTGTTGTCTCTTTACTTGGGGTCAAAGTGCTCAACAATCCGGCCAACTTCGGCGCGCCTTATGAGTTCGAAATCACTTTCGAATGCTTGGAGCAGCTGCAGAAAGGTACACATCCGTATCACTTCTAAGAAAGGTCTACCTATACACGCTAAAGCTACGAAACAGACCTCGAATGGAAGCTCACCTATGTTGGCTCCGCTACCTCGTAAGTCACCTCTACCTGCTTGCCGGTGCCTTGCTTGCTTCACGGTAACGCCTGACAATACCTTCCATCAGGTCTGAGCACGATCAAGAACTCGATTCTCTTCTCGTCGGCCCCATCCCAGTTGGTGTCAACAAATTCATCTTCGAAGCGGACGCTCCAGACCTCAAGCGCATCCCTACTTCCGAGATCCTCGGTGTCACAGTCATACTTCTCACCTGCAGCTATGACGGAAGAGAATTTGTACGCGTCGGCTACTATGTCAACAACGAGTACGACTCGGACGAGCTGAACGCCGAGCCGCCCGCGAAGCCTATCATCGAGAGAGTGAGGAGGAATGTGCTTGCTGAAAAGCCAAGGGTTACGAGATTCGCCATCAAATGGTACGCTCTAGCCACGTTGTCGTTTGAACGAGATGATAGACTGATTGCGTCTTGCACAGGGATACTGAGGAGTCTGCCCCTGCCGAATACCCACCGGAGCAGCCCGAAGCCGACGTAGTCGACGATGACGGTACCGCGTACGGCGCTGAGGAAGAAGAGCTCGAAGAAGAGGAACCCAAAGACGAAGTCGAAGCCGAAGTAAAGACCAACGGCGCCGAAGATCACGCCATGGGCGGTGCCGAGGATACAGCCGGCCCCTCGAACGGAGACCCAGTCAAAGAAGACGACGACGCCTCTGACGCCGGCAGCGAGGACCTTGAAGCGGAAAGCAGTGGCAGCGAAGAAGAGGATCTTGACGAGGAAGAAGGTGAAGGCGAAGGCGATGGTGATGAGGATATGGAAATGGGAGAGGACGGCGAGCACAAGGCTGGGAAAGGTGTTGCGCCGAAGGAGCATCCGCTCGGCCAGCCACGTACTGGAGAGGTCATGGTACATTGAGCGAAGGATGGGCTACTTTGAGTTCGTCGACGTTTCTCGATTCCGCTATTCCCTTTTCTTTCATTGTTAAGCGATCAAGACTTTTCTGCCAGTCACTTGCACATGCGCGCGCGCGCGCTTATGGAGTCTATGCCATTAATGTGGTAGTTTACTTATGCAGCATAGACCAGCAATACCAATACAATCATCTGTGGACGTAGTGATGATTTGTCTTCGTCGTTGGCAGTTGCGTGCAAACAAAGGAATCACAGATGACAATGCCAACACATCCGGCAACGGGAAAGTCACCCAACCCGCGATTTTGCAAAGCCCAACCCAGGAGAAAAGTTCGACATGAGAAAGCCGGATATTCTGTAAAACATGGACAGGAACCGTAACCCCGTCGCGTCATATCTAGTATCGTTGGGCGTTGGTCATTGGCAGTCAAACGAAACGAAATAATCCATGTCCGTTTTGGGGGACGGGGAGTCGAGGATAATGAGCGAGTTCAAAAAAGGAGGGCTTTGTCTGAACGCGAATGCGAACGCGAACGTGTAAGCGAACAGTACAGTACAGTACAGTACTGTGACCAAGTCGAAAGTTCTGATTTTCGTCGTCTTTCTTCTCCTCTTTCATTGATCCCTCTCTCTGATCTTGAGATTCTACCGCGTAGCTGAAGCACAAAGGATATTCTCTCCGCAAACGGCCATTCAATCATTCACAAAGATGGTAGTAGACAGCTCTTCGTCGTTCTTGGCGGGTCCATTACCTGCGAATTTGAATTTCTCGCCTTCTTCACTGCGGTCGATAGATATTCTGGCCGAGTGTTGTTCTTGTTATTCACAGAGATTGTTTCGCGAGAGAGGTAGAGATAAAGAGTGTTTCCGTTGTAGTGATTATCAATATTTCTCATCAGACCTACAGCGTCCGGCAGAATCTGCATCGGTGACAGCGACAGCGGCGCTAGCACAGGGAGAGAACCACCATCCAAAACCACCAACACAACAATTCACCACCGACATGCCGATCCCAATCTTCCAATCCTGCGGGCATCCCTTCCTCCCCCTCCCCGCGCACCAACCCTACACCGCAACCCCCAACTCGATCCCAGGCTACTGCCGACCGTGCCACTTCACCTCGACGCGGAAAACCGTGGACCGTATCACTGAACAGTCCAACGAGCGGATCAAAGAGCTAGACGCGTGCATCGAGCGGGCCAAGGTGCAGCTGTGGCGCGAGTGGACAGACGAGTTGGGCGAGAGGAAGGAGATGGCGATTGTGCAGGTGGTGAAGTTGAGGAGGGAGAGGGTGGAGGAGTGTGAGCGGGTTTGGAGGGAGTTCGATGAGCGTTGGGGAGGGAGGCCGCTTGCGCCGATGTCGTGAATCTTTAATGGTTGATAGAGGAAGGAAGGGGGTTCGTCGAGAGGTGGGGAGTTGGATCTGGCTGGGTGCTGGAGTAGATGGAGGTTCTGGGATAGGGCGTTAGACCGTCGCGATTGGAGTTTTGTCGGGTTCATGTTATCAGCGGGAGTGGTGATAGATTGGCTCCTTGAGTAAAGGGTAACCTCGACCCTGCGGTAATTGTTCTATCAATGCAGTTCAGGAAGCGGTCCATCTTCATTTGCCTGCATCCCCGAAACGCCTCATGGTAACGCGATTATTACCGGAAAGTCGTGTCCAGCTTGCGTGTTTGTGAATCACCGCGCGATTCCCCAAAACCCGCGCACCTTACGGCTCTTATACTAACTAGAACCCGAGTTTGCTCGTAACAGCTTGGTGAAGTTAACTTTCGGTAAAGACCTTAGACCTGAAAGAAGAAAGGGAACGTACCTCCAAGCACAGCCTTCTTCTTTTGTTGGCTTACGAATTTGCTAACATCATTCGCCCACCCAGAGCTATTCTCCTCGAGCTTATCCATCGAATCGCCCATAACGCCAAGTTTCTCCGTTCGCTCCTGGACTTGTCGTTGCATGTAAGCCCAGTAACCTTCATCTTGGCCGCCGGCTGCTGAGGGCGAGGTAGGTGTTGGTCTGCCAGCGAGGCGCCGCTGCTGCTCCTCCGAGCGCATTTGCTCAATCATGCGTTTTGAAGGGGGACGGTCTGGGCCACCAACTATAAACCATCAGAATAGAAGCATCAAGGTCAGGGAAGGTTTTGCATACTCAGAATGTCCATGTCCGCGGGAGAGACGTGTTGGGTCCCTGAGATCCATTGCAAATTGGAAATAGTCGGTCTTGGGGGAACGAATGCTTGTACATTGAACAGCTTGTCGAGTGATCGAGAACTTCAACTTCTGTCAGCGTTTTACTCAGGCGTGGAAGTTGGTAAACAAACAGTTCTTGCCCAGTCCCCCGAACGTTTAGAAACGCTATCTCGGATGGTCCAGTCCATCCGAAGATGTCACCAGTAGAAGTGATGACCGCCTCCGAGAATCTCGTGATGTCAATTTTATGGTTCACCTTCACGTGGGCAATCTCTTTAAGGCCAGGTACCGAATACGCTCTCGCGCATCCATCACCAAAGAGTCCGACTAATGCATAGCTTTGATCTTCGAATCGAACTACTGCAGCGGAATCACACAGAAATTCGTCCCACGTCTTATGGGCTCCTTTGGCTGACGCTGGCTTGAAGATTCGAGCCCCTGATTGAGTGGTAACAAGGAGCACGCCGTCAACCTTGAAGCCATTCCGCAGGTTAGCAACATTAGACTGGCTGGCATACGCCGACGCCCCTGTGTCAGCTTTCATGGGAGATATGGCGATGATTCGGTCATCGAGCGAACAGAAACCTGCGAGTTGGACAGTATATCCACCGGTAGATTCTGGAAGAAGCTTGAATGTTGCCAAACGCCCGAGGTTGGTCCCGACGAAGAACAACATGCTGGAATAGTCTCCAAGATTTAAGTTACTGGGCTTGATCCAAGGGAGCGGGACCGGTGTAGCTCACCATCTCCTTCCAAGGTCATTACACCAAACTCCATCACGGTAGGCCATTCCGGCTTCCCTTGCTTATGACTGTCACTTCTCCTTAGGCTCCCACGTTTATTCGGTTTCGTCATGTCACTTAAGCCTGCACTGTAGATGACCGCAGGGCCTCGTAAATCAACGACTGCGATACTCCCGCCCTCAAAGCCAACACCTACGAATCCGACATCACTCATCTTCAACGCTGTCACTGGGCTGCTTTGACCTTCAAGCAAGGTAAAAGGCAGCAGTCCCTCTTTCAATGCGGGATCCGCGCGACCTTTGATGTTCGTCATGCCGCCGAAGCTATCGCCACCCGTACGTGGGATTTCTCTGCCGAAATTTCGATTTTGATCCCATCTGAACACTAACATCTCCCCTGAGCTGAGTCCAACAGCAAGTTCGCCTGTTGCGCCAGACATAGACATCTCGGTGACTTCAATGTCCTCAAGACGTCCGAGTGCACGTGCAACATCCACTTGTAGCACATCTTCATTCTCAATTTCATCGCCGTGACCAGCGTCCCACAGGCGTACCGTTCCATCTGCATGAGCTGTTTGAATAATGTTCCTGCTTTCATAACGCTTCAGCGTATGAGTGGCTTCTGCACCGCCTGTCAGGATTGACGGACCACGGGTTCTATTCTCCGTCATGCCAAGCCATCGGGTTCGATCAATGGAGGCGAGGGCTATTCGATTGACGAAAGGATGCACGTAAGAAAGCGAGACGTGCAGCTGGTTAGTCGGAGGGATCGGATGACCGGAAGGGAAGCTTAGTGTGACAACCTCGCCAGATGATAAGAGAGCCAGAACAGCAATAGGGTCATGGGAACCGGCGTAGTGGGGTGATGTCCGTGGAATAAGGCAGAAGTCAACAACCTCAGCTTTAGGTGGGGTGGGAAGAATACGTTGTCGGTTGGCCCCTGCAAAATGATCGGATAGGATTTGCCAAGACGAGGTCGCATAATTTGGGGTCGGGCCAAGGTCAAGAAATGTAAGCCCTTTTGTGGGTGATGTAGTCGAAGCGCCTCCTGCTATGAGTATGCCAGTATCGTCCGGATTCTGCTTCGAGCACCATGCAACCCTGAACAAAGGCTCTTTGAGCGAGAATGTACCTGGCGCAGCTCCATAGCTGCCAGAACCAGCGCCGGGTCTATCAACATTGCTGTCATGCAACGTCCTAGCCATCACGACCCTACCATCCTTGGGATCCCATATGACCAAACTTGAGTCTTCATGACCCGTCATAATAAACGTACCAATCGGGTGCCAGGTCGCTTGACTCAATCTTGGCCGCCTTATACTATTAACTGATGTAGGATCCGAATCACCCCCGGGTGCCCCTGGAGGGAGTTCATACTGAAAGTACTTGGTCGGTTTGTTTTGCTTGAATGAAAATATGACAGCGCCCTCCGAGTATCCTATCAAAATTGTACCAATATCTCGTGGATGCAGCGCCATGGTTACGACAGGCAGTATTCTAGCTTTCGGGTTTCGCTCTTTCCATAGGTTTGGAATCCTGAAGGGCGCCAGCGCCTCTCGGTCCAGATCATACGCAATGATATCCCCTGAGTTATTCAGCCTAACACCCGTTGTGAACATGGAGAGTGTTTATACTCACCATTCTGAAGCCCAATCAACGCATAGTCTAAGGTAGGATCCGTCAGCAACGCCGTCACGAAGCCAGGCGGGGCGTACGACGCCAACAATCGTTTCGTCTCCAGGGAGAAGATTAATATATCGTTCTTAGAATCCACGCTCAAGAGTTTGTCGGCGCAGAATTGCAGGCTCTTGATTGAGGCTTTCCGTGGCGGGTTGAAAGTAGCGCAGACGCGCTTCTGCCCAAAGACGTAGACCTGCCCGCTCCCATATTGCGTATCGTTGGTACCGACGGCGAGAAGGGATTGTACAGGATCATAAGCCAAGCTACTGATTTGGGAGCTGATGCCGTAGCGGGCAACCTGTGAAGAGAGCTCGCAGTTAAAGCGTGGTCAGCCTTAACTTTAGAGGAGCTCATACATCGTCGAGAGCGAACAACTCTGGTGCCAGACCAGCTGAGAGGTCATTGTGTATCCCGGCCTGCTTGCCCCTAAGGAAGTGTGCCATGTTTTGGCCCAACCTTAATAACGTACGATGTGGTTCACACTCTCCAAGAACGCCGTTGTTGAAGTCAGCCTTATGGGGGAGTTCGGCAGCGGTTAATTGATATTCCCTAGAATTTATCCACACCGGGGAGCAAAATTCTTCGAGCAGCGGATTCCACCACAACACTTTGGTGGGGTGCCGAAGAATTTTGCTCCCCGCCTTCATACATTTAGATTTGCATTACTTGAATCGACTACCGCAGTTCCATTCGAAATCATGCAAAATTGGTCTGCGAAACAAGAAGTACAAGGTCTGAGAGATTACAACTCATGCGTAGTTGTCGAGGTAGAAGTCATGCGTCATCTAGGGTTATTATGTCACATGGGGTACAAGCTCCCGTGGTTTATCAGACGCCAGACCATGCTCTATATACCAACGCCTTCGTCCGTAAAAATCCCAATACGACCAAATATGCGGCATACAATCATGAGCGAAACCGTCAAATATCTTAGCACTTTTCGACAGCAAGCTGCGCTAATACCGAAGTCAGTGTCTTCCTTGCCGCAAGCTCCTTCCCGTCCTGTTGCGGTCGGTAAAACTGTGTAACAATGGCTACGGTTGCCCTGTAAGATACGTAACTGCATGCGCTGTCAGGAGACTTAATATATGTTTTGAGAGGAAGTGCAGAACCTACAGTTGTTGCCGTATTCTTTCGGCTCCATTCCGTTCGAGACAAGTACCAAACCCCTCTAGGAACGCCTTAGACGGATCGGCAAAAGGCTCCAACATGTGCACGTCGCCCCAAACCGCGTTCCCAAAATCCAGAAGACCGACTATCTCTTTCGTCTGGGAGTCGAGCAGAACACTGGCTGGGTCCCGGCCAGTGGACACTACCAATCGAGGCTCTGTAACATGATCAAGGATAGGGCCAAACCGCTCAACCTGCTCACGGATCTCCGGGTAGGGTAATGAAACGAGCGAATCTTCTGCATCTCGCAAAATGGACTCAAAGAGGCAGCGGAAAGCTTGCCGCCAAGAGGAGAAACCCTTTCCTGAGTAAACAGCAGCGACTGATCCAAAGGACGGTGAGGTGTGGCGGCTGATAGCGGCCATCAGTTTACCCATCTGGCGATCGGTGCTGTGTCTCTCGTTCTTATTCATGTGAGGCAGAAGATCACGAAGGCTTGTGCCGTAAGTGTAGGTGGTTAGAAGTAAGGGTGATCCAAGCGTCTTGCCTCGCTCATCCCACTTGACAATCTGAGGGAATTGAGTGCTGGTGTTTGACCTCAGTAGTTCAAGTACTATAGCCGTAGTGTCCAGAGAATGGCGTTCGTGACGCAGAACTCCTTGGTTCGGAGGCGGACTAAGCTTGAGCACCAAACGGGAGCCGTCAGAGAGTACGAGGAGACGCAGACGATGTAAGTGACCTGGCATCTCCTCGATCGATTGAAGAGCCACCCTGGACGACTTGAAGCACCGCTGGACGAGCTTCTGCATCGCCATGAAATCGGTAGAAGGTTGTCGGTTAGTCGAAGTGACGGAACCACGGCTCATCGTCACAGGCGAGTATCCGGGGACCACCTTTGTAGGAGGGAGATGCATCTCAAAGGATGAACGTAGAGAATCGGCAAGAAGTGAGGACAAGTGAACGAAGAAGAGTAGTATTTAGGATCGCAGCTTAACCAGCAGAAAGACTCAAGAGATCATGGTCTATAGCAAGCAAAGCGCACAGCAGACTATATGGCAAAGCTCTTCGCTATGAATATGCAATTGCAGACGCTCGCAAATGATGGTCCACGGCAACGAAGGGAAGTTGCAGGACATGAGAAAGAGTAGACCAGGCGGTCCTATAAGGCGAGAAATGCCACCTTAATCCTCCAACCTGTTTCGCTTGAGAGGGTCTCATGTCATCAACCATGACAGCGGATCCCTAGCAGAGAATAAGTGGCGTAGTCCTGGCACGGTTGTCGTTGGAGAGCAGTCAAAGGTGATGAAAGGTTTGGGACTCGGTGGGCAGTGCACTCATTCCACTTAAGGAACATTCTAACGAGGCTCGTCTATCTCAACCAATCGGGGGATTTTACAAGGCTTATGGCGCTGCTTCCAGAAATCCAGAAATGCGACATCTCTTAGCCCGCTTATGACGACTCAAAGCGGGCATTCAGCTCGCTTGAGCGTCACTGAAGGGATAGGGAATACCTGTTACGGCCGGAGAAGGTTCACTCTTCAGGTGCAAATGTATGTACTTTATACGGGAGCATTCCGTGGATCTCTACATGATCACCTTACGCACCAGCCACATCATGACCTGACTCCTCTAATGCGTTTGGCGTAGGATCGTAGATTTCCGCCAGATTGTATCGCTTGAGCTTTTCGAAGTCGCTACCGACGACGCTCATACCGCAGATGTTCTGTACCTATCGTCAACGACAACTCTCCCTCGAAATCAACGGCGCGCAAAATTGGACAAGGCCACTCGCGTACCTTGTATATCTCGACAAGTATCAGCAAGTCATAATGTTTGAGGTCAACCTTATGCGCTGGCCCCACAGCGTCGGCCAGCTGTTTGATAACGCCATCTCTCGTCATAGTATTATGATTCCTTATTGTAGGGCGAATCGCGAACTGTAGCGAACGACATCAATATTTTCGCCAAAGGGTAAGCCAATCTATAACTTGCATTGCCGAAGCAGATCATCCGGGGAGTAGCGGATCGACAGAGGATATGCGACCCGTTGGATGCCTCGCATACTTGTAGATGGGAGCCATGGGATGGGATAAGGAAGATGCTTAAATTCGTCTCACCTTCTTTGCCGAGACGCCATGCGCGTGGAAATGCGGCGCCAGCACCGCTCGAGCGACTTCCTCCAGTCCCTTCTCGGTGGCCTTGCCCATCAGGCTCATCGGCGTCAGTCTCTGGACCCACCGACTGCGCTTACGCCCTGGCGATTCGATCGCGTCGGTACAGATTGTATGAACAAACGACACCGGCTCTACAGGCTGCTGAGTCTTAAAGAATAGCACTATTGTTAGAATAGGTCAATGGGTGTATCGATGTATTGTGTAGTAGAGAAAGGTGAAATTGAGGACATACCACATTGGACATCCACCTTCTTTGATTGAAAGAGTGCTTTCTTATTAGGCTTTCTGATGTCCTCTACCTCTTCCCTGATCTCTGCCTCGATGTCCCCTTCGTTTCCTTCTTCGTTGTCCTCTTCTGCGGGCTCGTTCTCGCCCTGACCATCGTAGAGCTTCTCTGCATACTACACAGATGTTAAACGAACGAATATAGGAAATACCGATGAAGATATTCAGCCTTTGCGAGGTACCTCGTTGAAGATGTCTTTAAGCTCAGCGGCACACTTCCCTTCCTTTCCCATACCACAGGTTGCCCAAATGCCCGCATCACCTGGCTCAATAGTCCCACCTGATGCAACTTTGCTTTCGCCTCGACGAGGAACTAGCCATTGCTTTGGGCCCTGTAGATCGTTATTCACATTTAGCATGACGATAAACTGCGTATGGTGAGTTCGAAAAACGACGCCCAAATCCCCAGCTGCGGTGACACGCCCAGAGAAAATGTACCTTTCTTTTCTTGTCCGCGGCACCTGAGGACTGGCCAGCAGATTTGCGTTTTCTGGAGTCATCCATGTTGTTAGGAGTTATTTACGGCTTTGTAGAAGAACAACGCGGTCATGGATGGCAAAGTAACTCGTGTCGACTTCGTCAAGCGAAGTCCTCACTTTCCTCCCATTGAGGCCTACTACCTCGTTCTACATTAGAATTATCGAATTTCATTTCATTATAACATGTTAGGGTATCCCCAATTCCAACTACGTAAATGCCGGCTTTGACTTGTATTGCTCATCACCGTCATTTATATCTGATCATTACATAAACGCCGTTACACCCACATGGAGGTTGTGGCTCGTCCAGTAGAGTACATAGACGCGGCTCGTGGTCAGAATCATTCTTTTGCGGTGTTCCTCGCCGCCGCCTCCGCGGTCAATCTCAGTGCAATCGGTGCATCCTTTTTCGGAACGTACAGCTCCACCAGCTGTGGCGCGTCAGCCTAGTCTCGCAATCCATCAGACATGGGAGCTCACTTGAATATATGGCGCTGAGGAGAATTCCTGATCGTTGAACAAGTCATGTACCTCTTGTTTCGTCCTGACCTGGAAAGTCTTCGCCTTCTTCGGGTCAGCGCCAAAGACAGATAGTAGATCTTTGTATTTCCACTGCTGAATGTCGTTGTATGTGGCGTCCATGCCATGGATCAAGCGCTCGATCGTGTAGCCCTCGTTGCAGATAATGAAGCTGTCGTGGTTAGTTAACGTCCGACCTGGAAACGCCAATCGGAGAAAGACTAACATTATTGGCTTGAGGCCGTGCCGAATCATGGTACTGACCTCCTGAGCAGTCAATTGGAAGCTACCATCACCAACAAAGAGCACAGTTCGCCGATTGTCAATCTCTCGCGCTGCGATAGCCGCTCCTTGACAAGCGCCTACAGAATACCCGATGCTGCCCCACAACACTTGGCTTAGCGCCATCACCCCCTTGGGGAATCTTGTCTCCCAGATACCGAAGTTCGCTGTCCCGGTGTCGGTAATAACAACGTCATTAGGTTGTAGCCACTGGCCCACCCTTGGCCAAAACCATGCATGAGTGACGATATGGTCCTTTGACATGTCCTGCTCTTCTTCCGCAATATCGTTGTCAGCTTGAGGTCCAGCCTGGATATTCAGCTTCCCCATCTTCTCCGTAACCTTCTTCAAAACACCATTCATTCGAACACCAGGGTATTCCGAGTATTTCACTCTGATGTAGTCACTGTGAAAGTCGATTGTGGTTAGTTGACTGACGCGGTAGGTGAAGCCAGCGGTGTTGAAGTCAGATTTGATGGCTCCAATAGAGAGGACAAGATCCGCCGACTCTACCCGCTCTTTCACGCCTTTTGGTGATCCATCCCCTGCATATACACCGCCGAAGGTTGGTAAGGTCTCGTCAATGGCGCCCTTGCCCATTGGAGCGACAAAAGTAGGAAGTCCCGACTTCTCAACTAGTGCGTGGACCTCGTCGAGAGCCCTGTGTCGTATGGCGCAAGCATCCACAAGAATGATGGGGTTTTTGGCGGCGTGCAGATATTTCAAGACAACATCCACAACGTAGTCCTCCTTCTCTGGATCGTTCTTTGGAAAGTTCAGATCAATCGGTGTCTTCAACCTTTCGCCCTCCACCTTCTTTTGAACCATGTCTGTAGGTAATGTGATGTATACCGGTCGAGACCGTACCCAGCACTCCCTCAAAGCATTATCAATGAGCATAGCTGCCTCATGCGGATCGTTCAGCTTCGCCACGACGCAGGAGATCTCCTTGCTCATGTTCGCAAAGACGTTGAAGTCGCCGTTACTGGAGTCGATCTTAATTACATATCGAGATGCCCCTTAAAGGGTTAAAGCTCACCCTAAAGAGTGATGCAGGAGCATGCCATCTCGCTGTGAGATAGTCGAAGGTGTGCCTACAATGTGCACCACCGGCACGTATTCCGAATACGCACCAGCCAGTGCGTTGACGGCCGAAAGCTCTCCAACACCGAAAGTTGTGACTATGGCCGAGATTCCCTTGACTCTCGCATATCCGTCCGCAGCATAACCTGTCGGATAGTCTCTGAGCAATTGCGTCTACTGTGATTCGGGGAAGACGCCAGATACCTGCGTTTAACTCGTTGACGTTTCCAACCCAGTTAAGCCCGGCCTTTGGTACGTAGTCCAAAGCAACAAGATTGTAGTCCCCAGGCACTCCATGCACGGAGCGTACTCCAACCTCGTGCAGTCGCTGGAAGAGATACTCAGCGACGTCAATAGGCTGACGGAGCTCAGAGGTCCGGATATCAGTAGCCATTGTCGGCACAGACTTCACGGTCTTAATTGAATCCTGTTGCTAGAGTAAATAAAAGCAAAGTGTTTAGGAGATGGATAAAGTAATTACCCCGCGCTAAAGAGACGTTAGGTAAAGGAAAGACGCTTCTCGGTAGAGTACTCGTCCTGTGCTGGGGAAGACGGCTTGCAGGACGTAGATCATCTTTCAGTGTTACATACTTTGAAGTCTGTACATGTACCTTACAGTGTCATTTGCTTAGCATGCATGCGCTGTTTTGAGGGTCAAGGCACAGTGTTACAGTAGCTTTGAAGGTTTGATACTGCAGCCTCGTCCGTTGCTGACACGAGTCTAGAAGATTGAGTTGCGGCCAAGAATCCAGGAATGATGCATATCCTTGCCTTCAGCCACTCAATTCAAGATTCCATGAGGCAGGATGAGGTTCTTATCTAGTCTCCATCACGCTGCTATAGCAGCTGTATAGAACCTTCGTACACGTGTACGAAATCTTTCCGCTTGTTTAGCGCGCTTAAGCGAGTTGGTGGACAGGGATTGACCGGAACCTTCACACTCGTACTCTACTACGAAGTGTTGCGATCAAAGAATACAAGTTAACCAGACTCACATTCTCATTAATCCAGATCTCTAGACTCAATCGCATTCTTGGATTGCTGCACATGAAATCGACACCCCTCTATCCTTCCTAAGCATCTAGATGCTCCCAGGCTGATGTCGAGCCTGCCATCCTGACCTAGCGTCAACGACTACCCATTGTCGAAGCCGCACGCGTTCAGAGACCCGCCTGCCGGGGACAGCTCTAGCAACCTGGGATGCAAATAGATCAAAGCCATCGTTAAGGACTGAGACCATCAATCGTTGCTGTTAGGAGGTTAAGAGAGGCAGATGGAGATTGACAGGCATCGTGTGTAAGAAGGCTAGAGCGTCTCAGCCATTCTTGATGATTGGGATAATCGCATCGATCAATCGTTATCCTGCGGAATTTAGGCTAGGGTCTCCGAACTATGAGTTCGGGTAGACAGAGGTCATCATCCACAAGATCAATCAACTCAGATCTTAATCAGAGGCATACGTCAACACCATCTCCGTCGCAGTTCGCCCAAACTCAGCTAACTGCACCGATTCCTGACGATCTGATCCTGAACGACGTACCTAGCTATAATGTCAGCCAAGTGTCATCCTCACTTCTCATACCATCCTACGGCACAGGATCACCGTACCCTACCATGTCAAGCGGAGCACCGGCTTACGCCCAAACCCCTGCTCTAGCAGTGCAAAGGGGGAGGGCCAATACAGCAGCTGATCAAAATAATCTAGCACTTCAGGCCGGCGGTTGGCCGACTACAAGAGCAGGTCCTAGCGGCCAGGCGCACCCTCCGTACCAACCCGGGCAGAGACAGGTCTCTGCTCCACAAAATATGGACCAACGTCATCAATACATACCTGGACCGCCGCCACCAGCAATGTCTCCCCCTCAGCAACAATCTCATATGCTTCCGTTACCGCCACCGCCACCGCCACCCCGACCGACACAGGCGCCTCAAGGCATAGTGCTCCCTCCCCCACCGGGACCGCCCCCTGGGACTTCATATGGAGGGAACCCTGGTTGGCAGCAGAATTGGAACAGGGCGCAAGCGTTTTCTCTACCTCCACCGCCGCCAATGACGTCTAGTCAGATCTCCAACCAACATCCCGCATACAACCCCGGCCAGAGCTACCATGGGCATCAGCCTCTTCCTCTGTCGATACCACTTTCTCTACCGCCGAATGAGCGCCCCTCGGCGACATATGTACCGGACGGAGATTCTTTTGGTCCTGGAGTGGGAATACCCGCATTGCATGCCCTCGGTCGGGCAGTCCCAGAGCAACAGCGAGGCTACTATCGCGCTGACAATAACGAGTACACTGGTAGCCCAGATAGCTCAAGAATGACGCCGAACCTTCGGTTCCCCAATGAGACTGCGCCCAACACATTCTTCGTGGACAATACGCAGTATCCCGACAACAGGAGCAATCAAAGTGTCCCGCAGACCCCTCTGACCCGGCGTCACCAAATCTATCTTCCGGTGCGCGACGTCCAAGACCTACAATCTCCTGGTCTTCCAACAGCAACCATGACAAATCCGCACAGTCAGGCTGCTGGCTCCGGCTCAGGTTTAGTGGCAACATTGAGTAGTAAATACCATCGCTATTCTGCCAGCAACACGTCGACTGCTCCTGCATCTCCACATGATACCGCTTTGCAATGGCCCATCGAACGCGTTCTTAGCTGGCTTGCCGTTAACGGATTTTCCAACGATTGGCAGGAGACTTTTAAGCACTTAGACATCCACGGCGCCGATTTTGTAGAGCTAGGCCGTGGACACGGTGGGAGAGGCAACCTTGGCATGATGCACCAATCTGTGTACCCGCGACTGGCGCAGGAATGTACTAAAAGCGGAACCGTCTGGGACCAGACTCGGGAGAGAGAGGAAGGGAAAAGAATGCGAAGGCTGATTCGTAGAACTGCCGACAGTGATAGCGGCGAGGGCATAAAATTCGGCAACCATCGGAGAGAATCGGCACAGATGCTTCCCAGCGCATCTACTGATGGTGGATTGGAGAATTCGCCAAACCTTGGCCGCCAGGATGCGTTTGCTACAACACCCAGCACCGCAGGTGAGGACGACAGCCCCGGCAAGCAGTTGCCTATAAAGCCTTCTGGCCTTGGGGCCGGTGCTCGAGTAGTCTCCAATCATAGAATAAGTACGCTTCCGGTGTACAGCAATCCTGGGGCAGTTGCGAGCGAGCCAAATTTTTCAGACGTGGGACAGCAGACTCAAATTCGATCTGGTTTGTCTCGAGCTATATTGACTGGCGTTGGAGACGGCACTCAATCAAGGCGGCACAGCCCAAGTGTGTCGAGCGATGTCGGAATGGGCAATGGTTCTACTGGTCCTGGATTTCGCGGCGACGCTCTACGACCCTCTTATGACGGAAGTCCACAGAGCGGTAGTCCTGCGGCTTATCACGCTGTGTTGGCAACATCTGCAGGCAACGGTAATTTGTCAGCATCTCCTTATAGCCGCTTTGGGCATCACAAGAGTAACAGCACCGATTCCATGATTTCGAATTCGGCTGCACACGGCCCAGGGCTCCCATCTGGCACTAACGGAGTCCTGCGAGGGATTATGGGAGGCGCAGTCGGAGAATTGGGTATAGTGAATAGGTCGCAAGACACACGTAGGAATGGATTGGAAGGCTCACGGCCACCTGCTCTGGAAATATCTGGGCGGCAGGCGACTACTGAGACTCCTTTAAGCGCGAAGGACCACAGCAAAGGCTTCCTGAACATGTTTAGAAAACGCAAGAAGGGCGATGGGGCTCAGCCTTCACCTGAAGACAATAATTTGGAATCACCAACAAGTCCTGTCAGCTTTCGACACATGCCTCCGAACCTACCTTTTGCCCGACCAGGCCTGAATAATAGTGAGACATCGATAGAGAGACCATCATCAACGTCAACGATGTCGGAGCAAGACAAATTTGCTCTTTCTGGGAGAACACCGATGAGAGGGATACCAGGGAAGAAATTCATTTTTGCTACTCCAGATGGATGGAATTACCGCCTGGTTGATATAACAGATGCAGACTCCGCAGACTCCCTCAGAGCTCTAGTTTGCCATAGTCTCGGCATTGCAGATAGTGATTTTGCGCAGATATTTCTTACCGAAGCCGGCCAAAGTGAGCATGAGGAGCCCCTCTCCGATGCCATGTTGGTACTGTCCAGACGCACGAAAGCAGATGTTCTCGGCGGTCTGAAATTTTTCGTGCGGGCACCGTCATCATCGGCAGTGTCGATGCCAGCACCTCAGTCTGCTGGACTTGGATTGGGATTCTCGCAGCGACCGATGCCGTCACCGCCAATCGGGACATACTCTCCTCGTAAGCCTGTCGACGAAGAGACATCCACTCGTTCAATACCGAACGCTCAGGGGCGATCTGCCTCTCCTGCAATGAACTCAAGACAGTCAACGCTAAGAGCCACAAGTGCACCCACACGTGAGGCACCACAACCACCGGGTGATTACATAGACGACTCTGAGACCCTCGTCGGCGAAAATGGTACTCTAGACAATGTTCAAGAGCGTCTAGAGTCTCTCAAGGCTGATCAAGATGATGGGGATTCAATTCCGCTAGACAGGGAGGCGCTGCTCGAGGCAGCGACTGAGCATCATCGGCAAGAGACCGAAAGAAAACAGAAAGCTTATTTGTTGTCGAAGCAGCAAAAGCTTAGGAAGGAATCTCCCGTTGATGATGGAACGGGCTATGGCATCAAGCGTGATGGCATTATTGACTTTGACGCTCCTCGCCACTCGCCATATGAAGAGAAAAAGAGCGACTCTTGGATTCCGCTAAGGAAACCGCCACCGGCGCCTGCAGAATCAAACACCCTGATCAAGGCGAACTCTCTGAGCAGAAAATCAGGCGACAAGGCGAGGACAACGTTGAGTGGACAGCTGGACAATTTGTTCAAACGTAGGTCAGGAGGCGAACCAATCCCTGAGGAAATGGTAGAAAGAGGACGGCGCAAAGCAGTAGCCGCTTCGCCGTCAGTCAGTGCCGGCATTGGTTCAGCGCTGGCTGGTGCCAGTCAGATGAGTGGAGCCATTGATGTCGGCATACCAAGTACACCCAGACCAATACTCAGCACCCAGTCTCCTCTTCTAGGGTATACCAAGGATCAAATCACGAAGCCTGAGAGGGCAATGCAATCTGTCAATTTTGGTGCCAGTAGCTGTGGTAGAAGTAGTCCAGGTGGGTCTCCTCGAAGTCCTGGCTTTACCTGGGGCAAGGGAAACACACTGTTCAAGATACCTAACTATGAGGAAGGTGCCCCTCAAGTCGATCCAACAGAAAAACCAAATCTATCGTTACAGATGCCAACAAATCCCTCGTTTGAGAAACTTTTGCAAGGCCCATCTCCAGCTATTAGTCCTGCTTCTGCGTATCCACCGACTCGGAACCCCTCACAACTTTCCTCTAGAAGATCATACGGTCCGGACTTCAATTTCAGGGAGAGTGAGATCAGTTTCGCCAAGTCTCCGAACATCCAGCAAGATTCAGATGACGACTCTGATGATGGGCTCTTTGCGATGCCAATCGCAAGTGGTAGGAAGATGCAGCCTATGTTGTCAGGTTCTTCTCTATCTGGCGACGAGCATACCAGCGAGCCAGATCCCAAGGGTGAAAGACCAACGCTCACACTGAACACAACGACTCGAGCCAGGAAGGGTCTTTCCGTAACATTCAAGTCACCAAGCACGTCGGCAGCGACCCCTAGTGCATCGACAGCGCCTTCTATCGTGACGCCAGGGTTTTCCAGTGATGAGGTTCACAGTGCGCATTCAAGAATTGAACGTCACATACCCGAGTCTGCCAATTCGGGAACTGGCTCGGCGCAGTCGCTAGAAGCAATGACCAAATTGCTGAGGAGAGAATCTTTTGCGAGAGACGATGTATGGGCCAGTAGACCTCCAGCCGAGGCTCTCCTGAATCATCTTGACGATTTCTTCCCCAACCTCGATCTTGATCAGCCTGTGGTCGAAGAGCAGCCGGGTTCGCCTCCTACCTCGCCAATGTCTGCCAAGGATCGTAACCCTATGGATGTGGAGTCATCGGTGGCGCAAGCTTCGTCTAGACCAGTCAGGACTTCTTTAGTCGATCAGGGTAGGCCCATGTCAATAGCTTCAATAGCTGAAGAATCCGAGACTCTCGGATCTGATGAGTCCACATTGAAAGGGAAAGACACGATTCAGACACTCGCTCAGCGCAACATACGACAGTCGGGTGGACTTGGGAGGATGAAGTCAATCCGTGAAGTGGCTAAAGGTGCACATGAAGCCAACCGCAAGCGATTCACTCAACCGTCCACAAACAATAAGGCGGGGGACATTGTCCGTCGGAAAAGTACGAAGATGTTCGGAGCCAATATCGTACAGATTAAACCAAGTCGTGGCAGTCGAGTCTCGAAACTTGAAACGGTACCGCAGGATACTCTACCGAAACGCCAAGCTACCTTCAAGATCATCAGAGGTCAGCTCATTGGTAAAGGTACATACGGTCGTGTGTATCTGGCTATAAACGCCACGACGGGAGAGTTTCTTGCTGTCAAGCAAGTTGAAGTCAATCAGAAAGCTGCAGGTCATGACAAGGACCGTATCAAAGAGATGGTAGGGGCTCTGGATCAAGAGATCGACACAATGCAACATCTGGAGCACCCGAATATCGTCCAGTATCTCGGGTGCGAACGAAAAGAATATTCTATATCTATCTATCTAGAATACATATCTGGTGGTAGCGTCGGCAGCTGTCTTCGCAAGCATGGCAAGTTTGAAGAAGGTGTTGTCAGCTCTCTCACCCGGCAGACGCTGGCCGGGCTGGCATACCTGCATACCGAAGGCATTCTTCATCGCGATCTCAAAGCGGACAACATCCTTCTCGACGTAGACGGCACGTGCAAGATTTCTGACTTTGGCATCTCCAAGAAAACCGACAACATCTATGGCAACGATGCTTCGAACTCGATGCAGGGTTCCGTATTCTGGATGGCGCCTGAAGTTATCCGATCACAAGGTCAAGGTTATAGTGCTAAGGTCGATATCTGGTCACTTGGATGCGTGGTCCTGGAAATGTTCGCCGGTCGTAGACCATGGAGCAAAGAAGAGACCATCGGTGCGATCTACAAGCTCGGAAGTCTGAACCTGGCTCCACCTATACCGGAAGACGTTTCTGTTGCGATAAGTCCAGAGGCAGTCGCTTTTATGTATGATTGCTTTACAATGTAAGTTCTCTCTTATTATATTTGTTGAGCGTCGTTTGGCATAGGACTGATATTGGCGTAGTGATCCTTCCGAACGACCGACCGCAGAAACTCTTCTCTCTCAGCATCCTTTCTGTCAATTCAATCCATATTATAATTTCCTTGATACGGAACTCTATGCGAAGATTAGAGAGGTCCTCTAATACCGGCGCAGCAGTAATATCGTTAAAGGTGTTGTTTCTAACTCGTATACCATCCAGTCCATTATTTCCTTCCTATATCTTTGCGGAGGATTTGCAATTCTGACGACTTATGACTGTAATGGCTACTGTACTGTACGCTCATGTGTTCTCCATGGGTCCGCTTTTGGAGTTGAATTCATTTGGATCAGGAGCGACTTTTTGTCATGATGCCAGAACCTAGGCTTTCTTAACTTCAGATCGTATTGCGCTATACCTCTGTACTTAGCCATCAAGAAACGTCTTTTGCAACCATCTACCCCTTACTACAATTGACCTTGGCCGATCAGAAAGAACGTGGCTACATTCCAGTCGCGCTCCGCATGCGGCAACTTCCTTTGTCTAACCCCCACAATACCCCAAAACCGTCAAGTCATCCCTTTCGAATCTTATTTAATCAAGTGTCTTCAGTTCAGACAAAGCATTGCTCGGGTGTTCTCTCCACCGTCGAGCAATTGCTTGCAGACAAAGCAAATCAGAGCCATAAAGCCCTGGTGCCTCAACCTCTCTGGGCCCCTCCTATCCTCGACCCTTTCCTTTCTCCTCCACATCGCGATCACACTCACTCGCTTTAAAACAAGGCGGTACGTCTGAACAGCACAGCGCTCCACCTACAGCCCTTGTTCCAGCCACAACATCCATCTCCATCTCCCGCTCTCGCCCTCGGCGCTCGCATACCCTCACTCCACCACTAGTGACATAGCAAACACCTCACGAAATTACAATGGCACCAACAACACGCTCAAAAACAGGCCGTCTCCCTCCGAAAACGATCCGTCTGATCGAAACCGATATCCAAACCGCGCCTGAGAAGAAAGCCTCCAGGAAGAAGAAGACGCCCCGCCGGAAAAAGGCGCCGGCGAAAGTTGGGAAGAAAGGTGGGAAGAAAGGTGTGAAGAAAGGTGGGAAGTAAGGTCCAGAAAGGGCGGGGAGAGGGTAGTGCTTAGTTGTAAGGGGGTGGGGGAAGACAGCGAGGATGGTGGGGTTGAGGAGGAGGCCTAGTCGCTAGAGGTGGGAGAGAGGGTAGTTGGGAAGGGGGGTCGGAGTGGGATTGGGAAGGGGGGCTGGTGGTTGTCTGAGCGGCTGGCGGATGGAGTGGACGCAGTAGGGATGGTGTGTGTATTTAGGGTGTAGCGATCACCCTGACCGGTGGGACTGTGGCTACTTTGAGTGAGAGTTAATTTGATTCGGGGCCCTGGGTTGTGGGGATGTTGTGTAGAAGTACGGAGTCCGTCATACACCTAACCTAACTTCTTGAAGCTACGAAGTTTGGGAGGCTGGTACAGTTGCGAGGAGCGCTTGAGTGCGGCTTGGTTGTTTGTATCAATCAACCTTCTGGGTCCCATCTGAAGTCTGTTCGTGCGTTTCCTTGACCTTGGCCAAATTATATGCCCTAGACGGGGCCCAAGGAGAATGTCAGGGCTGGTACTCTTCTTGATTAGTTTCCGCGTCCGGAACGCCTTTGTCTGGCAAACCTCCTGCAGAATGTCAAGCTTTGTTAGGTAATGAGTGTATAGTCGACTCCGGACCAAGAGGAGGTCGTTCAACACGGTGTTCACATTTAGAAATACAACGCCTGAGCCTTGGATCTTTAAAGTTCTCCGATTCATTGATCAAGTCTGTAGCAGTATAAGAAAACTTCGTAAACTCGTTTCACTTGATGCCAATCTCCTGGAACATGCGTGTATCCTAGAGAGTAGAGTATGCTCGTGAACGAATGAGAGCGGAATCCTTGGCTTTGCACCTTGTATGACATGCTCGCACTAGGCTAATCACCGCACAAATTCAACCTAGGTACTTTGTTCCTCTGTATCACCGTGAGTATCCATGATACCAATAAGCATTTCACACCATTATCTTCTGTTGTATTGTCTTGTTCTGCTCCCAAATGCTTGTCTTCATCTTCTTTAACGTTGCCGCGCAAGTGAATGCGAAACAGATGACGCGGTGTGATTAAGCGCTTCATTGAAACCCGTGGGCACGATACCATGCTTTAGTACTTGTACAGCACTACATCATTCCTTGAATTACCGGCCGATATGGACTGCACCACCGAGGTCCACGGCCAGTGTACGCGGTCTATCAACCTAGTGTCCGGTCCAGACAACAACAATGCGAGTCAGGATGAGCAGCAGCAAACAGACGACCTGGATCCATTGTCAAGCCCGTCCTATTCTATATTTACAAGAGCTCAGAAGCGGTGGATAGTTCTTCTGATTGCCTTTGCCGCCATGTTTTCTCCCCTGAGCAGCTTTATCTATTATCCAGCACTTTCCTCTCTAGCCACAGATCTCAAAGTCTCTCTTGAGTTGATGAATCTCACCATCACATCGTACATGATCGTCTCAGGCATCACACCAGCCATCATTGGCAATACGGCGGACATGGTTGGTAGAAGACCTGTCTATATATTGACTTTTGCGGTTTATTTTGCGGCGAACATCGGCCTTGCATTGCAGAGATCATATCCAGCGTTGTTCGTATTGAGGATGCTTCAGAGCGCTGGGAGTTCAGGTAAGATCTTGAGGAGCAATCTTTGTAATGCCATGATGATCTGGAGCGGGCTCATTTCTCTTTCTACAGGCACAATCTCTATTGCATATGGAGTGATAGCAGACATCGCAAGTCCAGGAGAGCGAGGCTCATACAATGGAGTAATGCTCTGTGGGTACGTCTGACTTATTCTTCAAGGCATTCACTACATTCTCTTCTTCTACGGACTTGACACCCGAGCAGTCCAAATACAGCTCCAAGCCTTGGCCCTGTATTGGGAGGAGTACTGGCGGAACGCGCAGGCTGGAGATGGATCTTTTGGTTCTTAAGTATACTGTCAGCGTTTGCCTTGATTGCTATGGTCAGTTTCCTGCCTGAGACAGCACGCAACATTGTTGGCAACGGGGCCGTACCTGCTCAAGGTATCAACAAAAGCTTGTGGTCATCAATGAAGGGACGGCACTTATCGACTGCTACTGGCAGCCAAGAGTTGGGGAAACGCAAACTACATGTTCCGAACCCGATAACTTGTCTCTATGTCATCTTCTATAAAGACACAGCATCCATAATCCTCGTCAATGCCATTTTCTATATGACGTACTGTTGTGTTCAAGCGTCGCTCTCGACATTGTTCATCAGGCTGTACAGCTTTAAGGAATTGCAAGCTGGTTTGATCTACCTTCCATTTGGTTTTGGATGTGCTGTTGCCTCATATACCACAGGTCAGAGACCTCCCCGTCACTTGAAGAGAATACTAATACAGAGATGCCAGGCAAGGTCATGGATAGGGACTATCATCTAGTGGCTAAGGTTCATGGGCTCACCGTCGACAAGGTCAAAGGGGATGACCTGTCCAAATTACCTCTTGAGGAGGCGCGGTTGAGGAGTATATGGTATCCGATCGCAATTGCCGTTATAACTCTTGCTGGATATGGATGGGCACTTCATGTGAAAGCCGTAAGCGCCCCAGGATGGCCTTTGAATAGCAAACAACGAGAAGAAAGCTGATAGAAGGTACAGCATGTGGCAGTGCCATTGATCCTTCAATTCTTCATTGGGGCTATGATAACTGCGGTATTTAACGTAAGGCGCCCCGCATCCGTCCTAGCTATCTTTGACTCTCAAAACATCTCCTCGGCCCTTCAGCTCTCTCTCTCTCTCTCTCGGGCTAATGTTTCATGTGAGAAATTAGATATGCGGTACCTTACTGACCGATCTCCACCCTCTCTGTCCTGCCACCGCACAGGCCTCTTTGAACATCGTCCGCTGCTCTTTGGCTGCTGGCGGTCTTGCGGCATTAGAGGCAATTATCAATCACCTAAGAGTTGGTTGGTGTTTCACTCTTTTTGCAGCTCTTTGCTCTACAGCATTTACAACTCTGCTTGCAAGATTGTGCATCAAAATCGACTTCAAATTAGCACATATCATTGGCCGAGACACGTGCCGTCGTTCGATTCGCAACACAGTCACGTTTGAAACGCACAAACGCCTCATTAACGTGCGGTATCAGGCAAAGGCGCATATTTCTCCACAAGATAACACATATCGTCATACGCTCTAGGATTTGCATCTGTTAGTACAAGGTTGATAGTTATTGGCCAGAGGATATAGAAGCGGTATTCTCTTACGTTTTCCTGACGGTGGAGTCTGGGTGATGTGCTGAGTGCACCATGTTCATCTTCACACAATAGATCCGATTTCGGTCATCCCACTCCTCAACCGGCTCACTCATGGTAAAGTTCTGCTGGTACTGCTGGGTGTAAACCTTTGCCCGGATTTTGTGCCTTTCGCACCTCCACATTCCGATCTCCATCTCGTTATGTGCATAGTATGCGCCTGAGTCGAAGATAAAGATCTCGCCCGTCTGGGAGTCTGTCCCGATATTGCCTTCCCAGAGGTCGCCATGGATCAGGCATGGTTTGAGCACCCGTCCATTGGCTTGGAGCACCCCAAGGAGTCTAGGGATTACGTGGGTAAGGACTCGCTCCGAGACATTTTCGAGCTCCTTCCAGCGACCGTTTTGTTCGAGGTCGAGTTGCAGAATATCTGCCAGCAGCTTGGAAAAGAAGGACGCCCAATTGCTGTCCCAGTTGACGAACTGAGGAAACTTGCCATGACAGGTAGCGATGTGAAAGCGGAATTTTCCGGTGGGTGAGACGCTGATACGGTGAAGCTCCGCAAGCCGGGCACAGAACTGATCTGGCTCGGGAAGCTGATTGCTCATATCGATGAAGTCACAGAGAAAGAAATACGTTCGAGGGTCAGGCCTCTTGACTTCTCCCCAGGCATAAGGTTTGGGTACGAAGGACGGCATGGTCTTGTACAACTCTGACATAGCGTTAAATTCGCCTTCCATCATACACCTGCCGGCATCTTCGGTCGCGCACTACAGAAAGCGCAGTAGGTTAGACACCGGCTCTTATATTTCGTACTGGGTCCGGAGGTTGACCGTACCTTGAGAAAGTAACGCTTCGAGGTGCCATCCGATAACTCGGTATTGATACGGGCAGTGACAGTCCAGTCTGAGGATCCAAAGCTATCGGCAGAGAGGACTTTCGTCCCGGCTGGTAATTCTGCACGGTGTTACCCCAGATCCTAAGCTACAGAAAGTCCTCGCGTGAGGAGGATGGAATGCTCTCGACTTATCTGCAATAACGTTCTCATCTAAGGCGAAATTTCCACCAATGTCCGAGCTGACGTGGGAAGCTTGTTGGCGGTCTTTGAGGTTGTGAACACTGTCAGACATTTCTTCTGAGCGGTTTTGTTTGATCTGCAACCTACACTTCCAGCTATCAAAGCTTTGAGGCGGGGGCGAACACTTCGTGGCAGCGCAAAATTCACTTAGAGAGAATAACAGTCTACCTCAGTTGTCTGAGACCCCTATCGTTTTCAACGATATGGCTCCGACCTTGTTCAAACACCTTCTGGTAGTCCACATGAGGGTGAAACAGAGTGGCCTACATCTTGTAAAGCTGAGATTCATGGTTCGAAGCGTTGAACAAACCTGTCCAACGACCAGATCTTTGCTAGATGCGCTCAAATTGTACAGGCTACAGACCAAGGATGATCTCTCATGGTGTAGCGGTGCAAAATGCAGTGACAGATGTTTCAAAATCAGTTCAGAAATGATGCAGCAGATGACCATACACATTACCAACCACTATAGCAAACAAATCATGACACGACAGAATCTAGAGGTGGAGTTCACGATCAAGATTCACAAGCAGAGTTCTCAGGCTGCAACGAAGAAATATAACTACAGAAGTGTCAGGCCTGTCAGAAACACTACATTAGTGAGGAAACTTGCAAAAAACGCCTTGCTTTTGCTAAGAAATGGCTCAACTGGCATGATTGGCAATGAAAACAGATCAGTTCTTGCGAACTTCTGTCAAAAAGTGTCAAATTAATACCTACAACAGATGCTTAATTATAAAAACGTCCATTTCACCAAGAGGACTGTGCAACTGAGTGAGTTATTCCCAATGATAAGAAGTGACGGTGCAGAACTACTGTCAGCATAAGCTGAAAAGAGATGTTCAGGATATACTAGTCCTTCGCGCTGGGGACGCCTCAGACTCCGCTCCCACAGGATACCCTGCTATATATGCGAGAAGCCGCCCACGGATGGTGATGACAATCCAATGGGGAGCCTTCTGCTTGCGATGAGCAGTTTTGTGTTCCCGCATAATTAACCAGTGTTCTTCTTGCAAAATCGAGTGGTTGCGATCATGATTTGCGGCCACCTTGTTAAATATCCCGCTGATCGCGGGGAGACTCCTCTGGCAATCGATTCCTCTTCAAAGGAACATATTTACTCTCAACCTGCATATGTGGGAGGCCCTGGAACTAGGCAACATAACAGTGATAACTGAGCTCGCATCTTGCATGTGAAAGCGGCAGGGCTGCGGTATTATGAGCATGAGTTTCGCTGCTTGGATGGGAGTATTGAGGGTTCGGACGAATCAGTAAAGATGGTATCTACCTTTCTATGTGGCTGCATTCGACTTGTTGAACGAGAATCTAATCGGCAGTTATAGTGGAGGAGATTCCGCACTAGAAGGCGTCAATCAGAGCAATCGCCATTAGAGACTCCGGAACTTTTACCTCCAGATGGATCGGAACGGCGAAGAAGCTCGGCTGTCTCCACTCTTACCAACATCACACGAAGTTCTTCTAGGCAACGCACATTATCCGCAGATGCTATCGTACCTATGCCTGGAATACGTGCCTTTCAAAATCGTCTCCACTCAAGAGAACAGTCGCAAGAACGATCGCGAGAACGATCAGGAGAACGGCAGTCAGACCCGCTCGGCCTTAGTGTTGTTTATGAGCCCGATTCACCACCAGCGTTAGATATCATATTTGTACATGGGCTTGGAGGTAGTAGTCGACAGACATGGTCGAAACATCGCGATCCCGACCTTTTTTGGCCTCAGAAGTGGCTTCCCAACGAACCAGACATATGTAGGGCTAGGATACTTTGCTTTGGCTATAATGCGTCATTTCAAGCCTCCGGCCCGAATAGTCTCTCGAACATCTCGGATTTTGCAAAGGAACTCTTGTTCGAGATGAAGTTCGGAAAGGACAGAAAGATGGAAGACCTCAACATAGGAAAGGTAGCTCTCCGTCCCTATCTCAAAGATTGGAGGCACTGACTAAGCAGATTCCCATCATCTTTGTTGCTCATTCCATGGGTGGCCTTGTTACCAAGAAGGTTGGAGATCTCGCGCTCTTAGGGTTCAATTCTCTGACATTCGCAGGCTTATATCCTTGGTCAGAATGACGATAATTATATGAATATCATTTCATCAATATCTGCCATTGTCTTCCTAGCTACCCCCCATCGCGGTACCAGTTTGGCCGAAATCCTCAATCGAATTCTTGCTGTCTCAATCTTTACACATTCTTCCAAGCAGTATATTGCCGATCTCAATAGGAATTCTCCAGCCTTGGAGGAAATCAATGAACAATTTCGACACATCGCGCCAAGGTTGCGAATTGTCTCCTTTTACGAGACACTTCAAACGACCATAGGTGTGAAAAAGATGGTGTGCATTCCTTCGTTTTATCGTTGAGCTATAGGCCTAACACTGTTAAGATGGTTCTCGAAAAAGATTCATCCATCCTAGGATATGCAGGCGAATTTTCCAAATCGCTGAACGCGGATCATCATGATGTTTGTAAGTATATCAGTCGGCAAGATTCAAACTATATAAGTGTACGAAACGTCTTGAAGTCGTTAGTAAGCCATAACCAAGAGCAAGGTAAGTGGATCACCCGCCGTTGAATCTGCTGTCGCTGGGCGTTGACACCGATATTGCTGTAACGTGACAGGCTTAGGTCTGGCTAAATATCGGTCCCCGGAGGATGCAAAACAAATCGAGACCATTCTCGCTGTATCAGAAGGCCCGGACGACGACTACAATTTCTTCCGCAGTCGTTGGATGCCTGGTACATGCGAATGGATCCTTACAGAGCCAGCATTTGCTGTTTGGATGCGAAACACGTCCACCTCACGTATCCTTTGGCTAAATGCTTTACCTGCTAGTGGGAAGTCTATCTTATCATCCTTCATAATCAACTACCTCAGAGAGGCAGGGGTTTTATGTCAATTTTATTACTTCAGATTCGGAGATCAGACGAAACGATCGCCAAACTCGTTTCTAAGATCCGTCGCATTTCAACTTGCGCAAGAAGTGCCAGCATTCAAACAGGCTCTCACAGAGCTGTGCGGTGAGGGAATGAGATTAGGAAAGGCTGATTCTAGGACGATTTGGCAGAAGCTCTTCAAAACAGCATTGCTCAAACTTGATGTTATGACGCCGTTATACTGGGTGATTGATGCGCTCGACGAGTCAGACTCCCCTCATCTACTCCTTGAGATATTGTCGAATATCTCATGCTCGAAGGTTCCTATACGTGTCTTCATCACCAGTCGGCAGAATCCATCAATCGCGCTCGCGTTTGAGAGACTTGCCTCATCCACCCCCGTCGAAATTATCTCTGCAAAACACAGCACCTCGGACATTCGCATGTACGTCGAGACGGAAATCGAATTCATGCGTGGAGATTCGGAGTTTAAGCAACGCATGACTGAGAAGATCCTGGAAAGAGCAGGCGGGAACTTCCTGTGGGTCCATCTTGCCTTGAAGGAAGTGCTCGAATGTCATTTTCAGGATGCTGCCGAGCAAGCACTGGAAGATGTGCCTGCCGGGATGGAGCCTCTGTACCAGCGCATGGAGGCAACCATGGCAAAGACTTCTAAGGGTAGGGATCGAGAGCTTGCAAAGAGGCTGTTGACCTGGGCAATGTGTTCCCGACGTTCCTTAGACTTGGAGGAGCTATCACGCGCGTTAGAGCCGGAGTTCCCGGCCGTTTTGGACATGAAGCACACTATAAGTCAAGTCTGCGGGCAGTTCATTGTGGTGGACACCAAGGATCGTCTCATGATGATACACCAGACTGCGCGCGAATATCTGACAAGGACGCCAAATCTGACATTCTCGATCACTCCTGCAGAGACTCATGAAGATCTGTTCACGAAGTGCGTCACTTTTCTTACTGGCTATGGTTTGCGTGCGAAACTAGGGCAAAATACATCCCAGCCTTTCCTGCTCTATGCGGCGACCTCATGGTCATACCATCTAAGGTCAGCCTCTGCTGCTTCAGATAGTGTCTTAACCTTGCTAACAAAGTTTCTCCATGGGCAATACGTCCTTACGTGGATCTATGCATTGGCGCTCTTTGGTCAGCTGAAGGAGTTGGTATACGCATCTCAGTCTTTGACTACTTTTGTGGAGAGAAGACGCAAATTGGATGCTAGCAGGATACCTCTCTTTCACCGTGTACAGGACTCAGAAACACTAGAGCTCTGGGCAACCGATCTCGTGAAGGTTGTCGGAAAATTCAGTGAAAACCTAATGAATAAACCTGATTCGATATTCAGATTGATCCCTCAATTCTGCCCTCGAAGTTCTATCATATACCGTCAATTCGGCAGGAAGGAGTCTTCACCTTCGGCGCTCTCGGTTACAGGTATCTTAAACAATGTGTGGGATGACCGGCTGGCCAAAGTCCTTGTTGGGACCGGATGCCAGGCTGTGCACATCGCATGCTACGGAAGCTATCTTGCAATCTCCACATCAGCTGGATCAATCATCCTGTGGGACGCCGTGACCTTTGAAGAGGTGCGAACATTGCCACACCAAGAGCAAATATCTACGATGTGTTTCGGCACTAGCAGTGACAAGCTGGTATCCTACGGGTTCAAAACGACAAAGATTTGGAGCATTTCATCAGGACGACAACTCTATTGCTTTCTGAACCCTACCAGCAGTAGAGCGCTGGGGATCATTTTTGCGGACAATGATATGACAGTACTGATTGGCTCAGATGACAAGATCATTCGAAGAGCTTCTTTGAAACATGTTACACCCTGTTGGCGATTTTTTGACGAAACCGTTTTGAAGGAGGAGACATCCCTCGACGGTACATACCAGAACTCGCCCTGCTGCATGATATTCAACAATGACGCCACGCAGATTGCCGTCGCCTATCGAGGTTTTCCACTCTCGGTCTGGGGAGTTGATGATTCCCGACTGATTGGCAGATGCAAGCGCGTGACTACTCGACGGAGTAGTATTGGCAATGCATGGACTGGTGTTGACCGTGTGACTTGGCATCCGCGCACAGGGGATGTTCTAGGTGTCTACAATGATGGCTGTGTGTTCAGGTGGCATCCATTCGAGGACGACGGGCAAGAAATATACGCTGCAGCGTCCGAAATTCAATGCAGTCCGGATGGTACCCTTTTCGCCACCAGCGACGTCAGCGGTACAATCAAATTGTGGAATTTCCAGCACTTTGCCCTGATCTACCGGCTTGCTTGCGAATACCCCGTTACCGCTCTTGGGTTTAGCCCGGACTGTAGACGGCTCTATGATCTCAGAGGCTCGTCTTGTAACGTCTGGGAGCCAAATGCGCTCATCCGGCTCTCTGAGACTGATGAACGTGGGAGCGAGAATGCAAGTGAGACGGGGAGTACGATAATCGCATCTTTGGCGTCAGAAGCAGATTCAGAGATGCTGGAGCCTATCACCGCGCTGGCAGCGTCGCCCAAAGGGAGCATGTATTGTGCAGGGAATGAAGACGGTCTCGTCGAACTATTTGATAGCACATCAGGGAAGGTGATGGAGCTGTGGAGGTCTCGCAATTTCATGACTGTAGATCATCTGATATGGGGCCAAGACGGACGACACATTGCATCCACCGAGTTTGGCGGGACAATTCTGGTAAAGGCGGTCGATCCACCTGCTTCACATCAAAGGGCTACTGACTGGTCAGTTCGTACCGCACTAGAAGGCAAAGTCAAGGTGGAAAGCGGTGGCATTCAACAACTGCTCCTCAGCCCCACTTCAACCTTCCTCCTCGTCTCGAGCCAAGGATTCGCACAAATCTGGTCTCTTGAAAGGGGCTCGATGGTCGCATCATGCATATCCAAAATACCTGGCTCGAAGTCCAGATGGCTAAACCATCCCCTATACTCAGATCAACTCCTTGAGTTCAACTTCAGCAGCGTGACCTCTTACCGCTGGGAAGATCTCACGGAGCTCACCACCCTCTCCTTCGACGACATTGACATGAGCACACTCGACCCGGAGGACGAGGAACTTCCAACCACAACCAGGAGACCCCTTGGCCAAGCAGTGCCAAGCCCATCCGACATCCACGGATCCGTACACAAGGCCCTCCTCACACAAGCCAGCACGCATATTATAGTTGAGACCTCCCGCACGTCCGCGAAGGCGCAACGCACGAAACGTCTCCGCATCTTCGAAACATCCTCCTTCTCGTATCTCTCAGATGTCAACCTGGCCTCAACCTCCACCTATATCTCTCCCTCTGTGCTTACGTCACTCCCTGTTTCCCCCGCCATCCTCGCCCGCGTCGTAATCCCCCTTGGGGTTCTCTCCAAAGAGAAACTCGTCTTCTTAGACAAGGAGAGCTGGGTATGCACATATCGGCTACGATCCGGTGACGACGCCAGCGCAGTACGCCAACACTTTTTCTTACCCCGGGACTGGCTGAACAGCGAGAGTCTAGAGCTTTGCAGGGTGATGGCCGATGGGACGTTCCTGTGTCCTAGGAATGGAGAGGTCGCGGTGATTAGGAGTAGCGTGGGGCTAGATTGGTGAGGGAAGGGCTGGTGCTGTGCTAAATGAGCTACAAGGCGACTGTCTCTGGCAGCTGTTGGGCTGCTGCGCTTTGCGTTAAGCAATTCAGGGAGATGCTGCACAACGCATCTTGCAATCCCAAAACAACTAGGCATCTATCGAGGTTTTGCCCAGCTCAACTCGCGAAGACGGTCACTCTGGCCTCTTAAGTGCTTAATAGCAGGATCCCGATATGTTGATGGTTGGCAGACCTCAATAGCAATACAGGCAGCATGAGGTTCACGAGTATTGTGACATGGAGCTCCTTCTACATTTTAAATAGGTTTAAGGGAACACATACCACCAGTACGGCAAAGTCCCGACTTCTGGCTTAAGGCAGAGTTACCGGTTCCATTCGAGCGGGAACGGTATGTCAACGCCCTCAAGCTGAGCTGGACTTAGGCCCTTGAGCAAGGGAGCAGCGATTCCGTCACCGCGTGGCCCCGCCACGCCAACCTGCTTGACCTCCACCCAAAGTGGATCATTGGCAAAGTCTGAGGACCATCCGTGGTCAGAACCAGGTTCGTATAGGGAGTAACGTCCTTTCTTGATAATGGGTGACTCACATAGCGTCCCAACCCCCCCTCTCCCCAGATTTTTGACGCATCCCGGTCTCTGTGTATGCCCAGGGATGTTCGACCCCTCAATGAGAATGGTGGTTATAGTCGCGAGAAAACGCCAGGTTGTGTCAACGCGCGAAGAACACTGCACTGAGATCATACAGTTTCCTGCTCCAGCCAGTCAGCCACAGCGTCATCTCTTCCGATGAAGGCGCAACCTGTCTTGGTCCACCGAGGAGAGCAGATGGCGGACAGGACGTACCGGTGAGCATGCTAAAAGGACATGAGACTTTCGCCTCATTTCCAACCGGAGGTCCAAAGATGACCCGACGCTCGGTTTTCTGGAATCTCGATAGCAGCAGCAAACAATCATGGTGAGATGGGGCTCCGTATTCTTCTGAGCATTCCGCCGTTATAGCAAAGACAGCATGGGCGTAGAAAAGAATCCCTAGCAAGGTTTGGAAGAGGGTCCCACGCATGACGACAGTTTGCTAGTCGAAATCTCGAAGGGAAAAGAGTCTGTACTCGATGTCTGGCCTGGCGTGGATCATATTTGAGGCGACCAGTCCCTTCCGTCCTGCATGCGCACACAGTTGCGGTTGCATTGGAGCGACGCGCTTCAGAGCGGTGAAACAGCGGAGATTTCATTGCGACTCGAACTTCGGTCGCAGTCGTGTCAAGGTCCGCTTCTTGCGTACCAGCTGATAAGAGCCATCGTTTCAAGCTCAATAGGACGAGGCGCAGTGCATATACTGAGTTTGAGGTGGGACGGCGGTCACCCTAGCTACAGTAGGGGCAAAAACTCTGGGCCGAAACGAAAATTTAGCGAAACCTCCATGAAAATAATAGGAAAATCCTTCCTACCCACCATTCCACCTCCTATAGCCACCATTACTGCCTCCATTGACCCGGAATGCCTAAGGCACTGCCAGACAATGCCAGAGACCTTGTCGCCAGCCAATTGACATGCGGGCTGAGCACCTCATCAATCCACATCAATACTCAGGTGTCTCATTGTCAGATTCAACAAATGCAAATCAATCAACAGACTTGAGATACCGTTACATCTCTGAAACTTGTTAGAAATGAATGTTTAAGAGCTCTGACTAGAACAATGAAGAAGGCACTTATTGAGTATCTTGATGAATGACTCACAGCATACTGTGACAAGATGACCTGATTTCTGTGAGATGAATTTGAGGTCACTATCATCAAGTCAACTGTTATGAGTTGAACCCATACTAAGGTCTTATGATCTAGTTGCTTACTAAGACCCTAAGACTAAAGCACATTATCTTTTCACTTCTGTATGAAGCTCTTCT
>JAABUP010000528.1_pt1 | contig 83784 bp, 81 predicted proteins | sample 5559201 | NCBI WGS metagenome assembly JAABUP01 (sample SAMN10711887, study PRJNA513373) | rock metagenome | isolation source: Antarctica rocks | place: Antarctica
CGCCGGCAACAATAATAATTAAGTACTTCCATGGTTTGGGAAAAGGCGGTCTGACGTCTGGTTTGGTACGCCGACTTGCACGGTAAAAGGTTGCAGTAGTTCTGGTTCTACTAAAAGTTGCCCCGGAAAACCATCACAAACGGTGCCGGGGATCGTCAGTTTAGACCTCCTTCTCTAGAGAGGTGTACTCGATACGCCCCAGGTCGAAGATAGCCTCACTTTTACCTTCCTTGCTGCTCAAACATTGAGCTTCCCCTCTCTATCATCCTCCTCCGCCTCTCGAAGCCATTGCTAGCCTTCTTGCGCCCGGTTGCTTTAGCGACCTGAAGCCCGTACAAGACAAAGAACCCTTTCTGGCGCATTGGGTGCTAATTTGGGCAACCTCGAGCCGGACTGTTTCGCAGGGTCGACAGATTGATTGTGGTGAGGCAAACGTGAGTAGAGCATGACAGTCGTGCAATATGGGACTGGAGTATGAGTATTGACAAGCCCCAGATGTAAAAATGTCGAGATCATAAACTGTTCAGACCAGCTCGTCCTCCTCTCAAACAAGAACCATAAATCGTTCAATATGCTCGGAGCATCTTTCCTCCCTGCGCGACTCCGCCATGAGCACGGCCCGGCAACCACTTCGAACCCAGGCTACCTCAACCGCCAAATCACGCCCTTGCTGCAGACTATCGCTCGCAGCGCTTTTACACATCCTATACATACAATTGTCTTTGTGGCCTTCCTAGCAAGCACCTGCTACGTAGGCGTCTTGGAAGGCAGCTTGTTCGACCGCGCAAACTTGGGTGGCGAATTCGGTAGCACAGACATCAACTCACTGGTGGAGGGCGGCAGGAGTTTGCGATTGGGGCAGGAGACGTCCTGGAAATGGGAGACTGTCAATGGAGGCTCAGAAGATGCGGTCACTGCCCGGGACTCATATCAGACTGGATATTGGAAGCCACTGACGGAATCGCAAGATGCCAAGCATACCATGGTCATGACTCTTGTGTTTCCTGACTCTCTTTCAAGCACTTCTCCTAGGAATGCACCTGCAATAGAAGAAGTTGCCATACCTGCGAATAGCTCTGTGAAAACACTGCCCTCGACTTGGAACGCTCTGTCACCGATATCCCAAGACACGACTATAGCTTTTGCTGTGCCTTCCGACGAAGCGGCAGACTTCCTTGTTTCGATTCAAGAACTTCCGAACACAAGAAATCCAGATGAGCCCATGTATGATGATCTCTCAATAGAAGAAGCAGACACGTGGATTATGAGGGCTTCGAAGAACGGCAGCAATCCAACTCAACCAACAATGCGTATTTCGGTCAGAAACACCTGGGGCGGTTTTGTAGATCTCGTCAAGGTTGGTTGCGTGCTACAGTCAAGAATTCATGATACTGACCTAAAGACAGAATGCGGAGTCACTCGATATTGTGATCATGGTCCTTGGTTACTTGTCTATGCACCTAACTTTCGTATCTCTTTTCATGTCGATGAGGAACATGGGATCCAACTTCTGGCTTGCGTCGTCGGTTTTACTCTCCTCGGTATTTGCTTTCCTATTTGGTACTATTGTGACAACGAAGTTTGGAGTACCGATCAACTTGATTTTACTATCAGAAGGATTGCCATTCCTTGTGGTCACTATAGGCTTTGAGAAACCCATTATTTTCACGAAGGCAGTATTATCAGCTTCGACAAGCTCACGTCGGCCAGGTCCTCCATCTGATTCGGATCTATCGGGGACTGCAAGCTCCCCAACTACTATCCAATCTTCGCTTCACATCGCGGTTCAGGAGAGGGGGTTTGAGATCATCCGAGACTATTGCATCGAGCTCGCTATTCTAATTGCCGGGGCTTGCTCTGGCGTCCAAGGCGGGCTTACACAATTCTGCTTTCTAGCGGCTTGGATTCTAGTTTTTGACTGTATATTACTATTCACCTTCTACACTGCTATCCTGAGTGTCAAATTGGAGGTCAACCGCATCAAACGACATGTAGCCCTCAGCAGGGCTTTGCAAGAAGAAGGCATCAGCAAGCGTGTTGCGGAAAATGTCGCATCAAGAGACGATCTGAAGAGATCAGACATTCAGAGTGCTGGCTTCAATGGCCAGGGCGTGAATGACGGGCCAGCCGTTTTTGGTAGGAAAGCTCGAGACAGCAGTATCCCCAAGTTCAAGGTCCTCATGGTTGGTGGATTCTTCCTAATTAATACTATCAATCTTTGTACCCTGCCATTCAGAGCATCAAATCGAAGTACCGCGCGGACTCCCGTCACTGGATTGTCAAATGTTCTCACGCCGCCATCCATGGATCCCTTCAAAGTCGCGCAATCGGGTCTGGACGAACTATACAACGAAGCTAAGGCCAACCAATCTACAATCACAGTCACAGTACTACCGCCTATCAAGTATGACATTCGCTCATCCCTAATAGAGTTCGACGATGACAGCAGCTCCTTCTTCGACGGGGACTATACGGATCACATACTCGATTATGTCGTTGGAGGAAGAGTTGTCGAAGGTGTGCTTAAAAGCTTGGAAGATCCTGTAGTGAGCAAGTGGATCATTGTTGCATTGACAGTGAGCATCGTGCTGAATGGCTATCTATTCAACGCTGCACGATGGGGTATAAAGGAACCTCAACCTAAGGAACCTCTAGCAAAGCAGTCACAGGGTATCCAGGTGGCTCCGAGTGACGTTCCTCCACCCTCGCCGCCAGGATTTCTTCGCAGAATTTCTATGGGCCATCATACACGCATTGAACCCGAGGAACGAGCAGCAGCTCCAGTAGAAGTTGCTAAACCTCAGCCAAACGGCCACGATACTGCCAAGCCGAAACCTCCGACCATGAAAGACGCTGCTGTGTCGGAAACTCGAAATCCCAAAGAGTGCGAACAAATGGTGAAAGACAAGAAAGCTGCATTCCTGAATGATTCGGAGTTGAGTGATCTGGCTGTGCGGGGAAAGATCCCAGGGTACGCGCTCGAGAAGACACTGGAAAATCCAGAGATCATGACAAGGCTTTCTTCTTTGACTCGAGCAGTCAAGATCCGTCGGGCACTTGTGTCTCGAACTAACGCGACCGCTGAAAATTCAAGGCTGTTGGAACATTCGAAGCTACCGTACGCAGACTATAACTACGAAAACGTTCATGGAGCCTGCTGCGAGAATGTTGTAGGCTATATGCCAATACCTGTCGGTGTTGCTGGCCCTATGGTCATAGATGGCCAGGCTTACTACCTCCCAATGGCGACTACTGAGGGTGTACTCGTCGCAAGCACCAACAGAGGTTGCAAGGCTATTAATGCTGCTGGTGGGGCTACTACGGTGCTCACAGGTGACGGTATGACCCGAGGACCTTGCGTTGGGTTTCAGACCTTGGCCCGAGCTGGCGCCGCAAAGCTTTGGCTGGACTCGGAAGACGGCCAGAAGACTATGAGGAAGGCCTTCAACTCAACCAGTCGCTTTGCTCGATTACAGTCCATGAAGACCGCTCTTGCGGGTACTTACCTTTATATTAGATTCAAGACGACCACAGGCGATGCTATGGGAATGAACATGATCTCGAAGGGTGTGGAGTGTGCGCTGAACGTCATGGCCCAGGAGAGTGGCTTCGAAGACATGGCTATCATTTCGGTCTCGGGTAACTACTGCACAGACAAGAAACCAGCGGCCATCAACTGGATCGATGGTCGGGGTAAGAGCGTCGTAGCAGAGGCTATTATACCTGGAGATATTATCAGAAGCGTTCTCAAGAGCGATGTCAATGCTTTAGTGGAGCTCAATACAAGCAAAAACCTCATCGGAAGCGCAATGGCCGGGAGCATTGGTGGATTCAATGCTCACGCTTCCAACATTGTTACTGCAATCTTCTTGGCTACTGGTCAGGATCCTGCTCAAAACATCGAGAGCGCTAATTGCATCACAACCATGCGAAAGTAAGTCCACTAATGCCCCTAAATTTCGGAGCCAAGCTGACGTGGGAAGCTTCAACGGCAACCTTCAAATCGCGGTTTCCATGCCCTCGATTGAGGTTGGTACTATCGGAGGTGGTACAGTGCTTGAGCCGCAAAGCGCCTGTCTGGACTTGCTTGGTGTTCGAGGTGCACATCCTACACACCCAGGGAACAATGCTCGTCAATTAGCCCGCGTTGTTGCCGCGAGTGTCCTGGCCGGCGAACTGAGTCTGTGCAGTGCTTTGGCCGCTGGACACCTTGTCCAGGCGCACATGGCACACAACCGCAGTGCCGTACCTTCAAGAGCACCCACACCAATTTCATCTGCCTTGAGCGCTGCGCCAAGCAGAGGACAGGCGCTGGAGGGCCTTTCCATGACCACTGGTCGATGATGCAATCAACTGCATCTTTCCTGATGCCCGACTGTACATATCTCTACCTTTCAAGCCCGCGATGAGGTTCACACCTTCTACTTCCTATACAAACATTCGTTGCATTAGATGCCATGGCGTTGGTGGTCTCCGGCTTGCCACGGGCATCTTTTTGGGCTGGTCGAGCATTTAGCGTAGACCAGATATAGATGGCCTTAGAGTTAGAGCTACTGTCTTTTTATTGACAAGAGAAATTCAACAAGAATTGCCTTTCACAATATATCCTTCAGGTAGCTTTTGCGAGATCGATGAATTAGGTATAGGTAGGCTTAGTGACGCTAGACGGCAAATTGGGAGTGTTTATGTAAGCAGAAAAATCCTTTCCCCTGAAGTATCCGCATCACCACTATCCCGATCATCAAGCAGCGCAAGTGTTCTTCTCCACTTCATTGCACTGTTGCATCGACCCCACAGTGATATCATCCTCGTCTTCTTGTCGGGTTATCACTCTCCGCATCCTGTGACGACCCCCGGTGAAGCCGCAAGGAGATCCCTATCACAGGTGGCGTGGCAGGGAAAGGGATTGAGCAAGCAAGCAGAAGGACCGATTGACCGTCTGTCAGTCATTCCCCGTACAGCATAGAGCCAAGCGCCCTGTCTTAATCTGGGAGCCAGTGAATCCGGGGAAGGAGGAAGGAGGACAAAGACGCGACATCACCGTCACGCAGCTTCGGCCTTGGCATTTGACCCCACCCTTCTGCCAAAAATGCCTGCTCTGCCCCTCACCCCTCGACTTCTCACACGAACAACTCTGTCTCAACCACTTCGCCACACCACAACCACAACCCCATCGACCAGACTCTTTTCCACATCGCCAGCAAACATGACGATCAAATGCTTTTTCGATGTCGCCTGGCAAGGTCCAGTCCTCGACGCCAGCTCAAAGCCCACCCGAGATGTCAAAGGTAAGAGCAATTTGCCCCACCTTGTGCACCAGCTAGTCACCATTGACCGCTTCCATCACCAAAATTCCAGCACAATTCAATCGTTACTAACATATCTACAGAGCAGCAAGGCCGCATCAACTTCAACCTCTACGATGATGTTGTTCCCAAGACCGCCGAGAACTTCCGTGCTCTTTGCACCGGCGAGAAGGGCTTCGGCTATTCTGGATCCAAATTCCATCGTGTGATCCCTCAATTCATGCTTCAGGGTGGTGACTTTACCCGCGGCAATGTGAGTCTCCGTGCTCCGCACCATGCAGACGATCCCATGAGCTGACTGTCATGTTCCATTCAGGGCACTGGTGGCAAGTCAATCTACGGCGAGAAGTTCGCAGATGAGAATTTCAGTAGAAAGCACACTAGGCCCGGCCTCTTGTCAATGGCCAACGCGGGACCCAATACGTGAGCAATCCATGTCTAGCAACCTTTCGTAAATGGGCACGTGCTGACTGTCATTCATCTAGCAACGGCTCCCAGTTCTTCATCACCACCGTCGTGACAGGTTGGTTGGATGGCAAGCACGTTGTCTTCGGCGAGGTTGCAGACGACGAGTCATTGAACATCGTCAAGGCCATCGAGGCCACCGGCAGCAGCTCTGGCAAGATCGCCTACAACAAAGACCCCATGATTGTGAAATCAGGTGTGGCTTAGAAAATTACATCAGACTTGAACACGCTTGCCGGGGATGGAGCATTTCAACAGCATCTGCGCACGTCAATGATCTGCTCAAGCAATGGGATCCTCCCATTGCTGACAAAAGTGGGCTTTAGGATACGACAATAAAAGCATTACCATCTCCGCTCATCCATGCCGTGCCTAGAAACGTGTGACCATTGGAAAACTTCAAACGGGAAATCCTATTGATTGGGTATCATTAATGCTAATTGACCACGCTCTCCAACACCCTTTTTCCTTGCCTCCTCACCACGGCATCTAATATCTCCCTAACCTGCTTACACCCATCCACCCCCACCGCCAGCATCCCCTCCAACCTACCCACTTGCACCCTACTCTCCATTACCAACACACTCACCCTCTCCCCTGCTCCCAACGTCCCCACAGTCAAGAACGGCAACTCCTGCTCCTCCATACCATTCAAGTCCAGCAACGGATCCGCACTATCGCCATCACTCGAATTGGGCGGCGTCAGCCCCGAAGTACAGGCAACTATATAGTCGCTCATCGGTATACCGGCGTCTATGAGAGCGAGCGTAGCGGCGTTGAGACAAGCGGCGAGGAGGGAGCCGTCTTGGGAGAGGATGTGCAGATTTATCTGTATCGTGGAGTGTGGGTACAGGTGCGTGAAGAGCGTAGACGTAAAGGCGGAAGCGATGGTATTGGCCATTTCTGTCGTTCGGCTGCGTCACCAACAATCAGCACATCAGCAATAATCCCACATCCACCATCCCCCATCTCCTCCCCCAAACCTCCCAACCCCTCGAAGAAAAAACCCCCAACTCACCGATCCCCCCTCCTCCTCTTCCTCTCCACCCCCGCAAACCCCGCCACCCCCACCTCAACCACCACAACCGCATTATCCCTCTCCGCGCCCTCCCTCCTCCCCCCCGCCCCTCTCACCTCAGCCGGCCCCGCGACCGTGCAGATGATTTTGGTGTTGCCCATTTCGAGATAGGACGAGCCGTCGGCGGAGGCTTGCGTGCTGATTTGCGCGTGGAGGCGACGGAGTTCGTTCCAGCGGCGGCCGTCGAGGCGGAGGAGCGCGAGGTGGTAGGTGCTGGTGTCGAGGGGCATTGTGGGATATTCAGGGGGTGGAAGGGAGGGAGGGAAGGGAGAAAGGGGGAGGGTGGGTTGGGGGGGTGTATAGGGTGAGGATGTTGGAGCTTGATGCAGAGCTCTTTCGGAGCTTTCAAGTGAAAAGACTCGAGAGGATAATAATTTGGCCCCCGATTGACCCCGGGCCACTTTAGCAGTCAGATTGGGGGGCTGAAGTAGCCGAGAAGGGCCTAAATTAGGCTTCCTAGCCGCTGAGTCGCCCTCCGCGGTAGCGCTGCTCTGGGCCATCATTTTTTTGTCACCAACAAACGTACGAGTACATCAGACTACAGACACACACTGCTCCCCACTGACGGATCTTTCAAAATGTCGGCAGTGGTGCACATGCTGGCAGCGCTCAAAGACGAAACTCCATGATGATGTAGATCAATGAAGTTCGTTGACTTCAGTGTAGAGGGTTATGCGTCCACGTGCCTTTTGCTGCTTCTCAGCATGTCTTCTTGTGCTTCAACTTACCCAACAAAACTCGGTTTCTTTTTGGCAAACGAGCTAATGCTTTGAAGTGTATCGAGTTTACTTTGGATTTGACCTCCAAGCACTAGGGTGCTTGGAGACAATTCGTGTCGAAGTTTCCTACTATGTGCTGCGACCATTTCCATGTCGGGCTCCAGAAAGAGTCTTTCTCATTCAACTCCGCCCCTGATGGGGCCGAATACCTTCTCATTGCAACAAAGAGACCACAGCTGGCGCCGAGCTTGTAGCCGCCAGCATCGCAGGATTACCGCGCCTTGTGAAGGACTGTTTTACCTGCGCCAGCGCAGCCCTACTGTTGCTCCTTCTGAATGTCGTCTTGCATTCATGACAGACATGTGCCATGAAACCAACATCAACAATTCCCCTTCATCCTGGCAGATGGATTTCTGGTCTAGCCTTCAACGAGGCATGAACTGTCTATAGGGCTGTCTCGAAACCGTCCAATGGTGAACGTAACATGACGACCTAGAAGGCCTAAGGGGTCTCTTCCTTTAAAGAGGGTTGACTTTGAAGCTTCTATGAAACGTACACTGCCTCTTTGCTGGGACTCAGAGCCCATATGTGCCCCCGATGGGCAAACCAAATCTACTTACAAGTGCCTAAATATACATCGAAGTACTTGGATATTCTTGTTCTCTATATTCTTAGCCCTCATTTGCAGCGAGACTCCAAAGTTCTGACCCGAAACTCCCACAATTGTATTTCACCATGCTCTCTTTTGATGTTCTGTTCATTGCTATTTTATTTGCGTCGCTTGTCTGGTGTGATGATACATACTATGCTATATGGCCGAAAGATAGTTCAGACTTTGAAACCAACAGTGGCATCAGAGATGACATCAATACAATGGTGGACTCGATAACGCTCTACGTTTCTGAAAGCGCAACCATTGGCTTTCTGCACAGTTGAACGCTGAGAATTTAGACTTTTTCAGCAAGCGAGAAGGGGTGAGTTCCCTCACGGGATGGTACGGTGCATACTAACTTGACAAGGTGCTATATGTATCTCCGCCGTGTACCCAACCTAGTGACCCTAACAGTTGTGGCATCACCCATAGAGCAATTAAGTCGAGTTCGAGCCTCACCAAAAGAGGTTCAAAGATCACCCAACCGGACTCTCCTGATAAACTCAAGGTCCTCTCACAAGCAAAAGGCTAGGCCTTGAAAGACGCGGAAGGATACACCTACGACGATACGGCAGGACAAGATGTGAGAGTATATATCATTGACTCAGGAACTACCCCGGATCACCCAGTGAGCTTCACAATCCTAATTTAGCAGGCCACATCACTAACCTTGTATATAAAGGATCTAAAGGATATCCACTTCGACTGGATGTTCCCCGGCCTAAATCCGCTGACAGACCAGAAGAACGATAATGTCGACGATAGTCATGGAACCTGTATGTCGTCCGTAGTCGTCGGCGCAAGTCTTGGGACTGCTAAGAAAGCTCCAATCACTATGGTCAAAGTCCCTTTTGATTTAGCAGAGGAGGCTTGGACCATCGAGCGTACTGTTGATACCTTGGCTATGATCTACGATGACATTGTACTTAAGGGCCTGCAAGGAAAAGCAGTGGTCAGCATGTCTTTTGGAATCAACTCCGATCTACCTAATCAGCAATATGTGAATGCATTCAAGTCAGCGCACGCTTACCTCATCAATGCGCTGCTAGAGATCGACGTTCTTCCAGTCATCTCAGCTGGTCAACAAAATAATTTCGACATTGCCAATGTGAGTGTTCTAATTCGGACGATAATCCTTTACTCATTCTTCATCACAGCCAATAGACTTTTATCCCGCCCTTCTTGGGAAGGATGAGCCCCGAATAACGGTCGTCAGTGCCGTGGCAACGCAGGAAACCCTTACGAAGGAGGCTGCTTTGATAGCAGTTTTGTGCAAGTATCCGGACCTGGTGACCAACTTAAATGCGCCAATAAAAAGGGTGATTACGATTACACTGTCGACGGCACATCTGCACGTAAGTCCACAAGCTCAGTCCCGTCGGCGTTCAAGCTGATTGAAAAACTTAGCAACTGCTATGACAGCCGGCCTCCTTGCGGATTTCATGACAGGGTTTGGCATGAACCCTACTCAGGCGAGAGAGTATCTGTACGAAAAAGCCTACAATAGGGTAGATGGTGGACGAAGCGTTATCTATTATAGCTTCGACACCAGTAATACACCTGATGCCAACGCAGCAAAGATGGATTCGGGTCCGGGACAGGCTTCACCGTAGGATAGGAAAGGAGCACCTTATGATGAAGATCTTCAGCAGTGGCGTGATCGTTTACGAAATTTGTAAGATAAAAGCAGACTGCGTTGGAGTTGCCTTTGTCTTTTTCTGCGGCTGGGAAAGGAGAAAATTAGTAAGGTACCAATCAGGTAGTCCTAGAATATAATTGGTGTCCTCACCATATTAATCTACTCGCCACACGATTTTCCATGATCACATCCTTTTCATTCACATAGACCAGACCGTTGTTCAGCTAGACTACCTTATAAAACCAGAAGCTAAAATTGCTGTCATCTTATGTAACACGTGTCCAAATGTCTTGAAGCCTAGACCGACCTCGTAGGGTCGCGGGGTGTGCGGGGCAGCATTTGCCATATTTTGCACAGCCACCTAGATTCCTCCTCTGTCTCTACCATATCCAACGATCAAATTTCGTTTCCCAGAGCTTGACATGTCTCGCCAAACAGTACCTCCGCCGCCTTACAAGCGCTTCGCTATGATCACAGGAATATCGCTAATGCCAATACGGGCGACGTGCCACCAATCTCGGAATGGGAGGAAATTTTGATTGGAAAGAAATACACCAAAGAAGATGCGGAGGGAGATGAAAACGTAAGCCTGAAACGCGATGACAGCAAGAGCTATGAGCGCAATGCTATGATAAAGATTTTTCTTAAATATCGGATTGCATTTGTAGACATTCAAACGATCCGACTTGCCGAAACCGAATAAGATATTTGGGTTTTTGAATGATGGGATGAGGAAGAGGGATAGGTTGAATGTGGATTGTGATTGGCATACGTGCATTGTAAAGGGTGTCTACTATGGATAAAGCAAGGGTGCAAAATGTACGAGTTCCCTCACCCAATGCAGCAATACCTATGACTGATCGAGGACAGTATGCCTCGCTCACCAAATTTCCAATGCACAGACATAGGCAAGGCGCGGCTGCGTGTCAGCGACAGTAATTTAGGGGAAATTCCCACTGAGAATGCCGAAGTTCCTCGGAAGAGCCCAACAATGTCACGCTTTCCAAGAAAGAGTGAAGACAACCATCCCAGTCATAGGATTTTTCCACTACTCGAGACTTGATCTCGGTGAGATATTCTCATCAAGGATTTCCTACGCTGTAATGAGCTTTAGGCCTCAACTTTCATTGAAACATCGTCAATTTTGATATCAGTATTATTGCACTGCTTCAACGGTAATCCCAAGGCTCCTAAGGATTCAAAGACGAGAAACCGACAGCAAACCCCGTTCTCTCAGTGTTCTGTCTCTCGCCGAACATCACGACATTCTTGGAATCCAAGCCAAAGCATCCCCAACAATCCATCGCAAACAATTCGCTATTCCCAATCCAGCTTAGACCGCTCATTCAACCGCTTTTACCTTCAGAATTTGAAGTAACAGTCTCATTTCATGGTCACGCAGATCTTTGGACAAGCGATTCGCCTCCAGGGTAGTATACACCAAGGCTGCCAGCTCAAGCTTCAAACCCTACTGTTGGACAACCTCGGCTGTAAACGAATATTTTACATGATTTGCTCCGTTCCTTACAAGATGATAATGGATCTTTGCAGCTTCGTTGCTCGATATCTAGGGGTCCGCAAGAAAGAACCCAAAGGTGCCGACCAAGGCCTGATCCTTACAATGTTGCCAGTTGAGATTCTGCTTCAAATCAAGGACTTCCTGCCCCTGAGATCAGCCGTGTCACTCACCATCTGCTGTCGAGAACTTTTCTTGCTATTTGGAGACCAGTCTCTGCGTTGCTTAAGATCTGCAGATCAAGTACTGAAAAGGAAACTCTTTTTATTCCTACTGGAGAGGGATCTTGCAGACTGCCAACTCTGCCATCACTGCATAGTATACCACCCTGTTGCAAAAGACTGTCGACCTGGCTCTCTAAAGTACTATCTCGAAGAACCAGACTGTGTCGTCATGAGTGGTAATGTACACATGGATGTCAGCTACATACTACAATATCACGATGCTCAGCTCCTCATGAACAACTATCGATTCGGCCGACCTTACCGGAAAGTTTTGGAGGGCCTATCTCGCACATCCACAGCGACAGTCGGCGATACGGCCATCGAGACCAAGATTTGGGGCTGCATCGTTAGTGGTGAGCTGCTTTTGCGTGTCAGCGCAAGACTGCGGCTACCAGATCTGTCAGATCTCGAGAAGATCGAGCACAGGGTACCTGAGATCTGCCCTCACATGTACCGACGCTGCGCAATACAATCCATCCTATTGGAAAACAACTGTAGATCCTGTCTTACGGCGAGGGTTCCCTGCATCGAATGCCGGAAACGAAGGTCTTGTCGCAAATGTTCGACATGGTACCAATTGAATGGAAGAGATTTCGGAGATCAAGGCATAGAAATTCATATCGATATGTGGAGATATCTTGGATCGTGTGTGAGTCCTTTCGACGCAAGATGGCGGAGCCAGATCGCCAACAGGTCTTTGCTGGATACTATGATAAAAAGGAAAGAATTGAATGGTAGACGTTGGCTGTCATAAGTATTGTACAACTTGTCCCAAAATTTGAATTGATTACAGGATTGCCGATGTTATACTTCTGAAGGATGTTGGCGTATTGACATCGATGTAGCATGCTTGAAGGCTGCTAAGAAAAATGTCGACAGGTCGATCGGTAATTTTCACTAAGAATTGTGAGACGAAACCCTCGATTTTGAGAACTGATGGAATCAAAAAGGCCCGTCGAAGCACTAGATCCTAGCCTTCTGTCTCGGTATACTCCACGACAAAGACTAATTGTGTAGCCACTTCCCATTTCAATAAGGGTACGAGCTCGTCGTCATTACGCCTCCTATCATTATCGGTTACTGGTCTGTATTAAAGTGCGAGCTCGACTTCGGTGTCTTATCCTAAGTCCCGAAATAGTTTACCAAGTCGAGGAAGGGGAGGCGAGCTGAGCTTTGCAGTGAATTGATTGTGTTGTAGCGTCTAGACCTGAGTGATAGCCTGTTTCACTATGGCTGCTACTAGTGCAGCACCCCAATCAGACAGTGGCCTCTGCGGGCATTGACTATGAATGAGGCTTGAAACTCGGCTTGTGCTCTCGCTTCCGTTTTACATTGCCCCATTCTATACCCAGACTGCAACAAAACGCCGGACCTCCACTGACAACCGCCAAAATGAATGCTCTCGTAAGCGCATAATTGAACGCCTCCCTCACCTCAGGCACCACACTAGCAGCCGCCAGATTCGTCGGCCCTGCTCCTATCACTGCCGCAGCATCCACATCCGGTACCTGCTCACATCTTTTCAGGAACACATTGGCGAAAATGGCCTGCCCGATGTTGGTACCAAGGATAGGGCCCAAGCTATTACAGAAGCTCACAAGAGCACTTCCCATGACCATTTGCTCTTTAGGGAGGATGTATTGTACGGCGTTGAAGGGGATCTGGGTGCAGATGCCTAAACCAAAACCTGCTATGAATTAATAAACCGATAAGACACCATCGGAAGTATTAAGTCGCAGTGTGGTCAGGAATGCGGATCCGACTGTTGCGAGGATGGCTCTAAGCCATATGAAAGGGACATAGTAGCCGATCGTACTAATGAGCGCGCCGCTGATGATCGGAGTCAAGAGCATAGTGACTAAGAAGGGGAGATTTCGGATGCCGGATTGGCGGGCGGTGATGCCTTGCACGGTCTGGAAGTACAGGGGTAGGTAGTAGATGAGTAGGCCGACTATCATTGAGATGAAGAGGAGGAAAGAGCTGCTGGCGGCGACAGTACGCTGGGCGACTAATCGCAAGGGTATGCTCGCCCTTTAAAGGCGAGTTACTGCTATTGTCTGTAACAACATGGTTTCTGCACGCTTACCTTCTCTTGTTCCAAAATTGTGTGATCAGGAAGGCGATGATGAGCAATCCAAATCCTAGCAAGCAGCCCAGGACATGCGGATTCGACCATGGGTAGTTGACGCCGGCCCATTGCAAGGCGAGTAGTAAGCATACGAAAGCGGATATCAGGAAGCTTAAGCCAATAGGATCCAACTTCCAGAGTTCGCCTACAAGCGATGCTCTCGGTCGTTTGGACTGCTTTGTTGCTTGGAAGGATAGAGCGACTAAGATAAAAGCCACCCATCCGATCGCTGCTTGCAGTCAGTCTATGCTTTCAAGTAGTAGATTTGAGCAGCTCGGCATAGCTCACGAAGATTGATCCAGAAGCAGAATCGCCATGTGAGACGATTGGAATCTGTGAATACTCCGCCCAATAACGGTCCCGCGACGGAAGCAACGCCAAACATGCTCGTGACCAGGGATATATAAAGCGGTCGTTTTCGAATCGGCACTGCAAGCCCCATAAATGTGAGAGTTCCAACATAAAGACCTCCCCCACCAGCGCCCGCAATGAGTCTGCCAACAATAAGTGCAATTGAGTTACTGGCTGTTGCGCAAACAATAGACCCTATCTCGAACAGCAATATTGCAACCATATAGACATTTTTGATAGAGAAGTCTGTATGGAGGTGACCGAAAGCGGGTTGAAAAGCCATCTGTGTTAGGAAATATGAGCTGGCATACCAGCCGACAGCATCTAAACTGTGGAATTCCGTTGCTATTCGGGGGATTGCGGTTGCTGGCATGTTCAGTAAGCAAATTGACAATATACGCCTAAAATACTGAAATCATGGGATAGCATACCCAATATGTAGTTATCTAGCGCGACCATGAGGACAACAGCCATCAGGCCAAAGGTCAAGAACGTCAATCGTATAGGCGTTGGATATTGATCGTCATCGCCATCGCCCTCCTTGACTTTCAGTGAGTCGTCTCCGGTACTCTCACCGAAAACTTTCTGGGATGGTAAACTGTCTGAATTATCTGGCTTTTCAGTAACCTTGGGAGAAACCCGTGCTTCATCTTGTATTTCTTTTCGAGCTCATTGGAGGCCACTGGTATCTCAGCTTTACCTTCCACTCCATTTGCGATATGCACAGACTGCGGACCGATAATTGCGGTGGCTATTTCGTACTTGTCGCGTGGCGTCTCGTGATGCGTGAAGAACTTCTCTTGTCCTGTATTGCAGACTGAAGGTTCCTGATTGGGAGTTGAAGGCATTGCGGAAAGGATCTTACCGGCGAGGATATTACGTATCTTCCGTTGAGCAAAATGAGTATTTGGCCATTAATTGAAAGCAGGGATGGGCTACAAGGTCTAAGGTGGTGGCCAAGGACTCTCGAAACAGACGGAATCGAGGAGCTGAGGGGCTGAGGAGCTGAGACAGCCATCGCTGGCCCAAGACCTGCGATCCTTCATGCAGTATACTTGCCTGATTCTATCCACCAACCCAGACATGCAGTCGTTAGCCAATCGTGGGGTTCACAATGTGCTCGGCCATGACTATGCCGAGCAAGGCATCCAACCTCTTGGCAGAATTGCATGGCTCATACAGATGGAGGAACACGGGCCCCACTTTTCCGATACCACATGTATAGCAGTGTGGTGGGCCAGAAAACCGAAAGAAGGCCTGTCATCAGCTGCCAGCTTAAGCGCCCGGTCCTGATAGGTATTGAGAAATCCAGAACGATCCCATGCAACGGTCACAAAGTTTCTAGTGGGTGACTACATACGGGAAACGGGCCGAGTTTGGATTGGCATACCGTAGGTGCATGTAAAGCAGGGTTGGGCAAACGTTGTATACAATGGCGTAAATTACCCCATTGCTGTCCGCTGGGATTCTGATGATCTCCATCATAACCGACCCGTTGCGTCAATACCGACGTGTCATAAGAATCGATCAGTAATGATAGTTCCAGATGCGGATAGGGGCCCACGAAACATGGGCTTCATGCGCGACAGAGGCGCTACGCAGGGCAACAACGCTTTTGATGGTTGAAACGGTTCAGTCCGAAGGCCCAACCAGTCCATTCTAGTGGTCCAAACCCTGGACCAGTTGGTTTGAAACCTGGACTGGTCCAACTGATAGTTGAACCAGTTGGTTGGTGGTCCGAGCGTTCTGATTGGTCAAAAATTGCCAAGACTCGCTAAGACTTATGCTTCTCTGTTGCCCTTCCCTTAGGGGTCGACGACGACGTCAGTACGACACCTATAATATCACAAACCACCTTCGGAAGACCTTACAGTAGGTATCTCGTAGCCCACGTAGCAATAGAGAAGAAAAGTGGATAGTGGTTAAAAGGTGATAAACACACCTATTGCATGGGCGGGATTCAGTTGTTTCACCGTAGGGCTGAGTAACCGAGAGCCGCTAAGCCTCTTTAGTCAGAGTATCCGGATTTTGTATGGTGGAGTTGCTACTTTTCTGCATAGGGCTGCGCTAAACCTATCTCGTCAGACTCTACAGACCGTTTCAACTAATAGTCCAAACAGTCGGTCCAGATGTTGAACCAGTTGGTCCAAATCCCAAACCAACTGCTTAGTCATCTGGACGGACTGGTCCAAACCGATAGTCCGTGGTTGGACCGGTCCACCATCAAAAGCGTTCCAGGGCAAAGACATGATATGGTGCGTGCTGCTGACTTATATCATTGTTTCATGCAACAAGATGGCCCGGGATTCCATGTTATGAAGGACTAGATGGTACAAGTTGATTTGAGTCGATTTCGTAGAATAGAAGCAGTGAGATTGCTAGAGAAAGGAGTGCTCCCTGATCGACTTATCACCACATCAAGTCTCCTATGTTCTTGAGCCTATAAAATGTGGCCACACTGATTTGATAAACCTAGATCTGTCCCTAGCTCCCTCTATTCTGGGCCCCTGACCCATAAAAGGGCCTCTGGAACATATAAGTAGAGCTGAATCGATGATTTCCCTCCATAGCCGTCTTCACGTTTTGCAATCCACATTCTATACAGAGGCAGGAGTATACTGGGGTCGGCTTGGTGATTGAGAGCTGTCGTTAGAAATCACATGCGTTGCTTCTTGCGATATCTTTGTACCCTCGGTGTGAAAAGAGTCCGGCTTCCTTTGAAATTCGATAGATGCCCCATGATCGGGGAGGTAGGCGCGACTTCCAAAATGGCCCCCATGTTGGGCCTCTTGATGCGATATCTTGTTCTTGTCACTTAAGGTCCTGAATGAACGGCTAAAGAATGACCCCATCTTAGAGAACATCGTGTCTGGTATCAGAAACATGAAGACTGGCTTGCTCGCAATCAAGCAGGCACAGAAAATCGTCACGTGGGCTTCTACCAATTGCCAATTGGCAAGGCTGACGCTGTCCCCTGCTATATGTAAGCCTCATTGACAGAGATGGTCGAGCATGGAGTTACAGGTGGGATCAGTTAATGAGAAGAATGCGTAACGATAGGGAACACAGCTCACAATACAGGTCCTGAGATGAATTAGCGAGTTGTAGTTGCATGATTGATTTCAAAAGCTCACAATCCACCGATTAGAAACAATCCTGCAAGAGCAGCCTTCTGGCGTGCGGGCATCTGCAACTTCCATACCATAGGCATAGGTGCGAACAGAATGGCGAAGTCTGTAAGAATCCACGGAATCGGATCAATGATGTTCAGCAGGTATTGATTGCCACAATAGCCTGGAAGATCCGGATTCCATTGCGAATCCACTGGAGAGCAGATGAAAGCAACGGCGAAGGAGATCGAGATCCACCAGCAAGCGACAATGGCCATAAGTACCAGCGCAGTTGTCCGGAATGCCTTTGTTATGAAGATACGATAAAGTAAGATTAAGATTGACAACTTCGTTGATGCGAGCAGACACGGCTGAATCAGCGATACAGAATAGAAGACCTAGATCATTTAAGTAGGAATGTTCGTCAATAGTGCGTAGACCTCTGTAATACCTTCTCGAACGATACAACCTGCTGCTTGCTGAGGCTCGCAAGATGATGCCCAAATCCAGCATATTTGGTAGCTTTAATGGTGATATTTCAGCAACAATACAATTGCTCAGAAGATAAGAAAAGTACCCCAAATTATCATCCCAGTCTCCCCAACGCACAAAATCTATACATGGAGTCAGAGCTTGCCAATATTGTAGGCGCCGATAACTGACATATGCCCAGATGACCAAGACATCATCAACGAAGAAGGGCGTACGCTTCATTTTCTTTGATGCCAGGCGAGCTGCCATGCCCGCTGTAGAGATGACCAGGAACACAGCACCAACACTGAAGACTGCATTGTTTTTGTTCTCGGTAGACTGAGGGCTAGCTTGTCGAACCATGAAATGAGCCATGTGTGTGACTCTCACAAATTCTTGCAAGGCCACTCAAACACTATGAGAGATGTGAGGTTTTTAAAGGATGCTTAGCTCGTAAGTACTAAGTAGGGACGGAAAGGATTTGGAGGAGGGCTCCTACTAGGGTATGCAGCACAGGGGCACGAGAACTTAGAAGCCAATCGTGCAAGAAAGGGGTGAAGGCTGTAAGCCCGGGCCCAATCGCCTTAAACGCTCAAATCCGGAAATGTAACCCATCTTCTTAACGCGCTGGCCAGGATGTCGATCACCTTCCATCGGCCAGGATAAGGCTTGTCATCATTCTTACTTTACAAAATAGCTGTTATGGTCAACCACATGCATGCGGTTGTGACGATCCTGGGTTTGTGACGACAGAGCTGAGGTGCAATTTGCAAGGCTGACTGAAGGAACTGTCACTACATTACGCAATTGCGCAGAAGCTTTCATCTGCGCTCTTGTGTCCTTGGCGGTGTACCTATCATCTCGACAATCATAGATGAGATTCGACGTATCATGAATACACAACTGCCTGCACGGTGAGATGCAGGCAGAATGCAGGAAGTGTCGTCGCAGGTTACCACTACTCGAGTGAATAGCTTGGGTCTGGTGAATCAGGCAAGAGCCAAGCTTATTAAGCCACCTGAACTCGCTTAAGAAAGTTACATTGGCACATCTACATTTCATCTATCAGGTCTTCCAGTTCTTGAATGGGTGAACCTTTTCAAGTTGCTTGCCAGGGTTCAGTTTCATTCTGGAGGAACCAATTCGCCTCAAGCTGTTGCGCGGAGGCCGGTCGAACGGGTTGCGGATCGTGTCTCGAGAAGCCTGGTTTCACAGGCTGTCTCGAGAATCTTGCTGTAATCCAGTCAAGGTAAAGCTGCAGTCCAGCGTACATTGCTGGGGCATGCGAAACGTCAGGAAGCAGATGATATTCGATCTGAGCTGAAGGGTCCGCCTTGAGGGTCTGGTCGATAGCGTCTGTTACAGACTGGGGATAGACAATCGGATCAACGCCTCCCTGAATAATTAGCATGGCACCACTGATGCGCTTGCCGCCGACTGCTGCTATCTCTTGATATTTTTGGATCGAAGTGTTGTCCTGCCAACCGTCCTTGAGTATGCTAGAGGATGGAACGTTGAATAGAACCGTGTTACAGCCTTTAAGCGCAACATAGGTCTCAAGACTTTGCTGACCCTCTGGAGTAAAAATCTGATCGGGCTCAAATCCAGGATAATTGGCGATTAGGCTGGGAGCAATCATGAGTAGCAGTAGAGGGACAACGGCCTCAGTCGGGGGTAAATTCAAAACCCGTGTCACTGGAGACAATGCGATAGTGCCCAAGTGCCCATCCATAGGTTCCGATACAAGTTTCTCCGCAAATCCCCATGCTGCTAGTCCACCTTCAGAAGAACCAACCACTACAAATCTCTTCGAAAGTTCAGGGAATGCCTCTTGAGCTGCTGGTATTGAGTACGCAACGTCATTTGCTTGTGCGCGGCCGTTCAGGTATTCGTGTACAATACGTTTACCGGAAGCATTTACTCCTACGCCCAGCCCAGCGTAGTCCGTAGCGACCACAACATAGCCGAGGAGAGCCAATTGGTATGGTGCCTGGAAATGATGCCATAGATTTTGTATGTTGCTGGGTGCGCACTCGTCATTAGTTCCGCTTGTACCATGAGCCCACACGACGACTGGGAGGCCATCTCCGTAGTCTCGTGCTATATAGGGCCATAGTACATACGCAGATACAGGAACGACGGTGCCGTTAGACGTCTGAGATTGGTACATGAAGCGCGAGAGAGACAGATTAGGAGCCAGTGTATAGAACGACGTGTTGGTTTTGCGCTCGACTTTAAGTAGAGTGCCTGGTCTTGCGCTTGAAGCATTTTGGGGCACAGCATAAAAGGGGTCTTCTGCTACAGAGGCATGAGCGCGGTATGATAGCTCAAAGTTATGGGCCTCCAGTGTAGCATTTGACGACGAAGCCATGCTTGTGTCTCGTTGATAATGATTGTGTGGGGACGCTAGATGACTCTCTGTAGGGGTTGCTTTGCCTGCGGGAATCAGAAACAATAGGATTTGTATAGCAACGCAGGGGAATCATCTCAACCACATTGCGCTGAGATGAAGCTGAGCTTGGTGATTGCCTAGCCGTGAGACTGCACGGTGACGAGCGAAATTTGTGTAGATGGCGGGGTCCCAAAAAAGGGTGGACGCACGTGGGGGTCATGCTTCCTACGGACTGTTTCAAGGCTAGGGAATTACGTCCATCGGACTCGGACATCGTCCAGTAAGGATCATGTGGCTCGGGTGTGATAGATCCTTTGACGTCAACAACGACGATCCAATCCTTTGGTACAGTTGTTTTTAAAAACATTGGCGCGAGACGGGAGCGGGAGCATTTTCGTTCAACGCGATCATGAGAAATGGTCAAAATGGATTTGGCTATAAGTTGACAACTAACGCTGCGTAGACTATAGAGAAAGCTTCTATTTAGAGACCTCACCTTCCGCTATCTTTCTAGCTACTTTTTATTTATCATACAGTGGTGATTAATATTATAACATATAGTTAATATTTCTTCGATGTAAGCCCTAGAAGAAATCACCCCCCAAATGAACACACCCGCCAAATGAACAGCCTCTGTAGGGCTGAATCCATGAACCGAACATCAATATCAAAAAGTCATTTTCAGTCTAAATGTTGTATGTAAAGTTTATGCAGATTTTGATTCTAAGTATATTTTATGTGAGACACTTTTAGCCATCTTGCGTTGATGTTGAGATATAGGGGAAGTGTTCATTGGGAGGGTGTGTTCATTTCTTCTAAGGCTTAGTAGAAACTCGAAATTTTCAACGTAGGCTATACATTGCTACACTAAAGGATCTACTACGTAAAAACTTGCTATTCTGGTAATAATCGAGTGTATAAGTGAATCCCAGCTTACTATATAATAAACGCAGCGTTAGTTATCAACTTATAGCCAAATCCATTTTGACCATTTCTCATGATCGCGTTGAACGAAAATGCTCCCGCTCCCGTCTCGCGCCAATGTTTTTAAAAACAACTGTATCTTATGCGAATGGTGGAACAAGAAACCCTTACCTTAGTCTTCTCGGGAGGCGGCTCGGGAAGTCCGTTGGCGGATTCTTTACAGTCCCGCTGTAAAATACGTATACGGAATAGATTACACTAGAAGGGTTAACCTGCCAACTGAACACACTCCCCAAATGAACAGCTTATAAGGCTGAACTGTGGCTTGAAACATCATTTTTGAGAAGTCATTTCATGAGAAAGCTTTATATATGAAACTTATGTAAACTTTGATTTTAGGAAGATTTTGTATGAAGCAATTTTCAGTAGCTCGCGTGGTTATAATGATTCAGAGGAGGTGTTCTGTTGGGGGGTTTGTTCTGTTGGGGGGTTAACCCTTCTAGGTGAGATTGCCTCCTACAACCTACGGACAGTGCCGCTTTGACACTTACCCTACTTCTCAAGGCTGACTCGCCATTATCAGGCAACAGAGCACGGCAAATGCGAATCTCGGGTTCTCAGACGATAGCCCTTAAGATGCTCATCAATTGATTCGCATAGAGATCTGTCAGTCTCCCCACCGTAGCTTTGGGGCTGATTTACGAGGTAATAGGCCAGAGGGGAAGGCGTAATATTGAGGCTGTCTTACAGTGCATGTTTTGCTGTCGCTCGTTAAGGTTTGCCTGAGATCCTTTGCTATGCCGCTAGACAGACGCAATAACGCTACAGGATCGCTTTCAAACAAACTTAGCGGAGCGCCAACTGGTTCCTACGATTGTTTTCTACTTTGGTCAATGCAAATCTTTCCAGGGTCGCCATTCGCCTCAAAGCCAACCGCCAAGCAAAAATGGACACCAGGAATGGCATCCTTCACAATGGAGTAGGTTCATTGGCCGTATTGAGGATAACTCGATGAATCTGATTGGAGATGCACGTTGCATACTACGCCAATGTGTGCACCCTCAGACTAGGTGTGATCGGTCCAGACGTTCAGATTCTATGCAGTCATGCAGATCTCTGTTGGCATGTTGTATCGCCTCGTAAAATGTGGGATTCGCTATTACGACGTGTCTCTACCAATCCACTTTGCATGTTAGCCCGTTCCTCTATTTTGTCTACACGAAGTCGCTAAGTCATGGTCCCCATGGCTGAGACCGTGTCCTCGTATGTGCATGGCGGATACACCATTTAAAACTGTACCTGATGACATTCATGACCGTTTGATACAGGGCAATAAGCAGTGTGAATTTGCATTGCTTGATTTATCCATATGAACCCAAAGAAAGACCTGCGCTCCCATTTGATATCACGCTGATGTTGCATCATTCATTACATGATGGATGGCTCCAATTTAACGCCCATTGCCATCACTGGCATAGGCTGTCGCTTCCCCGGGAATGTCACAGACCTTGAGAAGATGTGGGCATTGCTCGCTGAAGGGCGCAGCTGCTGGACGGAAGTCCCACCGGATCGCTTCAATGATTCTGCGTTTTACAGTCCTGATCTAAATGCTCCTGGAAGTCACAATCATCGAGGAGGGCATTTTCTGGCCAAAGACATTGCTGCTTTTGATGCCGAGTTCTTTCGCATTTCGCCTGCAGAAGCTTAAGCAATGGATCCCCAGCAGAGGATTCTGTTAGAGACTACTTACGAGGCATTTGAGAGTTGCGGAACTTCGCTTGACAGTATCCGCGGCTCGAATACGGCAGTATATGCCGCTATGTTTTCCCGTGACTACGACCGCAACATCTATAAGGATATGGACAACATTCCGAAATATCATACGACTGGAACGGGCGAGGCTATCCTTATAAACCGGATTTCGTATTTTTTTTGATCTCAAAGGCCCTTCAATGACCTTGGACACAAGGTGCTCTGGTAGCTTAGTAGCACTCCACCAAGCGTGCCAAAGTCTACGAAACAGGGAAGCCGATACAGCAATTGCTGGCGGAGTGAATTTGATCTTGAGCCCAGATCATATGATCGGGATGACCAACCTTCAGTACGTCCAAAAAATCCTCTATAGCCTTATCTAGCCAACGATTAATTTCAGTATGCTTAATAAAGACGGCAGGTCTTATTCGTTCGATAGCCGAGGATCTGGGTATGGTCGTGGAGAGGGCTGTGCAACGGTCATTGTAAAGAGATTAGACGACGCTATTAGTTGTGGTGATCCGATACGGGCGGTGATCAACCACACAGCGATTAATCAGGACGGAAAAACTTCTGGCATCACTCTTCCTAGCCAAGATGCCCAAATGATTCTCCAGCAATCCATCTACGAACGCGCACAGATAGATCCTCGAACAATTGGATACGTAGAAGCTCACGGAACCGGTACTTCCGCGGGCGATCTGGCCGAGATAGCAGCCATTCGAGATGTGTTCTGCCTTGAACGTAAATTGCCCCTACACGTTGGCTCCATCAAATCCAATATCAGCCACTTGGAAAGTGCTAGTGGATTGGCAGGTTTAGTGAAAGTAATTCTCGTCCTTGAGAAAGGTCTCATTCCTCCAAATGCCAACTTCGAAGTCGCAAAGGCAGAGCTGAAGATAAGTGATAGCAAAATCAAAGTATGAGTCCCGTTCCCAGTCTCCTCGTCTAACCGCGACTTACATTAATCAGATACCCACAAAGCTAGAAGCCTTTGAAGATTACCCAATTCGCAGAGCTTCAATTAATAGCTTCGGATACGGCGGTACTAATGCACACGCAATCCTTGAGAGAGCACCGGACCTTAAGCTTCGAACGAAGACGAATATCGGTTCAAAGGTGGATGGATCCCCAAGCTCCCTCTCGATAAAGATGAATTCGCCACACTTGTTTATTCTATCCGCGAAAACCAAGCACTCTCTTGTTGCTGCGGTGCAGAATTTCAATGATTGGATTTCCAGACGCCAAAACTTCATGGATATAGAGGAACTAGCTTATACACAATCAAGCGGCCTCCCACCCGTCAAAGGCGTTGTTCAAGCAGCTGTGGTCCTCCATGCAAGTTTGAAATGCTTATACCTTAACCATCCTGAAGCTGACGAGTCCTAGGACCGGACTCATTCGAGCATGCAAGTCGAAGACTTCAATATTCCCCTACAGTCAAAATTCCACGGGACCCGACATTTGTACCAAGCGTTCGAGAACTTGTCACTCGACTTCTTCATCATCCTTTCGTCCATCTCCGGTGTCATTGGAGCCAGCGGTCAGGCAAACTACGCCGCCGGTAACGCCTTCCAAGACACTTTTGCGAATACCACATCGACTAGCAAATTCCCCTGCATCTCTATTGATATTGGCTTACTAGACGACGCCAAGCACAACAACCCAATAAGAGAGCAAAACCTTGCGCGTCACGGTGTAGTTCCAATGAGACCTTACGAGTTTGTGGCTCTACTGGAATACGCTATGAGTGCTCGAATTTCTCGAGACCACTGTAAGCAGATAGTTGTGGGCTTTGATTGGCAATCCCTCTCCGATGTCGAGATAACGAATGCTACAACAAAAGGCCCGCTGTTTTGTCACATTCGACAGTCGTCGGGAAATACAGCCACGGACCCGGGCCCATCGATTGGGAAACCGCTAGAAGTGGCTGTCTCGGAAAGTTCGGATAGAGAAGAGCTACAGCGCATTGTCACAGCCGCCATTTCTCACAAATTGTCCAATCTAGTGGCTTCCGACGGCTTAGACCAGAGGACCGATTCGTCAATGTTGGATCTAGGCTTGGACTCGCTTATCACTACGGAGTTACGGAATTGGATCTTTTCCGAGTTTAAAGTAGTGACACAGGTATTGGAAATTCTTGATCAGGGTAGCATCAGGAGTCTTGCATCATTGGTCGCCTTTCGTGCGACATTTGTTCAAGGGAAGATCCACTCCCTTACCAGTGATGACAATGGGAACTGTGACAAATTGAATCCTGCTCGTGGAGACAACAATTCAAGTATGGTAGGAGAAAGACTTCCTTCGTCCAGTACCGAGCTGCCTCTTCTTCCTCTTCCGGAACTGGAAAACACCTTGAGCATGTATCCGGACTCTAGGCGGGTATTTCTCTCGGGCGAAGAACTTGGTCATACGTCGAATCTCATATCAGAATTTCTACACGACGAAGGACCCGGTCAGGAGCTTCAAAGTCGGTTGCGAGCACGCTTGATGTATCCTCACATCGATAGTTGGCTGTCCGAACCATATTCCGAAAAAATCTATCTTGAACGGCGAGATCCTATCCACCCAACTGGCACTTTCTATGGAGGCCATCTTCTAACGGGTTCACCTCACTCACAGGCTGAAAGAGCAGCCATTCTAGCTGTTGCAGCTTTCGGATTCAAAAACCCAGTTGAGCTTGGCACAGTGGAACGTGACTATATGAATGATGAGCCCATCTGCATGGAGTCTCTCCACTGGCTGTTCAATGCAGTCCGTGAGCCTAGACTCAAAGTTGACAAGATTCGTAGGTCGTTAGAAGAAAATTACTTGATAGCCCTAAGACATGGGCACTTTTTCAAGGTTCGATTATTAAACGAGGAGGGTGACAGATCATTTCGGAGACTCAAGGCTGCATTCGAGCATATCCTAGCAGTTTCAGAAACTTCTCGGCCATCTTTGGCCGCATTGACTGCAGATCAACGAGATTCTTGGGCTGAGGTAGGCGATTATTTGCACTTGACGACCCCAAACTTACACTTCCAGGTCCGAGAGAGCATCAAGCTAAAAAACGATCGAAACCACGCAGCCATAAGCTCAGTCGAGTCTGCGGTTTTCGTCATGTGCCTTGACGATGGAGAACCCAGCAACGCGTCCGAACGCTGCAATCAATTTTTTCTAGGTGACCACTCAAATCGATGGAGTGATAAGACCCTGCAATTCATCGTCTGCAAAAACGGTATATCCGCTTTTGTTGGTGAGCATTCAATGCTCGACGGTATGAGCATAAGACAATTCAACAGATGCATCACAAATGCAATTGTGGACCATAGAATGCCCGACGAACGAACCTCATCACAAGGAGTAAATCTTGTGGAAGAAATAGATTTTGTAATTGAACCTGCGATTGAGAGCCGTATTGACGTCATTCGACAGAGATTTAAGGAAAAGTATGCCCCTATTGAATTCGCCCACCACCATATTCGCACTCTTGGAAGCAACTTTCTCCGTACTCACAAGTGTCCTGCCAAAGCGGGCTATCAAGTTATCATTCAACTAGCCTGTCTGCTCTACTACGGCTATCAGCCAGAGTCTTGGGAGACCATATCCATGTCTCGCTTCCACAAGGGCCGTGTAGACTGGATCCAGGCTATCCAGCCTGATATGGTGTCGTTCTGCGCTGCTGCGCGCGACAACGTATTGCCCCTCGCCAAGCAGCGCAGGCTGTTCTTCGATGCCGTCAATACTTTCGTCAATACAATGACTCAGGTCGGGCGCGGGCATGGCTTCAAAGCGCATCTCCATGCATTGTTGGCGATGGTGAGAGATGACGAGCCTGTTCCCGCCCTTTTCAAAGACCAAGCGTGGCGTGATACTACGGTGTCAAGCGTCAAGACCGTGAAGACAGATTGTTTGGAGGGGGCAATGCTGCAGGAGCCTGCTTTTTTGATGGCAGAACCAAAGTGTATCTTTGTTCATTTCGAGGTAGAGGACTATGGGTGAGTAATTGCGTGACCAGCATTCTGGTACTCTACCGATAATGTGGTCTCTAGGTGTAAAGTTTTCGTTCAGACTTGGCCTGGCCGCACAAAAGCTTTCTGCAATGCACTTGAGACTGCAGCAGAGACTGTCAAGGCGGTGCTTGAGGCGGGCGATTGACGCGATCCTTTGTGAGGAGAAAGGAACGGAGGGTGGGAGAGTCGCAGAGATGTAAACTTTTAGGACTTTGGCCCGGCTCGGGTGACGATGATTGCATTACTGATGCTTGTGGCTTCGGTGGATTCTGGGTTGGGTAGGTTGATGTGACATGCTTGGGGTCGAGTGGTAGTTTTCAACTATTAACACGAGACATTGCCGCTTGATTCATGACCTCGAGTCATGCTATGGTTCAGTAATTATTTGAAGTCATATGAAATCAGGAGATGTTAATCTTCTAGGGGTATCTCGACACGCAGAACGCCCGGTCCCACGCTCAATGCCGTATGACGTCGTACCATCATCCTGTCGTTAATGCATGCCATTATCCAATCCCTACAACCTCCACCCCTCCTCCGTCCCATCCACCATCTTCTCCCCATATCCCCCAACCTCCCTCCTCCTCCCCGCATAAAACCTATCCAAACAAGTCCTCCGTTGCGCCTGCGTCCACCCCTCCACCACAAGCGCAAACTCCACCGCATCGCTAAATCCAAATGTCTGCGCCATGGTGCACAGTTGCCTTTTCATGACTACTTGTGGTGGGTGATATTGCCATTCGATATCTGCTTCGCCCTCGCCAGTAGGGTTATCGTCGTGGGGATGTTTCCGCTTCACGGGAAGGCGGTCCTGTGTGTTGGAGAAGATACGCTGGTCGCCTAGATCTATGTCATTGCCTGCCTCTTGGGCTCGACGTGAGAGACTGGCTTCGACTTTTGAGGAGCCGACGACTTCGCTGTTTTCGTGCGTGTACTCTACGCCTGCGTTGGCGAGGATGGCTTGGACAGGGTCGCTCTTCTTGGCCCCTCCGCTGACTTTCCTGCGCTTAGTCTTCCCGGCGGCTTCCTCGGCCGAGTCAACGATGAGGGCCGCGAGTTGCGACATGGCTCTTTCTTCCGTCATGTCGTCCTCCTTGGCTGATAAAAAATCATCATTTGCTTCCTTGTCTTGGGAAGCTTCGAGATCGACACCGACAATGGCGACGCCAGCTTTTGATTCCGCGACGTTGGTTTTGTTAACGATGTCCCTTAGTACGAGATTTTCGTTCTCGAAGCTAAAGAGATTCTTGAGGCCGAAGATCTCGCCCTTCTGTTCTTTTTGCTCTTGCACGCCCTTGAAATAGCGGCGTTCGGTGCTTGCTGTGTAGCCAATGTTCGCTTGTTGCTGCTTGTAGATTTGACGAGCGTATACGATTTCCTCGATGGTTCCTGCCGAGACCAGACGGAATACTTCCACGTCGCGGACCTGGCCAATACGATAGGCACGATCTTGAGCCTGCAGGTCGTATGCTGGATTCCAATTCGGGTCTACGACAACAACTTTATTTGCAGAAGTGATGTTGAGACCGACGCCTCCAGCCTTGGTGGAAATGAGGAAAACAAATTGCCCAGGATCGCTGTTGAAATCGTCTACAGTCTTGGCGCGATCTTCATACTTCATGGCGCCATCAAGATAGGAGACATTATACGTGGTGTGTTGGAATAACATTTGTAGCATCTTGAGTAAGCGTACAGAGTGGCTGAAGATGAGGACTTTGTCACCATTTCCGTGCCAAAAGCGGAGCAATTTCTTGAGGATTTTCCATTTGCCGCAAAATTCTGGGTTGGAATAATTCATTATGGAGTCGCGGTTGCGGTAGAGATGGCGCCACTGGTCAGGGACGGCGACTTGGAGCATCTCTAGGTCTTTGTCTTGTTTCTCCTTTGTGTCTGTGGACTGAGGTATTAGGATTGCGAGGTGGTTGGCCAGCTTTTGCAAATGGGCAATTGCTGGGAAGACGTAGGACTGCCATTTCCCGCCGTCTGGAAGGAATTGCTGACAGCACCAGCCTTGTTTCTTGCCAGAACCACAGCCGCACTCGTTCGTAGACTCTTTGATGTAGCGAATCACGTCGCTATCAATGCAATTTTCATAAGCATCGGCTTGAGTTTCTGTGAGAGGACAGAACACTACCCGATCGCTCTTTTTAGGGAGCTGGTCAGCGATCAAGGTCTTCATTCGGCGGAGGAAGAACTGGGGTAGTAGATTCTCGACAAGAGCTTTGGCGGTCTTGCGTGCTTTGCTGAGTTGGTGGACAGTAGCATCGTGAGATTGACCCATCTTGAGAGGCACACTGATGCTTTGCTTCCAAGTCGATATCGGTCCAAATTTGCCAGGATTAGTCCAATTCAATAACGTCCACAGCTCATCGTATGAATTCTGTATCGCCGTCCCCGTCAAGCCAATCCGGCACAGAGCATTGACTTCATTCATAGCCTGGGTGGTCTCCGAGCTTCGACCTTTGATTTGATGACATTCGTCAGCAATAACGCAGTCCCACTCGACCATGTTTATAGCGCTCTTATTCGTCCTGTACGTCGTATAAGTCGTGATCATGATCTCCAATCGCCCTTTCGAAGCAGTCTCCAAGGCGGCTTCTTTCGAAGTCCCATGATAAACATCTACATGCCACCAACCCCAGCGTTGAAGTTCGTTCTTCCAATTCTCTATCAATGTACCCGGGCAAATCACCAATGCCTTAGGATACCAGGGTGCATCTGCCCTTCGCATCTTTCGCATACGCTTTGCATCCCTCTCGTCTCCTGTCTTGCCAAATGCTGCCGTGAGAAAGGCGATGACCTGCACGGTCTTCCCCAGACCCATGTCATCTCCCAGTATGCCACCTGTCTGGTAGATAAATAATCCATGGAGGAACGCGGTACCTTCAACTTGATAGTCTCTCAGCCATTGAGCAATGGGTGCCGGTACTAGTCCTAGAGATTTTGGCAACTGTTTATCCCTGTAAGGTGCTGATGCTTTGCCCTTCGGAAAGTCAGGCCTCTCCTGCAACTCTTCCAACCTTTCATCGTCAGAGAACTCGACATCATCATATTTTGGAGGTAACTTGAGACCTGCAGCCTGCAATTTTTCTGTTCGCTTATCGAACCTTTTTCGCCTATCTTGCAAATAGTCTGGCAAAGTATACTCCATCAATTGATCATCCTCTGACATATCGCCCCACTTTTTCTCTTCCTTGTCTTTACCCTTGCCCTTGCCGGCGATCTTCGTTTGCTTTTTGCCAACAGTAGTCTCACTCTCTACAGCCTTGGCCTTTCGTGTGCTGGCAGCTGCCCTTTTCCGCTTGACGGATTTTCGGCTTTTAAATGACTTGTAGGCTTCTTCGCTATCTTCGTCTGACCAGTCGACTCGTTCGCCAGCGGGCCGCGCAGCATGCCCCTGTGGTTTCGGAGGGGCAGATCGATCATCTAGCCCTTCAGAGCCACTTCCGGACTCTGTGCCAACCACTCCTGAATCGATAGTCAGTGAGGAGTACTCATGAGCGTTTGTTTTAGAGGTCCCACTGGTAATGTAGTCTTCATGACCGAGATCCTTCCTGACCGCCTTCCTGATATCTAGATCGTTATCACTGTCGGTCAAATTCGCCGTAACATCTTCCATGGCAGGCCACAGGCCGGGAAGGCAGAGGAATAGATCTAAGTAGGCGCGTGGGTGGCTTCGCGTGCCCTAGAACCCACCCCAAGTGGTTAGCTTTCAGGGCCAACACTGCGGCCCGGTCACCTAGGCCGCGGCGCGTGGGAACCCCCAAACTTCGGGGCACCCGTGCCACGTATTCAGCCCTGTAGCCCCGCAGGATCCGGTCAACACGGTCAACACAACAGAAGAACCATTTGCCATTCACACAATCTCTGAGTGATTAGACTATCCTAGACAAGACCATCCACTAACAACATCCATCTCCTCACGCTCCAACATCATCTGCATTCGTCAGCAATGCCACTTCCAGCAGGACCTCTCATAATCGAAGGTGGTTGCAATTGTCGCGCAATCCGCTACAAAATTGACATTCCCGCTATCAACGACCGACCACTGCATTTCTCGGGAGGCTCTGAAAGCCACCCGGAGAAGGTCCATCTACCCTTGGTTGCGATCCACCATTGTAACGACTGCCGACGTGCTACAGGCTCTATTCTGCCCTTCTGGATCTGCACGCCAATATCGATGGTTTCAACGTCTTGCATTGCTCGCTCCTCCAACTCTAGCGATCAGCACAAAGCTGACACCACCCCCTCCAGTAAAGGATGGCACCCTGCTGCAGACATCTTTGCCCCAGGTACTGCAAGCGAAAGCACATTCCTGACCTTCTACGAGTCATCCGAGGGGCGTAGAAGGAGCTTTTGTGGGCGTTGTGGCACTAACCTAGCATATGCCATCTTCCCAACGCCAGAAGGGTGGCCCGACATGCTTGATGTGGTCCTCGGGACTGTTGGTCGGGAGCATCTAGAAGGTCACCATTTGGCACCTGAGAGACAGCTTTGGTGGGATTGCGGAGTCGATTGGATAAGACAATTATCGAATGAAGGGGTTGGCCACCTGGTGAAGCATCCGAGTTATGATGTCGGTGAAGTCGTGCAATGATTGTGCAACAGCTTTGTTACCATGATGGTGAGCGTCAGTTGCAAAAGTCACGACCAAGAGAGGGAAGCAAGTTGCCAGCATCATTGCAAAATTTCGAGAACTAGTCATGAGAAACTTGTCAAAGGCTCGGAATCTCCCTCGGATTTTCAGACTAATTTAGATCGAGAGAAATTCATGAGTCTAGGAATATGAAGTTCGACCGTGCCAGTCATTATCCTCGTGGACTGAGTCCCATCAACATATGGCAGCAGCCTCAAAACACCGTTCAAGCTCACATACCACTGTTCGATGATACGCCTTCTGCCACCCCAACTCGTCGAGCTCTAGCTGTGAAGAATCCTGATCGAAGTTACATCTCAAGCACCGCTTTACCACCGTTTCGTACTTGACGTTTACCTTTTTGCCGACTACGTCCGCAAGTCGCAAAGCAGTCCTATGGAAAGACACCGATGGAGAATCTGAGGCTATGATTTCCTGTGATTCCTGCATATCCTTTAGTGGACGTTCGAACGCGAGCTCAATAAGCATAATGCCTAGGCTGTATAGTAGCTTGTTGGGCGCGAGTACGGAATAGTCGTGCTGCGACAGTACCATAGTGGCCCTTGGGGAAGATCCGGCTTTCATTGAGCATGCGCGGAGGTAAGGTGTGTCAAGTGAATCTTTATTCAGGTCCTGTATCCCATAGAACAGAACGTCTGTGCTTCGCCATTCGCTGTCCATCCAAGGAGTGGAATGGTATTGGAGAATTGCTTCCGATAAGACTTTCGCTAGATGCATCCTATTGACTGGCGGTATTCCACACAGAAGCTTTGATGCCTGGCATAGTGCGTCTCGCAATGACATGGAAGCTTGACACTCAAGAGGCTCTCGACACGGAAAAATCATGTGCTCGGAAGCATCAGCGTCCTGGAGAAAGCCAAGGGAAGCTCCATCAGTCGGTTCGAGTGACTGTGACTTGAATCGTGCACAAAGATTTGGTGTGGACTTGAGATCTATTCGCGACGCTGCTAGGAATGGTGTGGGCGTTAACATAGCGTTGTCGCGTTTCAACAAACCACCAATGGCTTCGACTAAATCCTGTGCGGATTTACTCGGACCGTGGGATTGCCCTTGCGGTGTAGTGTGCGGTGTAGTGACGGCGCTATTTGGAAAGGTCTCTGCTGCCAGCCAGACTGGTTTGTTTGAAGTGGCAGGCTCGGTACACTGGAGACATTCCCATCTCAGATAAAACCGAATCCCATCCTTACCGGTGTCTGGCACCCCAGCTCCAAGAGAAATGTTGGCTAAGTGCTCTGCAGGGCATCCCCACTGATTCGACAGTAGCTCGTAAAGCTTCCTTGAAGCCCTCTGCACCATGCTAAATCGGGAAATAGATGCTAATCTCATGCTTCCAGATGGTCTAATCCCCCTCTTGAGATTTTCAATTTGTCTCGAGAGTCTCTCGAGATCACCATTGCCCTCTCGTAATCTTTGAATTGTGTTCTCGAGGGTGCTTTGAGTGAAGCTGACCTTACTTCTTAGTCTGAGACGTTTAAGACGGCTTGAGAAGTGTCCTTCGCTTTCTGTCTGCATTCCTGAGGAGTTAGGACCGGGCTTGCTGGTAGGGAGCTCTCCCGTACCTTGCTCCGAGTCATTAACATGCCAATTCCTCCATATTTCCGGACGACGAAGTCCAGTGTCTGTTTCACTTGGCTTATAGCTGCGACGCATGCCTCAAACGAATCCCCAAGCTGACTACTCAGCTGACGCTGGAAGCGGTCCTCGTGCCACAGGTAGTGATGTCGAGGATTGTTAAGCATGACAGGGACCTCGCGTTGGTGCTCTGTAACCGAACAAAGGAGAAGCTGGCATGCATTCTTGAACGCTGTCTCTTGCACCTTGAGTGCTAGTTGGAACTTCTCCACCTCTTTACGACAGCCTCGCGTGAAAATGATGAGCGGTTGGAACGTATGCTCGTAATTTTCGAGAGTAGAGACAATCAATGGCAAGATGCCTAACGCTAATCCGGCGGCGCTTACCGGTTCCATGTACTATATATATAAGTTATAATGTGATTTTTTACGAGAGGGCGAGAACAGAACCAATGAGTATTTGTCGACATCAAACGAATACCCGAGGAACCCCTCTTTGAGCCGCTTACCTTCCTTATTTAGCTAAAGGTGCAGCCTTGTTGCTTTTCGACGTCACGTCTCATGGACCTTTTCCATGTCATGTTCTGAGACCTATAGACCATGAAGGGCTCAACGATACGATGGCCGAGCCCGGAGATGCTAGCGAGCCACGAGAGAGTCGCTATGGTCTTGCACAAGACTACGTGCTCTCTTGTACCCAACTTTTCACCGAAATCGTGAGAGGCTACAGGAGTGAGAATCCGAAAGGTCGTGCCTTGCGACAGCTGTGTACCCAAGCACAAAGATTCAGCCTCTGGAGTGATGGCTTCGACGCCGGAGAAGGTGGACTGGATGACATTATTACAAATTCTGCACACGTGCAGGACACGGTTCTAATGGTACTATCTGCGCTTGGAGGCAGCCTAGTGGAAATTGCTCAGGAACTGAGGACCGATGCCGGAGGACGGCAACAAGACAATCTTGCTCACCAGTGCGATCAAATTGCACGGCTTAACGAACGCTTATTGACCAATCGGAGTGAGCCACAGACAGAAGATATCGATTCAGATGATTCTATACCCTCCGACTCCTCCAGCGAAGCATCACACCAAGAAACGTCGAGTGATCCTGTTAGGGACATAGTTTCCTACAATGACTTACTTTCAGACCTTGTCCCAACGCTTAGCAACCCAATAGAACATGATAACCAGAACGCCGATACACGAAACCAGCGCCCAATCTCAGGACAGATTGCTGTAGATCACACTCCACCGAAGCCGTCACATACCCCACCTTTATCTGAGGGAGGTGCTGGCTCCCTGAAGTATCCGACGTATTGGCTGCCATTGGTGTTTGCGGGGGATTGTCCTACAACTCGTCTGAAGCACGAGGGTGAAATGTCTGAAAGGACATCCCAATGTCTAAATGTCCCAAGCTGATCTTGGACTAGTTCCGTATCACTTGGCTCAGATATGGGACCAGAAGTATTGGAGAGATTGGAGAAGGATTACGTGAAATTGATAGAAATGTGAGCGGCTAATCCGTGACTTCTGAATATACATTATACTTAACCACTAGGCCATTCGAAGATGGTCGTCTTCTTGTCCAGCTATTTTCCCGATCCGTTGACAATAAGTCTCGGATACTCTGCCAAACAATCGACGAGTCCAATCGCTCCTACCCTAAAAACTGCTGCCTTCCTTTAACAGCATTATACGTCGAGAGATACGGTCCGGTCTTACGCTTTAAGAAGTATTCCAGATCCGGGGAGCCGTGGGCTCACCTCAAATTTCATACCTATCAGAGTAGCTCAGCTGCATTATTTACGTCTGTGATTATGCTGACGACCTACCAGAACTTGTATTGTTCTTTTGCTCGTTCACCGTCTTAAGATCATTGTATCGAAATGTCCACGGGATTGAGAACCTGGCTTCAAAATCGGGAGGTGAGAAGCTCAGATTTTCAGGGTAGTTGACGGGACACTACTTAGATACAAGACATCAGGCTTATGAATCACAGGTCTATCACAGATGACGGCTATGTGCATGCTCTAGACATCTACAAGGACAGAGACTCTGGTGCTGTGAGACTACAAGCGTCTGTTATCCGTGGTGAGCTCAGCGGGTGAGCGCACCTGCTATCATTGCTGTGATCTCGGTGGTAATGGAAATTAGCATGCCCGTATGGACGGCGTTTGTTACCCATCAGATCTTCTCACCTACCTGGATGATCCTGGCCAGCCCCAACAAAGTCCATCTTATGGACCTGCAGAAATTCATTTTTACAGATGACTACTTATGTAACAAGGCACCAGATGGGGAACACGAATTGCATTTCGTCGAATCCAAGGGTAAGATACTCATACGTTTGATGCTTCCTTCCCGCTGACACAACCTTAGATGCTGAAGCTTTTTTTGACATAATCGAATACCTCGCAGCGTCCACTCAGCCCATACCGTTCGCTCCGCCCTCTCTCCTTCCGAAATTGAAAAGAGGAGAGGAGACGAGCAGCCCCAACCACGAAAGAAATCCAGAAGGGGTGACGGAATGAAACACCTTCCCATCCTCATCACAGCATCTCCATCACATTTCCCGGCGAAAATATACAGATCGCAGCAAGCGTCTAGCACCCACTCCCCCCCCTCTAAACCCCACGCACTTCCATGCCCACCACTAAGTTTACTCAACCGAATTCGCAGTAGATACATTCCCAACCGATCGTCCGGAATCGCTCTCTCGCATCATGGTAGATTTCCTCCGATGTTTCGGGGTAGGGGGGAAGTTTTGGGTATGGTAGGCTGAAAGGTTGGATGAGTGGTTGAGGGATTTTGGGGGGAGTTGTCAGTTTTCTCAGCAGCACGTGGGATTTTGGGGGGGTGAGGTGGAAAAGGGGGTGGGATTGAAGGTTTGATGAGGATGGTGAAAGAGATATTTCAAGAATGCCCCCCACGGTTCGAGAAGCTGGGACTATGCGGTATGTGCGAGTTTGGTGTCCCTTTAATGCTAGGGAGCAGGCGCCTGGGTGAAGTGAAAAGTCGTGGTGAAAGCAAGTGCCACTAATGGAAAAAAGGAACAGGGGTAGCATGAGCTACCTATCTTACCATGTCTGGATTCGTACTAGTGTGCATTCAAACGAACAAAGCATATCATAAGTGTCATGGTCATCTCGGAAAAATTACATCAAGAGCATCAATTATATTTTCCAATCCTAGCTGTCATAGCAAGCACAATAATAGAAAGAGGGTATCAAAAAACACACCCCCCACCACCCTACCGTCCAAACGACCTCTTCTCAAACGTCCTCAGCACCAAGTACGCAACCCCCGCAAACGCAAACGCAAGCTCAAACCCCACATCGCCCCCATACGCCGGGCTGCCGATTTTCTTGCCCACGGGACCGATGAACCAGACCTGCGCCATGCCCATGACGGCGCCGAAGACGCCGAAGCAGAAGGCGGCGATGGCGGCCATGCCGCGGGGGAGGAGGTGCGGGGTGTTGTAGATGGAGATGTCGTATTGGCGTTTTTTGAAGACGAAGTGTTCGGATAGGGAGATGGCTTCGTAGATGGCGAGCCAGTAGCCCTGGGGATGGATGTTAGGAGGGGGGTTTCTAGTGGATTGAAAAAGGGGGGAGGAGGGACATACGATGAGCAACATGAAATTCTCCAGCACGCTCTCGAAATGGCTGTACCCCGGAATGGCAATCGCGCAATAGACAATCGTCCCCACAAAGGTCCAGATGAAACGCGGGATCGCTTGCGTCCACTGCGCCATGAGCTGCAGGCTGAAGGTCAAGCTATAGATGTTCGGGCAGTTGTTGGCGATGATGCTGAGGGCGAGGATGACGAGGCAGAATTTGCCGAAGGTGCCGAGGGGGGGGAAGAGCACGGCGGCGAGGAGGCCGCCGATTCCGGCATTTTTGTAGCCGTCTGCGTAGGCGGTGTCGACTGGGTCGAGCGTGGCGGTCGCGACTGCCAGGCCGAGCATTTCGGTGAAGCAGAGGGGGAAAATGAGCCCTGCGTATGTCCACGCGAACGTCTTGACGCGCGAGACGCTCACGGGCTGATAAACGGTATAATCAGCCGCATAGCTCGTCCAGCCGGTGCCGAAGCCAAAAACGGAAGCCGCGAACGACAAGACGCTGCCGGCCTCGGAGCTGCCTGCGTTCATGTGCAGGTTGCTGAATTTGCCGCTGTGGGCGAATTCGCCGAGGACGATGAGGAAGATGATGAGGGAGGGGATCCAGGACCAGAATTCGTAGTGGTGCACGACTTTGTAGCCGAAGACGGTGACGAGCCAGGTCGCGGCGGCGATGATGATGATGCCGGCGTAGCCGGGGACGTTGCCGTTGACGGCGTTGATGAGTTGGGCGCCGACGATGACGTTCACGGCGGACCAGCCGATACAGGCGAGGACGTTGAAGCAGGCGACTGTTGAGGTGTTAGACCTGGAATCGAAGGAGAAATTGAAATGGAAATGCAGACGGTGTATTAGTGAGAAGTGTTCAGGCTACTTACTGATTTTGACGCCGTAGAAACCAAAGAAGAAGCGGGAGAGCACCATCTGGCGGAGACCGAAGCGTGGGCCGAAGGTGGAGAAGAAGGCGACGGGGGTGATGGCTAAGCAATTGATAAAGAAAATGGTGAGGAGGGAGTCGACGAAGCCCAGGTTGAAGACTGGGATTGCCAATGCGCCAATGGCGAAAGATGAGACGACCATGTTGGCGGACATCCACTATGAATCCTCATATCAGCACCTCGAGCTCCTGTTCCCCTGCAAATCGAGAAACTCACCAGCGTGCCGACTTTCGTCAGGTTTTTGTCCGTCCTCTCATCCTCAGGCACTCTCTCGATACCTCTCGGCTCGACGCCGAATTTGGAGACTGCTCGTTGGATGTTGGCATATGGGGTGTCGCCCGTCACAAAGACTTCCCCTGACACCGCCCGGGCGTCGGTGGTGTAAGCTGGGAGACCACCTTTTTCCGGATCTACGCCGGTTGGCGAGTGGGAGTCGACCTCGTAGTCATTCTTGGTGTAGCTCATTTTCGCAGGTGGGTGAAGTCCCCCTGGGTACTTCTGGGTCGCGTGAGGAATTCCCTCAAAGGTGGGGTGGAATTAGATGTGTTATGTTTTGCAGGGAGATGGAAGTATTCATCAGCGTCAAGAAAGAAACAAAGAGAGATTCTCCTTCGAATGTCGAAAGAGAGAGAGAGAGAGAGAGAGAGAGAGAGAGGGAGGTAGAGGGAGGTAGAGGTAGAAGTAGAGAAAGACTTGAGAGAAGCAGGTGGAGGTCACCGACCAGAAGAGTCTCCTACCGTACTTTGTACCTTTCAGGCTTTCAGTCGAAGGCGGCCGGCTGATAAGACTAGTTCTACTGGATTCATTCAAGCAGCGTCGGGTCGATCTCAGCATGACGGGGCCTAGGGCGGTAGAGGGAGATCGCACTCCTTGCATTGTGAGTTGTGATTTGTGATTTGCAGGTATGGCTAGCAGCAGCCATTCTAGACTCGGCCGCCGTCCGTCTGCAGTGTCAGACGAAAGGTAGAGGGTGAGTGGGAGGGAGTGGCATGTCGGAGCTATCCCACTAGCCGGGCATGGCGGACTGCTCCAAACGGGAAGTCCTCCACGGCGGCCGGTGATGTGAGTGGTGAGATAGGCGAGCGAGATAAGAGCCGTGGATGCTGATTGGCGCATCATGATCTGGCGCTCTTCTAGCGCCACTTCCAGAACATGCAATTGCAGGGCGGGCGAGGGGAACGCGCCGCCGTCCTGGTCGTCGCGTGCGGTCAGGGAGCAGGGAACAGGACGTGGTCGGTGCTGCACTGGGCTGCAGAAACACCATGCACACATCTGTATACTTGATTGTGGATGTATACGATGAACGTAGTAGACGACGCATCTTTCCCCCACAGCTGACTGTTGAAGGCGGCGGTGACCGATGGGCTCTCCTTTGCCTGACACTCATCGGTCTGTCGTGAGAGATACAGAGTGCGTTCGGAGCCCGCCGATGCCTGTTGCTCCTTCCTTTGGCTGGAGGGCGGTTTCCTTCCTTTCCGAATCCAGATGTATCCTGGCATTTGGCACGCCAAGGTAGAGACGCCAGCAGGTCGCTTGGCCGCTGTCACTGGGTTTGCCGAAACATGAATCGAGCAAGGGAAGCCACAGAGTACTCGAACGAGTCGTGGGTCCAACGAAGTCACGAAGTGGATCAGATGGTAGACGATGCCTCTTCTCTTCCTCGCATGGTCGCGGCTCCCAACACGGAAGCACTAGACCCATTACGGCTGCATGAATTATGTTGTGTGAAGTTCAGACTTCCATCAAGCTGCTGGCATTTCCAGAGCATCGCCCTTCCCGTCTGACCCTCAACGCCACGCCATGCCGTCAAGATTACCGTCCAACATGAAGCCTGAAATCCCGATACTATGCACAATTAGATCCGGCGCCCAGACTCTCCCATCTCAGCGGAAGTCGTCATGCCCGCCCAACCCTTCCATCCACCCGCCCAGCTCCTTGGTGCTCTTCGCAATGGCGAACGCCAGTGGAGGTAAGCCCTTCACGAACACCTCCCACTCCTTCACGTTGCCCATTTCCTCTCCCTCGCGCCCCGCGTCTTCGAGTTTGTCGACGCTTTCCGCCAGGCTTTGCAAGATGTCGCTCAATTGTTGGTCGTCGGAATTGGCGTCTTCGCTGGTCTTGTTGATGATCTGGGAGGTGGTGGAGGTGATGGCGGCCAGGTGGTCGAGGACGTCGGGCGGGTCGGAATTGTTACGAATGGAAGAGACCAGAGACTGGATGGAAGGGATCAAGGAATCGGTCCGGGACTCGAGGAAATGCTGTGTCGTTGTTAGCTTCGATACCCTTGATTGTTTATGTGGGAAGAAATACCTTCAAATCATCCATCTGGAGTTTAGGGGACTTGTACATGCCGGGAGTGGGGTTTGGGCCGGACAGATAGGGAACACCACTTGCGACGCCATTGGGTAGAGGTTTGGACGACTTGCTTAAACTGCTGGGAGCCTGCGAGCGACGGGGGGAGCCCATCGAACTATATACCGAGTCGCCGCCGGCACTTGCTCGAGAGTGAGATATCCCATAGTAGTCGGCCGGGGAATCCGCAATGATGCTGTTGTCATCATCGTCATCGAGCTCTTGAGCCGGCGTGTGACGTGTTTTAACCAAGTGAATAAGCTCGACGACAGCAGCGGCAACATGGGAAGCCGCTGCGTCCAGGAGAGATACCGGCGAGAGACCTTTTGCAGTTGCAAAATTCCTTGCGGCTGTGATGAGATTATTGGATGTGGCAGACAATTTTAACTTCTGTTTGTTTCTCTGCTGTGATGCTTCATCCTTACCGGACTGCGTGTCACCTAAATCAAGGGTGATGTTCCTGACGGCGATGATCACAGACTTGACATGTGCGAGAACCGCATTGGGTTCGCTGCCACGAGCACTTCGCAAAAGCTCATCAATGGCGATTTGAAACTTGGTAACATGAACGTCTTTCACCAGACCATCTTCGGCCACGAAATCCCTGGCTGCGCCTCCAGCGTTGGGAGATTTGAGCATGTCCGACGATGACGATGCACGTAGAGTCCTAAGCTGGGTCTTGGTCTTTGCATACCGAGTCTTCCAGTCTTGTAATTCTCTCTCCAGAATATGAATCTGGTGTAGCATCCTCTCCTCTTTTTCGTACGAGGGGCCATTTCGTTCCGAAAGCGCTTTCATCTGATTGAGGCAGCCAGCGGCCTCTTGTTTGACTTCATTTGTGACTTTCTCTTGTCTTAGGAGCTGCGTTTGTAGGTCTTGGTGTTCCTTGTCCAGACTCTCAAAACGAGTCTTCCATTCGCCTCCCCCGCTCGCCTCTGAAGTGATTTGGTCTATTTGGAATTGTAGACTGCGTTCCGACTCCGCATGGCTTCTCTGGACTTTATCAAGTTCTGACTGTAGATTGCTATTGAGGTCGTAAGCTTGGGTGAGCTTGCTTTCAAGGTCTGACTGCAAGCTGGACCATTTCTGACGTTCCGTTTCGTTCGCCTAAAATAAATGTGTTAGATGCTTCACATTGGAAGAATTATCAGGTCTACAATTCCAACACTTACGCCTTTCTCCTCATCGTGAGACCCGTGAAGCTCGTCCAACTCCGTGTTCCTGTCGCGCACTTGTTCCTCCAATTCCTTGACCTTCAATTGCAGGTCTGCGACCCGACTTTCAAAATCTCCCAACTGAGACTCATACTCTGCAATTTTGCGGTCCTTCTCAGACCCGCCCACACTTCGAGACGTGAAGGTCGTATCCCTTCTGCTTCCGTAATTATCACTTCCGTCGTCATCATCGTCCTCCACCATTGTGCTCTTATTGGGTATTATCGTGTTACTCTGAGAAGTCTTTGCCGTTGGTCTTCCATAGGAATCGTTCGAGCCTTCGACGCCTGGTATACCTAGTCCAGCCATCACCTGGCTTCCCAAGGACGCATTTCTAGGCCCATGGTTTTGTCTGAAGCCATTCGGTGTCCCCACTCGACTCGGTGGGCTGCCATACTGACTCATTGCTGGACTTCCAATGCGGCTGATGTCTCTAACAGTAAACACAGGAAATCTCCGTTCGAGCTCGTAAAAGACATCAGTCGCTAAGTCTTGAAATCTGGGAGGAGGTAATGTTGCAAGTTTCTGTCGCGCCTGATTTCGCTTCGGGTGGAAGTTATCTTTGGGCAGCAAATACTCGGGTACCTGGCCCGGTCCATTTCTTTGCTGCCCCGAAGAGCTTTGCCTTCGTAAGAGCTCGTCGTATACATCCGTGCTAAGCTCTTGAAATTGGACCGGTGATAATCGCAAGAGCTTGTCCCTTGCCCTATTCGGCTTTGGATTACCCTTCTCATCGCGCAGCGACTGAGCAAGAAACCTTTTGAGGATCGAATAATGCTGTGAAAGCCTTTCTTCCATCTGCAGTGTTTTCCTTCTTTGGCCCTCCGACGTTGAAAGTCTTGTGCCATAACTTGAGCGAGCCACTGAGCTGGGCGGTGAGGGGCCACCTGGTCTGCCGTTCATGCCATTCGACATTCGGGGTTGAGTCCCATTAGAGGATCCAGATATAGGAGGCGTCACCAGGTCGCCGCGATTGTGGGGGAGAGTCGGTGAATATGGTGGCGGCCCACTGTACTGATACTGTGAGACTCCAGACCAGTCGCTACCATTGGTAGAATTGGGTGACAGTGGGCCCGAACGGCCACTCATGGTCTGGGTGTGTAGTAGGGCCAGCTTCGACTCCGACCGCGCGCGAAGTCTTCGGGACTGTATGCTGCAGCTGTTGAACGGGAAGTCGGTGAGTGTAGAGGGTGGAAACAAAGAGATTATAATCGCCTTCTACGCGCGCATTAGAAGGACCAAAAGGACCAAGGCGTTTGCGCAGGACGATGAGAACCCAGTGAGCGCCCTGAGAGAAAATGAGAAGATTCAAGAAGATTGTTATGCCTCCATGCTCGTTGTGATCGGTACTTTACTCTGATCTCTCCTTTTGGCCCTTCCACTTCCAGGCGGTCCGGGTCCAGCACCACAGGGCAAACCCAAAGGAGGCCGCGCTAAAATGCCACCGGCCGAAATAAAAGAGCCAATGACCAGCCACGCCGCACTGGCCAAATTTTAGATTATGTACTACCATCAGCTATGCTATGCAACGCACCAGGGCTGGCCTTCCACTGAGAATAGCTCACGCTGGTAATCCTTGATTTGGGTGGGACTCTGAGGTGAGGACAACTCCGGATCATAGCCTGGTCTTCTACGATTCTACATAGAAGCCAGACGGTCGTTAGCTGTACTATCTCCGCATGACGCCGACGCTCTGGGTATCTCATATTGAAAATGAATGACGAAAATTCTGCTTCAAAACCACCCCAGGGTCCATAATGCTGGTAACTGAGGCCATCGCTCTTGCCATTCTCCCAGCAGCTCCGGCACTCTCTCATCAAAGCTAATCCTTCCCTGCCCTTCCTTCTTCTCTGCATTGGCGGCCTCATTCAGAGAATCGGCCAGATCTAAGATCGCCCTCCCACCAACGAGTGCCTCTTCGTGATTGTCTTTGATATCGACGTTGATGATGTGTACCGGTCTGTTCAAAGGGCTACCCCTTTCGATCAAGTTGTCTACCACAGCATCCCAGCACCTCTCTTCGCAAGTGATCACCACGTCTACTACACCTCCCTCTGAGCCCTTGCTGCCTTTGTCTTCCATGTGCTGGTCAAGCCGGGGTTTTCCAACCGGCCAATCCTGCCAACGTTCTGGGCCCCATTTTACCGAAAGATTTCGCTCAAGCATGTTTAACAGGCCATTAGCGCGGTAGAGGCGCGGGTCTTTGGTTGATAGCTCGTGGTACATGGTGGCATATGATGTGGTATTGAAAGGGTAAACATTTGGCTGTGTGATCGAGGGGCCAGGGAGTCGGACGAGGGATCCAGTGCCAAAGGAAAGAACAGGATATGAGGCAAGGGATAAGCGAAGATGCGCTTCCATTGATCTAGCAGAGGGGTCAGCGGACTCGCGATATTCGAATCCAGAAAAGCAATCCAGCAATCCAAGGATAAGGGCGCGATGCTATGATAGCACGCTCAATCGGATTCAGAAATCCGGCCCTCCCCCGACAGCTTGAATAGTATAGATGATGGACTTCATGTAGCGGACTCGGTGTATATGCTGTATACCACGAAAGCATTCATACCTATTCTGATTGCTCGCACACACTGTACAGAATCTTAGCTTGAACCCGCCTTGATCTCTCCGCGCTGCGCCATTCTCTTCTCTGTCATGGACTCCATTGAGCACGCTCACTTGTTTCTGTTCCAACGATGATGGAGGAGGTGGGGGTGGAGGCTGAGGTGGTGTGGCGACTCTTCGAGGGTCTACAGCACGTACTAAGCGTGGGTCTGCAGCCATTTCACGATAGGAGTGTGATGCAGATGACGATGTGGGCGAATAAGGATCAAAAAAGGTATCGGAGCCTGAGCTTCCAGAATCAGCATCACACCGGATTGAGAATCATACTTGCATGTGATCATGGGAAAAAGAGTCAGAAGATATGCGTATAGGTAAAATGATGTCCTCAAAACTACATGGTAGATCAGACAGCTCCAATATTCAATGTTCATCATTCAATCTCGATACTCAATTCTCTCAATTCTAACTTACCTGCTGAAAGAGTTCTGACGGCTCGCTGTATACGCAAGAGTTATGACATGATGTTATCGGAATTAACAAACACACTCCATGAAGTATGCCGAATGTCTCAATCGATTATGATTCGTGAAGAGTAGCGCGTGACGCCACCAGCAAAGCCGGAGATTGTCCGGGAGGAACTAGTCTCAGACCGACATTCTGAAACACTAGCGGGACTTCAGTTGAGATCAACTTCATGGCTTGGCACGGCCACCACAGTGCCTTTAACAGTCCCAGACTTGATGATCACGTATGACGTGGGAGAGAAGATCAGGAAAGTCGTTCGGCATGTCTGAGAGTCTTCATTAGCATACTGCTTTATCTTCAGAGTATGCAAGTAGCCTCATGAACTGTTTCGACAGATACACAGTGCTAAAAATAAACAGCGTCCCGCTCGACCTCGATCACCTCTCGAAAAACAAATCAATCCTACAACACCCACCCGGACAAAAGGCTTCCACCAAAGTCACCCATAACATCTCTTCCCGCCCCTGTCACTCGATATCGGTCATACTTCATATCGACATTGCAAAGGACGTCAAAGTGACGAAACCGAGCGTGTGGACCCGCCTCTGCGCCGCACGTATTAATTCGAGAAGCGCCTGCAACCGATTCGGCGCGTCCAATCCGCTACCTTTCCACTGTCCCGGATCCCTCTCCATTCGAGCCTCTCCATACCGCCTTATAACCTTCCCGAGCTTTACGGATATAGCTTTCAGCCGCACAGCTGGTCTGTGACTACCAGTCCAGGGCCTCGGTCTAGTTTTTTTTCATCTGGACTTGTCCAGTGAGCCCATCGGGCGCGAAAATCGGTCCAACGTCTGTCAAAGCACTTTGCCCTCCGTTCAGTCAATATCCATCGAAATTGGTGGATCAATTACCAAAAAAAGGCTTCCGGGAAGCAAGCAAGATCCATCGCTATCAGGGCCAGCGTTGAGGCCTGCTGTGTAGGCTGAAATAGAAGGCCAGCGATTCTAGACTACGGCGTTTTGGATGCTGGGGTGAAATCATTCGCCGACGAGGAGGAGTAATTGAAGGGTTTGAAAATCTTACGAAGCAATGACCGCCATAATGTCCCCAACGCAATCGCCCACTTCCTCACCACATCAAAATCAATCACCATCTAATCACAAGGCACCGAATCTGCCACCTCTGAATACAAGCAATCCTAACAAGCGGACAGCCTCACAACGTCCTCAGTCTTATGCCCAGAATCGGATGTCGTCCTTCTCAACTACTTCAAAAGTGTCCGAGAATCGTTCAAGGCCCGTTTCATACGCTTTCCCTCCCTTCCATTCTAGCCTTGGGTATACCCTCGTCCGAGACTTTGCCTATCCAATAGTGCATCCGTGGCACTACGGTCCCCCTGCAGAACCTTCAGAGGAACCGTCTGGAAACTCGACACCAGCCAGCGAACGACAGCGAAGATTGTCCGATCCTGCCAATGCGACCTGGGATGGTGCAAATCCACAATGGTCTGCTGGGCCTTGGGGAGGTGATGGGTTTTTCTCAAATCAACAGCTTCCGCAAACGGCCTATGGGGATGGACCACCATACAGTGAAGATGAAGACCTTCACAGCCCAGTAGTTGTTAGCTCGAGACACAAAAAGTATAATTCAACCTTTGCTACTACTGGAGGAAGATATGGCCTTGGTAGAGGACGAAGTTCGGGACACGACAACGGAGAAGAAGACACCAATGGTCTGTCGGCCCATTACGAAAGACAGCGAGCCGGACCTGATGGAGAAGGCATGGAAAATCATTACGGTGGCCGAGAGGACGGAAATGCAAGTTCAGGCGGAGGACTCGTCACATACCCGCCAGACCAAGGACCAGGATCGATGCTAGCCCCGAATACTTATGCAAGGCCAGGACAGCGGGATTCCCATTTTGCGACGACACTTTCAAACCGATCGTACATGCAAGAAGATTTACTTGAAGATTCCGAAGATGAGGATTCAGGTGAACTTAGCCTTGACCGCGACTCGAGATATTCGAAAGACTATCAATTCACTATTGCCTCTCCGGACGAAGAAATGCACGGCAAAGCGGTAGCGCTATTCGACTTCGCTCGTGAGAACGAGAATGAGCTCCCTTTGAAGGAGGGCCAAGTGATATGGGTCTCATATCGCCACGGTCAGGGTTGGCTAGTGGCCGAAGATCCAAAGACACGCGATGCGGGACTTGTACCCGAAGAATACGTGAGACTGGTGAGCCACATCGAAGGCGGTCTGACCTACCTGAGCGGCGAACCAGAAGAAGGGAGTCTCGCATCGCCTGTGACAGCGCCTGCAGAATCTGCCGTTACACCCACTCAAACCGATCATGGGCACACACCCCAGAACAGCAGTGGAAGTAATGGTGAGAAGCGTCCACCCATCGTCAGCACATTTTCAACGAGCAGTAAAGACCTCAAACCGTATCCACATCAGTTACTGGATGAGCAAGCCAGAGCAACCCCACCGCAAGTTGTGCACTATGGCAGCCAATCCAATACCCCCACTGTTGCAAGTCCATCCACAGGTGCCCATGGCTCACAGGGCTTCGAAAAAATCAAAGGTGCCAAAGAGCTGGCGGAGGAAGAAGAAGGTGAAGAGAGCGAGACAGAGGCCAAAGCAGCGCGGTGACCCGAGATAGATATGATGGCCTTATGATTGGGCCAATCAACGTTTTATATTGCTTCCAGAGAAGACGACATTCGCTTCTAAGATACCCGACTCTTTTACCCTCGTTCTTGGTCATCGACCTTATCGAGAGACCACCATCTTATTGAGCAAGAACATTCTTGTGCATAATCTTCATTCAATCTCGTCAGAGATTGTTCATGACTGGCGTTCTTGTCACATAGTCAAGTAGCATGCAAGCGAGCACTGGCGTTGCATATAGGTGTTAGTCGCCCGATGCTAGAGGCATTGTTACGATCAATAAACTATATTTGAATAATTGTTGTGTTTTGTGTGCACTTTTGAAATTGTCCTCGGGCGGCCAAAACTTTCTACACATGACCTCTTGACAGGAAAATGACTCACGATATGCATTTTCACACGGTCATTCTCCCTGTCCCATCAAAGAAAAAGGGGGTAAAACTCTAAATCGTTAAGTTTCCCATCCATTATACTAGACTCATATCTCCTTCAAGAGCTCAGTTTCCCCTTTTCAAGGCAGTATAGCCATTTTTTTAATGGTAATGATGGATCATTGTCCAAACTCCAGATGAGTTATGGGCTGGAGCCCCCTCGATTCTGCAGTGGCACAAAGTGGATACCCTCAATCTTGGCAACCGTTGGGGAGAACTCAAACGCAAAAGGGCTTGTTACTCACAAGAAAAAATTCGATTAAACGAAGGACAAAAACCCCAGCTGATCCTGTAGCACACATTCTCTCTACCATTCACTTAACCACTTCTTCGGAAAAAACCCCTTTCAACCATAAACATCCAGGGAAGACTTCCCAAGATTTCACTCACCACAAATACTTTCTACCACTCTCACAACCACTTCTCCGGATTAAAAACCTTTCAAGTACGTCTGCATCGTCCAATCTCCGGAGAAAAGCTAAAATATCATAAAGCAATATCTCAAATACAAATATCTCGACCACCACCACCCTAACAAACTCCCATTAAGTTGGATAACTACCAAACAAATCATCAAACATGAAGGAAGAATCCCCAAGCATGAGCGAGTCTCTCACCACATCAAAGCACAATGAAGAATTAGACGCCATGGTCAAAGCCGCAGCAGATCACACCTGGACCATTGACGAAATCCTCGGACTCGCCCTCGAAACAAAAGACTACATCAACGAATTCAGCGCCCGCGAGCTCGACACCCTCATCCTCGACATGACCTACGTCCTCGCCTTCGAGAAACGAAACGACCGAAACGGAAAACATTGGAAACACATCACCCTGGACTGCGAGACCCAGGCCTTGATCTGCAAACTGGCGGAATTCGAAATGTGTCTCAATCGGCTGGAGGAGAGAAGATTGGAGATGACCTTGACGGCCGCGGCGGAGCGAGAAAGGTTGGAGAAGCGGAAACGTGCGGTTTTGACTCGCGGCTGGCGGAGAGTGGAGAGGTTGGGAAGAAGGCTGAGCAGACGTGTGTATGAGTGGAAGCAGGTAAGTAGATTTTAACGGGGTCCAATATGAAGGGTGCCATTGCTGACCTGGAATCTTCTAGCTCAGGGCCTACAGGAAACACAGCGAAGAACCCAGTCTTTATGAAGAAGACAAAGTGGTGGGTATGGATCAAAGCAGAAGTGAGAGAGGCAACGAATTGACGGGTTTACACGGCGAGGAGACGGGTGCAACGATTTTCAATGAGATTTCCTGGTAACGGTTCGGCATTATGGCGTGCGGAGATGGGTGCAATGGTTCTCGACGCGGGTTTTGGGCAATGGTCTTGGCGTGATAGGGTGCACAGACGGGGCCAGTGATTTTCGATATGGCATTTTCGCAATGGAAGGGGGTTTTTCGTGTCTTGGGAAATTTTCAAGGTGGCCTTTTCAGTACTCGATACCATAGAACACAATGAAATATATTCTTTGTAAAGGACTGAGAAGACCGCTTCGAATGATCTGATTATCGACTTCTGGAGGATGGATGATTGAAGACGTTTAGGCTGAGGGCTACGATAAGTCTCCTTAACTTGGAAGACAAGGGACATGGCTAGACTAGAATCAGGAGTGCTGAATCGAATTCCTCTAGCGATGCTCATAAGAGAGGTAGATTTGCTGTTCCAAGACTCACCTGGTGTACTTCTGTACCTTATCAGTCAGTAGTGTATCAAAAGCTGGATACCCGTTTGAGCTTTAGCTTTATTGACATCGGAAAAACTTGATTGATTTAAGATTATGAAATACCGGATTGAGTCTCAATGATCAAAAGAAGAAACTGGTGTATAATTGAGAGCCATTCATATCGAAGCATGTGAGCAACGTTCACATGGAGAGAGATAGGTGTCTGAGTGGGTTCTCCACCACCCCTGTGAGTGGTGGGTGCGATTCAGCGAAAGAGGCAGGCACGTCTTGGTTTGCGGCGCTTCTTCTCGGGGGATTTCCGCGGCGAGGTTAGTGGCATCCACAGCCGAAGCTTGGACCCACAAAGCTTCACATTCGAGAAGCCCACCACTTGCACTTCCTATCTTGCTGAGCCTGTTGAAACAGCCTTGATTGCTGTGGATTTCTCTGTATACTCCTTCTCCCACATCGGCAGTACAACCGTTGAGTCATTTCGGAGAGAGAACGACGCAACGAGTCGATTGCGTAAGTTGAGCCTGTCCCCCCATGCTTGGTAGCTTTTAAGCTGCTGTCAATTGCGGTCGATATGGCCAATTCGCACATGGAGGTACCGAAACGCCATTGACGGTAGCTGGACATGCTCACGCAAACGTCAGACGTCCGTGGGCTGCCGAGATCCTTCAATCATTGGGACTGTTTCTAAACCACCTCCTTTGCAGTGTTGAGGCTGATAGAATCTGCAATGCATAGTGACACCTGTACTCGTTCGCCGTCTCGTCCATCCAGCATGGCGGCTGCCCAGAGAGCCATCCCTTCGCACCTCCGAGATGGTGCTACAAGCAATGGGGAGGCTGCAGGTTTCCAGTCAAGACACCATGGGAAGTCTCAATCGCATATGGTGAGTTCGAGATCGGTCTCTATTTGCAGTTATTGAAGATCTGTGTAAAACATGTTTTGGGGCGTTACACCGTCATATTTTGCTTGTCAGGAAGTCATTAATGGCCTCCGTCAAGTTTCACGGTAGTGGCATTCCTCAGCCATCTGTTTGGCAGACATAGCGTTGAATTCCCGAGGAGCGTTGTAAAAGATCTCTGTGCACATATAAGTGCATTATTCGTCTTTATGCGTATCGATACGCAGCACTAGCTGTTGTGGGTCTCGCATAAGAGCGGACAACAACAAATCTCGTCGGTGTTAGGCTCATGCTACATGGCTCCACCTGAATCACCTCCTTCAAACACAAACTTTTCCTCCCGATCCTTCCACATCTCACTGCCCTACCTTCTGCAATACAAAACAGTGTGACCATGGAGACTTTGGAGACTTTCACTCCCGCCGAGGTCGCTTCTTTGAGGGTGGCGACCGCCCAATGTCCAGATCTGCCGCTAATCCGTTATAATCCTGATACTCAGGCATTCGAGAATACGTCCACCTCCGTTGCTGCAACACAGATGCGTAACGCTCTCCAGGCGCTATCACAGACTTGTAAGGATGAAGATGAGAAGGAGCGCTTCGAGACCGAGATGGACAATTTCTTTGGGCTTTTCCGTCGTTACCTGAACGACAAGGCTAAGGGTAACGTTCTTTCGTGGGACCGTATTGCTCCTCCTGCAGAAAAGGAGGTTGTCGACTACAACGAGCTCGCAAACTCAGAATCAGTAGAATACCTCAAAAAGCTCGCGGTAATCAAGCTCAATGGTGGCCTTGGCACTTCCATGGGTTGCGTGGGTCCTAAATCCGTCATTGAGGTTCGCGACGGCATGTCCTTCCTCGATCTATCAGTCCGTCAAATCGAGTATCTCAATCGAACTTACAATGTCAATGTTCCCTTCGTCCTGATGAATTCTTTCAATACCGATGAAGACACACAGAACATCATCAAGAAATACGAGGGCCACAACATTGATATCATGACTTTCAATCAATCTCGCTATCCTCGTGTCTTGAGGGATTCCTTGCTCCCAGCGCCCAAGAAGTACGACTCACAAATCTCTGATTGGTATCCACCTGGACATGGAGATGTCTTTGAATCTCTCTACAACTCTGGCATTCTGGATAAGCTAATCGACCGAGGAGTGGAGATCCTTTTCCTCTCGAACGCCGATAATCTAGGCGCCGTCGTCGACCTCCGCATTCTCCAGCACATGGTCCAGTCTGAGGCAGAGTACATTATGGAATTGACCGATAAGACCAAGGCTGACGTGAAGGGCGGCACTATAATCAACTACGAAGGCTCAGTCCGTCTACTTGAAATCGCTCAGGTCCCCAAGCAGTACACGAACGAATTCAAGTCGATCAAGAAGTTCAAATACTTCAATACTAACAACATCTGGCTGAACTTGAAAGCCATAAAGCGAGTCGTCGAGAATAATGAGCTGGAAATGGAGATCATTCCCAATAACAAGTCGATTCCAGCCGACAAAAAGGGAGAATCTGACGTCAACATCGTCCAGCTGGAAACTGCAGTCGGTGCTGCAATTCGCCATTTCCGCAACGCGCACGGGGTCAATGTGCCACGTCGTCGATTCTTACCTGTCAAGACGTGCTCCGATCTCATGCTGGTCAAGTCAGATCTCTACAGCCTGAAGCACGGCCAGCTCGTCATTGATGCAGATCGCTTCGGACCAGCACCCCTGATCAAATTGGGGAACGACTTCAAAAAGGTCAGCGACTTCCAGAAACGAATCAGCAGCATCCCTAAGATCCTCCAGCTGGACCATCTCACCATCACTGGAGCGGTCAACCTGGGACGAGGTGTGGTATTGAAGGGAACGGTGATTATCGTGGCGACGGAAGGCAGCACCATCGACATTCCTCCGGGGTCGATCCTCGAGAATGTCGTGGTCCAGGGAAGCTTGCGGCTGCTGGAGCATTGATACCCCGTTTACGTTCTACGTCAGTGTTTGGTTGCACAGGTTTAGCAGAAGCATGCGTTGATCATCCTACACCAGTCCACACCGTCTATTCCTGATTAGAGTTGAGACAGCTCAACCGGACTACATACAAATCATAGCAAACATAAAACATCTCGATTATCGAACATCGTGACAGATGACCGTGCGTACAATGTGTTTCATGTGTTTCATGTGCGAGGATTAGATCGCTTAACGGCTGCAAGGCAAGCATGGACCCCTTTTCGGACTGATCCCCGTAGAAACACAAGCTTTCATACCAAGCTTTTGCTCGCATGGCCTCTGCGCCTTCAATCGTTATCTGGCGCTGGCATTCCCGGGTAGACCACATTCTCAGCGTACTCAGGCCTCCCAGTTTCATTGTTTGTTAATTGTGAGATTTCACAGGGAAAGGAGCGAACAGCATCCTCTAGGTCGCATTGGAGCAGAAATCCGCCGCCAATCGGATCGCCCAGAAATCGCCCCAAATTTCTAGATGCTCATCCCTCCGCCTCGCGACAGTGTCTCAGACACCCTCCAAGGAAGGTCCCAGGGCTCTCTAGGAATTTAGAGCTGTCGTATCTCATTTCCTACGCCTACGACTCTCACGCTTGTGTGAAACGCCTTCCAAGACTTCAAAATTGCCAAATAGGAAATCGAGCACGCGACCCCTTCCTTGACTAAAACAAACACCGTTTTCAGCATTCTGTAAGAACGGAAAACGACTCTCAGACCCTCCACCGCTTGGTCGACCTTGGTTGTACCGCCGTTTACTATGCGGTGGACGCGGGCACAGCGGCCGTTCCAATGATCCTTCGATGGTCGCCTTGCTGGCTTTCCCTCTCCATCACCCTTACTGCCTGGATATGTCAACTCAGCCTGGTGGCAGCGGATGCCGACTATGAAAGCGTGAGGATCAGATATGATTACCCTTATATGGGTGGGAGAGGTGAAGATCCGAAAGCGAAGTACTGGCGTAAGTCTAGATTCTCCGTCAGTGGAGCACAGACTAATACCCTTGGACGAAATTAGACGAGTCGGTGTAAGTTCTGCTCCTGCACTGAGCTGACAGCGCATACTGACCGAACAACAATAGTTTCCATCCACACTACGATGGCCGGTGGGTTCAACAGATGCTCACCTACTAAATGAATAATGCTGATCGGCCCAGGTTTACCGACCACACACTACCCTATGAAGAGCAAAAGGCAAACCTCACGCTACTCATGCAGTCCTACTTGGCATCGATGGCAGACCTAGGGGCGGAAACGTGGATCATACATGGGACATTGCTAGGCTGGTGGTGGAACCGCAAAGTGAGATTCCAAGCAACCACACAATGTAGCATGTCCTGACCGATGCTAGATCCTGCCATGGGACTCTGATATCGATGTTCAGATGACGAACAATACGGTCGACTTCCTGGCGAAATACTACAATATGACGGTCCATACGTACAAGAAGCGAGATTACATGCTGGAGGTCAACCCTGGATATACCAATGCGTCGTACAAAGACAACCTGAATGTGATTGATGCGAGATGGATCGACTACCAGACCGGATTGTTCGTCGATATCACAGCCGTCAGGCCCCATGAGACAAAACGGGACACGCTGTGCTCAAAGGACAACCACGAAGAAAAGGTGCGAGCCTATTGGAAATTGGTTCTGTCGTATGATTGCTGACTCTCCATGATCTGCAGACACAGGACTTGTTTCCCCTACGTGACAGCGTGTTTGAAGGCCAGATGGTAAAGATACCGTACAACTACGCTTCTCTCCTCACGCAAGAATATGGGAAGGCTTCCCTGACAAAGACTCAATATTCGGGGTAAGATACTTTCAATCATGCTTCCTCGACATCGCTAATGAGTACCTAGACATCACTTCAACTCGACTAGCATGGAGTGGGAACGTATCAGGCAAGTTCCCTCACGCGACGAGGCCGACCCCTGCCGTGATTCGCAAGCGTCAACGCGAGGCGGTGGACGTCAATGCGGGGAGGCTGACAAGAGTCGTGGTAGTAGACCCCCGCGGAAGAAGAAAACACTCCTTGACCATGCGAAAGAACAGAGGGAGAAGGCAGGTGGGCGTGAGGAGACGGCCGGGGATCGAGAAGACGCCAAAGAAGACGACTCACCAAAACGGTGACGAGACAGTCTCCTTACTGGGACCAGTGTGATCAGAGAACGGGCACCATTTGCAGCATAATTAATGATTTGAGAGCATCTCACAGCATAGCGACGGTGTCATGTGGTGTTGACGTTGGGCATTGACTTGCTCAAGGCAATGGGACGAATCGCGGATAGAACAAGGTCTCCCAATTGCAGAAGATGTAGCGACGTTTCCATTTCAGGCTTTGTAATATCCGTGTGTACTTATACATGTAGGATGTCGCGAGAGTCTCTGCCTCCACGCCTTTTGGTCAGTCTATGCGTACAGTGCCACTCGTGGAAAATGGGGTACTCTCTACAGCTGTCGCCAACGCACGTCTTATCTGATTACACCGATTTAGCTTTTCCCCTCTGTAAGCCTCCAATGATTTGTCGAAATAAACGAAGGATCTAGTCCAGACTTGTCGGCGGAGTGAGCCCTAACTCCGCAATTGACCGCAATTGACCGTAATTGACCGTGGAGGTCCATGACGCATCCTGATGGAGTGAACGGCTTGTGCCGCGCAGCTGAAGTCCAAATCCGCGTGCGAATGGGCGCATGAACAGAAGGCTGCCTGATCGGTGCTGTGGCTTATGGCTTATATACCGTACCCTCGATTTCGTAAGCACGCTGGATCGCATCTGATAATTCCTCACACACCACCGCCAGGACATTCAACATGTTTCATCGTCTCACTGCTTTCACCGACGTCTCATCCTAGAATTGGGGCTTCAATACGATTCACGGCCGCGCTTACTTTCGGGTTCCTACATCTAAGCATCCATTCAGTGCTGAGACTGATTCACGATTAATAACCAGCTAACCAGCAATGACGCAAATCGAAGAGGACTTCTCCCTTTCGCCGGTCGAGAATGCCACCTCTCCACCGCTTGGTCAGACCAATAAGTCCGACCTCCAAAACGGCAGTCAGTCGCCCGGTGACTCAGCGGCCGTCAATGGGAAGCGATCCTCACCACCACCGAACGCTGCGAATGGCACAGCACCCCTCAACTCGAGGTCGTGCATTACCTGTAGAAAGAGGAAGGTGAAATGCGACAAGAGGCATCCATGCTCCAACTGCAACAAGGCCCCAATCGAATGCGTCTTCCCAGGCCCAGGCAGGGCACCCAGACGTAGGCGAAAACCGCCGGATACAGAACTCTTGGCAAGACTCAGAAGGCTTGAAGGGGTGGTGCAGAATTTGGGAAAAGGCATCGATGACGAGGGGGAGACGGTCATTACCCCCGCAGAAGTTAAGCAAGAGAAGCCTCAACCTCCAGCTCAAGCTCAACCTGCGCAGCAGAATGATACGCCATGTGCTAAGCCAAAGGGGACTTGCCCTGGCGCTACAATGCATGAACCAAAGAAGGACGACCAGGCAACGAAGACAATGGTCAAGGAGTTTGGAAGACTTGTGGTCGAAGACGGGAGGAGCCGATATGTCAGTAACAAATTTTGGACCAGCTTGAGTGATGAAGTGGCAGAGATGCGAGATATACTTGACGATCCGACTGAAGATGAGGATGACTATCCATCACCTGGCTCAGGCTCGTCTGCATCGGCCAATCACCAGGGCTTCCTGTTCGGCTTCAGCTCCACCATTCTCGATCTTCATCCATTTCACCCTCCGCAAGAACAGATACCTTTGTATTGGAACATATTCAAGACGAACGTTGACCCCGTGATCAAACTTCTTCATATACCGCACTACGAGGGACTGATCTCCCAAGCTTCAGAGGATCTAGACCATGTCAGCAAACCAATGGAAGTTTTCATGTTCACGGTCTATTATGCTGCGGTAACGACTCTTTCGCCGGAAGATTGCCTGGTGCACTTGGGTCTAGAAAAGCAGGCTACGCTTCGGAAATATCGATTTGCAGTCGAGCAAGCATTGGCTCGTACTGGATTTCTGAATACTCAGGAACTGATAGTTCTGCAGTCGATGCTACTATTCCTGACCTGTGTCCGAAGATCAGACGACACACGCTACGTCTGGACCCTCACAGGTCTTCTAATCCGTCTAGCCCAGACTTTGGGTGTGCATCGGGACGGACAGCAATTTGGGGTATCGCCATTTGAAACAGAAATGCGCAGACGACTCTGGTGGCAGATATGCACCCTCGACGTCCGAGCTTCAGAGGACCACGGCACAGATCCCTCAATCATCGAGCAGAGTTTCGACACCAAATTCCCCCTCAACATCAACGACGCCGACCTCACCACCACCATGAAAGACCCCCCAGCAGAACACGAAGGCGCCACAGAACTGACCTTCGACCTAATCAGATACTCCGTCAGCACCACCGTCCGCCGTCTAAGCTACGCCCCCCCAGGCCCCGGTCCCTGCCGCACCCGCAACGCAGGCCTCAGTCTCGAAGACAAAGAACGCATGATCGAAGATCTACACCAATACCTCGAGAAAAAATACCTCCGATTCTGCGACACCACTGTCCCCCTCCTCTGGGTCGCCGCCACCGTCGCCCGCCTCATCATGGCAAAAATGTGGCTCGTAGTCCACCACCCTTTCTCCCGCGCCGACCGCGGCGTCGGTCTCCCCCAAGAGACCAAAGATCGCCTCTTCAGCACCTCCATCGAAGTCATCGAGTTCTCCCGCCTGCTGGAAACCGAAAAGACGACTATGAAATGGGGCTGGCTGTTCAGAACCTATGTTCAATGGCATGCTTTGGCATACGTGCTCTCCCAGCTCTGCACCCGCACGCGGGGGCCTGAAGTCGATAAGGCGTGGATGGTCATCGAAACCATCTTCGACAGCTGGGGCGGCTCCGTCTCCTCCAATCAGCGCGGTATGCTCTGGAAGCCGCTGCGGAAACTACTGGCCAAGGCCCGCGGTGAGCGCTCCAAGGCGCTGCAGAAACAGGCCCGGTTCCCACTCGATGGCTCCATTGGCCCTTCTGTTAATAGTCTGGGGTTGGCGCCGGGACCAATGTCCTCTATCAATGGCACGAATGACTTTCTCGCTTTTGACACCTCGATGCCTATCTCTAGCACAGACTTCCCAGCGATGATGACGCCTGAATCCACGGGTTCAAATAACCAAGGAAACCAACAACCCTACATCCCCCTAGACCAACCCCACCCCCACCCCCAAGCTCAACCACAACCACAACCGCAACCCAACGGCAATGGCGTAGACATCGACGCCCTAACTTTCGACCCCAATTTCTTCAGCCAGGGACGCCCGATCACGGACGACGGCATCAATTGGCCCGGGTGGGATGAGATGGTCAAGGATTATCAGATGGAGGATGAGGGGCAGGGGGGGATCGGGGGGCCGAAGTTGGAGGGCATGATTAATTGGTGGTAGGGAGGGGAGTGGTATGGAGGATGGGGAAGGGGAAGGGGGGGAAAGGGGGGAAAGCGAATGATGATACCATGCGTGTAGCCTTTTTTACGTTTGTAGGTTTAATTGAGAGATCGCTACTTAACCTCGTATATAGGGAATACCAAAAACAGGAATTCACGAATGCATCATGCCTTCTCCAACCGACTTATTTTCCGTAACGGCCGCAAAGACGAGCCAAGCGCCAACAGAAGGAAATTGCTACCGTAAAGTGTATTCAATTTTCGCTCCATATACTCTATCCGTCAAGTCTTCGCTTCTCGCTTTTCGTATGCGCAGATAGAGTAGATACAGATGCTACGGATGCCATTCACCACACAATCCATCCTCTACTCAGCAGCTTAATCACCATGCTCTCGGTAAAAAATGCTTCGAATCCAACCAAACGCCCAAATGTCTAGGTGAGCAGGCTATAGTCAAACCGCAACACGCCAACATCCCCCCTCCCCCCCGTCCTCCCCTCGTCCTTCATCCCAACAAATCATCAAACGCCCCTCCCCCGCTCCCACCGCTCTTCTGCCCCGACTGCTGCTGCACACCCGGGCTGCTCGCAGCAGGAGCACCCCAGATCCCAGCCGCGGCTTTTTGTTTCTGCATGTCCGCTAATTTGGGGCCGGATGTGCCGGGCGTGGATGATTTTTTGATGCCGGCGCTGGTGCTGGTGGAGGACCAGAGGGAGGCGAAGGCGTCGCTTCCAGAAGGTGCGGGTTTGGGTGCTGGGTTGGAGAAGCTGGTAGAGGGGGCTATGCTGGGTCTGTTGCCGGGCGTAGGTTGGGGTTGTGAGGATGGGGTTGGAGCTTGGACTGAGGTGAAGTAGTTGGGGGTGGCGGCTTGGTAGCCTGTTGGGCGGGGGGCCTGGGGTTGAGTTTGGGGGAGGGGGGCGGGGGGTTGGAATGCGCTTGGGGGAGGGGAGGAGATGTTGTAGTTTGGGGTTGGGGAGGCGATGTTGTAGTTTGGTGCGGGTGGAGAGACGATGCCGCTAGTTGTGCTTGGGGCGGGCGAGATGGAGCTGAAGAGATCGGTGAGGTTATTGCTTTGCGAGGGAGCGATGGGTTGGGGAGCTGCGAATTGGGCGGGCGGTGCTGTGGTTGTTGACATTGGGGGTGGGAAACCTGGTATTGAGGGCTTTGATGTTGTTGTGGTGGTTGGTGATGCGGATTGGAAATCGTCGAAATCGTCGTCGTCTGCTTCTAATGCATTTGTGGCACCTTTTCTTCCGTTCGAGGAGGCTGGCTTTGGGGGTGTCTCGGGAGGTATGTCGTCGTCAAAGGCGAGTATGTCGATTTCTGGTTCCTTCGGCTTAGGTGGGTCTGGCTGCTTAGCTCTCACAGGTTCTGTTGCTGTCGTGCCCATTTTCCGCCGCGCCGAGGAAGATGTGGCACCCTCGTCGTATTCATCATATTCCTCGAATCGGTCACTCCTTCTACCCGAATCTTGAAATCCTGATGTATTTCCTCCATACCCACCACCATCACCATACACTCCGGAGCTGGACGATCCATATCCACCGGCATCCTCGCTTCCAAAACCGCCGTATCGACCGCCACTAGACATTCCGCCACTCATGGCTCCACCCTCTACACCTCCGAATTTATTGCGGTTGGCTCTGGCCTTTTTGCGTTCGGAACGGATTCGATCCACATCGCCGAGCAGTTCAGCCAGTTCTTTCGACCTATTCCGGACATTAACTCCCTGGTCCTTGCCGTTCGGATCAATGAAGTGGAATTGTCGTAGCATCTTCAGAAGAGACAGATGTGATCTGGCGTCGTCGATCACTCGCTCAGAGCCGTTCTTGATCAGGAATTCCAGAAGTTGCAGAGCCTATTACATTCAGATATTGCGGTATTCATCCAATGGCTTCACCGACCTTGTAGATCTGCCTCCACTCCTCCGCTGCTTTCTCTGTGAATCGCTTGTAGATCATAGGCATAATTTCATTGAGTAATTGGCTACCAAACATCGTCAGCTTCCTCCTGATGAGTCTGACTCTGCCACCAACTAGCTGTGTGTGCCATTGGCAATCTCTTGCATAAGACTCGATGAGGCGCCCCATGGTTCATTGTTTGTAGCTTCTCGAACCTGTCGCTTTATTCAATGCTAGATCGAGCACATTCTGCCAGCAGCGATTATGTACCTTCGCCTCCATCTCGGTGTAGTTCATAACGGCTATAGGTCGACTTGTCAGCATGATATTGTTGGCAATACACAAAGGAAGCCTTTACCATTCTGCACTTTCCGTACCCCCGCTTTAAGGTCGTAGAGCGTCAGATTGCTGACTTGATCCTTGAGACTGTTGAGATCCATCTTGGGTTGTTCTACAATGTGAAAAGGACTAGAAAATTACGAGTAGCTTTGATAGTCAGGAGTTGAACAGAATTTAGGGGCTTTCTTGTCGATGATCTGCGTACGTTGGCCGAGATAGCCGTTTACGCAACTAGAGCCAATCGAACAATTCTGTCTACTTCACCGTTTCCTTGACCTAACTTCCTTTTCCTTCAATATGGGATACTCCTGATCATTAGAATGCGAGAGATGGTTCTACACATAATGCAAGATCAGTGTTTCCCCAAGGCTAGGTACGTCCAATATGAAACCAGTTCGTTGAAAGCAGTTTTCCCCTGGACCAGTATGGATCATTACGGGCTGCCTAGGGGGCGTCATATATGCAGAGCGTCACATTCGGCTAACTTGCCGAGGTATATAATTTTCGCGTGCGCACCCACTTAAATGTATATATATATTATAGACACCCCGAACTTAGGATTGGCAATTGCCGTTTTCGGTCGGAAAAGGGAGCAGGGACGCTTTAAAGGGAGCACCGAGGGAGCAAGGGGGAGCAGCGAGCGAGCATTGAGGGAGCATGGGGGACCAACATACAGGGAGGGGCTTGTTTGTGCCGCGTAGGTTTCAACCATAGTAAACAGATCTGATAGTTGTGCGTACCGCAGACCTCAGAAATCCAATGTATGTGGTCAACTGTTCAAGCTGGCCAGGCCTGCTGTATTTCTGGTGAGGATACGACTTGCATGGATGACTCTTACCGCCACCCATGTAAGTCGTGAGATCTTTTGAAGTCGCGACACCTCCCATGCAAGTCGATTTCTCTTGGCTTATTTGAAACCGCTGGCGTCATTTTACAATATATATTGTAATAGTCAGCTTTTGAAGTTCATGGGACTCGTGGTCTAGTGGTAGTAGGCGTCCCCATTAAAATCCTGTGTAGTGGTTCCATTAACAGTGTTTTCAGTGATTCTCGCTTAGGGTCCACCCAAGCAAATTGCGAGAGGCCCCGCGTTCGACTCGCGGCGAGTCCCCAAGCAATGGTTTTTTGGGGGTGGTTGTGTTATTTTGAGGGATGATGAGTTAAATTTTCTAAACTCACTAATTCTACTACGCAGCGAAAGCACCGGTTTAAGGGCCTTTGCTACTTGATAGAATTATGGCCCAGAGCCGTCTCGAGTCAAAATGGTTACGTTCCAGCGTTTTTGAGGTGGTAGGAGGTAGGTAACCATTTTAGGTGAAATTAAAATTTATTCGCCTGCGACTATCCCTTTCCTTGTGAGCGGATGGTCCGAACTAGCAGCTAGCGTATCCGAGGCCAACCTGAAGATTCAATTTGTCGATTCAATGATCTGCAGATGACTGAGAACTTTGCCAAATTTTGCTAAGATCTAAGTAGATCAATCAGGTAAGCAAGATGGCCTTGGATACGCTAGTTGCTAGTTCGGACCATCCGCTCACAAGGAAAGGGATACAGCTCCATCTCCAACGCATCCAACTCTTGCCGACACGTTATCACCTCACCAGCTTTGCTACTAGAACAAGTATCAAATTCTTCTCCAGAAAACAGCATAAGCGCCCTATTGAATCCTCCTTGAAAGGTATTGACCTTTATGGTTTATTCTATTTTCTTCGCTTCCAGCTCTTCCACTTTTTCGTTGACCTTCTCTGTAATTTTGATGGCTTTAAGAAGGGCTGCAGGTCCGAGCTTGTTGAGCTTGAGGTTGTGTCCTAAGGTGAGAACGCATTGGGGTTTCTCCGCAGAGGCGAGGAGCATGGACATGATGTATTCTGTGTTAGAACCTATGAGTATTATGAAGTTTTTCTCTCTCTAGTCGTTGCGAAGAGAGGGGAGATGCTGTATTATCTTCGAGTGATTTCGATGAAACGACCAGGAGGGATGTCAGCAATTGTGTTGTGAAGTCTCGATGTCGATTGAAAGTCCTGCCTGGGTTGTCTCTCGTCTTTGATATCTCCCCTTCTATAATTTCTAAATTATAAATCAGAAACTATCTTTTCTGTTTTATCATTCTGAAAAGTTTAAATATTTTTCAAATGCTGGGACCGCAAGAAAGTGTGACCACCTTAGCAACGTTTGTGGATTCCACCCACCTCGGACATCCTCACAGCGCCTGGAATCTGGGCGACCTTTGAAAACTTCCTGATAGTGACATTTGCCTCATGCTGATAAAGTTGATACCCACCCCTTATCCAAATCCGAATGTGAAGCGTGCTGATCGATCTGACCCAATTCCAACGCCAAACCCGATCCCCTTTCTCGACTCCACCCCCATATGCAATGCCATCACCGCTTCTTCGATATTCTCTGTCAAGTTCTGCAGAGGGCTTGTTTTCTGCTACGAGTGCTCAAGCATCTCCCAAAGCATCAATGTAAGCGTTCCAAATATCAGTCTTCTGCTAGGGTAGAGAACTCCTGTTCACGTATATCAAAAGGGCGGAAAATTTTCGGCTTGTGGTTGACTATTTGTCTTTAACGTTTCAAACTTCGTCGTATTGCACCATGCTTCAAGGCCTCAATGACTTGCCAACAAAATCACTCAATCTCCTACACAACGGCGCTAAATACCAAGAACGATACTATATAAATTCGAACAAAACATTTAAGCAATCTCCCTCTGCACCGCCCCCGTCTCACTCAAAATAGCAATCCTCCCCGCCGCCCCAACATCCACAATACTCTTACGATGAGCCCTCACCTCCTCAATCTTAGCATCTAACAAACTATCTCCCGGCTTCGTCTTCCACGCTGGAATAGCCCCCTTGCTAAACAACAATTCAATCACCTCAATCGTCTTGCCCGCCGTCTCGGGGTACGTGAAGAATGCCTGCACCGCAGCGCCCATACACAAAACGCCGAAAATGATGAATAGCTTCCAGCTGATATTTTGGAAAGCGGGTGGGATGAAGAGGCCGATTGCGAAATTGAAGAGCCAATTGGCTACGGAGGCGAGTGCCATGCCTGTGGCGCGGGTTTCGAGGGACCAGACTTCAGCGGCGTAGACCCAGGCGATGGGCGCGAGGGTGAGTGAGTATGTTAGGACGAGGATGTAGCAGAATGCGATGACGGTGTAGGAAGGTGAGCCGGTGACTTGGACTTTGACGCTGAGATTTCCGTTCAAGCCATCTGGGAGAGCGGTGCCGTAAGAGCCGAGAATACCGCCGACGATGAGCATGGAGACACCCATAGCAACAGCGCCGTAGATGAGTAAGGGTCGACGGCCTGTGACATCAATGAAGAAGAAGGTCGCCGCGGTGCCAACAATGAAAATCGCGTATTGAATGCCGGAGCTGATGAGGCCAATGTTTCCAGTCAAACCTGCCATATCGAAGATGTAGACAACGTAATAAGTCATCACATTGGCACCGCTGAGCTGTTGCCAAGCTTGGACCGAAGTTCCAGCAAGCGTGCGCTTCCACATCCCATTCTGGAAGAATCTTCGCCAGCCCTGCTGACCTTCCCGCTCAGCGGCCAAAATGGTCGTGATTTCTTCCCATTCGGCGACAACGAGTGGATCATTGATATCTCCGCCGGCCTGAATACTAGCAAGGACTGCAACGGCCTCGTCGACACGGCCCATTTTCGCAAGCCACCTTGGAGATCTGGGGAGGAATGGAAGGCCAGCGAGAAGGAAAACGGCCGGGACGAATTGAATGGCCCAAGCTGTTCTGAAGGAGCCATCCCCAGGAATAAATGAACAGCCATATCCGACAAAGTACATGATAAAGATACCCCATTCAATAGCCCATTGTTGGATGACGACAATGGAACCCCTTCTTTCCTTCTTGGTGATCTCGACTAGGTAAACTGGGACCTGAGAAGAAGTGATGCCAACGCAAATGCCGTTGATGAATCGACCCGCGACCAGCATTCCAATGCCATTGCATCCGGCTTGAAGGGAAGTGCCAAGAAACCACCAGAAACAGGCAAAGGCGATAGCGTCGCGACGTCCGATGTAATTAGATACTGGACCTGCCATTATGGCGCCAATGACAGAGCCGCCTAGGGACGATCAGTCACGTCAAAGTAAGGGCAAGGAGATCTCGCTAATCATACCAGCGAGGGCTGCACAATTCCACCTTGGACGATGCCGTGGGGATTGTTAAAATAATTCACATATTGATCTGTCCCTATGATGGCAGACATAGAAGAGATGTCGAAACCGAACCTGGGATGATCAGTTCGGCAATCCTTGACCTGACATCAATAGTAGCATCATACAGCATTCCCCCCACAGTAGCGATGATCGCCTGGATCTCGCAGTCAGGATTTCTACTTGTTGACGCAGAAATTTGAAAGAAAAGAGCAACAAAGCTGTCGCTCTCGACTCATATCTCGCGACTCAATATGGCTATGAGAACTAATGAATGCTTCCAGATAATACATACCATGAAGTAGACATTGTGTATCTTTGGCATGTGGGGCCCCATAGTGACGAGTAAGTAACCAACGATTTCAACAATCCTCGTAAAACGTATCACAGGGCTTTACAGCCTCAAGAAACTATCGCAAGAAAGAAGTGGGTGGCGGAAGGAGATGGGACTGCCTGGCGAATATATGTGTATATACGCGAGCCATGGTCGTTGCCGATCGGCAACTCGGTACCAGCAGGAGGCATTCAAGCAGCACGCGTAGACTTCTCCGCACACCATCATCATAGCTGGAGCTAAGTTAGTATCAAGCAGGATGCCTTGCTGATTGGTCACTGATTGATATAATTTATGCGAGGAAAGGGAAGGTAGTTTGAAGGGAGTTGAGTTGCGGGGAAGCTTAGCTTGAGAAGCAATTCAGCCTGAACTCAATTGAGAAAATAAATTGCAACTCTCGACTATACCATGATGGGTAGCCGATGAGGTAGCATAAGGTAGACAAGCAATGCGACTAGCACTCTCAAAGAACCCTGATCTGCCATGGATGTAGATGTACTTTGCGAAAGCCATTGAGAGAAACTTTGACTTGACTTGACAATCCTCAAGCTAGAAGCTTGACATCCCCGCATGTTCAAACCCTCTCGAAGATGCTGGTAGACACACGTTGAAGACTGCGGTTGAAGAGAGGAAATGATGGAAATTCTGGAGATTCTTTGATTCATAGCGGAAATTGTGTGGCTTTCCATACTACACCATCGAGTGGCCAAATCCGCCTCGGTCGAATAATCTTCTCCTTCATTCTTGTATATCACAATTGGCACGGAGGCAAGCTTTCTGGAGCAGTCAGTTGCGATCATACCACCGAAATCGCCTCGTGAGACGACGGGCTTTGCTCACCGCATTGAGCGGGCCTACAAAGAGACGGCTTTTTATTAAAGTATGGATATAATACATGGAACAGAGTGGTATCAATACGCAAGAAGTGACAAGAAGTGAAGGCCCTTCCTCCCAAGTAACTCATCTAATAGTGCCACGTTCAACCGACCGGTGTTTTCGTCCCGCTTACATCCCTCGGTCGCTTGCTTAAGAAACTTCGTCGGCTTCTCGGGCTCTCCGCCATGCTGCTATCCTCCGCATGCATAAAGGTGGTTTTGATGACGACGCTACCATCGCCTACCTTGACGGTCTTCTCGCTCCCCGTGGCGGAGTCGTCAATGAAGAAAATGGCTTCGCCGAGATCATGACCGCCAAGTAACTTGTCATCTTTGACCTGGACTTGGAACTGGGTGTCAGGCGAGCATGAGACTCGGAACATTTCATGGTCCCATTCAATCTCGCCTGACGAGGACTTGATTGCTTTGGTTTTGTGCACTTCTTTCGCGCTTTTACCGGAACTCTGCTTGATGTGGACCTGGATCTTGGAGGCGGCTGGGTATCCAGAGGCGGACTGCACCATGAACATAGCAGTACCACTTTCCGGCTTACCCGCTGCTCCTCCTACACCACTCATCGTAGACGCTGCACCGAAACTCTTCTGTCTTGTGTGAGCGGGAGTCTGTGGTGTCGACGGACTGCGGTCGATCATTGGAGATGCTCGTTGCGGCGTTGACATGGGAGAGTCACCATTGGTCATGGGTTCTTCGGCAGGTGGACTTGGTAGGCCATTGCTCACATCTCCACCGGCGCCTTTGCTCTTACTCTTAAACCCATGACGCAAGAATGATGCACCCTTGACAACGCCTCCACCAACGAATCCGACCCCTTTGACTGGTGCTCCGACAATTTTCCCTGCAGGTGCGAATGTCCCTGAGAATGTTGATGAACCTTGACGTGAACGAGTGACATAGTCTGGCTTAAAGAGCATCTTCAAACGTAGCACTCCAGACTTCCCGTCCAAATTCAGAACAATTTCTTGTGGCTTGAAAGGTTCGAGGAGATCGAGGTTGATTGTTGCTTCACCAAGAAGATCGTCTTTGTCACCCATATCCCAATCCATCACACTGACTTTAAAATCCGCTGCGGTTCGAGATTTAACGGGGCATTCGAAATACTCGTTCCACGCAGGATGTAGTGTCTTCTTCTGCGTCTTGGTCTTGTAGATTTCCTTACCATTGAGACTGAATCTGCAATAAGGATCACTATATCCATTACGATCCGCGGCGGGCAGATCCGCGGCGTCCAGGATGTCAAGACGTAGGTTGCCCATGTTGTTGATGCTTTCACTCGGATCGAGCTCCATTTTGACAGGGATGTACTTCAAGCTCACAGTAACTCTGCTAATCGTACTCTCTGTACCCTTGAGAATCAGTTCCGTTGGTTTGTACTACGACATGCTTCGTTAGTCGCCATACATAGGTCAAAGCTCACGGACTCACTAAGCATCTTTGCAATATGTCAATTGTGTTGCCCTGTAATTTGGCAATGGTATGCTCTTCGTTGCCATTGTCGCCTTTCTTGTCTTGTTTTTCTTTCAATCGTAATGTGATTCTTGAGACGTCGAGCTCCCGCACGAACGCATCACCAGCTTCATCTAGACTTAGCATGCATTCAATCTCGGATGTTTAGAAGACTTACTTTCGCCGAAAACGCTATGTCTCGATTTGACTTTGGACGACGAGTACGACGGGAACACATAGTCGTCCATGAGAACTTCGACACGGACATCTGCATGAGCCAGTGTTCCTTCGATGAGCTTGAATATGAGAAGACCAGACTCTATGATTGGCGGTCAGTAGATATCACGCCATCAAAATGCAGAATCAGCTTACCGTGCTTCACTAGCTCATCTGGAGTAAGACGGATCTTAGGTGGAACTTTGGGCCCATCTCCATTCATTTCTTCCTGTTCCTTCTCATTCGTGGAAAGTTGCTTCGCAAGACTCGTATCAATCTTTCCAGCTTCCCGGTCCTTCTCAAGGGAATTACGTCCGGTCGTACCATTCACAGTGCTGCTTCTCGATCTGCCATCGGTGCTGCCTCGTTTGGCGCTAAGTGAAGTTCTTGCTGCAGCTTCTTCCTCTGCAGCTTTCTCTGCTTCCTCCTCCTCAGGATCAACCATATTGAGAGTAGGATAAAAAGCGACAGTAAAATTAAGCGTCCCTTTAGGCGATCCCCTTCCATTCATACGCAATGGTTGTGAAAGTGGTCTCCTGTCACCATGAACTTCGTACTCACCATTATCAGCCTGATGGACATAGTCCGATGCAACAACCTCGATAAGACCCAGCGAACGGTCTTTTCCGGTAGTTTCCTGGTCCATTACTTCAACTACGAGCTTTTCACGTGGCGTGTGGATTGGTACGTAGATGATCTCGTCCCAGGCCGGGTTAAGGTTGTTTTGAAATGTGACCGTCTTGCCTTTCTCGACACCAGACAGAAGCACTCTGGCATAAGGATCGGATTTGCCCATAGTCTCCAGGTTGCGAAGATCACGTGCGCTTCCAAAGTGAAATCGCATTACACCAATGGGCGTAATATAGCCACCAGAGCCGCCTAGCGCCCCTTTCAAGGCTACAGGCTTCCACTGTAACATCATCTTCGCGCGGCCCGTCTTGGCTCCAGCCAGATTGTACCACTCTTGCCCTTTATCCATCAATGACAACATGTCATCTAGCTTGATTTGGTAGGTACCAAGGACTGGATCAGAACCAAGATCACGGTCGTCCTTAATCACCAAGCCCAGTCTGGCGGCCTTTCGGTCAGTAACCAGAAACTCCTTGGAACCGTTGTCCCAGATCGGATTGTTGGTTCTCTTGAGTTTCTTTGTCTCGTGCATTTCTTTACCGTTTAATATTAGGGCTGCGTAGGGATTCAACTGCCCAACCAAGCTCTTAGTGCCATCCAAGTCTTTGGCTTGCTCAATCGTAAGTCTAGCAACACCAGTATTAGATTCCGGAGCCGGTCCCATGGTGCCATCCTCCATAGCTTGGCCTTCCAAAACCGGGAAAAAACGAACGTCGGCTTGAACGATACCTCGAGCCTTGCCGTTGCCCATAACCTCAAGTTGTAGGTTCTCGTGTTCTGTCACAGATTCTAATTGATCCAAGGGAAATGTTGCGGTACCAAGCTCTCTGTCCTTGCGATATTCGTTCCAGTCATACAACTGAAGTGTCAGAGCATCTGCATATGATGTGATGATTAGATATAAAGTCTCGTTCCACCGAGGGTTGGCATTCTCCTTGACGGTCTTTGTTTTGCCAAGAGGATCACGGCTGTTTAGTGAGAGCACAGTATATGGATCCGGAGTACCAGACATCTTATCTGGATTCTTCAGTCCTAAGGCACCGTGAACAGTCACAGCCAGCACACCAATGGCCTGGTCTACCGGATTGCCAGCAAGCATCTTGGCAATCTCGATAGGGAACACATTGGGATCGTACATGATCGGTGCTAAGTTTCCGTGAATCTGGTCTTTGATGAAGCCTTCAAGTCCGGGGATAAAATTGATATCAAAGCCCAGGGTGTCACCGCCGAGAGGTTTGCAAACATAATCGAGATCTGGTTTTCCAAGGAAACAGATCTCAACCTTTTCAATATGCGGGAAAGGAATCTGAAGCTTGACCTTCACCCGCATCAGACCGGAAAAGGCGAAATCTTCTACAATTATGTCCATGCCGTGGCTTATTATTCCTTTGCCAATTCGGATTTCTAGTACCACCTTGGGATTGATTTTGTTCTTGAGCTGGCGCGCTGTAAGATCCATGGTATCATTGGGCGTAAAGCTGAACTTCCAATCCATGAGAACCGTATCATCCTCTGCTTTGGGGTAGGTCTTGACATGATCCATTCGAGGCGGTTTGGAGCCGAGTGTGAACACCTTCATTCGCATACTGTCAAGAAATGCCGGAGTCGTTGTACTAAGAACTTGATCCACGGAATTAATAATTGTATCGCAGAGCACAGGAGCGTAGATCGGCCAGAACTTGACCAGGAAGCTGTTGATCCACTCCAGACTCTCTGTATCTGTCTCCAAGCGTGTCTTTGCCATTTCTCTGTTGACATCGTCGCGGAAATTCCTTCGTACTCGACGGATAGACGTCCGGTAGTATGTTGCACAGCAAGCCATGATCAGAAAGACCCAACCAAGGCCACCTCCAAGAATTGCAACCAGCCAAGAACTCAAACAAGCGAAGATTATGATACCAGAATTATGATACCAATCTCCAAAAAACTTATCATCCAACTTGCTTTCGAGTAGTGTTGTGTGATCCAGAAGGCTCTCCCCCGCCTCTTCATTGGTGATGCTCCCCGCGCCAAATCTAGGTGCCCACCCAGTCTTTGCAACAAATCGTTCGGCGTCATCTTGATGAACGTGACCGTTGGGCATATTCGAGTGGCCATCTGGAGATGGAGAGGCGGGCACCGCACCCTCTTTACTCGGCGGAGGGAGGTCATACTGATCAGGCGTCCCATCGTCCTGTGTGGTATTGTGAGCTTGATCTTTTGGGGGAAGATTCTTGACGTACAATATCGGTAGCTATCCCCACGCCCTTGGGTTTCTTGTCATGGTGGAAGCCTGGAGGTACGTGCTGTTTCACTTCAGTCCTAAATCTTCATAAAACAACACTTCAAGCAAGGTGCCTTACCGATCTTGCCTGGGCCGCTTTATCTTCCGGCGAAGCGTCGGGGTCGAATTGAAAAGCTGCAACGCCAGCCTTCTTCGACTCCTCCGTCATCACGTTCTCGGCATCTGCTGCGGAGATCTTGCTGTCGGGGTTTTGAGCAGCTTCGATGGCACCTTCAGACTTGAGCTCGCCTTTACGCGAATTCAAGTGGGACATCATCTTGCCGGATTTGATGCGGCAGATCCTGGTAGCCCAATGAGTTCAGTTAAACGCTCCCCTGAGGCCCCGTCACTGGGCATGAGCTTGAGGAAGCAAGAGCTCACGCTCTGCAGTATTGGTTGCACGGGGGGAGGAAGTCGCCAGTTGGCAGGTCGAAGCTCTGGACTTTCGCTCGGCTTTCTCCGCAACGGGCCCAGATTTAAATCGGGGGCTCGGCCGATGCCCTGTTCCTTAGCCTTGTTCTAGCCTAGAAGCGGAATCGTTGGGCTTTCAGGCCCTAGAGCAGCTGAAGTCGGGCAATTAATATTGGAAATACAGTTGAGGGTCTATGCATGCGCTGGCCGTTGTACGTCGTTGGGGGATGTGGAGCCTTGCCATCCAACTCTACTGGTGAACCCCACGTTCAGAGCTCCATTTCCCCTTGGAGTCCTATGCAAGCGCACGATGGAATTGGCAGGTCGCAACTCGCAAGCAATCAAAGCCAATCAAAGCTGCTCTGGATGCGGAGACACTCGGACTTACCCTATCATGCAGTGCATTTTGAAGACTACGATGAGATCGCAGCAATAGAATGAATACTACTAACCTTTCCTTTCTCATTCTTAGGAAGATGTAAGTAGCATGCAGAGGGCAAAGTGGTCACCACAGCCACCACAGCCACCGTGGAAACCGTGCTCAGCAGGGACATACCTATTGAAGTAAGGTTCTATTCAGCCGTACTACCTGGAGCCTACGGTGTCTTCATCTGACACTATTGTACAAATGTGGAAAATCGCTAATGTAGCTCGACACGCTTTCGCCACAAAATCTAGGATGCTTTTCCTTCCACATCTCGCCAATGCTTGGGTGCGGCAATCAACGCGTCCTGATGACGCCAGCCGCTACTAATTTCTGGATCTTTTTCATGATGTCGGCGTTCTTCATGTGGTCCTGAAGAGCGGCCGGGTTGTCTTTCGCTTGTTGTAGGATGCTCTGCATGATTGGATCTTGCAGTATGCTCATGATCTGTCCGCATGTCAGTCAAGAACACTTCAGACAGAAGGCATACTGGTTGCTTACTTCCGGATCCTTCTGAATTCTTTCCTGCGTCTGCTCCTCTGTCTCCCCAACCCGCGCCGAAAACTGTGCTTGAATGGCTTTTTGCTGTTGCTGTTCGATTTCTCGGTAGTTCTTGCGGCCTTCGTCGTGCTCCATTGCCTCCGTGCATACATCAGTACATCTGCTGTACTCCTTCATTGCAAAGTAGGCTTGAGCTTTTCTTAGATATGCCCTTATGAATTTCGGGTCTTTCTGGATGGCAATATCACAATCCGTGACAGCGCCTGGGAATGTCATCAGCTTGATCAGAGCCGCTGCACGATTTGAGTAGCCCCGAGGGTCATCAGGAGCTCGCTTGGTCATCTCGGTGTAAGCCTCGACAGCACCAGGCCAGTCCGCTTCTTTGAATTTCTGGCCCCCAAGTTCCCGTGCCTTCTCGGCCTCTTCAGGATTGATGTATGCTTCTTTTTCCGCTTTGATCTGTGATTTCTCGGCAGCACGCAGCTTATTGAGGATGTCAGGAGTCCGATGCTCGGTAAGAGATTTTTGGTAGTTTTCGATGGCATGAGGAAGGTCACCGAGCTTCTCATATGAGGTACCAATTCGACCAAAAGCTCTGGGAACAGTGAGAAAGGATCATTGAGAGTGCATGGGAGGCAACTTACTTTGCGATGATTTTGAAGTCTGCCAGCATTTCTCTTCCTTCAGCGATTGCTGTCTTGCAAGTGTCGATGGCATTTTGAAAGTCACCCTTCTCGAATTGGGCCGCACTCTTATTAGTCAAATACGTGATGTCCTTATGCAGACTCCAAGCTTTATCGTAATGCTCAATGGCGATGTCAAATTGTCTCTTCTTGTAATTTTCTGTTCCAAGCTTCTTTTCGCTTTCGGCTTCCTCCTTATTTTTCTTTGTCGCCATAGCTTCCTCATCTTCAGGCTCTGGTTCAGGTTCGGGCTCGGGTTCCGCCGCCTTTACAGGCTCTGTTGGTTTGGATGATGAAGGACGGGCATCTGGCATGGGAACATCTTCTTCCGTCTCCTTTGAGCCACCAAGGTCAGGCATACCCGCTCCTTCTCCACCTGCACCTCCAAATGACATGTCAATACCCAGCAGCACACTCATGACCTGCAAGAATCTTGGGTCTTGCATCTCGGCCCCTATATTATTTGGATTGTTCTTCAAACGTTGTAGTTTTTGCATGAATTGCGGGTCTGCAAGTAGGGAACGTGTTTTGGGGTTGTTGGCAAGTTTCTGAATCATTTGGGGATCATTGAACATGCTGCCGAGGCCGCCGCCTGGAGCGCCTCCATCCCCAGCCTCTTCAGCCTCTACAGCACGTTTTACCGCTGCGAGACCAGATTTGGCTTGTGCATTGGCCGGGTCGAGCTTCAGAGCTTCCTCGAAAGCATCATTAGCACCAACTGCAGGCTGTCAGTATGTGAAACTTTCTACGAAAAGTCGGGGATCTTGGTTACCCAAATCTCCAGTGCCATGAAGCGCGGAGCCCTTTCGTCCCCAACCTTTGGCCCAGTCAGGCTTTATTTCCGTAGTCTTCTCCGCATCTTCTAACGCCTTTTCGAAGTCTTTCTTCGAGGCGTAAGCACCGGATCGATTGGAATATAGGACGTGGTTCTGTGGCTCAATCTCAATGGCTTCAGAGAATTTATCACTATATTGCTTTAGTGCACAGTAAGTAGGAGCCTGTCAATCTGGTTACCCACATTGCTTCGTCAAACTTCTTCTCGGCAAAGGCTTTATTGCCTTCAGCCTTCAGTGCATCAGCCATGTCGAGCTTCTTTAGGGAATAAGTCTACGGTCAAAATACTCAATATATGTGACGGCTCAGTATTGAAGACGAGGAGAATGGAATTGTTTCGATTCCAGTAGAAAATGCCAGGCCCATTCAGCCCTAACCGAAAGCTTTGAGCGGATTTTCTTCCGCAAATTTTTGTGCCCAAACCTCGCCCACTATGACTAGTTTCAACCACCCATACCTGGATCATTGCAAGTGATCCTTGGATTGGAGATAGAAGTCCTCAAATATGGCTACCGCCGCAACGAAGGATGAGCCAGATGCTGATGGAGATATTACTATGACGGAGCCAAGTGGAGTGTCTAGCCCCAAGGAGCTCAAAATGGCACTGTATGCGCGATGCGCCAGCCTTGAGGAGGGTCGCGTTTTCGGCCAAGATGAATTGCTGTCATTCAACATCATTCCGGCAAACGATCTCCATCAATTGCTGGTACATACGAAGCAGCTTGCCAAAGATGGGCTCTTTAAAGTCATGTCGAAAGACAACAAGATCTGTTGGAGGGTTGTCAAGAAAGCTGATGCTGCTAAGTATGGGGTCTCGCGCTACAGCACAATTTATAGCTAGGCTGACACCCTACGCTTTCTCCAGATACAAGTCGCTCAGCCAAGATGAAGCGCTCATCTTCTCTTATATTGAGACAGCTCAACGTGAAGGTATATGGAGCAGGCTCCTGCGAAACAAGACCAACCTACACATGGCTACGATGAATCGTGCCGTCAAATCACTGGAAAGCAAAAACCTGATCAAGTCGATCAAAACAGTCAAGTTCCCAAATCGAAAGACCTATATGCTTGCCAAATTGCAACCATCTGAGGACGTGACCGGCGGCCCCTTCCATACGGATGGCATTTTGGACGAAGAATTCGTTTATCAAATGTCCTATTGGACTGAGAGGTATATAATTGGACGAAGCTGGTGGCTACCAGCCTTACCAGAACCCACCCGAAAGAAGTCAAGCTCCAAATTGACGCAGGAACAAGCCGAGCGACTGAGAGCCGAAACGCTCCGCCGAAAGGGCCACGGGAGGGATAGAGACAAGGCCATGCTACCATACCCCGCGGGCTTCAACGGATATCCCACCCTATCGGAGGTAACAAGGGCCATCAACGACTCGGGCTTGTCCGGGATAACCATGAAAGAGTCAGAGATGAAACAATTGCTCGACATTCTCTATTGGGATGGCCGTATAGAAAGGGTTCGGAACGGCAAGGCGTATAGAGCGACACGATTGGTGTCTGGCGCAGATGGCGTTCATCTTGAGAATGGGCTCACAGAGTCTCCGTGTGGTCGATGTCCCGTGTTCGACATTTGTGAGGAAGATGGGCCTGTGAACGCGAAGACATGCGAATACTTCCAAGACTGGCTTCAATCATGAACGAAGAGATCCCGGGATTGCCGTTACATTGCATAGCATGGCTTTGAAATTGAGATACCCAGGAACGATATTTGGCGTCAGATAGGACGACAGGCCAAGGTCGTGTAAGCTTCCACGATACAACTCGAGATGAAAATTGCCTTATCGCCGAGGTTTCTTTGCGCATGTAGATGTTCCATCAGCACGTGAAGTGTCGGCACTAGCTCTAGAGCATTGCTAAGCTTTCGAACTGCCCTTGGCGAGCCGTGCGTCGTTTCAGCTAAAGGCCTTCCTCGGCCCCACGTCAGTGATCTTTTCATCCTCCCATTTTCTCCCAATAATTGACATCTCCATCTTTGGCATTTTGCAAGAAGAAAATCTTATTTGAAGCGGCTGCCGTTGAGCTTTCTCTAAGGACATCGCAGGGTTTACCTTGGTATTTCCACCATAATGCAAGCTGTAGGTCTGCTGATAGGCCTGATGGTCAAGCTTTCTGCAGGTACGAATCCTCTGGAATCCCAATATGAGCAGCTGGCCGGTACTGTTTCAGACGGAGTAGTATCACGCCTCGTGTCAGGCCAAAGCTTTTTGCAATAGGCGCGCAAATGGTTCATAGCTTCCTCTCCGTTTCAAATCAAAGGCCCAGCGCTTATACCCCCATGCGCAAGAGCGACCCACCCCACCTGCTGTCCAGGTGCTTCACATTATTATACTGCTCCATCGACCACAGCGACTATCGAGCCAAGGAATTCGTCATAAACACCCCATGGATCAGTCTACATGCCGTTGACAGGGTTGGTGTGTAACATTGCATGGATCTCAATCGTGCTTTGAAACGCCTTCGCAAGATGCACCCTCACCACGGCATGCAGATTGACTTTTCATTTCTCTATGGCTATATCTCCGTGTCTCCCTGTTCAATTCAATGCTTTTTCTGTCATCGATTGTACTTGCGTTGTCGACATTTCATTAAAGTAATCCTGTCGTTTACTTAATTCCAGCCGAGATGCTGTCACTCTTTTACGCACTTTTCTTCCTTGCTGCTGGCAGCAATGCATCCCCTTGTAAACCTAAACCATCTGGAGGCGTTGGCAGTCCCCCTGCCGTGCCTAATGCGCCTTCTGGCTCTGGTAAAACCCCAGCAACTGGACAGAAGGCCCAATTGTCGCTCCCAAACCAAAGCAATATACTCCCTTGGGCCAACAGCTCGTCCCCTGCACCGTCTGCTTCAACTGGCGGTGGATCGTGCCCTCCAGGCTTCATCAACACGGTGTTTAATACCAATTCCGGAAAGAATGTTGGCTGGCCCTCGACGACTTGGAGCTCCTTGGCTAGCCATGGTATCAACGACTGGAGTTAGTAAACGCAGACCACCTTGAAGTGACCTCTACTAACTAGCTTGTTACCTAGTCGGCTTTTCCCTCACCACGCTGGATCAAAAGGACACTTACGGCAATTGTCCGACAATGCCGGAGCTCAATAATAACCAAATCCACGTAGTCATGGACCCGCGCGATACACCAGCGGCTATCACCATGGTCCAAGGCCCCAACCCACCGAGATACCTCGAGTTGTTTAACGAGCCCGATTTCTCATTTAAAAATTTCACTCCAGTTACCGATGCTGTGACCGCTGCGAAGAACCTCGCAGGGCTCTTCTCGATCCCGCACCCACAGACTAGCTACGTCTCCCCGGCACTGATGAATGCAAACAGCGATTGGCTCACCACCTTCAAATCGAACTGCAATGGCTGCTTCGATCAAATCCCAATCATTGCCATGCACGTATACAATCCTGACCCACAGGGTGTCATGGATCAGATCACGCAGCTGCACGCTACATGGCCTGACAAGAAGATATGGATCACGGAATTGTCGCCTGCCACCTCTGGCTGCAGTATGCAAGCCAATGACATGGCCACATTCATGAGCACGCTGTTTCCTAAGATCACAGCTCTGGGATATGTGGACAAGATCTTCTGGAACAGTGGCGAGTGGGACACACCAGCTATCAATGGTGCGCCCGATGGTTGCAATCCGGCGTTGACCGACGGAGGCGGAAATCCGACGCCGGTCCTGACGGCTCTGAAGAATTATTGCGGTGGAGGTGGCACCGCGACTTCCTGATGGAGATGATTTTACTAAGGCTTGATACCCAACCCATAGGGTGGATGGGCAATGCCGCTTAATGTTCTACCATAGAGATAATCTCTGTATTCTTTCACTCGATCAAATTTGGTCTCCTTGCATATGCAAACATGATGTTCGTTGCTTCGAACTTGAACAAAGCTGAGTTTTTAATACAAGTAGTAGACCACCTTCAATAATAGCTTCTCCCCATCTCACCCATGATACTTCTTCTCTGGCCTGGATGTTCCCTCATCTGGCTCCTCCTGTCGCCTCTATAGCCAACTTGACTTCTCCTATCCGAAGCATAATGACCATGACTCCTCCTCCTACTCCCACTTCCACTCCGCCTCACCCCATTCCCACCCTTCTTCCCCTCCTTCTCCTCCCACAAATCCCTCACCCTCTCCACACTAGCCCCACCCCTCCAAACCTTGCGATCGAAAATCAAAGTCTTCGGGCCACCCGGCCACTTCCCCTTTCGCACCTTATTCTTCCGATGATAATACGTGCAATTGATGTAGAAACCATGGATGTGGGAAGGAATGACGCCGCAGAGGAAGAGGATGCAGTTGAGGAGGGTGTCGGTGTAGGGGCCTGTGAGGAGGAGGATGGAGAGCGGTGGGAAAATTAAGTTTATTATGGTTAAGAGGAGGCGGGATAGCATTCTTGATGCAGAGAGTGCATTGAGGTTGAGGACTTTGGTGAGAGCAAGCAGAGTCGGTGTGCTCGCTTGGGGTGGTGGTTAGCGATTCATCGTTGGAGAAGTCGGAGCTGTGCGATGCCGGGAGTACACCGCTGCCAGGTTTGAAGGAGGCGAAATCATGATTCGCCAAAATGAGGGAATCTGTCACGTGATACAGCTGATCTTTGTGCAGTCCTTACTCTAGGGTGACCGACACTCTGCAGAGGAAAGATATCATTTACATCAGCCTCTCAGAACAATTTTCAACTCCATTCTTTTCTTTCTGTCCATCTTGTCAATGACTACCTCCTATCTAATCTCTTAGATCATCTTTTGGAGCAGCATTTTACCCTCATCGTTGGAGACATGACTCTGTCGTCGCTTGTCTATTGTTCGAAAATCTACAACAGATAAGCCTCCCACCAATAGATCATGTTGCATCCAGCTTGCACACGACACTTCCGTTCTTTTACTGGACCTGCCATTCAAACCCTCTTTCCTGTTCAGAATTATTTCCGTCAATTCCGCCGACTAATCTCCATATCGGCTAAGGGTATTCCCCCGGGATCATGGGATTCTCATATGCATGTCACAGACCCAGAGCGTTTTCCCATTTCTGGAAACGCAACTTACCAACCGCACGCCGCACCTTTAGTTTCTGCGCTCGCCAATGCTCGTGCCCTCAATCTACCAAATCTCGTCTTCATTCAACCTTCTACCTATGGAACTGACAACTCTTGTCTTCTTGAAGCTCTGAAGACTGTCGGTCCTTCTCACGGCCGTGGCGTTGTCGCTGTGGATCCAAAGGAGGTCTCATCCGATACGCTACACAGATGGCACACCCTTGGCGTCCGCGGTGTACGATTGAATCTCAAATCCATTGGCAAGAAACTTTCAAAGGATGAATTGGTTCGCACCATCGAGACACATGCTGAGCTAGTGAGGACAATGAAGACTTGGGTGCTACAATTGTACATTGATCTTTCTGAGATTGAAGGTATTGAGCATCTGTTCTCCGAACTTAATATCAAGACAGTCCTTGATCATTACGGCTCGCCTTCAGCCACGAGACCGTCCCAAATACCGGAATGGCATTCACTGCTCAGAATAATGCAATCACCTTGTGCATATGTCAAAATATCAGCACCTTATCGATTATCGAAAGATCCCGAGTACAAAGACTTGGAATCCATAACCAAGGAATTGTTCAAGGTGAGAAATGGCAAATGTTTGGTATTTGCATCAGATTGGCCGCATACACGCTTCGAAGGCGTGAGTGTCAATCCTTTCATTGAAAGGTGTCTGGAGTGGTGCGATCATGATGAGAATCTGAAGAATCATCTCTTCAGGGATAACGCAAAGGAACTATGGGATGTAAAGGATGAGAATTTTCCAAACACTGTCCTCCAAAATTGACATTATGAAATGTCGAGAACGCCAAAAAGTTTGGGCAGTATTCTAGAATGCTCGCCATGGTAGACCGCTTATACAGCGCTGCCTCTTGCTTTTTGGGCAGAAAAGCAATGTCTAAGCTAGTGTGATTTTCCGTGAGATATCACCTCTTGAGCATGTCTCAGGTGCTAGCATTTCAGGCAATGAGCCAACAATGACTGCCTTCTCGCCATTGGAGCTGCTGGATGCTATCCATGGCATGCCAAAGGCCACAATGATTGTTCTCTGTGGCAGGATCGTGAAACGTAACCGCGGAGTCTCGGTGGTATCTGCAGATATGATAATCCTGCACGAGGGTCGGTTGCATAAGTCGTGGCCGATGCTCTGACATCAACTTTCTTGTCGCACAAGGTCTCTAGGACCAAAAAAGCCTTCAAAAAATCTAGAAAAATTCACGGAATGTCATAAGCTTCTTGGCTATAGTCCCTGAAAGTTTGAAGCAACATCGAGACGATCTGGCTGATTTGTTACACTTGTGAAAGTCTGTAGTTCTTTCGCGCTACCGGCCACGACTTTTGCAACCGACCCTCGGCAATGGAAGAGCGCGTAGATAAAGGCGGATTGGATTCCGGGGGTGCCGGCCGGGGCCTCGGCCAACCGTACATGCGTCACGACTGCCATCTGTACATTTCTGTTTTGGTAGTAGCAGGTGTACGCAAAGCTTGGAGTTACCATGCTTGATCACAGAGGTCGTTGTCTTTGTGCAATTTGCACCTGACATTTGGGGTCGAAGATTTGACAGCGATCGTCAGGATGAGAGACTCTTTTTCTCGTGACTTTGAACGAGATTTCAGAAGAACGAACAGATGATACGGTCATGGTCGAGATTCCCAATGAAGTGCAGCTGGCAGCTGACGAGGAGCGATAACAGCTCTCTAGAGGGAGACGACCTAGCTTGAACTGCTTCCCCGTCAGAAGCTTCCTGCCATGCAGCTCATGACTTGGACCATACACTACCATCCTCAATGGATTTCCTATGATTCGACTAGGACCACAACATCCGCAACATTTGGCTCTTTGACGCAGCCAATGCAGCGGCATATAAGAGACCCAAGAACAGACAGTCAAATGTATTCACCAATGAACTTTGAGAAATTCGGTGACACGACGGCCTAGGTAAAGCGCAGATAACAGAAGCCAGCACAATGCAAATGGCACGATGGATTCTGATCAGATGAAAATCGCTTACCAGAACGATCCTCACTGCCATTGATGAAGAATGAAAGATGCGCCGCAAACATGAAGCTTCATGCCAGCATGTCAACTCTTCGGCTCTGCGTACTTTGATCTGCACTCGCAAAGCTCAAGCAGCATCAAATTCAGACAAAGGCAGAGCAGGGACGAAACACACTTCGAACCCTTCAAACCCCAAATACGAAGCATGACAAAGTTTTGACTCACTACCACTACAATTGGCGATGCGAGCGTCGATGTCTCAACTACAAATATCACACCGCCTTGTGAGTGGTAGTTTTGAAAAGCCATTTGCAAAGTCTGAGAGTCATCCGACTCACATGCCAGCTTTTGAGGAATCATAATGACAAAATCGATGGGCCGCGCTCAAGATGGGTCACCTGCATCTCCTTCATAGGGCGAAATGTCGGGACTGCATGAGCGAGTGGTAAGCTCTTGACATCCGCGCCAAATGGGCTTGACCACTGATCAGCCGGCTATCCTTTGCGCTCAAATACCACAATGTCTACGGGCCGTCCGAGTTGGACAGACTACTCAGGGATGCCACTAAGATAGTAAATGTGATCGGTCTCTGTCCCCTTCAGATGTTGGTTGTGATGTGTAGAATCAATGCAGCAAAATCTCCGCGGGCTTGCAGGATGGGGAAATTTCCAATCACACACGAGGACGATGAGATGGTCATAAGTAAGATCAACCGCTGTTGGCACACCCACCTTGCGTCTTTCCCGCATCGAAACCTGGTAGGTGGGCCCGGGGTAGATGCATGAACATTGGACCTGCGTAGCGAAGATGACCGGGACGCAGCCTGACTTGAGTACTTGACCCTCTTGCCGGCTCAAAGGGTTGCAACCCTGCTCAGATCATCGTTGCGTCAGGGTCTCCAATCAATGGCAAGCCGCATTACTGCATGACCTGAGAGCAGCTTGGCACCGGCATTTGAAATTGCGAGCTGCAACCCAAGAGCCTCATGCCTCGGATTGTCTCGAGCCCACAGTACCGCCTCAGACCTTAACGGTGATTACCATGTTGCGACCTGCATCGTTTTTGATCACTCGCAAGAAAGAAAAGGAGCCAGACGTCATCGACAGCGGCAGGTAGCCATACGCCATTGTGTGCGGGGATCTAGACCCAGCTGTGGCGCTTCCAAATTCACAGGCGCAATACGATGTCGTGCATCGGGTATCTTGAGACATTTGACCTTGGCCCGCTTCATCTGCGACAAAGGATCTGACTTTCTGCGCGCTTCGAGTCTTTCAGCTGGTGATCTTGGTTGAGATCTCCAACGAAAGCTAATCAAAGATCTGTGGCCCGCCGACCACGCGAGATCTGGCAACAATGCAGATGGATCGTGCGTAGTGCATTCTGGAACGGATAAGCTCCCCTCGGAAACCCGGTAAGGAGCGAGACACACGATGACCCAAGAGATCGGACGTTTGCAGCAATGCGGGGAGCCCTTGCATTCCCAGATTATGTCTCGGTCGCTCGGAGACTTGACCAGGGGGGCATGGAATGGTGGAATGCAGGCTTCCTCTTTTGCCCAAAACGAGGAAATCAATCCCACGGCACCTGCCCAATGTGTCGCTGTCCTGCCGCCCTTACAGACCTTTGGAATCCTCGAGAGGCTCTAACAAGCAAGTTGTGAATACTTTGTGCGCTCTGCCGTGCCCCTTGATCAAGTGTTCAACGAAACAGGTTCCTGATCGCGTTGGGACGCAGGAAAAGCCACTCGAGGCTTGCCAAGATGAGTGTCGAGCGAATGCTGCGACGCTGCGTCGATACCCATGGCAGAACAAGGCTGTAACCAGATCGAGTGCACGACAGAGTTTCTCCAGATCTCTACCACGCCCTGTTGTCCGTTTTCTGACACGGCTATTTTTGGTGGGCGACGTCAGCGGTCAAATTGGACCACGGTCGAGACTCTTACGGGTAATGGTGGCTTGCCAGCCATAGCACCGCCAACCCAACCGCCGACGCCCATTCTCCCATTGCAGAGCAGTTTGGATGGCGAAAAGCGACGCCTGACACCAGAAGGGCGATGGGAAGTTGTTGGAATTCAGCCTTATGCTACCAACTATTCCCAGTTTTATGGGTGGATTGCCTAATGCGGTTTAGCGTCTTAGTATCCCCCTGACACTTCTCTTTCTTCTCTATGTAACCAACTCAATCAATCAATTCCACACCTATGAGACCTCAACTTCTCCTCGTATTCTAATAGGTTATGAGCCCGGGATTCCGTCGAGGAGGCTCTCTAATTAGTTTAGTTTAATTAACGAAGTCTTAACCTCTTAGACTCGTCATCGCAATCGACTTTACGATTTTTGCGATTTTTGCTATATAGAAGAAAGTTGGCACGTGTTTAAAAAGTTAGTTTCTAGTGTTTATTTTACCACTATCTAACCGATTATTAACTCCACCACCACAAACCTTCTTATATAGCTCTATGTCATCATCAGTGGCTACTATATTATCGTCGGACTACTCCCACGCAATCTAGGCGTTTCCTAAGCTAAAAGGGAGCGATAATTATAAGCCCTAGGCACGCAGCTGCAAGGCCGCTTTAAAATTTAACGGCCTATAGTATATTAACGAGAAAGACTTAAGACTAAGGCTATAGGTTAAGGAGGTTCATCTAACCGAAGTCACGCCTACTAGTTAAAGAAAGGTCACTCGGAAGGCCCCTACTACCGCTAAGAAGATAGCCGTAGAGGCTAATCAGGAACTCTAGGACCTTAATAACGTTAGGTTTATCTAACGTATTATTATTAAATATAAAGAACGACTAGTAGGTCGTATTAAGGATAAAGTTCTATCCTAGAAGCTATAGGAGAAACTCGAGAAGCTACACGTTAACTCCGGGTTTACCTCTCGTTATACAGCCCTTTAAGAATTAATAAGTATATCGCTTAATAAAAGTAATAACTCGGTTAACATATACGTCACCGATATTAACTTCAAGGCCAAAGACCTATCGAAGATAGGAATTAAATTTAATAACTAGGTATACGTCTCGATACTCCTAAATAACCTTAATAGTAGATTTAAGGATTTTACACATCGGACGGTTACCACTATAAGAGAAGTCCCTAATTTTAAGGACGTGGTTAAGATGCTCTATAAGGAAGATCGCCTTAATAAGCGAGAAAATACTATATAGGCTATAGCTACTTAGTTTAAGAGGTTCTAGAAGGATTAGAAGGACTAGAAGAATAGCCGTAGTAGCTCTAGGTCATCTAGAGCGAGTGGGAGTACGCTACCCACTACTAATCCTAAGTACGAAGGTGTTAGGACTAGACCTAAGTGTCCTACTTATAATAATAGTAGGAGGCACTAGCCTAAACAGTGCTGGACTCTACACCCTAATAGACGGCCTCAATAGTCGAAGGATTAGAAGGCTGAGAGAGAGTTAGCTAAGAAGTAGAAGAAGGCTACTATCGCTACAACTAGAGGTGGAGGTGGAGGTGGATCGAAGAAACCAGACGATTTGCCTAACCAACAGAACCTTTCGATACTAGCCCGAATGGCTAATTAGGAGACGAGAATGGCGATTAGTTATTAGACCGACCTAGATAAACTAGAGGATTACTGAGATTTCGACTCAGATATCTCGTCGATAGATATAGGTCAAAACCTGAAACTCTTAGTAATAAATAGCCTCGAGTAATTAAAGTTGCCTGTTATAGCAATAACCTACGTAGACTTTACACCTAATTTAGGTGGTAAGTCTGCCTCCGAGGATGTCGTTACAAGTACGATATCCTAGGCGGTTAATATAGGAGCCTAATTAGTGCGTTCTCCACAAATCGCATATATAGCTAAACGTAGAGTTACTTCTAAATTACCTAACTAGTTAATTAACTCCGGCTGTACAAACTATATATATTATAGTAGAGAGGAGTTCTCTCGTTACTCCGCTTATCGAATAGCTATCACTATCGCTAACGGTAACGTGGTTTAGACCGAAGGTCGTAGATTAATTAGTATAGAGTTACTTCTCCTAGATAGATCCACTAATCTCGTCGATATCGACGACGTACTACACGTACCTAATTTAACCTATAGTCTATTCTCTATCTATCAGGCCACTAGTAAAGGCTTTAGGATAGGTTTTTTTAATAATAGCTATTATATCATAAGGGATAACACGCTAATTGGGTGTGCTCCGAAGTATAGCAACGTCTATATTCGAGGTGTTACCTATTTCTCCGCTATAGTAGCGTCTACTACTACTATAAGGATAAGGCCTAACTATAACGACGATGCAGTCGATCTATAGTATAGACGTCTCGGTTACCTTAATAAGGCTAACCTTAAGAAGCTAGTATATATAAGCGAGGGTATATTATTAACTAATTAACCTCGTTTATCTTATATATATAAGGCCTACTTA
>JAABUP010000530.1_pt1 | contig 83596 bp, 137 predicted proteins | sample 5559201 | NCBI WGS metagenome assembly JAABUP01 (sample SAMN10711887, study PRJNA513373) | rock metagenome | isolation source: Antarctica rocks | place: Antarctica
CAATCGATTGTAGGCGTAGCGTGCGACGTGTGAACGTGTACGCTTAGTTGGCTAAACAAGGTCTCATAATCTGTTGAATAACCAGGTTCATATGCAATAGTAAAAACGCATGACTACTAAGATGTATACATATAAACGCGAACGCGCGAAACGCCTGTACCCTGAACCAGCCATCTTTAACAGTATCGACCCCCGTCGACATGACTCCCCCTCGATTCTTCATTCTATTCATCTGCGCTCTACTCACTGTACCCTCAACACTCGCAGTCGCTCCCGGCAGCCCGGTATCCTACGTGTGCGTGAGCGCGACCTACGCGGCCAAAGGTACACTCGTTTCGGGAGCGACCAGTCCCTCAACCTGCGCGGTGAGTACTACTTTGGCGTGTGGGCGTAAATCAATCAGCTGATGATGTACGATCCAGACTACATGTTACGCCAGCGCCGCATACAAGTATTCGTCCTCTTTGGCTTCAAGAAAATTGTGCAGATGCTCAAACACCTATGCTCTACCAAACGACATGGGTAAGTTGGCCTTATCAACACCTATGAGAACCCGACTCATCCGTCACAGTCACCGCCAACTCGAGGGCTTGCGGCACTGCGAATTACGACTCATGGATGTGTGCTGGCTGTGATTCTACGTGTATAGAAGCTGATCGCCAGACTAGCTCACTCACACCACGTTCACCACTTTGACCTGCGTCAGTTCCTATGACGGGGCAGTAATGGCCGCCACTACCGCAGGCGACGTCATGACCGCCCTCGAAAAATCTCATCGTCACTTCTGGTAACCAGCCCTCAAGGAGACGGTCGTCATTGCGGCCCCAACGCTGTCTTTGTACGTCAACATCCTTTCCTCCCTCGTCTTCTCCCCTGATGGATCATTTTGCAGGAATACATGCACACCGCTGGGGCCGCCGCGTCTGCTTATGCGAAGCGAAGACAAGGAGAGAGACGAACGTCCGCGGAGCAAGAGGTCTTGGCTTCACCACAATGTCCATCCGGCTTGACACCCTGTGTGATCAGCACAGAACAAGCAGGATACGAGGTGAGCCTCTCCCTCTTCAGCAGACTCAGGACGGACGCTGAAACCCGTTTCCGCAGTGCATCGATACCTCTTGTTAAGTCGGTGAGTTTCCCAGTCTTTGGAGGCCCTCGAGATCTCGCTGACGAGGTGACATAGAGTCGTGTGGAGGGTGCTTGAATGGCGCGTACGGATGGACAAATGGGACAGCGCCAACGGCGGGAGGCAGAGAGTGAGTCGAGTTCTCCCTCCCCACACGGTCACCGGTCATCGCGATTCTTCCCATTCCGATCTTTCACGTCCTCTCCCTTGCCATTCCTCCCTTCGTCCCCCCTTATCTGCCCCTCCTCCCTCCCCTCTCCCCCTCGCCCCTCCCCACTTTCCGGAATCTGCGCTGACGGGTCGCGTCAGCTGCTCCAACCATCTACGGTGTCGCCCTCGGTGGATCCACATGTAACCGAGGCTAATGCGACTTAACATGTCGGAAGGGATACGTGAAACGATCTGGAGAATGTGTCCGGATCCGACGGCGAAGTTCGAAGTCGTCAAAGAATCGTTTCGGGTTCTTGGATGGTTTCAGGCGGGATACGGGAGGGACTGAAAGAGAACCAGCGGATCGATGTGGTGGCGAAGGAGGAGATGGGAAGAAGAGACTACTCAAAATATGGGAGAGTGATAGAAGATACCCTGCACTCGTGATACCTATATGCACATATAGACCGATGATGCGCCGTTCTTCCGTGTTGAGGAGGTCTGTCATATTAACAAGAAGTCGCCCTTGGAAGTTATGATGCACCCTGACCGAATGACTCGTGAAGATGCTTGACGAGCTGGTTGCACGTATCAATGCGTGCAGCCTTGTACGTGATGGATGTCTACATCTCCACCTACTCCGCCGCAACCTCCGCTATCACCCCACTCCCCATTCTCCCATTCCGACCACCACCCTCACCAATCAGACTCCACGCACCTACCACTCGCCTCGTTATCGCCCCCACATTCGCATCCGCAACCACCACATCCGGGCTAAGCTCCACCCCGAACGCCATCTCGCTCATCGAGACGATCCGTTTCGCTTGTTGATCTGACATGATGATGAAGTCGTCTGGGTCACGACCATCTTCGCTGCCCGAGTCCATTCGAGGGGATCTGCTACCAGTATTTGCGGCGTCGTCGTATTCTGACACAGTATGGAGGCCCGAATCAGGGTCGGGAGTAAGCTTGGCGGCGGTCGGGATCAGGGAAGGATCCGAGTCAAGCGAGAGGCGGACGATGTTGAGCAAAGTGGAATGAACGGCGCGGAGGGAATCATCGGCAGGCGGTGTGACTGACCGATGCATCAGCTTATATGATTCCAGGATCAAAGGTGGCTCACCGTAGATATCTATCGGCGCCACTCGACTCATGACGTTGTGCTTCCCATCATGGTGATATCGCAGCTCGTAGCGACCCGGTGCCCATGGCAGCTGATTTCCCCGGAAGACAAGCTCTCCCGCATCGCTTTTCATCTGTCCGCCCGAGTTGACCGGTGTATCTCCGTCCCACTCCTCCTCGTAGATGGGCATCCACTTGCTTAGTGACGAAATGCGTGTGACCAGCTGTGACTTGCACGAACCATAGCGGTAGATACCGATCCAGTCCTTGCGGGAGTGATTTGATGGTGCGGTCCAGGAGACGCGGATGGGTTGACCAACGTGGAAGCGAGGGATCGGGGCAGAGGATGAGGTGGGTAGTGTCACGGAGTAAGAGGAAGAGTCGTAGGCGGAGATGTCGCTAGCAAGGCGGCTGGAAGGTTCAAGGTCAGATTCAGTCAGCTTTCACAAGGAAGGCATACGTGAGGATCAAGCGCTCTCTGGACTGCTGAAAAAGGGATTTCGTATCGCTGACCATATCGGAGAGCATCGGACGAGCTGTTATTGCTTCCTGATCAGTCGCTAGAACAGTCTGAAGTGGTTACTGACCATGGTCGAGGAAATCCCCGACAGCCTCTGTCATCCTCTCCTCCACCTTCTCGATTGACCCTCGCACCTCTTGCATAACCCGTGTAATCTCGGGGGCGTGCTTGCCAGCCTTCGTGATGAGGGTCTTGCCCGCGACTGACTTTAATGTCTTTGTCAAACCGCCATCCTTGCGCAAGCGATCTCCGTAGAGTTGCCTCATATGTGGTCTACATTTCGAATCAGCTTGAACAATCCTCGGCGAATGTGCGCTGACCGCTCGACATTTGACAAGAACCACCAGTGACTCAAGTGCGAGACGATTGCTAGCACCAGCACTAGCTTGCTATAGCTGACGAGCCAGATGCCGAAAAATGCTGCCCCACCCATGCTACGCTCCGGATTATTCAGGAATCGGTAGATACCCGTGTAAGCGAGCTGAGAAGGAATCTGCTCGATAAGGAAGAAGTCCGAATACAGCCAGCCTGATGCCGGTTGTCAGCAAGCCAATGGAGAGATACGTATTGCTCACCGAAGTCGCCAAGAACCTCATAACTGGACGCGGCAGCCCAAATGTGCAACGCGACAAGTGACTGGTATCCTCAGTACAATGTCAAGAAGAAGTAGTGTCTCCTACAAAACCCAGAACATGCCGTAAGATCGTGCCGCTGACGGTCCAGTCGAAGGGCAGATGATAAGTCTTCCAAGCCAGTCCCGCAAACGACACCGCAGGGCGTCTTCAGCGAAGTATTGAGATCGAGGGAGACACGCACCATAGGTCATCACGAGGCTGAGGTTGTACCCGACTTGCCAGTTGCCAAATGCCTCCTCGGTTGCCCGTCGTACCACACTTTCTCGCTCATGTCCGTCATTGGCCTCATTGCTTGCGTCTCCCGGGTAGTGGTAATGCTTGAGGTAATGGCGAACCAGCCACTTGGTCTTCGATTGAGCACGTAGAAGCAGACCGATGCCGAAGGAGTGGAACATGCGCCATGTAAGGGCATGTAAGAAATGAGCGGTAAGGGCGAGACGCGGAGGCAGCGGTGGCACGAGTGTGGACACAGAGTAGAGGACCAAGGTCATCAGAGCAAAGTCAGTTGAACTGTCTATTGTCAGCCATGAACAAAGAATCTGGGAAGATCGTACCGGAAAGGATCCAGACGCCATAGTACGACCACAGGCTTGCGAAAGAATCGGTGAGTCAAGTCGTGCATTGAGATGCCCCTCATCCGCTTGGAAAAATTCCTTTTGATCGACTTTGAGAAGGGCACGCCGGTAGTGGGCGTAGTCGATATGGAGGCATTGCTGTAAGAGCTGTCGGAGCGGGTCTTGCGGATGGCTGGGTCGGCTTCCGCCACGAAAGGCAGCTCAGGCAGTTCAGGCTCGGTCTCAGTTTCCCCTAAACAGCACCGGGTGTCAACTCAACAACCCAGATCGGGAAAATCTGTCTTACCCTCGGTTACAGCAGGCGTCGCCAGGTCTGGTCCGTCCTTATGAGACACCACTAAGCCTGAAATCGCGCTGGCCTCCGTGTGACTGCTTTCAGGATGCTCAGAGTAGCTGCCTCCCCATGTAAGAGGTACACGTGATGCAAGGGGCTTCTTTCCACCGCCATAGGTTCTCTCGATGTCTGAACACCACCGGTAAGGGGATGGCTGACACCAATGACGCGGACTGACGAGGGTTCTCGAACCACAAAAGGAAGGCAAACTGAGCCGCATGCGCTGCGAGGGAGACGAAAAGTACCGTGTACGAGCCCACAACTGGGTTATCAGCTTTTCCCAGACGGCTAGACTCACCCATGGATAGGCCATAATATCCTGCATAACCCACGGAATACATCGGATGCGGCGCAATCTCGTACACACCGTCGAAGACCAGGTCGTTTTGCATGACGATGAGCCAGAACGCATCCCCCCAGTACCAGGCGTAGTCTTTGACAACTCGGTGGGCATCCATCTTGACCCAGAGGTTGAAGAAGATGAGGGACCAGCCGAAGAGCCAGCGGAACAGGTGCATCACGACTGAGTGATTGGGCGGGAAGTGGAGGTTGGCCCAGGCGAAGCACGAGTAAGAGATGAAATCGCTGAGAAAGGTTGTCAGCGAGAGAGACAGAGCGTCAATAAGGTCGTCTTACTTGAGAAGGACGATATCGACAAGTTGACGGAAAATCAACCAGGCGTTATACTCCGGTGGAACGTCTTCCCACTTGTATCCTTCTCCCATTTTCATCTCCAGCTCCCGCTTCCACCACCTCGCCCAATCCCGGCCTTCTTCACCTCCCTGCTCACTCTGTATGTCCAGCCATCCCCAACCTTTCAACAGTCGGACAATCCATTTCCTCTCACTCTGCCTCCGCAGCGCCCAAGCGAAGCCCCAGTCATAGCTTCCTCGCCATAATGCGAAGTATAACAGGAAGAAAGCTGAGCGAATGGTCGGGTGGTTCTGGAGAAGAGCGAAGACTATAGGCTGTGCAAGGAGCGATAAGAAAGTGAGTCGGGTGAGTGAGGAGCTGTGCAGGGTGCTAAGTATCGTGTGAAGGAACGAGTGGGTTTCAGGTACTCGAAAGACTACGATATCGAGTCAATCACGAGCCCCGAGGTATCCGCTGGCTACCTCATCACACAGGAAGTCCTTGAACATAGCGGCGGCTCTGTGAAGCTGACAAAACTGAACTCACCGATTCCAGAAGGTGTGCGACCCCATGTCACTTCGTCCTCCCCCTTCTCCAGCTTCTCATCCTCGTTCGTCCCGTTCCCCGCATCAACGTCCGACGACTCCCTCGAATGACCTTTCCGCCGACGTAGGTTCCCCTCATCAGGTTGAAAACCGGTAAGCCGAGGGGGAGCAATGTCGCCGTTGACTCGCGAATCTGGAGCCGTAGCCATGCCGCGGAAGCCACCAGGGAACAGAGATTGAACAGGCAGAATGAAGCTACCAGAAAGAGAGTCGCCAAGTCTCGCCTGTGAGGTCATTTGAAACAGCTCCGGGAGAAATCCATTGATATCGATAGTCCCGACAGGACGTGTTGAGCCCTACCTCCACTTCCTAGCTGCATCGACCTCGAGCTAAATATGAATTACATACCCCTTGAATGTTAAGGTATCTTCGGTCATCGCTCTGCAGAGCAACATGACCATACTCATCAGCCTCCCGATAACGTCGGATGCCTTTTCTGAGTACCGACCAAGCAAGAATGCTCACGTCGACATCCTCTCCTCTTCCCTGGGGAAGAGACGCGATAGCACTGCCCAACCGGACAAGGGCGGCCCCAGAGTCGTCAAGCTCTCCATCAAATGTCTGTGCCGGCTATTACTCTGCTTGTCTCGATTCTGACGAAGCTTGATCCAGCTCCCCGATCGCAGCCTCCCGTCAAGGATCAGCTTTCCACCCTCCTAGCTTCCATCGCACCTCTTCTCGCAGGCCAACCCACCGCCCAATCGTATCACTACCTCTCCGCATCATGTCACCGCCTAGTCTTACCATTTCCTTCACAGGGACAGGCGATCTACTCGAGTGTCAAGGAGGAGCTGGAACGGAGCGTAGCTGGCCTAGCAAGGGAATGGAGGGCTTCGAACATGAGTAAAGAGGCAGGGTGGTTGGCTACATTGGTGAAGGGCTGGAAGACATGGGAGGGCACTGTCGTGAGTTTCATCCTAATCACCATTTCTCGGCCGAAGGGTGAAATGGTCAGGTTCTTCTGTCCGCGGTATTCGTCTACCTCGATCGAGTGTACTCGCATGAGGCGAACGGGGTGGGATCAATCCGGTACGTAATGGGGAGAATCTCGGTGAACCCGCTCTCACTATCTGACATGAAACTTCATTAGCAACCTTTCCATCGCGACCTTCCGAACAGGCATCTGGGAGAACGATCTGCTCATTGGTAAAACCCGCGATGACTTCCTCGGATGGGCGACATCCGAACGAGAGTCCGCCAAGTGCGCATCCGTCTTATCGCTGAAACAGCATCACTCACCCAATCGTACAGATCGAACACCGAGGTTCGACCGACGATCACCTCCCTCACCTCCCTCGCCAAACTCCTCTGCGCCTTTTCAACCCTTTCCGAACCATATATCGAGCTCACCACGTCCCATTACGCAGATACCGCTGCGAGCAACATGTCGAGTGTCGAAGGAGGAACGATGTCGGCGACGAGGTATATCGAGTGGACATCGCAGAAGGTGGATGAGGAGAGGGAGAGGGCGAGCGCTTGCTTGTCGCCTGAGGTGGCTGAGGAGGTGGTGAAAGTTGTGAGGCATGTTGCTGGAGAGAAAATGGGTGGTAGGATCGTCAGAAGAGGTCAGTTCGCGATTCCTTTCCCACAGCTCTTGCCATCGATCTGCAAAGTCATCGGTGCAGAACGTGGTCAAGTAGAAAGCCGATGGCCGGCGCGGGGGCTCTCATCGTCGAGGGTCGTATGACCCTACACCCAGACGCAGCAAGCTGTTGGATCAGGCTAACGCTTCGGTATTTGCAGCTGTAGATGAAGCGATGGACGCATCTGATGTCGTTGCCCTTGGTCACCTCTACCTTTTTTCCGTCGACGTGAGTGTCTTCAGCATGTTCGCCACGTCGCTTCAAAACCATATCGAGGTAGGTTGTTCTGCAGAGAGCCGATTAGCGAAGGTTGATTGTTCTCAGGACCGGCTTCGCAAGCTCATCTCGGACCCTGCCAATGATGCCCAGATGATCGAAGGAACTCTCAATATCAAGCGCTTCGTCGATGAGGCGGTGGCGGGACTCTTTTCTAGCGAAGAGAAGCAACCGGTGGACGAAAACATGGTCCCGGCGACACAGGTTGACATACCAGTGAGAGCTCCTATGACAATTTCCGAAAGAAAACAGCAGCTCGAGCTGGAAGATGTAATCCGTGTCGGTCTCAAGGCTGGCATGGGAAGCAGACAGAACGCACCGGCAGAGTGGATCGGTGAGTCCCATTCAACGATGCTCTCGAAGTATCTTATGGATCTGCTCAGCTAAACATCTGGACGCTGCGATGCGGAAAGGCCAAGGCTCCGGAACCGAGGCTGAATTCAATGCCCTACTGGATGAGATTATCGCTCTGATAGGTTACACCAAAGACAAGGATGTCTTCAAGGCGTTCTACTCGACTCAGCTTGCCAAGCGGCTATTGCTCAGTAAGAGCGCGAGTGACGACATGGAGCGGAATATGATCATCAAGCTGCAGCAAGAGATGGGAGAGGAGTTCACGTCTGGCGATATCATGATGAAGGACCTACAGCTTTCCGAGACGTAAGGACGTCTTCCCATCACGATGTTCGAGCTGACACAAAGGTGTGCAGCCTGGTAAAGACATATCATTCGACACAGGCGAAGAACCCCGATGACTTCCGAGACGCGGGGAACTTTACGGCGAATGTCCTCACCGAGTCGGCCTGGCCCGCGTACCCGCTCCTCAAGGATGGATGGAGCTTCAAGCTCACACCAGACCTTCAGACCTCGATCGATGCGTTCACGACTTGGTATAGCACACAGCATAAGAATCGGCAATTATCGTGGAGATGGCAGCTTGCGACCGTCACCATCTCTGCTCGTTTCGCCAGCGGGAAATATGAGATCGGTGTCAGTCTGTTCCAGGCAGTAGTGATGCACGCGTTCAATGACGAGGATTCGCTCGAATTCAAGGAGCTGAGGGAGCGAACCGGGATCGGTGGGTTGTAGTAAATCCCGATGATGAGGCTGACTCGTTTTCTTTCCCAGAATCGTCCGAGCTTGTCAGAACCCTGCAGTCGCTTTCAATGGGTCGAAAAGGAACGCGTGTTCTGGTGAAGAGACCGCCAGGAAAGGAGGTCAATCCCACAGATGTCTTCTCGTTCAACAAGGCATTCACAAGCGATCGAATCAAGTTCCGGATCAACCAAATCCAACAGGACATGTCAGCGGAAGAGTCACGAAAGACAAACGAGCAGGTCGCGATCGATCGAGTATCGGTACTGGAGGCGACCATCGTGCGGATTATGAAGGCGAGGAAGAAGATGACGCTGCAACTCCTCATCGACGCGGTGGTGACGGATGTCAACAAGCGGTTCCCGCCGGATGTCAAGGAGATCAAAAAGAGGATGGAGAGTTTGATCGAGCGAGAGGTGAGTGGAATATGCTTCCTTCGGCTTTGCTAAAGAATCGTTCTAGTTCTTGATGCGCGATGAGGAGGATCGGAATTTGCTTCACTATCTGGCATAAGCGTTCCGATGTATTCCTGCATACAAAGCATGGAAGAGAGCGGGGAAGACGAGGGCGAGAAGCGGGGGTAGGGGGAATAGCCGAGAGGCAGAATGACGAGGAAGGAAGAGAGGTGTTACCCCAGGGACTCCACCTCTTCCGGACTGGGGCGATCATTGTGCCTGAAATGCCAGCTTCTCACGCGCCTGCTGTTTCAGGATCTTCAAGGCCTGTTCAAAGAAGATCGTTACACTACCTCATCCTTCAACCTTCATCTTCATCCATATACCGCACTATCGTGATTGGACACCAGCAATATGGCTCATCATGCGAACGAGTCGTTCAGGGGGAAGCCAGGTGATTTGATCTGTCCTTGAGAAGATTCGTCCCATGAAGTGATGAGATGATGGCGGGATGCTCAATGCTGACCTTGGGGTGGGTGCAGGCAATTTCACCATGATGCAGTATTTTGAGTGGGTCGAATCGATGAGACAGATCTGGGCAGGGAGCTGAGACGAAAGGTAGGTGGTATGCCAAGGGTAACGGTGTTCATTGGAAGAAGTACGAGAAGGAAGCGGAGAGGCTGGCTTCTATGGGCATCACCGCTTGTTGGATCCCACGTACGCAACTCCACATCCTTCGGTATCCTGTTGATGGAAGCAGCGCCAACCAAGGGGTCGAGTCCGTGAGCATATCTACTGTACCGTCTGAGCGATCCACTGATCAGGGCCATAGCGATGGTACCGGCTATGACATGTAAGCTTTCCAACCTCGCAGGCGCATCCGTAGACGTATCGTAGCTACGATGTCTGGAACCTTGGCGAGTTCGACCAGAAGGGAGCGAAGCGCACCAAGTGGGGTACGAAGGAGGACCTGCTTCAAGCTTTCAAGGCTGCGAGCGATAACGGTATCATCACTTATATCGATGCCGTTCTCAACCATAAGTACGGCCACACCACGTTCTCAGTCGTCCTGTGATAATTCAGGCTGATACGGTGATGCTGCAGGGCTGGGGCGGACGATAAGGAGGAGTTTCTGGCTACCATGGTGGCGAGAGATGACCGGACAAAGACTGTTGGGGAGACTCACAATATCGAGGGGTGGACGAAGTGAGCTGATCAAGTGATTGACTTGAGCTAGTTTGCTGATGGAGTCCGTCAGATTCACCTTTCCTGGTCGAGGAGACAAGTACTCTCCCATGCAGTGGGTGAGTATCTCAAGTTGAGTGCGGAGCGATATTGATGGCAATCGTAAAACTACAATCACTTTACTGGGGTCGACTATGATGCCAAGACCGAGACCAACGCTATCTTCAAGGTGCTCTTGCCTCCGTGATATCATCTAGCTCAAATCTGACGCATCGGATAGATCCAAGGGGACGGCAAGACTTGGGCGAAGGATGTCGACAAGGAGAACGGTCCGTCCTGTTCTAGCCGTTCCATTGAAGCTGATCCCCGTCGTCAGGCTCATACGATTATTTGATGTTTGTGAGTGATACCCTTACGCGTTCGAGCTCGTGCTGACTATCTTTCAGGCGGACGGTCAGTAGCCTGATTTCACTTACCCCCAACCAGCTCTCCTTTCCAACCTGCAACCCACAAGTCCCTTGTCCCGGACTAACGCTACGATCGTAGTCGATCACTCGCACCCGGAAGTCGAGCAGGAGATGAAGTCAGTCATGCTTCCAGTCCTTTACGCAACGAACGCTGACAGATCCGATCAGCAATTGGGGCAACTGGATACTCAAGGAGACCGGCGCTTATGGATTCCGGTTCGACGCGGTCAAGCATATCTCGGTGAGCGCGCCTTTATCTGCCCAGACCCATGCTGATATGGTGCCAGCAATCGTTCATCGCGCAATTCGTGAAGCACATCCGAGAGAGCGAGGGCGGTCGGTCGCAAGCCTTCTGTGTTGGGGAGTTCTGGAAGGGTAAGACTATAGACTCGGCTTGTTGTCTGCTCAAGCTGATGATAGAAGATTCGGTGGATACGCTTGCGCGTACATCGAGGGCCTTGGGACTCAATTCTCATGCTTTGATTCGTGTTTGCAGGGTGAGCACAGAACACATGATTTCAGGCTTCATAACTTGCTGATACATGCCGCCCCTTTCAGCCAAATTCAAAGTGCGCACAGTGGTACTTCAAGAGTTGTCCCGCATGTTGAGATCTTTCGTAGGCAGCAGGCGAAGCCAAGGAAACCTTTGATCTGCGAACGATCTTTGACAACACGTAAGTCAACCAGCGAACTGCATGTTGTACCCGCTGAAGCCTAAGCTAGCCTGGTACAACGGAGACCTATCGACGCTGTGTGAGCCTGACCACGTATCCATACTTGTAGTATCACTGACAGCACTCAGTACACTTGTAGATAACGTCTGTGATTTTATCCGATCCACAGCTTCCGGCTGCGGTATTTGCGACAATCTGCTGATGCATCTGCAGCATGATACCCAAGTCGGCCAATCGCTCGAACGATGGGTCTCATCAGGCTTCAAACCCCTCGCCTACGCGCTCATCCTCCTCCGCGTCGACGGCTATCCGTGGGTCGTCCCGACCGCCAAGTCATTACACCGCTGACCGTAAGCCTATAGATGTGTCTTTTATGGCGATTTGTATGGGTGTGGCGGAGATAAGCCACAACAACCCGTCACCCAGCTCGAGGATATGGTGCGAGCTCGGAAACTCTTTGCGTCCGTCCCTCTGTCTCTCCTCCGCGACATTCCCCGTGCTGACGCTGGACGACAGGTACGGCGAACTGCTGGATCATTGGGATCACCGTATGCTACCCTTTTACTATCAGGAACGAGCTAAGGTTGGGTGGTCGGATAAGCCAACTGCGTAGCGTGGGTCCGGGAAGGCGATGAGGAGCACGATGGCTGCGTGGTCGTGATCTGCAACGGGAAGGGCGATGGGGAGAAGAAGTGCGAGGTCGGGAAGGAACACAAGGGGGAAAGATGGACGGATGTGTTGGGTTGGCATCAAGGGGAAGTGACAATCGACGAAGGTGGGTTGATTCGCTCGTAGAGTCGAAAAAAAAGGAGACTGAGTGGAGTGTAGATGGGTGGGGTGACTTCCTTTGCTCGCCTGAGAGTCTTTCGATATGGAGGAAGGTGGATGCGAGAGGGAGGGAGGAGTTCAAGAAGTGACCCCAGCTTGGCGCTTGAGCGGGCAGGTTACGCAAAGTGACGGAAGGTATATCAGTCGGATTTCCTTTCTCGTGATAGAATGGTAGATATCGCAAATTGCATTCTCAAATAAACCCGGTACTCTTCTCCCTCAGCCCCAGCTGTCTTCTTGTCCAAAGCCAGAGCTGTCGGCCGTACTGGTAATATAGAACCCCAAAGAATGCCCCTCCCAGATGGGCGACGTGATCGAACATCCTGGGTTGTCATCAGCTTATCTCCTCAACCCTCCTCTATGGATTGACTGACCTCCATCCGCGGATCAAACCAATAAGATCCAGCGACACGATGCCCGCCACGGCCGGCCCAATCGGCATCCTGATAAACGGCACGAAGATGATCCCAACTTGAGAATCCGGATACGCGCATGCCGTCAACGTCAACGCCGCGTAAATCGCCCCACTCGCTCCCAGACTCGGTATGATAGCCTGATGCGCCGCCAAAGCCTGTGCAGACGATAATCGCGCTGGGGAGGAAAGTGATCTGAGGAGTCGAGGGAGACGGACGATGTTTGTCCACAGGTGGGAGGCGAGGGATGATGTTAGGCCTGCACAGAGGAGGAATGCGAGGAAGTGCGGGGTGTGGGTGGATGAGGATAGGGGAGGGGGGCCTGGGGGAAGGGAGAGGTAGAGGTAGGCCGAGGAACCGAAGGAGATTAGGGCGATGGAATTGAAGGCTAGGTGGGGGAGGCTCTGGTGGGATAGCTTCGAGTCATCTATTAGTGATGTTCCACATAGGAGAAGGGGGTAAGTAAGGGACCTACGACACTGGTCAAAAGTGTGACACAATTCGCCCATTTCCGTCCAACTCCACCGCCAAGGACGACAGGCCGATGCAACCACCACCTCCTCATCCACGGCTCCCACCTCGCCACCTTCCAACCCAGAAACACCACACTCATCCCACCCACCAAAGCCATCGGGACGAGTCGTGCAGACGGGGTATTGAGCGTCCATTCTCTTGCGGAGATGTAGATCCGGATGATTGGGGTGAGGATGATTCGAGGGAGGAAGGCGAGTCGCGCTGGGAGACTTTGAAGGGTCGCTTGTGCTTCCTGTTCGCGCATCAATTGTGAAACTTAAGAGTGGGAAAGGAAGCGGACCTTGGCGGCTTCGACCTTCTTTGCTCGGTTGATCTCCCGGTCTGAAGGCTGTCCTTGCCCACGTGTCCACCATCGACCGGATCCAAGCCGTTCTGCCCATTTCGCGGTGTCGGAATTGGTGTACCAGGCAGCACCAGCATACCCTCCACCGCCTAGTGCTATACAGAACTGTTCAAGATCAGCTGAGACATGCAGGGACGATGAGGCGGGAGAACGCACGATTATGGGTCGCCAGATGGAGGCATGAGGTAACCCATTGCCGCTATCTCTCGGAAGAGGTATTGCTATTCGCTTCGGAGTGATCTTCCCGAACGCTGGTCGGGCATGACGGGAGAGGAGGATGGAGAAATCGCGGGTCTGAGACGGTCGAGCTATTCGGTGAGGTCTGTGAACAGGGCGTAATCGAGAGGAGATATCGGGTTGGATAGGGAGATGTTGGGAGAAGCAGGATCGGGAAGACCCGGCTACGGGCAAACGAGGCATGAGGAGAGACATCACGATCTCTCTTCTTTCCCCTCTTCCTTTTGGGGGTCTAGTCGGTCCAGGACTCCGCGTGATAATGGGATAAGAGAGATGAATCTGGTCAGCAGCTTGAGGGCGGAATCGACTTCTTTGTCACGTGACAGCAGGTATTCGTATTTGTACCTCCCTTGTAAGACCGGCTCGTTGATCACAGCCGATTTCTCATTTGTAAAAGCAGACCTCTCCATTTTCTCCGTCTTCACAGAACACTTTCGGCCATCACCTTTTCTTGACCAGATTTCACCTTCTGGGGGATCGAGAGGTTCTGAGGAGGTCTTGAGAGGTGTCAGGATGTCCCAATTCCTCTCAGGAGTCGATTGTGGTCCAGGCAATGCGCTCAAGACCGTCTCGGGCAGGTTGGAGAGGGATTACTCGCCGCATCAGGTGAGTGACGAAGCCGATTGCAGCTCGTTTGGACAGCTGGCTATCGGATTCTTCTGCTTGCTGTAGGGTATTCCACTGACGGATCCCGACGCAGGATCGGCTTTTGTCGACGCCGAACGTCTCTGGACCTTCGAATCATGTGAGTCGGTGGGCTTCAATCGCCATGCAGCTATAAGCTGTCAGTCAGTGGAGTCTTCACTGATCATCAGTAATCAGACGTTCAAGTCCTCCCTCCGCCCGGTCCGTTCAGCTCAGACCCAGCCTCGAGCTGCCCCATCCGCTTTCGACCTCTCCAACCTCAGAGCTCAGCTATCCCCGCCATCACAACAGGCTGTACCTCAGTCTCAAAGTCGAGGATGGGCAGACGCGTTCGTGCCTCAATCACAGCCTCCAGTTCTAGTAGGCAAGCATCGAGGGCAACCCTTCGGTTTGGCTAGTCCATGGCATGATGAGTTCCGGCAACACTCCAACGGGGCGAGAAGCGAGACTCTCAATCAGGCAGCTCGAAACTTTTCTCCCCAGTCAGAATCATCCCTCGCACCCTGGCAGCGAGGAGGGACCTATACCCCGATGTATCAATCTCCGCCAATCCCACAATACCTCGGACCAGCCTATCATCCTAATCAATCTCTTCCCGCAACGCCAGCTCCTCAGCAGCCCGTTGCCGAAGTCCAGCAGCCCGAAGTCCGACCATCCACAGCTCCACCGACTCAAGCGAAGCCTCTCACCGAATCGCAAGAGGTCCTCGCGGCTATCGCCCAATCCTTTGTCGAAGATCTGTCCGGAGCCGATGACATGCTCGCTGCTAATCCGAAGCTTGCAGGTAGCAAGTTTATGGCTTTGATCAGAGGCCTAGGAGAGCGGGAAGTGGTGGTCGAGGACGGAGCGACGCAATTCAGCGAGGATGAGGTGGGAGAGGGAGCAAAGTTCGTGCAACGGGGAACTGGAGGAGGGGTCAATTGGGCAGGAGACTTCCTGGGTGGAGGTGTGCAAGGGTCGAAGCCGTCCTCTGAGCCGACCACTAGCTACTCCGCCGGCCTGACTAACGGTACCACGCGACAAATCAATGGGCACATTCCTCCGATCTACACGCAAATCGGTGGCGAGGAACAATGGGCATGGGACCAGCAATTCCAAGATCAACAAGCCCTCACTATGGCCGAACAACGCCCGCCCATCGAGTTGCTAAAACAGCGACGAAAGAGCGTCCATTTCGATGAAGCACTCGGTAACGGTGTCCCGTCGAATGTAGAGGACGCGCTCGCTTCACGCACGGCAGTACCCGGCGCGATCTCTGCTTGGTCCGAAAATGATGTGAACGATTTTGACGAGGACGCCTTCATGCAATTCAATGGAGAAATGCGGCAGGAGCAGTCGCCTCGCATAGGTGTCGGAGCGATGGAGGGATGGGCTCAGTATCAGAGGGACTGGGAGGATTTTCAGCGCACTGAGCAGGGACAGATGGGGTTGAGGGGTATGGGTAGGGGTGATCAGGTGGAGAGGTATCCGTTTCAGAGCGGGAATCCGTACTCTGCTGGAGTGGTGGATGCGGAGCGATTTGGCAGGGAGTCGCCGACATTCAAGGTGAGCAGTCCCGCTTCTCACGGTCTGACCGCTACTAACCAAGCTCGTCTGAAGGGCGTTCTCGAGCTGGAAGCGGAGGTGCAACACGACCCCACCAACTTCGGAGCGTGGTACAGCCTAGGTCTAAAGCAACAGGAGAATGAGCGGGAAGACCAAGCCATCCTTGCCCTGTCCAAAGTGGTCCAAATGGAGCCAGAATACCGGCCGGCATATCTCGCATTGGCTGTCAGCTATACGAACGAGGGCGAGCTCGAAGCTGCAAACACCATGGTCGAGCGGTGGATCGAGTTGGCCGATGAGCAATCGGCTCAGAAGCTGGGAGGCGACAGCTGGGTCGAAGGACAACGAAGGCTGGTCGAGAGGTTGATCGATATGGCGAGGAGAAACCCGGAGGAGGTGGATGCGGAGGTGCAGGTTGCGCTTGGTGTACTGTTCAATACAAGCGAAGTGAGACTTCCGCCACCTCTTTGGCTACGTGGTTATCAGGCTCTCAGGAGTACCAGAAGGCAGAGGACTGTTTCCTTGCTGCCCTTTCCGCTCGTCCAGATGTCAGCCGTTTCTGGATGCGCGTAAGGACAACGCTTATGGTCACAGGATTGGCTTCTCTACAATCGCCTAGGCGCGACTCTCGCGAATAGCGGCCGCTCAGGCGAGGCGATTCCGTACTATCACAAAGCGCTCTCTCTCCACCCCAACTTTGTCCGGGCCCTGTACGTCTCCCTCCTGTCCCGGTACACTAGCTCCCTGATTTGCCTTGCTGACATCGGCAATAGCTTCAACCTCGGCATCTCATACATCAACCTAGCCCAATACCCGTTAGCCGCGCAGAAGATCCTAGACGCGCTCCGCCTGCAGCACGCAGATGCGACGGAAGGCTATGCGGGGAGGAGCGAGCATACCAAGACTTCGCCCAAGGGGGTGACCAGCGAGACGCTGTGGAACACTCTCCGGAACGCTTGCATGCAGTGAGTCATTGCTGAGTACATACTAAGCATGATCTGACGAGCTCGGCAGTATGGGCAGGCAGGATTTGGCTGCGCTTGCGACCGAGAGGAATCTTGCTGGTCAGTCGCCTCGTTTGCCTGGAGGCTGCAGGAGAGGCTGATGCTCGTGATTCGCTCACAGCCTTCCGCCTAGACTTTGGACGGGCGGATGTGGACGATCACATGCGAGTTTAGCCACTGATTTCATATTTACGCATCTGCATGCATCGTCCGTTCCATATCCCAAGCAGCGGTGCTCCATTTACAACAAGATCGTTTCGAATCTACCAAGCAACCCTAAAACACGCTCGGTCCTGTCTCATCGCACAGCGAGCGGTGCACGTCCCGTCGTCCCGTTCGCTATCCGCTTGCCCTTAGCCGGCTGACTGTCTCCCGCATTCTCCTTATCCTCATACATCCCACTCGCAGATCTCCTCTCCGTCCGCTGTTCGACCATCCATCAGTCATCCATTCCCTTTGTCGATACACAGGCCACTCACCTCGACGATACTCGTGCCATCCCGGAATCGAGCTCGGAAGAGCACATTCGCATTGGTAAACAGCCCCTCCTTGAGCGAGACCACGATGAATTGACTGCCTTTGAACCTGTTCCTGAACAGTTGTCCTATATGCTGAGTGTGCTGGAGATCGAGAGCAGCATCGATCTCGTCGAGAATGTACATCGGAGCGGGCTTGAATTGGAGTAGTGACATGATTAGGCTCAACGCGATCAACGACCTGACCAAGCACGTGAGCTGGGGATGACAAGGAGTGCGTAGGTGAACTGACCGTTGACCACCACTGAGCTCGGTCAAGCTCGCCTTCCAAACGCTGCCTAATCGGACTTTCACTTCGAGACCTTCCGTCAGATCCTGCCCTTCGGGCGGCTGGAGCTTCGCGAAATTGCCAGGGAGGAGTTCCGTAAAGATCAGGCCGAAATCGCTGTCCCATCCCGTCAATCCTGATCTTTGACCAGACGAGTTTGCTTACCCATTCACTTTTTCCCATGTCTTGGTCAAGGCGTCCCGCTTATATCGGTCCAGCTCGACTATGGTGTCCTCTATCATGGACTTATCCTTGAGCACGGTCGCCATCATCTTTTTCAGCGCTTGTTCCTTCTTTTCCACCCTGCCGGACCTCATCAGGACGGGAACCTGTTTCTTAGAAGCGGACTGACCCCTCGATCATGTTCATGACCTTTGTGTTGATCTTCCTCCCCGCAGCCTTCTGCTGTACTTCGAGCTCACGACATTGGTCTCGCGCTTGGTTGGGGTTGACGCCCTTGAAGTCATAGGGCGAGCCGGATTTACCAAAGAATCTGAATCTCCCTCAATATCCCGCTCTGGTTCCGATCGAGCTCGACTCACTGGTGCTCGTCGGTGATCCAAGGGAACTGCTTTTCGAGGTTCTCCTTATGTCCTTCGGCCGCGGACTTCTCCTTCGCGACCAACCCGATATCATGATCGAGCTTCTTCAGCGAGAGCTCGGCATTGACAATCTCTTGCTTTTTAGCCTTGAGATCTCGCTCGAGATCGGCGAGCTCGTTGTCACATGCGACCAGAGCGGCTCGCTCGGCTTTCGACTTGGCTTCGGCAGCTTTGTGATCGCCCTGGAAGAACCGTAAGTCACGTCATTGCAGTTAGGGAGATGGGCTGACCTGCTGGATCTTGAGCGTCTCCTCAAGTCCCAGGTGCTCGGACTTGCTCTTTTCATAAGATGATTGGGCTTCGATCACCTCGTTTTCAGCTGCTTCGAGATCGCTCTCGGTTTGTTCTGCGCCCGTCAGCTGACTTTTCATTGTCCGTCTGCGACGTACGGAGCTCAAGCTCGGCTGTCTGGACCTCCTTATGCCGACTCTTGACCTCGACAGTCTCCTTACCCAATTCCTTCTTCTTGCTAGCGATGGCTGCCTACTCCTTATCAGTACCACAACCACGAGTGAAAATCACAGACCCACCTTGATCTCGATGAGCTTCGAGTCCTTGTTGGTCTTAAAGTCGTCCATCTCCTTCTCGAGCCGCTTGCAGTCCGCCGACGCAGCTTTCTGCTTCTCCTTGGCCAGGTTGATCACCTCCTTCAGCTCGACCAGATTCTTCCGCGCCGCTTCGACTTCTGCGATGATCTGCGCTCATCAGCACCGGTGTTCACAAGAACGGGACCTGTAACTCACTATCGTCGCATTGCTTCCGCTGACCTGCTCCTCAAGTAGGCGTACCTCATGCTCTTTCAGGTCCAGCTCCCGCTTATCCTTCTTGTACTGATCAATGACCTTCTTCGCCCCCGCCAGCTCTCTCGACACTTCATCCAACGCCTTCTTATGTTCCGCAATCTCCCTCTCCACACCTCTCAACTCTTGCATCTTCACCAGTACGCCTCCGGAGCTTGGTGTGGCACCGCCTGATAGTGTTCCCGACGGGTCGTATATATCGCCTTCGAGGGTGACGGATTTGACCCCGACATTCTTGTTGAATGTTACCGCTTGGGCTGATTGCTTGTCCGCGCAGATGAAGGTGTCACCGAAGACGTATGCCATCGCCGCAGACACGTCGTCCGAGTAATCGACAAGGTCGAGCGCGAGGTCCGCTTTTCCTGGCGCGACTTGTTTCGCTGCGGTGAGTTTCTGGCTTGATGAGCAAAATGTCCCACTCGAAGGAGAGGGCTTACCTCCGCAGACAGCTTGAACGCGTTGATCTTGTTTAGCGGGATGATGGTCACCCGTTTCCTCAACTTGCCCTTCTCGAGCAGCTGCGATCCAACTCGCTCGTCCTGGACTACGACGTTGTACAGCTTCCCACCCGCGCAGATCTCGAGCGCGGTCGAGCTTTTGAAGCTGGACTCGTCGAGGTCGATGAGGGTAGCGACCAGTCCCTTGACTTTTGACCGGTCGAACCCGGGTTCGGGATCGGAATAAGAGAAATCGATGGTGGCGAGGCGGGACTTGATGGCGTCTCGTCGCTACGGTCGTCAGTGGAGTTCAGCATAAGTCAGGCCTGCTCACCTCGATAAGCTCCGCCATCTTCGCACCATGATGCGCCTGCTTTTCCGCCAACTCCGCTTCTCTCCCTTCATCCCACCCAGCGCCCCCAACCCTCTTCCGGATCTTCTCCACCTCCACCTTCTTCGTTGCGAGCTCCTTCAATGAGCCTTCCCCCTCCTTCTCCGCCTTCTTCGCTCGAGGCTCCTTCTCCTTGATCTCCTTCTCTGCCAGCCCTATTCTGACTTTGGCCTGTTCTGTTTCTGTTCCCGCAGCAGCCAGACGAGCTTTCGCTTCAGCCAACTGTCCCATGTAGCCGCCAGCTCCTTCATCGTCGGATTTTGAGGAGGATAGACCGGTGAGGAGAGTCTGAAGCAATTCCTCGGTCTTCGCGAGCTCAGCTTGACCGGCATCGTAAGCTGCTTTCAGGTCAGCGAAAGCAGCGGCGTCTCTTAGAGTGGAGCCGCGTTTCTGCTCGACAGTCTTGCCAAGCTGGTAAGAGAGCCTCAGTACAGCGAGGTCAAGCTTGAGGGGGAACCCACATCCTTCACGCCCTTCTTCGCTGCGTCCACGCGCTTAGCGTCCTCGCTCAGGGTTCCCACCTTGATCTCAAGCTGCGTCTTCGTCTTGACCAGCTCCCGCTCGAGCGCGTTGACGGCTTCTGTCAAGCCCTTGATCTTGCCTCCCTTGGCCATTTCCTATATGTCTGATTAGGCGACTCGCATGCCGGATGTCACCGGACGACGCACCTTTTCTCTCCGCTTCTGGATCTCGACCGTCTCCTTCTCCATACCGACAAACTCCGTCCCACCCCTACTCACATCCTCCTGGGCCGCTTCGACCTCCGCTGTTCTCTGCTTGAGGTTCTCTCCAGCTTTATCCGCCTTGTCCACCGCGACCGTCCACTCGTACGCCTTGACCAACCTCGTCAATCGTTCCAGCTCGGAAGTCGCCTTCTGATACTCGAGATACGATCGCTTCTCCGCCCTCAGCTTCTCCAACTTCGGGTCGATCTCTTCCCTCAATAACTGCACCAAGTCAGTAGTCCACCAGTCTAACGAGAACTGACATACGCTTTCCAGCTCCTCGACCTTCTTATCCTTCTTCGCCATGGTCTTCATCGCTTTATCCTTCCTCTCCTCAAACATCCTCGTCCCAGCAGCTTCCTCCACCATCCCAAGAATCTCCGCCGGTTTCATGTTGAGTACCTTGGTGATCTTACCCTGCATGATCAGGAAGTTTGGGTTGTTGATGTTGAGCTGGACGGATTGGAAGAGGTTTTGTAAGGCTTGCAAGGTGGATTTATGGCCATTGAGGAGGTATTTGGAGACATTGCCGACGGCGATCTGCGCTTGTCAGGCATGTAAGCTTGGGGGTGGAGCGCTTACTTGACGGGTTACCGTGATTTGAGGGGTATTATCGAATCCGAGAGGGCTCTTGGAGCGGTCCTGGTTATTGAAGACGATAGTGACGGAAGCTTTGATGACACCTGCTTGGCCACTGATAGGATATTAGCCCGTACTTGATTTCCCTTCACAGGACACACCGCTTGTAGATCAGGTCCATCAGGTTATTCGCTCGGACCTGCCCGTCTATATCAGCTTGTCTCGGAATTTAAACCTCGTCCCCGACTGACCGATTGCATGTTGGTGATCCCGAGCACGAAACATATCGCGTCGAGGATGTTTGACTTTCCCGACCCATTGAGACCGGTGATTGCGTTGAACGATTCATCGAAGCCTAAGGAATGGGAAGATCAGCTCGGCCGTGCGACTCGATCATCTTTCAGCACCTGATATGGTCGTCCGGACGGGATACGACTTGAAGCCTTAGAACATACTTCACGTCAGCATCTTCGGGAAAAGGCGGTTTGGGACAGAAACCACATACCGTCCAGGATAAGCTCTTCGATCCTCATCTTGTAAACAAACCCCCTTCGGGTAGGTTCTCCTCCTCAAATGTCCATCCACCAGCTCCTTCCTGGACTATCTTACCTTTTTCGTTATCCGGCAGGGTAGTCTCTTGATTGTTTTGAGATGCCTCGATGAGAAGGAAGAGGTTCTGGAGCTTCGCCGCAAGATTGAGCGTGTTTTGATTTCCGGAAACCCCGCGCGTGGACGTCATGATAATGCTTCCAGGATTACCACGTCACCTCAATCGCAATCAATCGCTTAATTTATCGAATCGAGGCACTGTCCCTACGTGCACTTAGCTTCCCTTTCACACCAAACCCAGCACACCACCACGCTCAGACTTCGCCGCTGTATCTACTGTCACTCCGAGGATTTGTCACCTGAGGTCTAGGTGCCACGGCTGGTGGGCCTGGATCAGGGAGTTGTGCTAGATCAGCTGTGAGGGGTTTCAGGCATACGCAGGTGATCCTGCTTCACCTCTCCCGGAGCTTCGCAATTTTATCATCTCTTTCTTCTGTTTTATTGCGGTCTGACTCTACTATCCTTGATCTCCGCCTTCAATAAACCAGTTTCCAGGTAATCCCACAGCCTCCCGTTCCGGCTCATCGAAATCCCATGGCCTCGCCACGACAGCCACAGGGTTGAACCTACTTCATCAGTCCCAGTCGACCCGGATATCCTACCAAGTAGCAACCACAGACCACCCCTCGGCCCGTCTCCTGCGATTTAAGCATGTTCCACCTGATTCAACGGTATCAGCGAGTCGACGGCGGTAGAACCAGGGAGGAAGGCGTACTCGGTCTCGATGAACCTGCTCAGCACACCGACGAATGGCGCCAATTCCCTCGTTCCCCCTGCTACGGCGAAGACGAGGATGCCTAGTAGATTCAGGAGGGAGGTGGAGATTGCTGTTGCTCGGGCTAGGTATTCTAGGGTGGGAGGAGGCTGGTGTCAGTCCTATTCGCAGGGAAAGACTTACGAGGGCGAGCTCGAAGCCCCACTAATCTGGGTATCCGATCATTACGCATGCACAGTGTTATGAGAACGAGAAAGCGTACAGGTATAGCTGCTAAGCCGATCGGTCGGCGCTCGGATACCACGATGATCCGGTCCGTCATACAGGTAGATCTTCGACTCGGCATTCAGCAGCGCGTCAAATCCCCTCCTCAACGTATCGGGGGAAGGCAGTGCTCCCGCCAACGGACGATGAAGCGACATCGCCGAAGCAGGCAACAACAGGCCGAACGGGAGCATCGAAGTATCCCCCGTCTACTCCTTACTTCGATCACCCCTCATCGCACCAAGCGGCGAGAGCAGGACTGGCAACTGCGGCGGGGCGGAGGAACTTTGATACTCGAAATCCGATGTTCCTCCATCGTTTTCTCCCTTTCCTAACATACCCTCTTCGACTTCCTTGCATCCCGGATCATCTCCTCGGCCCGCTGTTCCCCGCAATCGAGACACACTGCCCTGTCGGATTCTTGCCTCGAGGGAGGGTTCGCGCTTCAGCATGACGAGACCCGCATCGTCCGGCTTGAGCAATTGCGTGCGAAGACGATCCATCTCGCCCTGACACTCTGGACAGAGTCGTCTTGAGGGAGGAACGGTGGATGGAGGCGGGTTGTGAGGGGACGAGGGAAGGAGGGTCGAGGATGAGTTGACGGAGGGCGAGGGCGGCTTTGGTCGCGCGGCGGGTGCGGCCGGAAGTACATGTTGCGTAGTGCCGGAGGTGGTGCGTTGATGGGACTTTGGGAGGCGTTGCGGGATGAAATTGTAGGTGTAGGTGTAGTCTTGTCTGTGGGCGAGGGTGTGGAAGGAGAGCGAGGAAGCGGTGCGTCTGGAAAGGGTTGGGGAGGTACATCGTAGGAGATGGAACAACGGGTAGGAATGGTTGCGATGGCTACATCTCATGTGAACAGCGTGGTATTCGTCAAACGTTAGCGAGCCTTCCTGATGAGCTTGGTCCGTTTAACAATACACCTGCTGCTTCTATCAGCGATTCACTTTCGGCCTGACCTAGTAAGAGTTCAGCTCGGAGCATTTCAAGACTCTCTTCTCGCTTCGCATCTTACTCGAACGAGCTGCTGTAGACTGTAGTTTGACCCACCCCAATGAGCTATCCCGCACGCCCTGACGAAAGACAGGGTGAGGAGTTGCAAGGGAGATGACGCAAAGCTAGCGAAATCAAACATGCATCATGAACGCTGAGGTTAGGGGGTTAGACGACACCTCTAACACCTTCAATCCCCGGCCGAAAGCAGCCGCCTTCCCTGAAATTCAGGACTTTTCATGACGACTCTACCCGACCAAGGATTGGTCAGTTACAGTTCCGGAGTTGAGCGACTTTTATCAATGGTAATCAGTGGCTCGTCCGATCCATCTTCCGAGCGACTTTCGGGTTTAGAAGTTTCGCTCTGTTCTAATGTCGAAAAGATATCCCTCCTTTGCGACAAACAATCCTCACCTCGCCATCGCCACCATGTCGTCTGACCGACTCGCCACCAAAAGTCTCACTTCCATCACCCCAACCGCGTGATCCATTACGACGTTATACCCATACCCTCACACGACATACCCAGCATGTCCCCCTCTCTACTTCAACCACTATTCACATCCCCTCTCCTCCGACCCACATTCAGTTGCCCCTCCACGTCTTCCCCAATCACACCTAGTTCCCCTGCCATCGGGGTCCAGCCTCTCATGTTCCCGAAACTCCCCGTTTCGTCCACCGCGTCGACCGATTCCGAGGCGCACTCGTCCGACTGGGGGTTCGAGTCGTGTACTGGGAGGTCGCCATCCCTCCTCACATGCCTCTTTCAATCTCAGTCGACCTCAAAATCGCAACCACAATCGCGTCAGTCCTCGTCTAGCTGCTCCGCGAGCCCGAGGACACCTGTTCTGCCAGAACCGATCTTGCGGCGTGATACCGTGTCAGACGATAGTGGCAAGCTTTTTTCGCACGAGGCCGGGGAAATTGGACACGATGCGCCGACTCATATGAAAAGGAAGAAATCATGCCTCAAATTCACAGTCGCGCCCTGTCCCCCACATTCGGGACCCAGTCCGAAATCCTCATACACCGCTACAATTCGCTCAACACCTCGGCACTCATCGTGGCGCGAAGAGGAGGAATATCAACCGCAACTGACAGTCCTGGAGAGCGAGAGTGATGATGAGGGATACGAGGAGGATGAGGAAGGCGGGTTTACGTCGGATGAGGATGATACCGGGACGTTCATGACGGCGAATCTTTATCGGGATCGAGCGTTCATCCCTCCGGTCTCGAGCCTCTCGCCGGCGCGAAAAGCGACTGTCGAAGTCGCCTCTCCAGCAGGACCATCGCGTCCAGTGTTCCCGGGACGACGGATCAGCATCGCCGCCACGAAACCCTGCGCCGAGCGATGTACCCGCCACTTCAGTCCGCCACCACCACCAACCATCCTTTTGCTCCCGCCAGCACCCCCTGCTGCCCACTCGCCGTCTGCTAGGGAGTTCTGTCGACGGAGAGAGTCAGAACGCGGGAGACCGCTTCGACGATATAGCGCAGTGTCTGATGATCCCTCCTCCGTCTCGATCTTGCGACATGGCCCACCGAATTTGAGCGGAAGCTCTTCCTTAATAGGAGGTGATGGAGGTGATGCGCCAGTACCTCATCTTTTACCCAGGAGAGGATCGGCACCGGCGACCACCTCGGCATCTCCGGTCGAAGCGATGAGCGAGATGGTGGGGTGTTGTGGGGAGGCAGCGAGAGGTTTGGAGACTGCTCTTCATAGGGTTCCTATATAGCACTGATAGGGGATGGTCTGGAATCATCACGTATGTGAGACTGCACTATGTATCAAATGACATTGAGACACCGCTTCTCCCGTGTACACTCGCAGCACCTAGTCACGAACAGCCCTAAGATCTGCTTACCCGATTTCTCCGGCGATCACCTCCACTCGCCACCGTAATATTCCTTCCATCACGCAATCCCCCTGCCCTACCCAAGCTCATCCCTTTATAATCATCCACAATTAAACCCCTAACCGCGTTCCTCCTCATCGGCGCCCTAATCGCTTTCTCAACCATCCGATCAGGTGATCAGCTTATGCTCCCCCTCCGCAACTTCCTCGCATCGTTCACATCCTCTTCCGCTCATAATATGGTCAAGAAAGCTCCACCACCACCGACTGTGCCGGCTGCTATCAAGAGCGCCGAGGACGCGAAGCCTACCGATGGAGGTAAGTCCTTCACCGCACTCGATTGTATACCCGAGCTGATGAATCTAGTGGAACACGCGATCTTTGCGGCTGGTTGCTTCGTGCGTCAACCCGTCTAGCATCGGACGGGCCTTGACTGATGTTGTGTGTGAGGGTAGTGGGGAACCGAACATCTCTTCAACAAACACTATGCCCACCTCCCCCAGTGGCAGTGTATCTCCGGCTACATCGGCGGCGACCACCCCAACCCCAGTACGTCCCCTTCCCTCCCCTCCCCTCCCACCATCGGCTCGAGACAGACTTGCTTAAGCTCGTCAGCCTACCGCCAAGTATGTTCCGGAACGACAGGCCACGCCGAGGCCGTCCGATTGACCTACCAAGCCGGATCGGTGGGGTATGGCGAGCTCGTGGAGTTCTTCTACAGGACACATGATCCGACGACTGTTGATCGACAAGGACCGGATCGAGGTTCTCGTACGTTTACCTCTCCCACGACCTGCTTGACTTCACTGTGATCAGGGCTGGCGCCGAGCTGATGAACCGGGGGCAGAGTACCGGAGCGCGATCTTTTATAAGGGGCCGAAGCAGGAGGAAGTGGCTAAGAAGGTGACCCAGGAGGTGCAGGAGAAATAGTGAGTTTCCCCGCTGTGATCGGTGCATGATGGATGGGGGCTGGACGAATGGTAGGGCGAGTGGGAAGGGAGAGGGAATGTTTGGAGAAGGAAAGGCTGATTGTGGCATAGTATGAAGGGAAAGAAGATCGTGACGCAGATCGCGCCTGCGGAGAAGTGGTTCAATGGGGAGGCTTATCATCAGGAGTACCGTGAGCTTCGGTCCCTTTGTTGGTAGCGGATGATGACGAGGATTGCATAGTGGATAACAATCCCGGGGGTTATGAGTGCCCGACTCATCGATTCTATTGGTAGGGACCTCTGGATCATCTTCAGACAATTGCAATCACAAGCGTCCCTGAGATGCAACGCATTCGTTCAATTGGCCATACACGTATTGGTCAAACACGTATCAAGAAACTGAGGGATGGATCCGTAGCCCGCTTGCAGGTGTAGGGTTGCAAGGCGTGTAACAGATTGCAGGCTGTGCTTTACTTTCGACTAGCTAAAAGGCAAAGCAAATGTTCGCAGAGGTATGGCGCGCAGTGAGGGTAAACTTCGCAAATCTTCATGTACCTGACACAAGGAAACGAGTACATCATTCATCATCATATTTACACCTCCACCGCCATCTCCTCATACCATGTCGGGCGAACGACTCAGGGCGACTCAGGGCGCCTACTTCTTCATGCCCATAGCGTTCTACACCCCATCAGCATCGAAAATCCACTCGAAAGCGTAGTGAACTCACCTTCGCAGATTCCATAAGAGACCCGGAGTTCTCGTTCTGGTTACCGGAGACGGTGTCGCCAGCCTGCTGGGTGTAGCTCTTCTGCGACTCGGGCTGGGCGGAGCTCGCGGCGCTCTGATCAATACTCGTCAGCTCGGCTTGGACCGATGAGTAGGTGGTAAGTCTACTCACGTCGGATTTGCCCTTCAGCATGTCGCCTCCCTGCTCAAGATATGATTTCTGGGAGTCGGGCTTCATGGCAGCTCCGGCCTCTGCAGAGGATCAGTGTCTGTCGAAAAGAACCGACGCAAGGGAAGGTAGAAGGTGGAAGGTCGGGTAGGGGATCCGTGAGAAGTACAAGGAACAAGGTCGGGAAGGGGACCGTGAGGAGTACAAGGAACAAGAAGAACTAACTGTTGGTCATAGATTCGCGTCCAGCGTCGGCCATCGTGAGGTATTGGTTTGGGGTGTTGTGTGGTAAGTGTGAGTGGTGGAGACGAGTGATGATAGGAGGAAGAGCGTGTGAAAGAATGGGGTGGCGGTATATAAACCGGTTGAAATCCCTTAGCCGGGCGGAATGACGCGTCAGGTCAGGGCACCGCGTCATCGATTCAATTTGACGAGATGCCACAGCTAAGAGGACCAATCGTCATGCTAGATCTGAGCCCACGTGGAAAGTGAGGGCCTGCAGGTTTCCGTAGGATTTCCTTTGGCCACGAGGCAACGAGGACTGAGAGGACAGATTTCATATGGTACCTCTGACATCCAAGCCAGCTGCAATCTATAACAACACGGGCTATGACGGCTACATCCAGCAAGTCGACCGCCAAGGAAGATGTGCCGTATCACATGCAGGAGGACTCGGACGAAGAGCCAGTCGTTGACGACGATGAAGGCGCTAAGCCTGAAGGTAACGATACCGCCAAAGCTCAATCGTTAGCAAGCTTCGCGAAGCCAGCGGAAGGGGAAAGCAAGGAGAGCTTCATCGCTCGAAGGCGAGCACGACTTGGCAAAGTCGAGCTTGATCCAAAGATCCGTTCGTCCACCCCCTTTCCCTGTTCTGAGGCTAACCACGACGGATCAGACTATGCGGACTTCACGAAGAACGGACCGGGTCTAGAGTCGCGCGCTTCTCTCGATGATGAGGGGATGATCAATGTCTGGGTGGATCTCAAGAAGGTCTTACCCGACCTGCCGACAGATTACGCCAGGCCAGTAAAGGAGTATGCGGTGGACCCGGTGGGGAGCAAGGATTGTCCGCCTTTGAACATCGTCATCTTCATCGTTGGCTCGCGAGGTGCGGCCTCTGTATTCGACGTGGAGGTAGCTGACCTGGTATGACAGGCGACGTCCAGCCGTACCTATCGCTAGCACTGCACCTCATCGAGTCTCACAACCACCGAGTCCGGATCGCGACCCATCCGGACTTTCGCGACTTCGTGGTGGACTGTAACAAGCGCCTCTCGGGGAAGAAGGCGAAGGACGGGACACTTCTGAAGGGGCGGCTGGAATTCTTCGACGTCGGTGGTGATCCGAAGGAGCTCATGGCGTATATGGTCAAGAGTAGGTCGACGATCCGGTCACTGAAAATGCGGGAGTGAGCTAACATACCCTAGACCCCGGTCTGCTACCCGGCTGGGCTAGCCTGACAAATGGCGACATCTCCTCCAAGCGCAAAATGACCAAGACCATGCTCGATGGCTTCTACCGGTCTACCTTCTCCCCTGATCCGGTTTCACAGCGGCCATTCGCGGCGGACGCAATAATCTCCAATCCACCGGCCTTTGCTCATGTTCATATCGCGGAAGCACTAGGTCTCCCCTTACTCGTATCCTTCAGTGAGTGTCTGAACGGGTCGAGAGATATCTGACCGGGATTAGCGATGCCGTGGTCCCCGACGACCGCGTTCAAACACCCCCTTGTTAATGTCCGGAAATCGAATGCTGAGAGCGGATTGACCAATTACTTGACATACGCATTTGCCGAGATGATGTACCTATCAATCTCGACCGTGAAATCTCCATCCCCCTTTGAAGCAGTCTCTGGACGTCGCTGATTTGCGGCAGGACTTGGCAAGGTCTAGGCGATATCATCAATGTCTTCCGAACGGATACCCTCGGCCTCGAACCTCTGACTCAGAGATCCGGACCGTCCGCCCTCGACAGGCTCAAGATCCCTTGGACGTACTGCTGGAGTGATGGTCTGATCGACAAGCCCAAGGACTGGAAGGAGCATATTGGTGAGTCACAGCACGTCAATTCCAAAACGGAACATGCTGAAGAAGCTAGATATCTCGGGGTTCTACTTCTTGGACGCTGAAAGCGAATTTAAGCCCGACCAGAGACTGCTTGACTTCCTTTACAATGGTCCTCCGCCGCTCTATATCGGGTATATCGAGCCAATCCGGACAAATGCGGTATGCTTATGCTCTCCAGGTTCGGCTCAGTAGTCGTCGAAGATGCGGAAGCTATGACCCGTTAGTATTCCTCTTCGACGCAAGACCATGTATGCTGAGTAGAAATAGAGACCATATTTGACGCGGTCAAGCTGGCTGGCGTGCGCGCACTGGTAAGTGCTGGATGGGGTGGATTGGGCGGAGCAAAGGTGCCGGAAGAGGTGTTCATCCTGAAAGGTAAGTCTCGATGCAAACGCGTTCGCTGATTGGCAAAGGCAGTATTCCGCATGATTGGCTGTTTGCAGACGGTCGAGTAGCTGCAGTGTGCCATCATGGCGGTGAGCTAGCTGCTGGGCTCCCTGAATCTTTTACTGACATATCAGGTGCGGGTACGACGGCTATTGGCCTGAGGAACGGATTGCCAACCATCGTTGTGCCATTCTTCGGCGACCAGAAGTAAGTTAACGTGTATGCTTCTGCGGCGCTCAGTGTTGATGTCGGACAGGTTTTGGGGGGAAATGATCCACCGAGCCGGTGCTGGTCCAGCACCTATCAAGCATACGAAGCTCACACCCGAGAACCTCGCAGAGGCGATCAAGTTCGCCGTGTCCGAGCCCGCCAAGTCTGCCGCGAGGGGCATGGGGGAGAAGATCCGATCTGAAAGCGGGGAGGAGAGGGGAGTGGCGAGTTTCCACAATCACTTGCCGCTCAAGAATATGCGGTACGCGATGAGCTTGCATTTGCAAAATCGCTGAGTAGAGCTCAGGTGTGAACTGGATCCGGAGAGGCTGGCGATGTGGTACTCCCCTGATTTGGTCCTTCGGATGTCTGGTACCGCAGCGGGAGTGCTACATGATGCCAAGAAGCTGGACATAGGGAAACTGCAGCCTCTGCGTATGCGTACCTCATTTGTGGTGCCGAAGTCTCGGCTGACTGGTAAATGCAGGCGCCAAGGAGTACGAGACGCGTGCTCGAGCGATGGATCCGATAAGCGGAGGGACGACAGCCATTTTGCATACCGTTGCTATGCATTATGCAGGCATCGCGCAGATCTTCTATAACCCCGTAAGCTTCACTTGTATCTACCGCTTCCCAGGTCAAGCTGATCACGTGGGTATCAGCCGAAAGGCATCCTCAATACCATGACCTCCATCCCTCAAGGTAGGCTGTCTCGTCGACTTCACAGACGGAGATGACGTGGAGGTATCTGTAGGGGTCGCCGGGATCATCTTGGATGTCCACGATGGTTTCGATAGTATTCCTGGACACATCGGCTCGACAGTCCGAGAACGAGGACCCGTCGACGACTTCGAAAGTGGCGTTTACGAGGCGGGGAAAGGACTATGGTATGGCTGGTGGGATGGGATCACGGGTTTGATCACGGAGCCTGTCGAGGGTGGGAAGAAGGAGGTGGGCCCATTTCCCCGCCGCTGCGACGGGGCATTGACCGGGATGCAGGGGGCGCTCGGAGTATTGAAGGGAATGGGGCGAAGTTGTGAGTTTCTTCCCGGGTATATTCAATTCCGCTGAGTTCAGGCCAGATGTCAACGTCACCGCTCGTCCTGCGGCTGGGATAACAGGCGTAATGGCACTCCCCATCCATGGCGCTTGGAAGTCCCTCCGGCGAAAAATGGCCGGATCGCCTCAGAACACTCTCCGCGAGCCGCGCACAAAGCTCTCCCAACAAGCCGCAAAAAACGCTTCGAGCGAAGAGAAGGAGAAGATCTTGAAAGCCTTCGTGGAGGCGGTGAAAGGAACGGGAGCGAGGAGGGGGAAGTTGCAGAAGCAGGCTCAGAAGTATCTGGAAGGGGATCAGGCGGCACTGGAAGATAGTGGACCGTCGATGGTCCTGCAAACTCCAGGTGAGGGGGAGGCCGAGGTGTCAGCGGATCCGACGCCGACGTCACCCGAGGAGTCGAGTGGGATGAGGAAAGAGGAGAGAAAAGAGAAGGAGGCGGAGCGGAGGGGGTATGAGCGGGCGATGGAGGAGATGCAGATCGAGCGTGAGAAAGATTTGGGATCGAAGGGGTTTTGAGGAGTGTGAACCGATCGAAGGACTGTATACTTTGCTGTCCTATCCCATCATATTCGTTGCACGGTGTATTAGGCTGTATCATGCTGTAGTGTATTGTACTATGCTGTGGCGTATCATACTTTTCTGTCCAATAATGTACTATCGTGCATGAACTCGACACATACCACAACAAGTCATGAGACGTGCGAGAGAACAAGAGGTAGCAGCTCCACCTGAGTGAATGACAAGGGAACCAAAGTATATGGCAGTGCAGGGTATACTCCTCCTCCTCCCTCTTACTTCTTCCCCTTCTTCTTCCTCTTCTCCTCCTTCTCCCTCTCCCCAGGCAAAACCACCAAATCTCCACCTTCCCCACCCTCCGCCCCCCCCGCCGCCTGTATCCGCACTCCAGCTTCCAAACTAAACATCAGATCCCTAACCGTCTCCTCCAACACCTTCACCTCATCCTCCTTCTCCCTCCTCTCCTTCTCCTTCTCCCTCCCCTCCCTCTCCTTTGCCTCCCCAGCTTCCTTCAAGCTCTTCACTCGTGTAGATAGGCCCTCCGACATGGCTCGTTCCGCACTGAGACTAGCTTGTAGCGACCGACTGAGCTCCGACGCCTTCTCGGCGCGTCGTTCCGCTGTTTCCTTGGCTCGTTCTGCCTCGAGCGCACGTTTCTCGGCGGCTTCGAGTGTTGCCAAGCGGGCGGATTGAGATGCGTAGTGCTGACGCATCGCTTCGAGCTGGGATGACAGGAGGTAGGAATATTCCAGGGTTATGGACTCGATCGTCGAGATCTTCTCGAGGTCGTTGGTCGATGGTCCGGCTGTGTGATTCCCATTCGAGTTGGCGTGTGTTTGGGTTGAGGGGGAGCGAGTGGGTGTGGTGATGCTCGAGAGTGGGAGTGCGCGGGAGACGGATGGGGTGACGAGTGATGAGGCGGAAGGGAGTTCCACGAGCTTCCCGTCGTTCCGTGTTTGGATCAACCGGTGGACATAGCTATACTCATTAGCGGTTTGACGAGGGATCGGGATCGGGGTAGACCCACTTATCCCCCTTGTAGTCCCAAACCCGCTGCGTCTCCAACTCCATCGCCAACACATGACCACTCTCCTCCCAATGCCTCCTCGCATGTCCTTTGCCCGGCTCATATCGCCCACACCCGACCACACCACAGACCACGCATATCCAATTATTCTCCGCCCAGTCACACATCGAGCATTTCGTCGCTCTCGTCACTTCCCCCCTCTCCGCTTGCGTCGAAGAAGATAGCAGGAGATGCGAAACTCTACACACTGGACATCGCGAATCACCCCATTTGCGAAGACAGTCGCAGTCGAACGTATGTGCGCAAGGAAGGGTAACGAGGCCCGTAACGGTAGAATCCAGCCGTTCGAGGCATACAGGACAGGAGGGGAGTTCGAAGCGGGACGGGGAGGGGACGCCTGTCAGGAGGTCGGGCCGGGCGTAGACGGAAGGTGGGAAAGCGGGGATAGCGATGGGAGGGGTGGGATCGATCTTGTGTAGGACGAGGTGGTGGATCCGGATCGGGTGACAGGTCTCGCGGGTGTCGAGGGTGGAGAAGGCTCGGCCGGTGAAGATGACTAGGAAGTCGGAGGCTTGGAGGGGGTCGCGGAATTTGAGCAGGACGATGGAGCGGTTGGGCGTGGTGGCTTCTCTATTCACACCCATATCAGCACCTCCGAGAAAGTTGATATATTGACTGACCGGATCATCCGAACCCCCTCGAGACAGGTACCCCATCCTCCGATAAACTCAAGGAAGTCCGCCGGCCTCATCCAAGCCGGCACCGCCAAGATAGCGATCAAACTCCCATCCTCTCCCTCCGCTCTATCCCCAGCCCATTCCCCTCCTTCCTTTGAAGCTCTTGACGACTCGCCAGCCGACTGAGCTTCGAGCGAAGAGACGAGCGATGGAGGTGGGGCATGTCGGAAGAGATGGACTACTCCACGGCCGACTGGAGTAACGCCGGACGCAACAGAGCTATCGAGTGGGTTCGGACCCGGAAAATGGGCTAGCAAGGGTTGAAGGGAGAGGCTGTCCGGTGTGGGGTGTTTCGAAGCGGCATTCCGGGAAGGAGTCGATTTGGCACCAGGGATGAGCTTCGCTCCGTTCTTCTTCTTGGACCAACTAGCTCGGGGGTTTACTGGAACCGACATATCCTTATCGAGTGATTTCTCACGGGTAAAGTCGACCCAATCGACGTTGATCTCGCCTACTCGCCAGTCGGGTGTGAGTGGATTTGAGACGGTGTCGGGTTGTATGGCGATGATGATGGAGTAGAGGTGATTACGGTGCTGGGCTAGGGTCATCTTAGGTTGGCATGGTGTGTCACAAGTGGGATGGATGGTGTTCACAACATTGGAGGCGAGTAGTACATGAAAAGAAAAATCACGTGACGTCGATGTTGTGTGAAAGGGGGGATTGACGTTCTTGCTCTTGTACGCATCCTTGGCTCGCTCGCTCATATCTGCCACCGGCCTCACCGCTCGCGGGTTTCACACATCTGGACCTGCTCGAGGGCTGGAGATTTGGCGAGTGCTCAAGAAACCCTGGGCACATCGCGGAAAAACACACAGCATCCTGGGAGGGAAGGGAGCCATATCGCTTGCTCTCCCTATTGTAGCATGGATGGACAAGATCGTATGATGCGTAGACCGGCCGCATGCAATAGAGTACACTATTCAACAACATCCTTCTGACTCGTCAAGTTCCCTATAGCAGGACCGTTCACGACCATGCCTCGACAAGTGAATCTCGAGCCATGGATCGGGCAGTCGAACGACTTCTCGCTATCATTCCAAGCGACGATTCCTTTCAAGTGACTGCACAAATCTATCAGTACTCCCTAATCAGTTTCAAAAGAGTGAGGACTCACGGGCAGATAGCGGTCATCTTGTGAAGCTCCCCCTGTTCATCCTTATACACCGCGACAGGGTGTACGCCTTCCCGTACGACGTCCCCTTGGCCAGGTACGAGGTCCTCGATATCCACCATCGTCTTGGTAATTGTGGTCAACCATTTGGCCATATACATCTGGTCGGAGAGGTTATTCTTGATGTAGTCCGGCAACGCTTTCAAGGCGCGTCGTACGTGGGATGGACTGTGTTGTCGGGAAGGGGAGAAGAGGTGGGCCCAGCTGTTTTCGCGGGAGAGGATGAGGTCGCGGATGAGCATGCCGCCGACCGCGGCGTATGTGAGACCGTCGCCGTTGTCGCCGGCTACACATGTAAGCTGCCATTACCGCCATTCAATCGTTTCACTCACTGTGCACGTAGATGTGCTTGGTCCCAGGGTCCAAACCGATGTAAGCGATCCTGTCCGGTCCCATCACCTCTCTCTCTCTCAGTGGACTAGAGGACTCACCCGTCTTGCGATTCGATGATCTGACCACTCCACTTGTACTCCACATCCCCCGCGCCCGACCACCTCTCCCTCGTCCAATCCACCAGACTCTGATATCTCTCTTCGTGATTATCGTGCTGACCGACCTTCTCGTCCTCTCCACCGACGACAAGCAGGCTGTATCCCTCTTCCTTGTGCGGTGTCACACGGATGTAGTGATAGGGGTCTCCGAGGTCCCACCATAGTGCTGGCTCGCCATTTGTGGAGATTGCAGCGTTGGCGATCTTGAGTGCCACGGCGTACGTGCGGAATGCCTCGACTCGATCAATCACCACAAGCTGCGACGCGTCAGCGAAGATACGATGGGAGGGGGCAGGAGGGATGGACGTTGCTCACCTTCTGAAGAGGAACGTTCGTCGCCATGACCATGTCGGCTGCAATCACCTTCTTCCCATTCGCCATGACCGCTTCGACCCCCTTCTCAGTCTCGGTATAGTCATTCATATGCGTCTTCTCGAATATCGAACCGCCAAGCTCGGTGATGACCTGCGCAAGCGCCCTCACATATTTCGTCGGATGAAAAGTCGCCTGTCTACCAAACTTGATCGCTTGCCCGCTCGTAAACCCTTTGATGGTAGCATCGCCTACAAAGCTGACCTCCAACTTCTTCGTGTCTGCAGCAGCCTTGTATATTGAGCTCAAGGTATCAAGTTCGAAATTTTTCGAGTCGGTAGGGAGACCTTGGAACATGTAACCTGTTATTCGAGCGAAATCGCAGTCGATCTTGTGCTTCTCGACGATGCTTGCGATCCGATCTATGGCTGATTGTTGGGATGCAGCGATCTCCGCGGTCATCTCGGGGCCGTGTAGATCCTAAATGTCCATGTAAGCTTAGCCTTGTGAAGCCAGATCGACCCACCACAAACTCGTTATACTCGTTGTCCACGGACAAGTGCCCCGTCGTCCGACCCGTCTCCCCGGACGAGATCTCTGCCCAAGCGTGAGCATGTAAGAGCACAGACGTGTGATCACTCACTGCCATCCTCCACAAGAACCACCCTCTTCACACCCGAAGTAAGCAGCTCGTACGTAATATGCATCCCCGCCATACCGCCGCCCACGACAAGTGTATCCGCCTCCATATCCCTCTCGAGCTCGGGATAGTGAGGAAGTGTCTCTGGTTGAAGGAGATCATCACGCTCGATCCACACTTTCCTGGCTTTAGCTCGGACTCGGACACTCGAGCTGCGACACCAGCTCACCCGGTGCATTGACACCCGATGAATTGATTCCCGACATTGCGCTCGACATGAGAACCGGTTGTTGAGCGTGGCTGAATCGCTGTGGAGTGAACTGCCTATGAGTCAGGACGGATAGGAGTCTGCTCTGTCGGACCACACGTCGGATCATGACCTAGCCCTTGAAAACTACGGCCTGGTGATGTGCGGAGAGAACAGTGTCGATCGGGCCATCGATCGGGCCGATGGCCAGGAACAATCGAAGCCGGCGTCCACAGGGTGGGGCGATTGGTCTGTCAATAATAGTGCCGAGTTTCGGGTTTGCGCTAGAACATCGACAGGACCTTCTTTTTGCAATTTCCTTTAGTCGGCGCGATAGTCTCGCGATAGTCACCGACTATCGCGGATGCTCATGAGTCTGGCAAACGAGCCAGAGGACGCGGGCTTGGTAAACCTCTAGAATGCTGTAGAAACGGGGGAAAGGATCATCAGGTCTCGGGCTTGGGGGTGGCAAGAGCGGAAGAGGCTGAGGTATGCAGAGGTATGATAAAGCGACCAAAATGGCTGATATCCGCTAGAGATCTATCTTGTAGCTAGTTTATGCAACGTCTTGTAACTAGCGGACTTACCCTACCGACGACTAGCCTGGCTGTGGAAGTGTCCACCCTCAGGTTGAGCGATCTCTCGTGCTGTGTAAGACTAGACTGGTAAGTCTACGTCTTACCCGCATCCGTTGTCGATTCTGTTCGACAATTGTTGACTGTGTTAACCTGTCTTTAGCTTTATAGTCAAGACCATTTATACCCACAATTGCCTTCGACAATCGTCTTCATTCATTGATAGTCCACGGGTCATGTCATGTCGGGGACTTGAATGCCAACAAATCAGCACAGCTGAGCTACTTCAAGAATCTTCCCAACAGGGAGCAGAAGAATACCTCCCGGAAGTCAATGCTCTGCTGGTCACATCTGAGAGACAGCTTGAATGAGATGGTCAAGCAGATGTGGGATGATTCCCTAAGGACCGCGACCGTTTGTCGAGATCTCTGTCCAGACGTGTTGATGACTGCATCAAGGGAGATGTAACTGTTTCCACAATCATAGGTGATGTACCTACATTTGCTGCACACACCATTTTGCTCTATCTTGACGATGTTGATAAGGTGCAAGCACAGCTTGAGGATTACTTTGAGAAAGGTGTCTGGAGTGCTGGAGTGAGAGAGGTCCCCAAGACCGTTGATGACTTCAAGGAATCGCTCAAGCTTAGATCTGCTTGCAGCTCTGATGATGAGTCTGAGGAATAATTAGTATTGTGTCGGATCTAGAACGCAAAAATTCCGAAGGCAAATACCTCTCTGTACTATATGTGGCATGATTTAGGGTTTCTTAGGGAAGCCCAAAGTGCATTGTTACGCCATGTGGTTCCAGTGCACATCATGGCCAAGGACGCAATACCGGAGTGACCGAGTGACGCAATGGATGGGACCACCGCGAATACGGTGAGTCGTAATCAGTCGCGAAAGGACAAGCGCTGCCGTTCCCGAATAGGCCTTGTTTGCCTCGAGGCGAGGCGATTGTATGCTGAGCTGCGGGCTCTGCTCGCAAATCTCGGACCAACGAGCAGGTCAGATCAGATGCAAGGTATATTTATATCATCCGTCCCTTAAAACCACCCTGTCGCCCTCCCCAACCCGTATCATCATCTGCCAGCGGTCCCAGCGGTCCATACCGCTCCTGCCCCGGCCCACCCGACCTCTTCTTCGCATGTCTCGATTCCACCGATGACGAGACGCTATCTCCCGAATTCGGCATGTTCGGTGTTTCGGGAATATACCCGTGGTCGTGGTCGTATCCGTTTCCATTACCGTTCGGGTGGGAGGGTGTGTATGTGGATCGTTGGAGTGGGGAGGCGATGTGCGTGTGCGGTATTTGGTTGGGTCGGAAGGGGGGATCTTCAAAGCCTGAATCGAGGATAGCGGCCATCTCGTCGTGGCCCAGAGTCTGGCCGGATACCTGGAGGGCTGGAGGGAGGGCGATGGGTGGTGGTGGGAAGGCAGGATTGTGCTCGTTATACTGTACCAAATGAGTCGCGGCTCCGAGCAGTATTGTGGAAAGCTTACACCACCAATCTCGCCTCCCCAAACATCGTCATCTCCAGAGAACGTACTGCCCGCATCGCTCTCGTACTCGCTTCTCGTATATGCTCCTCGTCCGGGAACCAGCACGTCCCCATGGAAGCCAGCGCCGAACTGCTTCTCCATATCCCGCCGTCGCTTATCTTCCCGCCGCAATTTTCGCAGTCGAGATCGCTCCCAGTCCTCCCACCGACGTAAAGGTATCGTCGTTCCGTCAAAGACGGCAGTCTTGTCGTCTTGTCCTTTCGATCGGATCTCGCCTTCCACTCGTCGCGTCTCGCCCCAGGAAAAGTCGTCGAAATGCCAGAAAGAGTATACCGGAAGGACGAAGTTCCAGATAGGAAGCGCGATGAGGTAACAGATCATCCAGGCTACGTAGATGACCTTTCGAGTCGTAATGAGGATGAGGATAGCGGGTAGACCGAGAACGGCGGCGAGTAGCATAAGGGGTATAGCCTCTTGGAAGGATCTGGGAGGAGTGATGATCGAGTTGATGATGAGGGCGCCAGTGAGGCAAATGGCGACAGGCAGGACGACGGTGCCGACGAGGTCCATGAAGACGACAAACTGCATGGAGAAGCAGAACGTCCCGCATAGATTCCGCACTCGGACCAACTCCATTAGGTTGTGGACGGTCGAATTGATCCATCTTCTCCGTTGGGATAACAGGACCGAGAAGGTATCGGGAGCGAGAGTCCGGCATTTTGCCTGTGGAAGGAAGATGTTTTTCCGACGGGGGAACGTGCGGAGCATAATGGTCGACAAGAAACGATCCTCGCCAAGAAGGAGGAGGTTCTTCTGGTGCAGCGTAGTGACCTCGGATGGGGAATATTCCCGTACGATCTCGGGCTTCACCAGAATTGGCACCCAATCGTGATCCGCATCCTTGCGGGCCTTTATCCGGTACATCGAGAAACATCCAGGTAGACAGGTGACACCGCCAAAGACCGACTCGAAAGCCTTGACGAGATGATGCGAGATGAAGTATTCGTAAACTTGGATCGCGGTGACCCACGATTGCCGCTTGTTGGCTATTCGAGTTTCGCCGCAGACACCCATGATCATGTTGTCCGTTTGCATGCAGTTGACTAGGTGTTTTAGCGAGTCCGGGTAGATCTTCGTATCCGCATCGACCTGCTGATGTCAGCCAGATTTGCCAACGGAGCTTCGACATACCATCAGCACTACCTCGAAGTAGTCTGGCGTGACCCCGGTCAAGGTATGCACCTTCCGGAAGATATCGTAGTCGAGCGGACTCATCCGGTCATTGTAAGTGACTCGAGAGAAGAAATGCATGAGAATAAGCTGGGAATCTCGCTTTCCTCGGTTGCCTGGCTTCTTGTCCCTCAATTCGCCCGGCATGCCGCATTTGACGACGATGATAGTCGGTGTCCGATGGCCGTTCTTCGAGACTACTTCGTCAGCATTACTTCTGTGACTCGACTCACCATAATGACCAGCGTAAACCATCGCCCGGTTCTCCCGCTTGGCTCCGGACCCAACCGCGATATACCCCATCGGCATCGGATTCCCAAACCGCGGATCCGCATCCAACATGCTGACACAGATATCTGGGGTGCTCATCTTCTCCCCTTGTCCAGTGATCATCCCGTCGGAAACGATCCATATCAACTTGCGGGAATCCGAATAGTTCGTGGCGGCAATCGATTCGATCGTTCCTCGGACCGAATCTTCGCCCTCGCTATAGCATGTCACGAGGGCAATGGCGAAGAGCTCCGCGCCTATCCGCGCCAAGCTGATCATGGGATCCGAGTTCCCGTTGACCAGCGTTGTAGACGAGGAGTTCAGCTTTCCATCTGGCTTCCCTCGCAGCTTCTTGGTCGGTGATTCGGATTTCGCCCATGGTGCGGTACCAGCCTTGTTGTTTATCGACATGTTGGCGCCTTCAGGCATGACAGCGGGGGAGATGGCTGTGCGAGCGAGATCGGTGGGCGGCCTCACGAGTCGAGCTGATATGAACCAGTTGAAGATACAGGCCATCGCAAATCGGACAACCACGACTCCAAGGATGACGGTGAGCGAGGTGTACAGGAAGAGGCTGGCAACGAAGCACCCGGGAGTGATCTTGTCGATACGACCTGCGAGGTAGCGAGAAAGTAGACAGGGGATCGCGTTCTGTGGGTCCTTGCGATTGTAGAAGAGCCGGGTGGCATCTTTGCCGGAAGACGACGGGTTGCCGAGAACCTGGCGGATGGCGAAATCTATCTCATCGCCAGGGATAGCAGTGGGGTTTGCTGCCATATAGGGCGACATATTCAGCACGAAGCCGTCGATGACAAGGTAATCCTTGAGCGAGGCAACTTGGTCCCATGAATAGCCTTCGAGAAGAGAGGAATTCTGTATGCTGAGGGAGGAGAATGTCGCGTCGGACCCCTTCTGCAGCGGACATGCTTGAAGTGTCCCGGTCTCCTTCACATTCGCCACAGCGGATGAATTGCAGAGTGGTGTCGTTACGTATCGGAAGGAGGCCGTGCATTTTGGGTAGTCGGTGAGATTACGAACGAACAGATTCGTGACGTCCTGTCCTGGCATCTGCTTGGAGATCTTGTAGAAATCCACATTTGGCTGAGTGACTGAAGACGAGACGTTGAAGACCCATCCTCCGATACTCACCGTCACTACGACCGTCAGCTTCCTCCGCTTCAATCACTGCAACTCCTCACGGTCGTCCTTCCCCAACCTCTCATATACAGCACTAGCCGTATCCCCACCCGGACATAAAGCCCGCTGCAGACCCATCGTTGCGAACCCCACGATCCCGCCCAAAATCAAAGCTATCCAGCATAGCGTAATCTTCTCCCTCCATGCCTGCCGACTTTGCTTCTCCTTGATTCCGAAAACCTTCAACACAGCCGGAGGAGCCCAAAATGTTGTGGCGTACGACCAAATCACCCACCAGTCCCACCTGCTTGTCTCAGGGGATGCCGGATCAAGGGAACAAGCAACGGGTGGTGCGATGAGTGGGGCAGGGGTGACATGCCGTTCGGGGCGAGTAAGGGTTTTGCCTCGTTTGAGCGATTGTCCGCGGGCAGATTGACGCGTAGGTAAGGCTTTGGTCGAGGTGAACGGTAAAGGGATATCATCGAACCGAGCTGTCATAACGGGAGAGGGAGGGAGAAGAGCGGTTCTCGCCAAGGGGTAGAGGTCCAAGCGGGATTACAGAGAGTAGCGTGTGAAGGAGTGACTGGGTAGAATCCCGCCAGCGGGAATCAGTCGACGAGCGACAGACGTGGCGCTGGGTAAGGAGAGTCGAGTCGGACCGTGCTCGAGGCCGGAAAGGGTTAGGTTGGAGGAGGTGAAGGATAACTTTCAAGCTTTGTCTCCTTTGACAATGGTCAGGTCTTGATGAGCCACGTGCCCGCGCGTGTTGCCTTTTTTTTGAGCTCACAGACGCGGTAGGGTTCCCACGGAGTACTCGTATTCATTTCCCTCGAATCCGACCTGCGAGTACTCGACCGATAATCTCAAGATACTAGGCGAGTACGTGAGCTCAGTAATCTCAAGAAAGCCTTCTGTGGCTGAAGGTCAAAGGAGCATCGAAATTCCGCATTGGTCGCATCCCTCTCGAATTTCGCACATAACCATAAACCTCGACTCGATACCTCTTCGACAGAACGATCACCTCTCCATCTAGTCCGTCGGACAGCCCATCAATCAGTTTCCAAAACCTCAATTGCGAGCTCTAAGCGTCGAACTGCTCAATAGGCAGATCAAGCATCGCAGCCGCGCAATTCCCCTCGTCATCATGTCAATGCCACCTCCCAACATCCCCATCCGAAAGAAATCCTTTCCCCCAAAAGCCCTTCGACCCGACCTACACGAATCCATCATCCCATGTTCTTCATCCGAGATGGATCAACCCGTCCACCCCGCCGTCCTAGCTGACGCAATCTCCAAGCTCGACACCCTCCGTCTCTCACGCACACCTTCTACCTCTGCTTCCGCCCTTACCTCCTCCAGTAACTCTCCCACTTCAGGCAGTACAAGTCCAGTCGTGCCTCCCACAATGCCGTCACATGAGGCTATTGTCAATGCTGTTGCGCATCATGCGTTGGAGGGGAAACCGATTAGTGTCCCGGCGAGTGTGCCCGGGACACCTCATTTTGGGGCTCAGTCCGAGATGTGAGTAGATACTATGCCTCGTATGTGGTTCACTGATGGAAATAGGTTGAGAACGCTCGATGAGAGCACCAAGGTGATCAGGCAGAATGCGAAGGCGCCAACAAGAGCGCCTTCGGTATCAGGGATTGGGACAGTTGGTGAGTAAGCGGAACGAAATTGCTTGGTGCTGAGACGGATATAGTGGAGAAGCCGGATTACTCGGAAGCCAAGATTGTTGTCGCCATGGTAAGCCAAAGTTTTTTTTCTTTCGGCGCTTCTGACCTCTCTCCAGGTCGGCCTGCCTGCGCGGGGCAAGTCATACCTCAGTAACAAGCTCATGCGATATCTCCGGGTATGTCTCCCATCTTGCTGATTGAGCTTGTCTGACCGCCTCAGTGGCTTGAATATGATGTCGAGGTATTCAATGTCGGACAACTTAGACGCTCCAAAGCACGGACAGACCAGCAAGCGTCAGCAATTGGCCTACATGTGGGAAAGGGTCGAATGATGCCCATTATTTTAGGGGTAAAGGAAAGGTTGACCACTCGGCGGACTACTTCTCCCACTCGAACGCGGAAGCGAATCTGGCGAGGGAGAAGTTGGCTGAGGAGAGTCTGGAGAGCCTGATTGAGTGGTTGAAGCAGGGGGGAAACGTCGGGATCATGGGTGGGTTTCCCATTGAATTCGTGAAAGAGCTAATGGTTTGCATTGCACAGACGCTACGAATAGTACCTTCGAGCGAAGGTGCGCAGCAGCGTGAGGTCCTTCACTGAAGTTGATGAGTCCACTCTTAGAGACAAGATACGTGAACGTATCTCCTACGAACCCAATCTGCAACTCCTCTTCCTCGAATCCTTCTGCAACGACCCAGCCGTCATCGCCGCCAACGTCGCCCTGAAAGTCCAATCCGGCGATCCCGACTACCAAGGAATGTCGCGCGAAGAAGCCGAGCGCGATTTCAAACGACGAATCGCAGCGTACGAGAGCGTGTATCAGACCATTACCGAGCCAAGGATCAGTTTCTGCCGGATATTAAATGTCGGTCAGCAGGTCTCGATGAATCGGATACAGGGGTATCTGCAGAGTCGGGTTGCATTTTATCTCATGAATCTGCATCTGAAGCCGAGGAGTATTTATCTGTCACGGGTGGGTGTGGATGTCCTGTACCTATCGGAAGCTGACTGGTTATTCTGCTCATTCAGCATGGCGAGAGCATGTACAATGTTGAGGGAAAGATCGGTGGCGATTCGGATTTATCACCACGAGGAAAGGATTATGCTAGAGCATTGCCTGCATTGGTGAAGGACAATATCGGAAGTGGTCCCTTGGAGGTGAGCGCGCCTCGTGGTCTCAGGCATGCATGCTGACCACGCCAGGTGTGGACATCAACTCTCCAACGGACGATCGAGACCGGCTCAAACCTCCCCTTCGAGAAGAAGACCTGGAAATCGCTGGACGAGCTGGACGCAGGCGTATGCGACGGCATGACATACGAGGAGATCGAGGTGGGTCTATCTTTACTGATCGGCTGTCACAGCTGATATCCTGCTTAGGAAAGATACCCGGAAGATTTCCTGAGTCGAGATGACGACAAGTTTAATTACCGATATCGAGGAGGCGAGTCATATCGCGATGTCGTAGTCCGGCTGGAGCCCGTCATCATGGAACTTGAGCGGCAGGAGAATATCCTCATCATCGGTCATCAGGTGAGTTGGCTTGTTCGCAGGGTTCATTGAGGGGGAACAACCGCTGAAGTATCCAGGCCATTCTGCGGTGTCTCTACGCGTATTTCCTAGCCCTTCCGCAAGAAGAGCTACCCTACATCAAAGTACGTCAATCCCTCATCAGCCCAACTTCGCGCTGATCCCGCCAGATCCCCCTTCACACCCTGATCAAAATAACACCTATGGCCTACGGATGCCACGAAGAACGCTATCCCCTCCCCATCCAAGCCGTCGACACCCATCGTCCCAAACCCAAACGAGGGCATAAGTTGCTCGACGGCGAGGTCCCTGCTTCTCGCGCGCCGCTTAGCAGGGATTACTTTGGGGAGGCGCACACGCAGGTACAACCGGATGATGTCAGTTCGGCCTTGCAGAGTGATATGGATGCGGGGCTCTTGACGCCGAAGGCGGCGACGACAGGGAGTGGGCGATGAGTGAGTAGGTGGGTTGTGAGTTGTATTCTGAGGAGATTGGGTTTGCCATCGATTCGCATGCAGCCCAATGACATATAGCAAAAGGCAAGGGAATTCAGTCTGATCTCAACATTTCCAGGAGATCTCCCGAATCACAAGAGTCTGAGAGAGATCGATACGGAAACCCTCAGTCGATTCACCAGGAGCAAAGAACCTGTACACAAGCAGAAAGCACGGAGGACTTCTGAAACCGGTCGAATTTGGGAGATTTCTCCTGCGACTGCAACGCCAGAGCGTTTCAAGTTTGGTTCCTAACTTTTCGGAATATCGTCTCCTTAGGCTTCGCACATATCAAGCGAACCTTATCGGCTAAGTCGATACCATGAACTCGTTCCGATCCCTCAAAGCTGCTCGCTCAGCCCGTCAGAAACCCCTTACATCCCAAGAAACTCCTCCAGCCCTGGTCGTCGAAACGTCCACTTCCCATGGAGGCCCTTCGACATCTCAATCAGTCTCCGCTGAACCCCTTCCGACCGCCAAGGAAGAGGGGTTATACGACCTCCCACCATCCCTCGAAGTCCGACGCACCCCCTCTCGCGGACGAGGTCTATTCGCGACCCGTCCAATGAAATCCGGTCCGTCAACCCTACATGCAAGCCTCACTCTGACCTCTGACGAGTGATCGACAGGCTCGAAAACCTTCTCCACCACACCGAAAATCGCAGTCCTATCCACGCCTCACCTCTCCACCCACTGCTCAGGATGCTTCCTATCCCCGCACGAGCTTGCCGTCCTGACCGGGAAGCCGCCGAAGTTACTGCGATGTACCAAGTGCAAGATCGTCAGGTATTGCTCTACCGTCCGTCCACTTTATAATTGCTCGACTTCTGATGCTGATGAAGAGGACAGGAATGTCAGACCAGGGATTGGCCCGGCCATCGGCCCGAATGTGCTGCTCATGAGCGTTTACGAGCGCTGTATGCGCAATCACATCCCGGACCAGAGGATGAGATGCGGTGGGTGCAGGATGAGGCGGTCCGAGCGCTGGGGCGGGTGTGCTGGGCGCGCAAGCGGGAGCGAGTCAACGGGAAAGATCCCAGCTGGGTTAGTGCCTTGTCCTTCCGATACATTTGAAACGAGCTTATGAGCGCAGTGGCAGGACGTAGAGAGTATGGAGTCCCGTATGTCTATCCCGATCGGCCGAGCTCATGATAGACCGAACGCGACTGCTGGAGGACGAGGTGCTGGGCTTGGCGAAGCAGGTCCAGTATCTCCGACATTATCTCTCCGCCACGACCCCTGCCAGCTCGTCGGAGGGATCGGAGCCCGCTGATATGGCCGAGTACGGCTTCGCGTCATCATCGCAACTACTCGATCTATGTTCTGCCGTACGACTGTGCAAGCTACTTGTATTGAAGATCTACTGAAGATGATTCAGTTCAGGGTCAACTCGTTCACCCTCGCTTCCCCCTCACTCTCCCCCATTGGGGTCGCCATGTCCCCACTCATCGCGCTGTACAACCACTCCTGCCAGCCAAACACGGTTGTTGTCTTCCCCGAGGGCAGGAGGGAGATGGTCGTGGTCGCCATCAGCGATATTCAACCCGGCGAGGAGGTACGTTTTGGTCATATTTGTGAATTCGAGCCGATGAGGGTAGGTCTTGACGAGCTATATCGACGTCTCCCTTCCCCCCCCCGAACGACAAGCGGGTCTGAGCAAGCGATACGGATTTCAGTGCGATTGCGAGCTTTGTCGAAACGAGGAGGAACAGGGGTGGGTCGATCCGAGGTGGTGTATCCGACATCCTGGGTGTAGGAGCAGGGGGAAGGGGAAGGGGAAGGGGAAGGGGAAGATGCCAGGTGAGTCTGCTTAATATGGATTTCATTGCATGACTGAGGGAACGACAGATCTCGCGGAGGATCTGCGGGCTCATCGGGGACGCTGCGATGCTTGCGCTGAGGACTTCGTCCTGGACCTCTCTGTTCTATCGGAGCTCCTGAAACGGGGTGATGAGATTCTCAAGCATGATGAGGATGGCACGCTCGGTACTTTCACCGAGATGCAGTTCTCAAGCTGACCACTATAGATCCGGAGTCAGCGCTGAAGACTCTCCCAGCCCTCCTCCAAGCTCTGCACCACCAACTTCCCCCCTCCTCCCACCCCCTCCTCCCCCTCCTTCGCCTGCACGCCCTCCTCCTCACTCCGCCCACCTCCCTCATCCACCTAAATACTGCCATCATCACCCTCGCCACTGCCTACTCCGGGGCCGAAACCGTCTATCCATCCGGCCATCCGACACTCGCGATTATCCTCGGCGAATGGGGGAAATTGCTAGCCATGGAGATCCCGCCCGACTGGGGATCGCAGACATCGGGAGATATGGGCAGAAGGTTGGAGTCTGCAGTGATGCTATTGAGAAAGGCGACGCAGGCTTGTGAGAGGGGGTTTGGCGCTGGTGGCGGCCTGGTCGGGAGGGAGATGGAGGGGTTGAGGAGGGGGTGCGAGGGGGAGTTGGGTTTGCTTAGGGCGGCCAGATAGCTCTGGATAGGGGCATTCGGCGGGTCATATCTGCATAACAGCAGATGATGATCACTCATTCTCCGCATCTCCAACTCCTCCCGCTCTCATTGAATCCGCATCTCCGTGTCCTCCTCTACATCTGATCAGCGGAGAACGTCGTAGATGGAAGGATGACCTGCCAACGTTCTCGACGACTTTGTGATCCCCGCCGAGAGATTCGGATCGGAGGGCATCGAAGTGATCCTCCGGAAGAGCGAGGGAGACGAATGGCATGACTATGGTAAGAAGTCCGTCAGACAGGGAGAAGTAGGAAAGAAGGAGAAGGACGGGGGAAGAGAGACATACCTCGGGAGTTGATATTGTCATCATTGGTCACTTGCGCGCCTAAGACTCTGTCAGTACCCATCATTTATGGAAAATGGGGGGCTCGAGCTTTGCTGGTGGACCATGAGGACCAAAGTGGGAGAGGAGAGGGCAAGGGACGGCAAGAAGCAGGATTATCCACGTACCCTTGGCTTTGAGGTCGTCCATCAGCTTGGCTCTCTCCTCGGACGAGGCGGTCTTCTTGAACTGCATGATCACTGCACATCATCACATTCAGCATACAAGGAAACAGGGAGTGGTCGTCTTTCTGGGTAGGATGGGAAGGCCAATCCCCTCTTCGAGGAGGGAATGAAGTCGTCGGATGAAGCAGAGGAGAGAGAGAGAGAGAGAGAGAGAGAGGAACAAGCAGTCGGGACTGACCTTTCTTGTGGTCGGCCATGATGATTCGTGTACCGCTGAGTAAACGTCGAGTCGATATACTGATAGGATACAGCAGCGTGATCTTGTTTGAATGGGTGAAGTCGGTATGAGAAAGTCAGCGTTTTAGATTTTAGACCGGGGACCGGTGGAAAAGAGTAAATGACGTCAGAATCTTTGTTGATCCCCCCCGTAGGAGACGTGGGTGTATTTTTCTCGGACGACGATAAGTGTGTGGTGTCATGTCCAGTCCTCACTATCCTCTCATCAAGCATCAAACCATCACTGCGTCGTATCCGAGTCTTACCCAAGTCCGCCATGTCACCCCACCGCAGCCTCTCCTACTCATCACACCGTCAACCCACGGCGATCCAGGACATCTTCCTCGGCATCGCCTTCGCCCTCGACCCCCCTTCATCCGACAAACCTCACACTCGTACACTCAGATACACCGCGGTCCTACACGACGGTACTGGAGTGGTGGAGACTGAAACTTTTCATTATCCGTATCAACATGAGGAAGGGGAAGATGCGATTGCTGGAGAGGCGAAGAAAGTCAGTCAGGAGATACTCCAGTTGATGAGGAGGATACAGACAAAGAAGGGTATGAATGTGGGTATTTCCCCTTACTGGCTCTGACTGGTAGTCTAACGACAGCCGTGGGACAGATTCGGTTGATCGCGATTGCCGAGCCGATACCGGATGAGTTGAGGGGGAAGGAGGGGGTTGAGTTTAATGCGACGGTATGGCTGCATGTGGATGCTATACCGTGGGTTCAGGCTTCTTGAGAAGCTTTGGGAGTGATGTTGATGGCAGTTCATGACAGATTCGTCGTCACGCCGTCGACGTCGATGTTCACCAAGCTCCCAGCGCCGTCGACGCAGGCGAGCGCGACGAGCGCCGTGTCCATCGCATTGCCGCATCTCCACCCGGTAAGTACCGCCTTCTCACGATCCTTCCCTTGCCCCTCGACCAACGTCTGATTGCTTGCGTATTTCCCCTTGAGCTATTTGTTTGGCTAAATCCTCGTCTAGGCAACCCACTCCGCCACCACCGCCGACGTCTCCCCCTCCGACCACCAAGTCCTCGTCGATTGTGACGATCAAGTCAGACTATGCAGTATCCTCCAGTACAGGCAGAGCACCAGTCCCGAGGTCCGTATCGTCCTTCTTCACCCCTTTCCAATGTTGAAATCATGAGCGTAGTTGTGGAAGAGGTTCCTTGCACTCTCGACACATCTGAAGGAGAAGAATGTCTCAATCGCGTTCTTCTCGGCTACACCGCAGGGTGAGTCACCTTCTTTGTGGTTGCTACCAACTGCGTGGAGCTCGGAGTTTGAATCTATGCTGATGGGGATCAGGTGGTGGTGTCGCGCTTATGCGTCATGCGCTCATCCGGCTGTGGAAGATGGTGGGCTTGGACGTCAAGTGGTAAGCAACCTTTCCTTTTTGCTATCCGCCGCCTAGCCATGTCGTCCCTCTGACCCTCGCTCATTCTCAGGTACGTCCCAGAAGGCCACCCGACCGTCTTCGACATCACCAAGCGTAAGATTCACAATGTCCTCCAAGGCGTTGCGCCGGAAGGCGTCGAGATGGACGACACGGATAAGAAGTGGTTTGAGACGTGGACAGAGCAGAACTGTGCGTGGTGTATACCGATAATATTGGGTCCCCTGCTGATGAAAGGGAATATAGATGATGCGTTCTGGAGCAAAGGGGCTATCGACGCCAGCTTGATCGTGATTGATGACCCGCAACGTGAGTCTTCCCTCTGGACCGCTCCAAACGGGAATGCAAGAGAGCTGATGAACCCGTAGTCACCGCACTGATCCCGATCATCAAGAAGAAACGACCAAACGCAAAGATCATCTTCCGTTCCCACATCCAAAGTAGGCTCCTCTACGTCTCATCTCACGAAGCTGATCATTCTTTGACCAACAGTCCAATCGAATCTCGCAGACGATAGAAACACCGCGCAGTACCGAACTTGGAACTACCTGTACAGCTTCGTCAAGGACGTTGACCTCTTCCTCGCGGTGAGCGACGTTTGTCCGATAAATGTGATCGAGCTGATAGAATATCTTATAGCATCCCGTGAAATTCTTCGTCCCGAAGAACGTACATGAGAACCTCGCTGTGCTCTACATGGCTCCGTCCACCGAGTTCGTTATCCTTCACGTCCACGATGTCCGCTGACGCTCCCCAAGTCCCCTTGATGGCCTCAATAAGCCATATGGCCACGCGTCCGTCCGATACTACCGACAATACTTCAACCAGCTCTCCTCGCAGCAGTGCGGTGTCAAGATCGATTGGGATCGGGGATACATTTGCCAGATCGCACGATTCGACCCGAGCAAAGGTGCGCCCGTTCCTCTTCAGCGAGATTAGGAGTACTGACGGCGTTAGGTATCGAGGACCTGCTCGAGGCGTACCTCAAGTTCCGACAGAAGCTGGAGGCGCTCGATAGCCCGCCGATCGATAGTGGGCCTCAGATGATCATCATGGGTCATGGGAGTGTGGATGATCCGGATGGGACGGTCATCTAGTGCGTTCAGCCACATTCCTCGTTGGATTTGGCTGATGGGTACGGCATAGTGAGAAGCTGCATGATGTGACACAACGCCTCTACTATTCGGGCCGAGCTGACGTTGGCAGACTCTTGCGTCGAAGGAGTATGAGTTGGTCCAGGGTGACGTCTCGGTTGTTCGAGCTCCTCCGGTGAATCGATCGAGTCAAGGGAAGCCGCGCAAGAGCTGATCAGAGCAGAGTGACTCGATTCTTGGGTGTATCCTGCAAGGTGCATGGGTAGCAACGCAACTCTCCACTCGGTAAGTACACCGTCTCCTACCTCAACACAGATCCTGATGAGCTCGCAGTGAGGGCTTCGAAGTCAAAGTCACAGAGGTCCGCTCCGTACCCGCCGCTCAGTGCTCATATTAACGCCCACTCCCAGGCGATCAATAAGCGCGTCCCGATCATCGCCTCCAACGCCGGCGGCATCCCCCTCCAAGTGAAACACGGTATAAACGGCTGGGTCGTGCCCACCGGTGACTCCTCCGCAGTAGCTCAAACCCTACTCGACATCTACCAACAAAAGACTGCGGTCAAACGCGACCTCTCCACCGAGAGGGAGTTGCATGGGATGACCGACCCGAATGCTGTGGCTGAGAAGTTCGTGGGGAGCTTTGAGGAACCGGTCCAGAAGGTGCATGCGGATGCTGGGGCTACAAGCGAGGATTTCTGGACGGTGGGGAATGCTGCTAGGTGGACGCTCCTTGCGAGTCGGGTGCTGGGATTGGATGTTGGAGAGGGGTTGCAAGGTGAGGAAGGGGAGTTGTTGAAGAGTATGGATATTGGGAAGGTTTTGGAAGGGAAGGAGGTGGATCGGGAGAATGTGTGGAAGATGGTCATGGGAAGCGATATGCTTGATGGCGAGGCGGAGATCCGTTAGAATGTGAGATAGAGGGGGGATCGGACGCTCTTTATGTAAATTCAGCAAGTTCGGAAGGATCGGGGTTTTACTGTTGAAGATGAAGATGCAAAGACGGATCCCAACGGTCAATCTCCCACATCAAATCTCTTAATCCTCATCACGCTCTCGAGGCCGTACTCGGAGCGGAGGGTCTGACGCACCAAGATTTGCCATCTTGCCTGCACGGTCTGCGCCGATACACCTTGTCGATCGACTCAGCCGAGTCTAACCGATCCAATCAAGATCTTCCCCTATATAAGATTCTGCCCCTGTCCCTGTCCTTGTCCCTGTTGCCCAAACATCCCTCCGAAAGCACCTTGCCCTTGTCCTTGATGACCAAACGCGCCAGATCCTCCTTGTTGCCCGAAAGGCCCTCCCCCAGTCTGTTGTTGTCCAAAAGCCCCTCCGCCCGTCTGCTGTTGCCCAAAAGTCCCCGCTCCGTTCTGCTGTTGCCCGAACCCTCCTTGTCGGGTGCTCTGTCCAGGCATTGTCGACGCTCTGAACGGGTTCGCCAGCCCGGTAGCCTGAGACTGGATTCCACCGCCCCCTGGGCCTCCTTGTCCTGCCTGTCCGAACGGCTGCCCACTTTGTCCAGACCCGCCTTGTTGTCCTTGGCTCTGGCCGAATGACTGCCCCCCTTGCTGTCCTTGCCCCTGACCGAAAGCGCCCTGACCCCGGAACCCAGTCTGTTGCGCTTGCACTCCTCCACCATCACCAGCTCCGGGGGAAGTAGGACCCGGCTCGGAGATCGGAGGAAGCGATTCCAATAGCTGAGAACCGAAAGTCGAGGAAGGTTGGAAGCGCTTGACGCTGCTCCCGCCATACCCGGTCGATTGGGGTTGGAGGAAGGCATTCGAAGGAGAGCTAGCGCCGGTAGGTTGGGAAGACATAGATCCGAACTGGGAGGACGGGGGGGTTGACCCGTTGCCATTACCCGAGAGGGAGCCGAATTGTGAGAGGAATTCGTTGTTCTTGTCTGAATTGGTGGATTGAGTGAATGCCGACGCGATGTCGGACATCCCAGATCCCCCAACGATACCGTTCCCTTTTGTCCCAGAGGGTTTGCCTTTGACGCTACCCCATGCCGAATTCGCGCCGTTGGGAAAGCCCGTATTCTGTTGTCCGAATTCGCTTGCCTGAGGTTGTTGCTGACCGAAACCCCGGTTCTGCTGTCCAACACTTCCGAACGCCAGCTCGTTCATGCTTGGCCCTTTCGGTTGCGTCGATTGCTGTTGCACGCTTCCTGGAGCCGGCGCGAACGGATTCTTTGTGGACGGCTGAAAGGTCGAGGGATTAGCCTCACCGAATGCTGGAGTCGAGCCCGGTCGCTGAATCTGGCTACCCTGAGCAGTGAAAGTACTGGGCGGAGATTGATCTTTGAAGGGGGAAGTCGGTTGAGACATTGCCCCGGTCGGGAAGTTCGTATTGAGCATCATGCTCTGCCTGAACGGGTTTGCTGCCGGCGGCTGAGACTGGGGATCAAGGAATCCAGTCTGTTGCGGCTGAATGAAGGGTTGCGGCTGTGGCTGAAACATTGGTTGCTGCGGCTGTTGTCCAAAATTCATTTGACCGGTCTGCTGGGATGGGAACGGTTGCTGCTGTGCCATTGGGAAGCCGGTCATTTGCGGTTGAACGAAGCCGGTTTGCTGGGGCATCATCATGGATTGACGGAAAGGGTTGAAAGGCTGTTGCTGGACGAAGGACTGCTGCATCTGCTGTGGGAAGCTGGAGGATGTCAGTGTCGACTTGTATGAAAAGATCTAGTGCATACCCCTGTGCCGGACCGTTGAACATGGTAGGCTGATGATCCGCCTGGATTGAGTCAAAGAAGTCCTGTATCGTTTGTGACGCTCCCGGTGGAGCTGCGTTTGTAGGCGCGGGCGCCGGGGTAGGCGCCGAGGAGCGAGCAGGTGGGGGCTTGTCCACTTTTTGTGACGCCAGCGCTGCATGACCCTTAGCAAAGGCTGTTTCAGAAGAAAGACTTGACTTACCTCCCGGTGATGGCGCTCTCGCACTGCTCTTCCCTTCCACAACACCCAAACTCCTTCTATACTCGATCCGATTCTGCTCGAAGTTGGGATCGTTCAGATATTCTTCGAGCGCCTTGACGAGACCTGTCGGTGCGTGCTTGAGATTCGGAACTGGGACGTTGACAACATTGTGCAGCTTTCGCGCGACGCCTAGGTAGTCCACCACGGAATCGGTCTGTTTGATGAAGTATTTATATACGTCGTACGCCTCGCGAGCGTCGCTCTTGGACATTTCAAAGTAGTGCTCTGCCGAGATCAGCAGGTATACACCAAGAGAAAAGAAGGAAAGCGTACCCAGAATATTGCAGACCCCTTCGTTGCCCGCCTGAAACATTACGAGGAGGTCTTTGACGAGCATCCGGAAGGCAAGGATGGTGTTTTCCTCTTTCAGATCATCGTTGAAAAACTGCTCCGCCTTAACTTGACAGGGGTCCAGATGAAGGACTCACCCTGCATTGGACGAGAGTGTCGAGCACGTTTTGCACTTGCTTCACCTCCCGCAGCAAACCCTTCTCGACCGGTAAATTCCGCAGTCGTCGTGCTTTTGCTGAGAGAACACATCAGGTCCACGGTCCGAGGAAAGGATCACTCACAACCAGCGCTGAGACCATCGCTCCTCCGATTCGATTCCGCCTGCACTTGCACCAGATCATGCTTCAACTCTTTCCATGCCTGGATCCTCGAATCGAGGTAATTGGCGTAGTGGCCCATATTTGAAGGTGGTGAGTAGCCTGCACACCCGTCATTCGAAGTGGAATGGAATTGCGAGTCTACACACGCTCCCAATTTTGCCCGCTGACGTTGCGTAATCTCAAACCATCACCCTGGGAGAGCTGCTCAAGAAGATGATCCGTTGAGCCGGATCGTACCATTTGATGAAGAGTGAGAAGAGCTTTGAAGACGACCTGGAACGCAGCACGGCTCAGACATCGGAAGCAGAATGGTAGCTCAACGTACCACAGCATTCGGCTCGCGGAGACGGAGGGAGAGGGAGCGGGATATGTCGTTGAGGGATCCATCGTCTGAATAGGTGGCTGCGACAAGAGCGCTGGGACGGTCTCAGCACAGCATCCTTGGAAAGGTATGGGAGGTACCCACTCGACGTACTGATGGGCGGAACAAGAGGGGAGAGAGCAGACGTCAGCAAGTCGTTTTCACTTCAGACACACTCGCTCCACCTGCTCCAGCTCACTGTGACGATTAAAAACAGGGGATAAATGCCAAATATAATGGGAAGCTACAGACCTTGGCTTTTGGCGGAGCATTCTTTGGCTTGCAAGCCAGCTTGACGATCTTATCGAAATTATTCGACATTGTGGGTGAATGTACGTGTGTTTACCGGAGATAGCGGATAGTCGCATCCGTCCAAGGAGGCGATCACCCGGATGCAGATGGAACTGAAAACCAAAGTGTGGACCACAAGCCCTGCCTCGTTGGAACTCTGGCTCTTCCTCGCTAAGCCAGTTGTAGAAGGAAGTCGAGTCTGTAATGACCGGCGTCTATGGGCAGCGTACTATTCGAGCCATCGACGCCCGGCTTCTATGGTGTCTTTGAGATGAATTAGATCAGGTGGACGAATAGGGTATACGATGAGTACGTTGCAAGATTGTAAAAGGTCGACGGGGTGAGTGAAAATACCTGGGGAGTGAGAGGAGGATGATCATGACGTCCACGGCAAAGCGGGTGCACCGTGAGAGAAGCCATGGCGCCCACGTGGCCATAATTACTTCCGTCCACCTCCCAGATTTCTCGTTCGCTCCTTCCTTGATCCCCTTCGTTTTTACCATCATTCCGAGGACTTCGACAAGATGGAGATTGACAACGATGTGGGCGACAAGCTCTCTGACATCACAAGCATCTCGTGAGGCGTACCATCCTCCCTGTAATGACAAAGCTCATCGAAGGTTTGTTCAAAGCAATCAAAAAGACCGGGCAACCTCATACCTCACCCTCCTTACCTCCCTTCTCTCTTCCTCACCCATATCTCCTACGAGTCTCGCCGCCTTCGGTCGGTACTTCACGGTTTCAACAAACATGGCCACCGTTGTCGGTCGACGAGTGCTCGGGGCTTTTGTGATCGCTCTATGCGCAGGCAGCGGGATGGCAAGGACTATAACAATCAGCGGAGAAGGCGAAGAGAGCGGAGACGAGGAGAAATGGGATACAGTAGGAAAGAAGGCTTTCAGGGGCGAGAAGGGAGCAGAGGTGAGGAGGGAGGTCGTCGAGGGTGTTCTGAGCGGCGGTGGAACGGGAGGATGGTGTGACGAGCAGGTGAGCATATCGAAATCTCTCCCGCTGCGTACGATTCACTTGGTGTCGAGGCGGAATCTTCGCTGACATTGGGGTGCATATCAGACCACTGTCCTCCGACATTTTCTGGCGCATCTCCAGCAAGCCGAGGAGGATTGGGAGGGGGCGGCTCTGACTTTGATGGGGATACCCCTCGAGGGTGGTTCCAGGTGAGCTTACCGTGCCATGACTGGTCTCCGTCGTTCGGCGGACCGCCCTAGGTACGATAGCTGACCATTCCTTAGACTGATCTCGGACGAGGAGAAGCTCGCGGTTTACATCCAGATCGTTCGATTGCTTCTCGAAGTGAGCATTGTCATTTTGTTCAAACCAATTTCGTATTGAAGTCAACTACACGAGCGTGTTGATTTCCTTTGCTGACACGGGTTCTTCAGTGCGGCGAGTCTGGCCAAGCGCAGACATACTTTTCCAGAGCCTCCCTTCTCATCCATGTAACGAAGGACAAGGAGGCACTGCTGTCTTTCCGCCTATCTCAAGTGAGTCCACTTATACGCCTATTTGAGACCAGCGATTTATGGTGGTACAAGGCTCGCCTTTTCGACTTCTCCGCCCGCTTCAACGAAGCCGCTCAACGCTATCACGAGCTCTCTTTCGATTCCGCCATTGACGAGGACGAGCGTCTCCAAATGCTGTACGCCTTCCCATCGTTATCCTTCACCTTATAACGATCTCCAGGAAAGCAGCTGTGACCACATCCATCCTTGCTCCAGCCGGTCCTCAGCGATCCCGAGTCCTAGCGTCCCTCAACCGAGATGACAGGATCCATTCATCCCTTCCTCCATACCTCTCGACGATGCTTCGCAAGATGCTTCTCGAGTATATCCTTCGTCCATCTGAGGTCGAGGATTTCGAGAGGGAGTTGGCGGATCATCAGCGGGCGACGGTGGAGGGTGGAGGCACTGTGCTGGAACGGGCGATTAGGGAACACAATGTGGGGGCATGCGGGAAGGTGAGCTTGAGTGTGGCATGAAGAGCTTGAGTGTGGCATGAAGAGCTTGAGTGTGGCATGAAGAGCTTTTCGAAGGTCGCCTTCTGAACTGATCAGGTTTACGACAATGTCAGCTTCGATGCTCTTGGCGCGTTGTTGAATCTCGACGCGGATGCCTCGGAGACTACTGCAAGAAGGTGTGTGGCCTGTCATCTTCTACTCTTCAGCTGATTCGGAATAGAATGATCGAGCAAGGACGGTACGTCTTAAACCTAGATACAGATTTGCGTTGTCAATTATCCGAAACACAGTCTCCGCGCCTGGATCGACCAACCACTCCAACTCCTCCACTTCGAGACTCGCACCGCACACGACACAGACGCCGATGCGCAGGGTACGGCCGGTGGGCTAGGCGTAGTGAGGGAGGAGAAAGAGGTCGAGCCGGTGACCTGGACTGAGAGATGGGATGATCGAATACGAGCGACTAGCATGAAGGTACGGTGGGAATCAGCTAAGGAAGTATAATAGGCTGATGTGGTCAGGTCGAGGGGATAGCGGCGTTGATCCAAGCGAAAGGGCTGTTGCCTGCGAATGGACAGATCGCAACTTCCGCATGACGATATCTCTGTGCAAGTAACATAGCGAGACGATTGGCAATGAAACCTGATGCGAATGCCGATACGATCAAGGGCATTCATTGCTAAGCCGGCAACTGGAATCATATGATGCGCGGTCGACGCTATTGATGCTGTGGATACATGCATGACATGTCCCGATCTTGGTGAGTACAAGATTTCTGTGGCGGACCCGTCGCCGTGGCTCCATGGTAAGATATTCATCCGAATCAAATCCTCCCACATTCGCAAATCGGATAGCAAAGAGAAGAAAGACAAATCCATTCGTCTCGATGACGTGGTCTCCCGTGTTGAGGCGACGTCAAGGATGAGCAAACATGAAGATCAGTATGACCTATCTGAGAGCACTACCAACGCTCCACCCGCGCTACCTCTAATACCTCTGGCGAACGAGAGCCTATCCCGTGGATATCGACCGGCTCAAGAATCTCGCCACCCTGTGCGCCTCCTATCTGGATAATTGAATGGCGCCAAGATTCATGAGCTTGAGGGGTATGCATTCGGCATCGAGCCAGGATTGCGATGAGGATCAATCTTGTTTCCGGATCTCTCCAGGCAAGGAGAGCGACCACTTTTCAACCTTCAGGAATGAGATCGCATCTGAAGAGTAAAATCGCAAGGCCTGGCGGATCCGCCTTCTCTGCCGGGGTTGAGACCGTCAAGTGGGGTTGGTGAGGACGGGGACACAGGGCGACCGAGTTGGGCTTCAAGGGGGAGCTGACTTGGTGACACGCAAAGGTCATGCCGGTGGCATCAGTCAAAGATGATGGCCAACTCGGGATTCAGAGAGGTAACGTTATGACTTCTAGACTAGATACGGCGTCCGTACTGGCCATCCCATGCATACATGCAGGACGGCCTCACGGGAGCAGTTTCGCGGGAGGGAAATCCTCAAGTGATCCGTAGCTCACGACGAGACGGGCGACCTGCTACCCCTACCCTCACGCTTGAACCCGTTCGAAAACTCAGCATCTTTCCCAGTGATCAAGGCAGGCTACGGCAACCAGCCAATCACATGTGGCGATTTGAAGATCGCCTGTAAGTTTGCCACGGCGTTCTCGAACACTTTCGATGCAGGACCCTCATCACTCAGAAGTTTCTAGCTTGATCCAGATCTCGTACTCGAGCAGCCAAAGTACCTTCACGTTCTGTTCTTGAGCATGACCTGAACCACCCATCATAGCTTCGCAGGAGTAGGGTATACACTCCCCCTCATCATTAAATCTCATAAACGATGTCTGGATTTGCAGCCTGTTTACCAGTCCCGTCGCCAAACGCAATCCCCAATCCCCCATTCCTCCATTCGTCCAATCCCCACCGGCATGAGCCCCCAATTCAAGCTCATCTACCGGAACTTCAAACCCTCCGGTCGTAAAATATGGGAAGACTGGTCCTCCGAACTGAATCGCCGAGGAACCGTCAAGTGCTCGAAACACTCGAGAACGAAGGTGTATCGTGCGAAGCGTGCTCCCCTATCCCAAGACGGACAAGGGGTCTATCACTTCATGGAAGTTGCGGATCTGGAGCAGGCATGTGAAACGTTTGAGAAGAGCAGGTTTCCGATTGATGGGGATACGGCGAAACTTGATGCTACGTTTGATGAGCGTGTGGAGTTGGGGATGATGTTTGGGATTACGAATAGGGGTGCTGGGGAGAAATGAATCCTACAGAGGGGCTTTGTACGGCAGGGGTGGCTGAGTGATGGGGATGCGGATTGCAGTAAGGATCGGCTTGCGGAGACATCGAGCTCGTCCTGCTGACTAGACCTCAATCCTTCTGACGGGCTCGCTGATTTTTCGGTATTGGTTACGAATTTTGGAGGGTACTTATGCACCGAAAGTGTTCGAGATTTCGAGATAGATTTCAATCTCAACCCGCACGACGTCAATCGGGCTATGGCTGGGGAGGCTTAGCACCCGGACTTGTCCTATCGCCCTGGATCGCTTGTCTCGACAGGCTGACAGGCCGAGGCCGTCGCATGCTGCGTAAGAGCTCTTGGCCCGAGTTCTCAACACAGCTGGTGTCAGCGTCTGCAGATGTCAAATCTATCCACTAATATCGTTCGTGCCTCAAGTAATATCATTCCCTACTTCAAGATGATCCTCCGTCTCTCCATATGGCTCATCTCGTTTGCGCCCCTCCGCCCGCTTGCCTTTCTTCTCTGCTCGGAGCTACCCCTCCACTGTGAAGGCCCACGCTCGAGCGTCCTCGTTCCATTCAATCGGTACATTCGGTATCACCAGCGGCTGCCTTGATGGCCCGGGAGTAGAGGTTCCAGTGTCTGGGAACACCAGCTGGATGAAGGATTGTCAGTGGTCAAGTATAGCCTGTTGAGAATTTGTTGTCACCTGACTGGAGGACTCGCTGGCGGTCTCGCTCCGCAGCTTCATCTCGCCCTTCTTTCCCGCCTCGTCACGTCAGCGCTTCCCATGCGCTTCCTTCCTTTTGGTCTCATCGTCTTGTCGCTTCCGGTTCGCTTCCCTTAGACTATCGAACTCCTCCTCCATGCGGGTCAACCCGTCCGCGGCGATTCGTAATATGTTCCTAATCCCTTGATGACCGGACCGGGTTTCACCACTTGCGCGTTTTGGCGGTTGATTGTCGTGCTCCGGGATCATGATCATATCGTCATCATCCTGGTCGTCCGAAAGGGCAGTCAAGTCGATCGGACAAAACGAGTTGGTTCCGTATGGGATGGACTCGGCGCTTTGGATGTACGAAGGCGGTTGAGGTCGGCGGAGGGTGGTGAGGCTCGAGCTTGCCCTCGGCGGCAGGAGATGTGATCGGCGGAGCCAGATGTCTGGCGAGGGGGAAGCGGCCGGGGCCGGCGAGAGAGAAGCGTTCGAAATGCCGGGGGTGAAAGGGGGAGCCGAATTGGTAGCAAGAGAAGGCGATCCGCCCTCTCGCCAACGGAAACAGGACCGGCCCTTGCGTTTGCTGCAATCGGACAGCAAGATCAGTCCGTGTTTTGAAGTCCACTCACTCACTAAGCATGAATTTGATCTATTGCGTCGCTTTGAGGACCGTACCTGGCTTGAGGAAGGTCGTCGCGCGTACAGGCCTTTGTGCGTAGCGGTGGCGATCGACCATGACCAATTCAGCTTTGGCCGTCTCCTCGTCCGTTGTCAACTGACATTCAATCATCAGCCTTATTGGGGTAGAGACCAGATGGAGACAGTGCTCACCGTGATGGCAGAGGCTGCACCGAGACCCATGGCGGTGATCTTGTTCATGGACTGGCAAAGCCGAGTGACCGGTTGATGCCCATGTCATTCTGTCGCTTTCTCTTCGAGAAGGGCTATCCGAGTACAATGTTATCCATCCCGATGAGTTCATCTTTCTTGGACGAGCGCCCGTCTGTGAGTTTCGCCATCGATCTTCTGACTGTCGAATCTGAAGTGTGACAGAGTACCATCTCCCAAGAGACTCGCTCGCTGGATGAGAACGTCAACGACATGATTGAGATGACTACTCACCATCGAATCGTTTCTTCTGGAATGACGTATCGCTCGACCGTATCGATCCATGATGGACTGGAGAAATTTCAGCTGCAGCATGCTATTTTCATGCCCGACTAGGACGAACAATGCTAGTCCAAGTACAGCGTGAACATATCCTTGCTCTCGGGTCCCTCGTCGGCCGAGAAGTCTGAATCGATTGACCTATGATAAGAAGAGCGATTGATCAGAAACGATATGAATGATCGGTTGGTGTAACTTGGTGAAACCTTTATATAGCTAGGGATTGGCTGGTGATAATCCGGACAAGCTCGCGGCCAGATTAGACCGGTAGCCACAAACATCACTCCGACAATATCTGCGATAAAGTCCCGACAAACAACATGTAAAAGGAAGATTTGCCAAAGTGAAGGATGGTCGTCCATCCTCCCTGGGGGCCATGCTGTACTTGAAGGTGGCGAGAAAATCAAGAGGAAGAGGGGAAAAGTTTGATCGATTTGATGGGAGTAATGACCGCATGGCGACTAGCGCAGGGGCCGCCGCACGGACCGCTTGCGCCCTACCACCGGACCTTTTTTTCTTCTGGCTTTCACATGCGATCGATTGATCGTTCCTTCATCAATCTACTCTGTTGACCAAGCTACCGGCTGCTTCTTCCATCAGCTCGACTATGTTGAGAACCAATGGAGGCAAGATCTTCGAGGCACCTCCTGGTCTTCCTATCAGTTTCCGTGTCGAAGGCGAGAAACGAATCAAGCGCTCACTGGAGCTGATCATATCTGTAGTGCCTGTCTTTCTACTCTCGCTCCCGACAACTAAACCTCCCTCAGGTGATCGGGGAAGGATCATATGTCCTGCTCCAGCCGCTGCATACCTCGTCGTACTTCTCGCTCCGAATCTGCCTATCACCGATCCTTCCCATCGAATTCTTATCGAGAAAGAGTGAGCGAGACACCTCGGCGACGGGAAGTAAGCGTGGAGTGGATAAGGTCCTGCGTGGACCTAGGGAGGATAGTCGATTCGACCGATTTTTGAATCCATCTCGACGGACCTCGGACATCCGTTCCCAGCCCGCGAACGACCATTACTTGCCATCCGTACAGACACTGGTGATTCCAGGATCGAATGGTAACGTCCAGCATGAGCAAGAAGGACGATCTCAAAGGTGAAGGCGCGAGACCAGGCGATGTATGACGAGCTGAAGTCCGAGCTCATCCGGTGGGACAAGTCATGCAATCGGAGGATCTTGTTCCGTAACCTCGACGTCCTGGTAAGCGTGTAGGTGACCTACACAAAACATAACGGTATTCGAGCTTTGATTCTTGATCCAAGCGTCCCAGACATCTGAGCCGACTTCAACTGTACAGAAAATGTATCGACTTGCTGGAGGCTGAGGTACCCGGCATGACAGGTAGTCGTCCACGGGACGAAGGAACTTTCGCGCAGTCAACGGAACTGCCCGAACGATCAGAGCGAGATAGAGCTTGGTGGGACCGAAAACGGCGAGGAGAAGGAATGAGTGGCGTTGAAGTACGGTCGGTGGAGAAGAGAGAGATGGTAAGCGGAACGGACCCGGGCTAGGAATGTGAACATGCGTTCGCTCAACATCATGCCGTGAATCGCAGCGAAGAATGCGAGACCTTGTGGATGTGCATACGAATCTCGGTGCGGGACGTACCACGCTAGTCTGAGTCCGCATGGATGGCCGAGCTGATCGGACGAGATCGACTTTGATTCAGAGGGTACCCCAACATCCGATAGGACAAGCCCTCCACTCCTTGTTCGACAACTGCCTCCATCCTTTGGGATCGTTCGACGAGTGAATCGTTCCTTCCGCAGACCTTCTGATCTCCTTCGGCACCTGAGCACATGATGAGCACCTGAGGGGTCTGATTCGAGCGGCATAGTTCACGTTCGCCTCGAGCTCCAGTAGTCTCTGCTCCATCGCCAGCAACTTGTCATCCACGCCCATCTCCTCCGGTTCCCTCGGAGATCCATCTTCCAAGCCAATCAATTCATCTTCGCCTGGCAGCTCAGGCTTTGTAAGGAGACCGCTAATGCTGATCTGTTCCAATGAAGGGTCGATGTCCGCGATCATCTGGCTCAGGCGATGTAGACTGTATCAGGCGTGTTAGCCTTGGCTCACTTGGGAAGGAACATAATCACATGGGGTCTCCCTGTAGAAGTGACCCAAGGAGCCGTCTCCATAATCGTCTCTTCTCCTCTTCATCAAGCGCCAAGCCGTACAGCGACTGCTCGTCTCCCCGCCAGAGGTAGATGAACCACACCGCCAAGCTCCACCGAAATGACGTGGCTTCCTTTTGCGCCTCTCGCGCTTCTGCCGAGCTGCCGCTCAGATGGGTGTCCGCGAGCTGAGCTGACCGAATGAGAGCCGCTAGTATGGTTTCGGCCATGACATTGGGTAAAGATGGATTGCTTGTTGCGAAGTGGGATAGCAGCGGTGTCCAGAGCTGGAGCGAAGCAGACGAGAGCTCTACAGACCCAAATGCAGGTCGTTTCCTTCACTCGTATCAGGTCGCCCATGTTGTCGAGATCAACCGACTCACTTCCTCGCAACGGGCACCAATCCCCCAACCTTGCAGAGCGCCTCAACGACCTCCTGTCCGTCCTTCCCCTCGAGATCCGACTTCAACCTCCTGACCTCCCTACCCGTGTCATTCTCCTCCCCGACATCCTTCTCCCTCATCCGAACCTTCATTACGCTCTTCCACCTCCTTACCAGCACCTCGCTCTTGCCCGCGTCCGGTTTAGGCTGGTTCGAACCAGTAGCAAGGAGAGGTAGGAATGAGTGATAGTGAATGTATTCGATAGCGCTCTGGACCGCTTGGCGGAGGAGGGGGAGTGGGGGCAGGTCTTCATGGGTCGCTCGATGGCGGAGGGCGATTAGGGAAGGTGGGATGCCGAGGGTGGCTGCGAGGTGGGAGATCGGTCGGGCGTAAGGACCTTAATCCGGGACCAGCCTATATCAGTCAACTTCTAATGTGGGTAGGGACTAGCGCACCTGTTTGGAGCGGGTCGACCATACCATTGACGAATCGCACAACCGCCATTGCGCAGGTCATCCGGGTGGAATTCGCTTCTTCGGGACTCATAGGTGGATTAGGGAGGATATCCGCAGTGATGAGTGCATCAAGGAGGTGTATGAAGGTCGGACAGGATGGAGCAGAGATGTACAAGCTCATCTGGGAGGTTCATTAGATTGAGCTGAGGAAGAGAGAGAGAGATGTACGCGGGATAAGCCTCGTTTGTGAGAGGAGATGTCCGCCATGGGGGAGAAGAGCATCTCGTAGAGCTCGGCGAATTCGGCTTTGGATCCCCAGGGTGTCCGTTTGGGAGCTCGCATATCGTCAAGGTTGATGAGATCGATTGTCAGAATTCAATATGGCCAGGTTGAGAGTCATTTTAGACGTTTCAGAAACTCTCGGAAACCGCGTGGCCATCAAGGGGTTGTTGATCTTTGTGTAGGTGGTTGAAGACGTTTAAGTATGATGCATTGGACTTATGAATGTCCGAGATGACGGGGAAGCTGCCTAATAGGCCTGCTGACTAGCTAGATAGGCGGTGTAGTTTTACGCCTTTCGATCGGGGTTGACGTAGTCTCCCGATGCGACTACGCGCACATCAAGAAGGATACGCCGACGAATTTGCAAGATCTACTTCATCAAGGAGGCGTACGATGGGTCACTTAGCGACTATCTGTCATGTGCGCACCTGGGAAACAAGCTACTGGCCTTGACAACCCACAATGTTCAGCCGGAGTCCTCGCGACTTGGTCATTGCCGGAAGCTTTCTCGTCATCGGTGCGTCATAAGTAAGCAAGTCACTGAGTCTGCCCGTCTTATGCGTCCTTGGCAAGCCGGTTTCTCAGTTTCTCCCTATTTTTTCGTGATGTGGCAGAGGTAATAAACTGCTTGACTCCGTTGAAGACTCAGGAAGTTCCGATAGCAAGAGGTCGCCACACCAAGCAGGGTCGAAGACTCGATGACCTCCTCTACAACAAGCCCCAAATCTCATTCTCCGGATAGTGCGACTGCGAAGATTCGATGCCGTCGTCAGCACTCGTCTCAATGTCCGCCTCGACGGATCCAATCACTCAACTCCGACTACAGACGTACTGCCTTCGCTGCGACCGAATGACGCCCCTCTTTCGATTCGATCAAGCCCGGCTCATTTCAAGCCAAACAATCTGGTGCCGACATACCGCTCCTTTCATTCCAGCCGTCCTTGGTCCCACGCGTGAGAGCAAGTTCAATCCGCCCGAAAAGATCAAGGGTTGTCCCACACGCCAATCATCCTTTCGAAACTATCTAACACATGGAACGAGCTGGGATATGCAAGTATTACTGCACTACAAGTCCGGCATTTACATTAAGACAGTGTCTGCTTTCTCACTCATTATACTCACGATCGCTAAGAAGCCGGTCGTCATCTTCGATACTGCTCGGTCTTGAACTTGCCGGCAGCGCTCAGCTCGGCGAGACTGATCCGTCCAACCACTCATCATGCCGGGACTACTCACCCTCCCGCACCTCCTCGCGGCCTTCGCGATGCTGCTTGCAGCCCAAGGCTGCTACTACTACTTCTACATCGAGAACCCCAATGACTTCGCCTACCGCTTCTGTTCATGTGGGGTGAGTACTTCCCTCTCCATCAGACGCTCTTACTGACGAATGGCACCAGTGTGAGGTCATGAACGTTACAAACCCCAACTACAATTCATGTTGCGTCCCTCTCTCCTCCGGCGCGTCCACTCCTGGCGTCTGCACATCTTTGTCCTCAACATGTGCTGCCGGAGGTACCACTTGTAGTTGGTCCTCCGTGGCCACCACCGGCGGATCTGCTTCACTCAACGAACCTGTCTCGGGCGGGCCTCACGATATTTCAAGCTTTCGTTCGAGCACTGCCGGTGACGCCGGGGGATCCGTCGGTTTAGGAAGCTCTCCGTTTCCGACCGTTTCCGGTGATTCCGGAGGCAAGGTCAATGGAGGCGCCTCTTCAGGCCTTGGAAGCGCTCCCCTTCCGTCGAGTTCCGGCAACCCAAAAGACATCCAGGCAGCACCAGCTGGCAGTCCTGGCGGTAGTGGGTCGACAGTCTGGGTCACAGCAACAACCACCACGCAATGCTCAAACAGCCCGAGCGCGCCCTCGGATACATGCTCCTGTGACGAATCTGGGATGAACGCGGTGAGTACGTCCGCAAACTGTACAGGTTCAGCTTGCCCGTCAGAGGGGTGAGTCATCTCTATTCTCATGCAGATGAAGCTGAGCATGAGTCCAGTGCCACACCGTCTGCCGGCTGGACGAGTGGGGCCCGGAAACGCATGGTGAAGCGCGATACGTGTACTTGCCCAGGGTCGACCGCGGCTCCATCTGCAGCTCCCCCTACAGTAGCTCCAAAGAATACGTCATCCAACTGCCACTCGAGCCCACCATCTGGAGCTGCTGGTGTACCGGTAACACAGCCTGCTTCGACGACCGTTACCACTACGACTAGCTCCTCGACGATGTCACCTAAGTCTTTATCCACGTTGTGTGACTCGTCTACTCCCATCCCCCAAGCGCCGACCAACGGCACTTCCGCAATCCCGCCAAAAGCTCCTTCATGCGACACATGTGACACACCTCCAACCGGAGCGACCGCCGTACCCACCACGGACGCAGTTCCTAGTCCGTCCGCGGCACCCGCTCCTCCACAGGGCGTGGTCTCGGCCGGACCGTCGAGATCATGTTCGACTGCTGGGTGTCCCAGTGAGGGGTACGCAATCCACTCTCACTATGTCCTATGATTTTCTGACGAGATAACAGTGCCACTCCTTCCCCGGGTTGGATACCAGGTCAGCGACGTGCCCTTCCCACCGGAACATGGTTGTCACCTCAAGAGCGTGACACCCCGCCCTCGTCGCCACCGTGTACGAGCACTACTACGATCACTACGGACGACTGTGCTGCGCCCTCCGGGTTGACAGGGGCTCCATTCAAAGGGACCGGTGTCATTGGTGGCCCTGGGAATGTGACGAATGGTTCGTCGAACTCAACGGTCCTTCCAGGGAACTCGACTGTTGGCTTGGGTAACTCGACCGGTGGTTCTGGGAACTCAACCGGGACTCGTAGAAACACGACTGACGGTTCAAGTGGTGTCAGCGATGACAAGGGGGCCTCAGGCGATGATGGAGGGGGCTCGAATGGGGGTTCGGGAACCTCAACGGCTGTATCTACCTCGATCCCGCCATCGAAGAGTAAGTCGTCCTGGACCTCCTGAGTGTATGATGCTGATCAACAACAAGGGGCTCGTGTTCCTTACTACGACTTACCGGGGATATTGGATGCGGCGTCTACCTCTTCACTCGCCTCGGTATCCTCTGCTTCTCTTGCCTCGGTCTCGTCTGTGTCCACGGCATCGGTTTCATCGGTATCGGTCGCCTCGGTATCATCCGAATCCGTGATCTCGGCTTCGTCCGCATCTGCGGTCTCGATATCAGCTGCGTCTGTGGCCTCGGTATCATCAGCATCTTTGGCGTCGGTGAGCGCGTCCGAGAGCTCGGTCTCAGCCGCTTCCGTGAGCTCGTCATCACTTGCTACTGCTCATTCGCCAACCAATACCACGGCCAGCGCCCCGACGACAACGGCATCTACGAATGTTACTTCGCCTGCCGACTGGCCGAAAGCCGTGCCCCCACCGCTCGACAAGAACAACACCGCCCCCCCGACCAACGAATCCCAGAGCACATCGATCATCTGGCAGACGTCGACGGCGACAGTCCAGTGCATAATCTCTTCGTGTCCGTGCTATGGAGCCGCGATTCCGGCCTGTACCACAACAGGTTGTCCTACCGACGGGTTCGTCAATCCGTACCGACACCATTTCTGGCTGATCAATTCTGATTCGTAGGGCCCTCCCGACCCCCGGTTGGTTAGCAGGTAATAGGAGGAGGCAAGCGCCGTCAAACGATACTTGTGCTTGTACTCCCCCTCCTTCGGGTATGGCCCCGGCTCCAACCTCGACCACCACACCTGGCCCCATCGCCCCTGCCCCTGACGCCCCTGCCGCTAATGCTACGTGTCCTTGTCCTGGGTGATTGTGATTGCCATAGGGTAGGGTGTTTACTGATGGCGTCCAGGGAGACTCCGACCCCTGGATGGACTCCAGGTGAGAGGAAGAGGCAGGCTCCCGCAGCCACATGTATATGCGCCCCTCCGACAGGAGTTGCGGGCGTCCCAACAACATCCTGCAATACCACTACTGAAATTCCTGGTAAGGGTATTTCGCCTGGGTGTGGTCGGCCTTGTGCTAACGCTGCTCTAGATGCACCGAAAGGCGCTCCGCCTCCTGCCCCCAACAACACAATCACCAACGTAGCCCCTACCGCTGGAGATGGAGGGTGAGCCCCTCCTCATCAAACCGAGTTTGGCTGACCACTATCCAGAGCTATACGGCCCGCCAACTTCGTCTCGGGAGAGCGGCGACGGGCTTACCCCGATGCATCAGAGCCTAGCCTACGTCCTCGACACAGGACTGGAGAATACACCGGGTCTATGCGGAATGTATTCGACCGGCGCAATACCCCTTCAGTCGCGACCATCACATCCACGACGACGGTCTCAATCCACAATTGTGTCGCGCCAAACACTGAGAATGGCACGAATCCGGCCTCACCGAATGTTCCAATGGCGAGTGAGTTGGCAGGAGGGATCGTCCAGACAACCTCCACATCCTCAACCTCAACCTCAACCTCGACCTCGACTTCGTCTTCCCCGTCGGGGTCGACCTCGTCATCTGCCCCGACGCCAGCCGGAGCAGCGCCGTCACCACCGCCAGCCGGGGCAGCTCCTTCCCCCGCCCCGGCTGGAGCGGTACCTTCCCCGCGGCCCAATAATGACTCCGCAGACGGTTCGGGCGGCGCCGATCACTCAGGTACTTCGGATACGATGCCTGATTATGCGATCACCGATGCTTCTGGTGATTCACGCAGACAATTGATATGATGAATCGCGAGTGTGAGTCGAGGTTCTGAAGGAGCTGCCTTGCCAGGGGGAATAACTTTGTTGAAGAAACAGCATGCGGATGAGGATGGAGTCGGGGACTTTAAATGCATGGTGTGATGTTCTCTATGTATAGATTCTCGCAAATGCCTCTTCAGAGTTGACTCCGCTGGTGATCTTGTCCAGGCGAAGATGTGTCTCGACTTCTCAGCGCCGCGGTGAGACGACGCAGCCTGAATTTCAGGTACTTTGCGGTATGCTGACGACTCGGTCTGTTGCAGCGAACATTCAGCAGTTCCGAGTCGGGTATCATTTTCGGTTCCTCTACCAATCATCGTCCCTTCTTTCGTCCGAGATCTCCAGCTCCGCGGGAATCAATGCTGTCCCCCTCCGTGCGGAGAGATTACTGACTGTGCGACGTCTCGAGCCAAGCAATCGATCCCTATCCTGACTCACATGTCAGCATTGCTAGACTCTATCGACGGCGAAACTCTTCACACACCTGCAGCGTCCCCAAGCAATGCAATCCCCCCTACTCCTGTCTCGACAACACCACCTGCTCCTCCACTTTCCGCTGTCCCACCTTCTCCCCCTCCACCTCATCCTGACCAACCTGCGTGTTCTCAGTCAACTGCGCATCCCACAGCCTCTTATACACCCCTCCGAAGATCGTCATCAGCTGCTCGTGCGATCCTTGCTCCGCCACATGCCCATCTTGCAGCACGATGATCAAGTCTGAGAGTCGTCAGCCTTGTTTCTCACGGTCTGAAGAGGGAGGGGATAACGTACCTGCATCCGAGATAGTCCGCAATCTATGCGCAATGAACACGCTCGTCTTCCCCCCGCCCAACAGGACCTCATTGATATTCCGCATCAACTCCGTCTCGGTATAAACATCCAGCGCCGAAGTCGCCTCATCGAAGAACAAGATCGGCGAGTTCTTCAACAACAATCTCGCCACTGCCATTCTTTGTTTTTCCCCTCCCGAAATCATGAGACCACGCTCACCAACCTTGGTCGCGTACTTGTCGGGTAATCGCTGGATCGTTTCCTCCACTTGTGCCTTTCGAGCCGCTTCGACGACCTCTTCGTCCGACGCTTCTAGGTTACCATATCGGATGTTATGGAGGATATCGGCGTGGAAAAGCGGAGTATCCTGCGGGACTACGCCAATGGCTTTTCGCAGCGAGGCAAGTTCGATGGACTTGATGTCCTGTCCGTCGATGAGGATACGGCCCGAGTCGGAGTCGTAGAATCGGAAGAGCAGGCGGAAGACGGTAGATTTGCCACAGCCTGAGGGTCCGACGATGGCGACCTTGCGACCGGCGGGGATGGTGAATGAGAGGTCTTTGAAGATGGGGCGAGCGGGGTGATAGCCGAATGTGACGTTCTCGAAACGGATCTCACCGCCATTGAGTGTAAGCGGTCTGGCAGTGGGCTTGTCCTAAGTACCTGTCAATTCAACTTGAAGAGCAGATTCACTATAGACATACTATGATGGTTGCCGCCACAGATTGAAGATTGAACATGACCTCCATATCGATCAAGCTCTGTCGAAGCTCTCGGTAAACGGTACCAAGGAAGTTGAGGGGCATGGACAGCTGGAATACGAGCTGATTGACCATGACGAGGTCTCCAACCGTCATCGTGCCTGTTTCTCCAGTCAGCTAACAAATCCGTTACACAACGGAAATCTCGCTTTCGAGCTTCATGTATACTGACCCTTGATTACCCCTTGAGCCGCCAAGAGCATCATCATTGTCAAAGCGCTGCTAAAGATGAAGTTCTGTCCAACGTTGAGCGAAGCGAGGCTCGTGGCGATCTTGACCGAAGCCTTCTCGTATGTCTTGAGCGTAGCGTCGTATTGAGCAACCTCGTACTTCTCGTTGTTGAAAGCCTAGAAATGGCGCCATCAGCTACGAGCTGGGAAATCCCCGGGGGAAATTTGTGACCTTGACGGCTTCGAAGTTGATCAAGGAGTCGACGGCGACGGTCGCGCCTTTGTTATCCGCTGCATTGGCGTCTTTCCGAAATTTCGTCCTGCAAAATCATCAGTCCTGATCGGAGCAGGCCCGTTTGTAGAAGCGTACCGCCAGGCTGTAGTCTGTACTGTGAACCAGGTGTACAAGCCCATAGTGATAGCCGTCACTGCCGCAAAATCCCATCCGAACTTCCAGGACTAAGCCGGATCAGCGAGAGGAGCACGATTGATCAGCGGACATACCAGGATACCGCACACCATCGTAATCTCCAGCGCGGTGGGGATGACATGAAAAACGATAGAAGAAAGGATGAAAGAGATTCCCCTGAACAGCAAAGTCAGAGCTCCACAATAGTCGTCCCGCGAGCACTCTCGCAAAGATAGCGCGTCGGCTATTTGAAGATCCTCTCGCATGGACTAACTTTGTCCCGCGATCGATAGCCCTCGTCAAACCCCCCGTCTGCCTCTCCAGGTGAAACTTCATATCCATGCTCAACAAATGCTCAAACGTCTCCCTCGCCACCTTCCGGATCGCGCTCTGGCTGATACTCGCGAACATGGCATTTCTCAATTCGCCGAACAAGGTCGTCAAAACTCTCGCCAGCCCATCTGTTCCCCATCAGCTTACCTCCACTTTCCACAAATTCAAGCACGAAAGGGTACGTGGACTCACAACCAGCGACACTCGCGCCCGCCAATATCCAAACCGTACTCCCCTCCGTAATAGGAACATTCATAGCATCGACAATATCCTTGAAAAAGAACGGCACCTGCACATTCAACACCTTCCCAGCTACCAGCAGACCTAGGGCGCCGAGTACGCGGGCTTTGGTGCTGGGTGAGCCCCGGGGCCAGATGTTCTCGGCGAGCTTGAGGATGATGGTCCAGTCTGTTCGAGCTGGGGATTTCTCGTCGGTAGAGGCGGTCGGGGAATGGGGATCGCTCGCAGCGTTGTGGGAGGGGGAGATCTCCGTGGGGGGGGATGAGGCTGGGTCTCGGGAGGGGTGAGAAGGGGGCGGTTGGTTGGTTAGGGGAGGGAAGCGGCGGGAGGTGGTGATGAATGAACGTCTTGAGGTATGCGGAGGTATCCTCAGTACATCGGGAGAAGGTATTCGAGGTGGTTGTAAAAACGGGCTGTAGGTGGACGAAGAGGGATGGCGTTGCGCAAGAGTTGAGGTAGCGAATGTAGATCGGTGCTGCCGTTGCTTGCCACAGAGCACTCCTCGAGACGGAAGATTGAGCTGGACTAGACGGGAAGGTCCCGCAGCGCACCGGGCCAGAAAGTAGCTCATACTGCCTGGACGCTATGTCAATCATATCGAACGAGTCCATGATCGGGGATGAGCTTACCCAAGCAGGAATGAGATTGCGAGATACGGGAGAATCAAGTACTGTTTCTACGATGACACTCAATGCCTCAACTTGTCGGGAATCCCGTTTTCAAACCTACCGAGGTGAGCCTGTCATTTCCTTTGGGAGGCCATTGTAGCTGGAATGCGGTCCGCTATGGGCGAGCTTGTCGATGGGTACGTTCAGAAGCGATTTGATTGAGTGATGCGTGTAAAGTGAACGAGATATCGTACAGGTCTCCCGGGGTCCCTTCTTTGTCGAGGCGAGATGCTTCATTTGCTAAAGACTGAAGGAATTGCAAACTTTACGGTGCGCGAGGTAGATTCCAGCGAAAGTTCTGACCATGACGTCTTTGGCGGCTGATTTTGATAAGATCTCCTCCTCCGCTACGTTTGTGGCAGCCCCGTGATGCCATCGTTGTTGTAACCGGCTCGTATCCTTCGAGAAGCGCTATGCAGAGCTACCTCGCATGGCCTGTGCATGACTAGCCTTCTAGAGTCAAATATGCGCAAGACCTCTAGAGTCAAAGTTAGGGACGAGACGAGGTATGCAGAAGTCTGAAGCCAGCGGAATCATTTCTGAAGATTTGTTGACGGTTGGGTAATGGACCCTGAAGTGCGGTTCACACTCTGGACCCTACCCAAAAACTCCCTCCCTTTGTTTTCCTCATCGCTCTCACTCCGAGACTGATCAAGGGGTCCTCCACCCACTCTCCTCGTCACCGGTAAGCTCATCTTGTTTGACCGGCTGGGGAACTCGTTTCTCTACACTGCCCAAAATAAGTCGGATCCCCCGGCTTACCCAAACTTCCATCCTCCTTTCTTTGTCCACCCCAATCCATCCGCTTTTGTACATATTCCTTTCCAATTGACTTCTTCCCGGATTGAACAAGGAACGGTAGATCTTAGAGGAGGTTTGAGAGTGAGTCCACCGTTCCTCAATCAGCTTCATATGTCTACAGCGGATGTGGCGGTATGTTTTCGCTCCCTTCGTCTGGCTGAGGCGGGTCTCCAGGTCTCACCAACACTCTGCCTTGATGAAGCTGATGTCGTGAAATCAGGTGGAACCGAAGACAGTACTTGAACTAGATATCCCACAGCTGGGGAGTTACGTCATGCCGGGCATCAACAAATCGGGTATACAGGTAAGCTTCGTCCACCTCACCGCCTCGTCCCCCTTTCAAGCTGATCCCACTCCACCAGGCATCGCCCGTCCGCTTCTCACCACGGAAAGCGTCATCTTCCACCACAAGGCTCTTACCCACACCATTGTCCACTTCCCCATCCAAGTCCACTACCTCGTCATACACTCGCTTCCCACCTGCCTTCGACCCACAATCATTGCACCTCACGTCGAGCCGATATCCTGCTCAGCAGTACACCCCGTATTCTCCATACCGGCCGGGAGAGTACGGTCGTTCAGAACGAGGATTAGCGAGCGATCGGACGAAGATCGAACGACGGCTGTTCGAAGGGGATGATGACGAACTGCTCGTTCCCCGAGGTCGAGAGGATTCTGGCTCGAGTCCACTAGCTCCGGCTTTCGAGGCGAAGATGGTGTTGCGTAATGGCGCTTCCGTCGACCTCATCTCATGGTCCGCATCCTTTTTTTTCGAGGGCTTTCCCGCTGATTCCCGAAGGCTTCGGACAAATTTCCACCATGTCTCGGAACCACATACCGTTCTCACCCCATCCATGTCCCTCATCGGTATCCGTGCGCTCCTCCTCGAACGCTTCCCACGAGTACCCGAGCTTGACGAGCTGTCCAAAGCGGTCACCGCAGCCTTCCCGCACTCGCGATGGGACTACCCAACCGGCGGTTTCGCCAGTGAGCCGCCCACTCTCCGTGGTCTAGTATGGCACGGGAAAGACGTCGCCGACGAGGACGACATACACGACAAGCCGTCGCTCCGCTCCGTTTTGCGTGGGAAGACGACAGCCTCTCGAAGTCCGACGCAGAGTACTCTCGTCTCGCCGATCTCGAGCTCGGCTCGAAGGCCTCTTCCCGATACCCCTGCGAGATCGGTACTGGAGGAGTTCGCGGAGATAGCCACGCTCGCCGATAAGACGCCGGTGAGCAAGACTCGATCGCTACCTGGAGAAATGGGCGGCCCTGCTCCAGCCTACGCTTTGGCCAATATATGCAACTCGTTCGACTCCCAACTCGACCGAAAACGCCCGGCTTCACAGTCGCCAGAACTTCGCCGACGAGCTTCGACACCAGACAAGCTGCATGGCCTCCTTGCCGCTGCTGAAGCGGTAGAAGGCTCACCAATTACGTCCGTTCTCGGGCATAAGCGCCGACGCACGATCGGCGGAGCTGGTCCGGTCCGGGATCGCGAGATCCTAGCATTCCCACCACGGAAGAGCAAGTTCCACCGCGGCACCGTCAGTCCAGCAATGACTGCCCGACCCTCTCTCCTCTCCGACGTCCTAGAAGACTTCGAAACCACCTCTACCCTCCTCCCCTCCGTCCCCATGCCACACCGCGCTCACACTTCCTCCTCCGCCTCGCACGCGTCCTCCACAGCCGGTCCTTCCCGCAAACTCAATGAATTGCCCACGAACGGAGATCATCCGGGCGTGGACTGCAAGCCGCCATACCCCTATCACGAGATGATACGGCATGCGATCGAGGCGGCTCCGGAAGGACGGTTGCAGCTTAGTCAGATTTACGCGAGTATTGCAGAGAGGTTCCCGTTCTTCAAGACTTTGGATGAGAGGAAGACGGCTGGGTGGCAGAATTCAATCAGGCATAATCTGAGTCTCAAGTAAGTCCACCAAACCAACTCTCTCAAGTCGTTTTCCTCCTCACTTCTGTCTTCCGATTGGACGGGAAAATCTGGAGTGGAGTGAGTGGGAGAGGAGATGCTAACGCTCGCTCGCAGGAAAATGTTTGTCCGAGTAAACAAGCTCGACAATATCCCGGACGATAACGGCGGGAAAGGCGGATGGTGGACCGTCCAACCTGGGGTACCTGACGAGGGGAGACCGGGGAGAAAGGCGAAGTCGAAAAGGCTTCGTGGGGGTGAGGCGGAGGGGTATGGGTATGGGTATGGGTATGGGTATGGTGAGGGCGACGGAGAGGGGGAGGGGCAAGGGGAGGGGGAGGGGGAGGGCTTCGGTGATGTTGGAGAAGGCGGTGAGGGTCTTGAGTGTGGAGTGCTTAGAGGAAGGGGAGAGCTTGGGATGGGGACCGGTTGGTCCAGAGGGGGGTAGCGAGGTTGAGGGGTTGGGTGCAGGGGTCGGGGTGCGTGAGGTTGCCGAAGCGTGATGCAGTGCAACGGGGGATATCTTTGGTTCTTGGTAACGGTGGTAAGCAAAGGAAAGGATGAATATCTCAGGCATTGGCCGTGCTGTCGGGCAGTCCAAAGCAAAATTCGATGCCAAGTAGTCATGAAATCTTGAGGATGATGAGGTTCGTCATGAAGCGATGAGGATAACGAGGTTTATCAAGACCATGACTTTTCATAAGGGTGATCTCTCAGCTATCCGAAGGTATCTACGTCAAAGTACCCAACTGCAAACCGAACACACGATATACGGCCATCAGAGAAGCAAGTCATCCCCTCCACCGCCGCCACTTCCACCGCCAATTGAAGGCTTCGCCGGCTCCTGCCCCTGCCCTACTCTCGCGCCCCCACCAGAACTCGCAGGACCCCACAGCGTACTCGTGGCCTTCTCCTTTTCCAGATCTTTGATCGTCTTTTTCCCTGCCCTCGCCGCTTCGGGTGCACCATTCGACTTGGCCCCCGTTCCGAGCGAGGTGAGCGAGGTCATCCACAGGTCGTCGAAGGTGGATGCGCCCGCCGGCTTCGAGTATACAGCTGGCGTCGAGGTGGTTGAGCTGTACGACGGACGGGAAGGGTTTGTGGGCTTTGGTAGAGGAGGTGGCGACATCATGCTGGAGAAGTTTGGTGCAGCGGTGGTAGGGGTGGCCCGTACAGGGCTGGACAATGCGGGCACGCGGTTCTGGTTCTGTGCCGGCTGAGAAGGGACGGAAGTGGTGGAAGTGGAGCCAAGGAGGTCGAAGAGTCCTGCGTTGCCAGATGGGGCGGGCTTCGCAGCGGGAGAAGCGACAGGCTGCAAGCTCGGTGCTTGTTGGAAATCGTCAAATTCGTCTACCGAGATCGTCAACCTCGCTCTGCCTCGAAGAAACTTTTGCTGCACTCACCATCGCCGCCTATAGGACCCGTAGGAGCAGAAGCTGCCGGAGCAGGTGCCGGATCATCATCAAAGTCGAACAGATTCACCTCCTTGGGCTTCTCCACCGGCTTCTCCACCTTCGACGCAGCTTTCGAAGGAGGCTGCGGCTTGGGCGCGGTACGACTTGTCGATCTGGATGCCGAGCGACGGGGCTGCTCATCGAAATCATCGGCGCCTTCGTACTCGTCATACTCCGCCCCAGACTCGGTCCGATCGTGGAACCCTCTCGAGCTGGACCGGAAGTCTGGACACACTCGTCACTGCCAGAAACCAGGTGAGAGTAGACTGGACCATACCATCATCCCCCTCATAGTCGCCACCACCACCGCCGCCGCCGACACTCTCGCTACCAAAACCGCCATATCGACTGCCTCCAGAAGTCACGAAACTCATTCCCCCATCGTTACCCTGACCCTGGTACTTGGCCTTGTTGGACTTGGCTTTCCGGCGCTCCTGACGGATCTTCTCGACGTCTCCTAGCATTGAGGCGATCTCCGAGGCGCGGTTCCGTACTAAACGACACCATATATCAGGTACTTTCATACTAGCCTCTGTCGAGTAGCAGTAAACATGTGGGCGAGCAGGCTCACCATTGATACCCTGATCCTTGCCTTTCTCGTCGATATAGTGGAAGCTTCGCAACATCTTGATGGTCGACACGTGTGCCCGAGCATCATCGACGACCCTCTCGGAACCGCTCTTGACCAGGAATTCGAGCAGGGTGAGCGCCTGTAAGCCAGTCAGCGCCTAATCCGCACAAGCTCCTCCTTGTAGTCTGGTTCAGCTGCAAGATGGAGTGTGGCCCCTTACCAGGTGAACTGACCTTGTAGATCTGCCGCCATTCCCTAGCCTCTTTCCTGCAGGTCGCTGTCAGCACCCATTCAAACACTCTCGCAAGCCTCACCCGTCGGGGACGAAGGGGGAGTGATCGACTCACTCCATGAACCGAGAATAGATAGTCGGCATGACCTCGTTGAACTGAGCACTGCGTGGTGTAAGCATTGGTCAGAATTGATCAGGCTTGCTGCCTGAGGCATCCGAACAGCTCACAAATTATTCGTCCTACGTCGTGATGTGAGCTCGAGACTCGCTTCTGGTGCAAAAACTGCTCACGCATCCGCGATCTGCTGCATCAACGTCGAACTCGCGCCCCTGGGGATCCGCATAAGCTATAGCGTCGCAACAGGTGAGGACAAGAGCCGACTCACCAAGGATCATCATTCGTCGCCTCGCGAACCTTCGCCTCCATCTCGCTGACATTGAGCACCACATTCCGCGCCTGGTTGTAGTATGACTTGACGTCGTACATGGTCAACTGAGAAGCCTGTTTGGCCAGTCCTGGGGAGAGTCTGGATCAGGTTTGCGCCTGTTGTAGGAGGGGCGAGGTGGATGGGGGTGGGCGATGGGCATCCAGATCCATTCGGTGGAGGAGCTCACCTTCGATATAGTCCATTGCGATTTTTGGCTTACCTCCCTAGATGCGCAGAAGTGTGCAGGGGAGTTGAGGTTGTACTGTAGGCGACTGGGTGTCCGCTGGTGTCTGGAGAAAGGATAACAGCAGGAATGATACACACAAGGAAAACATGCCCGTGAAATTGCCACGTAGGATAACACCGGGATGGGCCCTTCTTTCTTGTCGAATGCATTGTGACGACCTACAAAGCATGCGCATAGCCTGTACTCGATCAAATTCAGACGATCCAATTGAAGCGCATGCACCCGAAGCCCTGTGCCCGACCACGGTTCCCAAGCATACTTTTGTCTCTCGGAAGGCACCTTGGCCTCATCGCTCTGCTCGTCAGAACGGGATGGTGAACGAGCGGATTTGGCGCTTAGCTTGCGAGGGTCAAGCAATGTACCAAACACAATCATCATGAAAAAGTCCGTCGCGCAATAAGAAGCTGGGGAAAACCATCGGACAGTAGAACAGAGCCCAAAATATTGTCCATGAAGTGTCCATTGTCACCGCCCGTTGAGTGTCCATCATCTCCGTCATCGTTGTCGTCCACCAACCCCAGCGTCCGAAGTTTGGTCTGTCAGTGCAGAAAGTCAGTCCATCTCCCCCTCCTACTCCCCCCTCCCTCTCCCAAACCCCCTCCCCTCCCCCTTCACCTTTTCAGGGTGACATACTGCAGCGTCACCTGGTCCGCACTCGTGACAATCACCGAGTTTTGTTTCGGTACGTTCCCCGGGTTGGCCGCCGCGTGGAGGTAGATACTGTTTCCCTTATTATAGTAAAGATTCGGGTAATCTGTGAAATGGAGCTGAACGGTCGAGCCGTAGGTTCCCGATGGGATAGCCCAATTCGAGGTTTCGGCGGCTGTGTCGGTGGCGGCTTCTGTCGCTGGGTCCCCATTATCTTTCACCGAAGTGACGTAGAATGTCAGGTAACTACGATGTCCATCGTCACCATTTGACGAGACTGTCAACTACATTCTTGTCCCGTTGCTTCAGCCAGGGCGATGCGAGCGCTATCAGGGAATGGGAGGGAAAGGACTGGTGATGGGAGACATAGTTTTCGGGAGAAGTGATGGACGGGTCCGTCTTGCTAGTAGTAGCCACCCCGCCATAGGTCCCTATGGACAGCTTGTACGCCACTGCAAGGTGAGGGCGAGTTGTATCTGGCGTGCCGAGGGTATTGTCCGTTGTCCGTTGATGGTCCGTGGTTCGAGAGGGTGAACTGGGTGGCAGATCCGAAAGACTGGGCAATCTTCAGCTCCACAAACCTCGTTACTGTTACGACACCGGAGTGACTGACCTGGGTGAGAGAGAAGTAATTATCACCACTCGCTCGGTAGAGGTATCCCTGTAGCTTAGGACCCTTGTATACCCCTATCAGAGCCGATTTCTGGACGACCGAAGCTCGGGGTCGTAAATCTGGGCATCTTCAGATCAACTCAAGGTAAGTATGAGGTTGACCGGACTTACGTGCAGTACTTGTAGGATCGTACCGACGGGCGGCTGGGAGAGGGGGGAGTCTACGCTTGAACCTCTCGGCATTGGTTCGTGGACGAGTGAAGGAGACTTCGTTTCGAGCTGAAACATCACGACGGTCTGAATCGACGACCTTGTAGCCTTGGTTTGGGATCGCGAGGATGGCGATGACAAAAATTGCAAGGTAGAGAACAGGCTTGAACATCGCGTATCAGTATTCTATTGGAAAGAGGCCAAACGATGAAGACGATTCGAAATCAGGAGGTTGAGCAGGTCAGTAAGACGTTTCGTACATCCCCCTCTCATATTTATCGCTTCTCACCCCATCTATTTGGTCGTAGTCAGCTTCATCTCCACCGTCACAGCCATCCAAACGAAACTCGAAGGAGATGACAAGATGGAATGGAAGCATTGGGAACGTAGAAATTTAAAGCTTTTCAGGATTCAGACTTCACACAGCGGTGTTGACATGCCGAGGCTCTGAGACTTTTGTTTTTTGCGATGAGCGATTCCCAACGCCGCGGGGCGCCGCATCGATTCACTTTAGACCACTTTCTCTCCCCTTGTCTCCTTTGACATCCTTCTCAGACTTTCGGTACATGGGATTCATCCTATCCCGCTCCAAAGTCCCAGCTTCGTCAGGATGTCACAAGTTGATACCAAGCCCTCCGTCCGCCAAGACACCAAACCCTACCCCTTCCCCTTACCCGAAGAGGACGAAGAAGAGCTCGAGATCTCCGCCGGCCTGGGGCAAGGCTACGTGTGGGCGATGAAGATCCCTCGATTCCTCCTCGAGCAATGGGAGCGCCTCCCTGAGCCTGGAGTAGAGCTGGCTACACTCGTGGTCGACAACTCGTCCGTCCATACTCCTTGTACCCCCTCCCCTGCTTATTCCGTTAGAGCCGTTCCTCCGAGAATCACCCTTCGCCTCCCATCCTCCGAGTCAACTCCTACTACTCCAGCCGACGACCCGATGAACGGTAGAAACGAGGCAGGACCGAGTAAGCGGAAATACGATACCACCGGTATACCCGACGAGTACGAGGTGTACGTCCCGATTGAACGGGCGAAGAATACGTATGTGTTTACGGAGAGGACGAGGCATTGGGGACCTATCGGTGGGGCTGTTGCGGCGATGACTGGGAGGAAGAAGAGGGAGAAGGGTGAGTCATGCTGACGCGGCCCCCATCTGAAATTGGAGGAGGGCTTGGTTCAGGCATCAGCTGACGCACACCAGCGAATCCCAGATTGATCGCTAAGATCGACCATGAATGCAACGTCAAGCCGGTTCGGAACGAAAAGTACCTGAAGATCCTGCAACAAAGACAACTCGAGAGCTCTCAGACCAAGCGGTGGATTCTGTTCTCGCAAGCGCGGGGAAAGAAGCATGGCTGATACGGTATTGGGAATTCAGGCAGATCATCCAGCTAGAAGATACCGGACTCAGTCGAGGGCAAATGGCCCAGCTCGCAAGCGGGTTCTCAAATGCCAGCAGTAGCTTCGGACGAGGCATGGTCGTAAGTCTCCGTCCTCCTTCATACATTCCAGCTCATACCATACCGTCAGTCTCGGCCAAACCGGTTGACCGCCGGCGAGCGATTCGTCCGCCTCGACCGGCACGATCTAACCGACCGTCTGTTCTCCCTCTTCTCCGAGAAACCCTACTGGGGTATCCCAGCACTCAAATCCACGCTGAAACAACCAGACGTCTGGCTAAGAGAGGTGCTCAAGGACGTGGCGGAACCGATCAAGGAGGGGCAGTATACGAATATGTGGGCTTTGAAGGATGCTTGGCGGGTCGGGGTTGGGGTGAAGGGAGAGAATGGGGAAGGGGACGGGGACGGGGAGGGGAAGATGGAGACGGATTTGGAGGATGAGGGGGAGGATTTCGAGGGTGAGGATTTCGAGGGTGAGGATGAGGGGGATGATGCGGATTTGGAGGAGGTGCTGATGTCTTGATTCGTGGGTGGAGTGGACTCTGGAGAGGTCGAGGCTGAGAATAATAATGAATTCGCATGCATAGCTCTTCACGTTAGTGATAAGTCAGACGCGGTTTTGCAGCATGACCAACTCGGACGGGTTCGAGAGATCCTCGCACATGATTCAATTTCTTGGGGGGTGAGGGACGGGTGGCTGCGGACTATGCGGGTTGCTAAGAGACAAGGCGATCTACGATCGGCTACTCATGTCTCACGGCAGCGCGATCGACGAGCAGATCAAATGTCAGAGAAGGAAGTCACTCACCATTCACACTCGAGGCCGAGATCGAGCCTTCGGTACACGTACCGCCCGGCGAAGGCCGTCAAACTCTCGGGATGACTTGATCCTACAAAAACTGATGCGCAGCTGGTGCCACATGACATCATTTCACGATCTCGGCTCAATCGACCGCCGCCATATGCCTTCCATAATGTTGGAGGAGGTGGAAGGCGAGGAGAGGCGAGGCGAGCCGTCGACTCTGACCTAGTCGACAAAGCTCATACAAGACGATTCAACCTTGGCCTTCTCACAGATCATCCTACGTTCGGCGCGAAAGGCGAGGCGTCTTCTCTGGCCAAGTCAATCACTAATCTTTACATCTTCAACTAAAACGACAACGGCCTTCTCGCTGACATTTCTCCTTTGCCAAGGGAAATCAAGGATGAGTAGCGATCGTGTGTTCTCATACTTATACCCAACCACCATCTATATTACTTGCTCATTCACTCTACCCACTCATTTCCAGCAACAGAACAAGCTGCCAAAGAATGCCCCCAACTACATACACTTCCCACAACAGCAGCAGCAGCAGCAAACAGGCCAAGACAATGGCCCGGAACGATCGATCAAGAAGCTCTTCTATGATCTTGGTGCTCCGTACACTAAAGGCCATTGGCAACAAGACAATGGACGTGGAGATGGATCCTCTATGAATGAAGACCAACCAGCTGGGACGGGGTTTGAATTGCACAAGGCTCATTGAGGAGATTTGATGTTCTGCTTTTCTCAGGATTGGATGGCTTGCCATATCTGCTGCCTCTACAGGTCTCTAGAGGTATTGGGCTGTGACCCAATGAGGAGTGGCACATCCATGCCGATCATTAGGAATGCTCACCTAGCTAGCCTCAGATAGCTTCCTCCTCAGTGCTGAATCAGGTCTTGGCCTGCTTACTTATTCGACGTGTTTCCCAGTCCAAATTGACTCCATGCATCTGTTAAAAGACATGTAACAGACACGCTCTTCATTCCTCTTCGGTGCCCTTGCTCAAGATCCCTTGTCTTGATATTGGCCTTCTCAGGATGTTTGTAATCTTCCAGATGGAAAGCAACAAAGTACTCTATCTGCTCCCTTAGTGTTTATAGAATGGATCTCTGTAGCCACTTGCAAAGAGGCCAACACTTTGACAATTGTTGCGTTTCTATTTTCTCCTGTTCAGCACATACACAATACTTACGCATCTGACAATGGCTACCAGTCAGTTCAAGTACTTTTGGTCCTCTCTTCCCCTCTCTCAGATTTTGAGAACATTCAAAGCAAGACTTCTGGCTTCTCAAGTCGTCAAAAGTCCAAAACCCAGCACCCTCTGGGGAAATCGAACCAGTGACTTGGGGGACTTCCTATATTGTCATGTACGGAAAGGCGTAGTTGGTCACACTAACCGCAAAGCGAAAAAGCATCAATAGGAAGTCCCGAGTCAAGTCCCCGACATGACACTGTGCGCCCCTTCATGGAAAGGACCCTAGAGGACAAGGCCTTACATAAATGTTACGCGAATCTTCATTGCTTATCCCTTGACATAAGTCAGCACTCATAGTCATACGTAACCTTCCCTTGTCAAGTTTGTGGCGTCCCGAGGGACGGACGATCCCAATGGTAGGTAATATCAGTCTGGGACAATTCTCAAATGGGTGATCCAACTGCAACTAAGGCAGTCTGACCGAGCTCTGCTGACTGACTTTTGATCTGACGGACCAATCTAGAATACTAGGAGGTGACTTCAATCTCAAATTGCTGAGGCTAACTCAGCAATCTTCTAGGTCTATACACGTCTCAGCCTCATCTGCTTTTGGTGCCAGAAGACTCACATAGGAGTCCTTGGTCAGGTCGTCAAGGACCTCAAACTGTCCCTCTGTCACGGTGCTACGTCGACCAGCAAATAGGCCCGTGTCACGATCGCATATCGATCAACGACGGCAAAACCACGTTTTCGCCAACTATCGCCGAGAGTCGCACATCACAGGACGCCCAAAAACGGCAACGCGCGCGTTCGTTCGGCCTCATTGCGTTCCGAACCCCAAGATTGCCGAGATTC